>FZPS01000200.1_pt66 | contig 168288 bp, 168 predicted proteins | sample 1817821 | NCBI WGS metagenome assembly FZPS01 (sample SAMEA104158645, study PRJEB21678) | metagenome | place: Germany | collected 2015-04-21 | reverse complement strand
TACGCATGCTTAACCTCCTTCCAATACGGAAATCACACCTAACTTTATTAAAACTAAAAAAACCATTTTTTGCAAAAAATGATTCTTTCAGTTTTTTATCTTGTCAATTTAACCTTTTCTTCTATTATTTACATTTATTAGATTGAAATTTTATATTAATTGATATATCATAAAATCATAAACCATAGGAGGTACAAAATGGTTAAAGAATTTGGATTACCATGGATTGCTCACTTACTCCTCCAAATTTTCATTGGATTTATTTGGGGAGCAGTTATTCGCTTAGTTCGCGGACGTGTCCTTTGGGCCGTCATTTATCTACTCACTGGCGGATTTTTCGCTATTGGCTGGATTTACGACTTAGTGATGCTTATCATCCACAGAGACTACAAACTTGCCTAATTAATTAAAATTAGTGAAGTTAAAGGAACACACCTCTGGTGTGTTTTTTTTATTCCTTTTTCTTGTTATTTCCCCCTTATTAGCGTATATTAAGCAATGTGCTTAACACACTATTATTGAAAAGAGACAAAAAAATATGGAAATTAGAGATGTTACAAACGTATTATTTATAAAAAACAACAAGGTTTTACTTGGTTATAAAAAACGCGGTTTTGGTAAAAAGAAATATAACGGCTTTGGTGGTAAATTAAAGAGTGGTGAAACAATTGAAATGGCTGCGATTAGAGAAGCTAAAGAAGAAGCGGGTCTTACAATGAAAACATATTATAAAGCCGCTGAAATTGATTTTGCGGAAAGCTATCCATTACGGATGCATTTATATGTATGTACTGAATGGAGCGGTGAAATCATCGAATCTGATGAAATGGTACCAAGATGGTTTGGTTTTAATGAAGTGCCAGTTGATGAAATGTGGGATGATGATAAATATTGGTTGCATCTAGCACTTAGCGGTCAAAAGTTCCGCGCCAGTTTTGTTTTTGAAAATGATGACGATGTTACCGGTACTGCCGAGAACAAAGTCATCAGTTACTCCATCAAATTAGTGGATACCCTAGATTAATTTAAATCTTTATCTGAACCAATAAAAGGTACGATCATATCGACCTTTTTTTGTTTTCGCCGATCAATTTCGGCAATAATAATACTAATTGTCATCCCAAAAACTACAGAGAACATTGAAAAGAAAAACACCGTTTGATAAGAATGATGTTTAAGACTTTCGCCAACGATTAAACTAGTAATAATGCGACTTGAAGTTGTGGCAATTGATCCAGTAAGAAGTGCCTTTGTTAAGTGCTTTAGGGGGACAACACGAGCCAAAAAGCGCACATTAAAAACGATGTAATATCCCCATGCAATCCCGCGAAAGACTGACAATATCATTGTCAATGTCGGCGATAAATTAAGAACAATCACTAACGGACGAATAAGCAAAAATGTTCCGATAAAGAAAAACGAAAAGGCTGGCACTCGGAAACTATTATTTTTTCGTAGTGCAAGTAAAAACATCACGCCTGCTTCAATTGCTATTGCAATCGCCACAATATATCCAAACTGTGTTGTCGTAACTCCTAATTCAGTCCTTAAATAAATACCAAAAAAGTTATCGGTAACAACAGTAACCCCAATGACGAAGAAGTTAAAGAGTAAATAAGCAATTAGTTCGGGTTTTCCAATAATTTTAAGTCTCTTTTTTTCTTCAGGCGGAACAATAATATGTAATTCAATTTTTTGCTTTGGTAAATAGTAAATTAGAAAGGAAGTAATGATGTAAAACACTGATGACATGAGAAATAATGTTTGAAATCCAGCACCATGTTATCAACTAAAAACCCGCCAATAAGTGGACCGATGACATATGATAAAGTACCCATTACCCGCATAGAAGAGTATTGTTTATTACGCTCTGAAATATATGTTCCGCTATAACCGTCAAGCAGTGAATAAAAAGGACCATTAATCGTACTTACACATGTAATGATAATTGCATAAAATATAAAGGGTTGCTTTGGAAAAATAAAGAAGATAAGCGCAATGCTCGTTTCAATGATTGAAAAGATAAACATTAAAATACGATTAACTTCTAAATTTTTCGCTATTCGTTGAAAAATAATATTACCAAGAAGGGCGGCAAATGGAGAAAGAGCAGCAATAAGTCCAAGTTTATCAGTGCCAAAGCCAAGAGATGTTAAAAAAAATACAGAAATGTATAAAAGAAAGCATCGCCGAGAAAACGCACGAAGTAAGTTAGTCTTAAGTATTCATACGTGCGCTCTTTAGCGAGTCTTCTCATTGCTTTCATAATATCAACTAAATGTTATCATTTTGCGATAGTATTTACCCCAAAATAGATATAATAATTTTATGAAAGTAAAATTAGTTGCGCAGTTGCGTTTTCTTCTTAGCCTTTTCGAACTATTATTTGGGGAATTACAAGAAATTCCGGGCTCAACACTTGGAGATATATTAGTTTTATTAAACACAATTGTCTTATCCTTTCTTAGTGTTTTATATTTCTATCAAGTGCTACTAAGTATCTTTTCTGTTGTTGTTCGCGCCAAAAAATATCCAGAAACCGATGTATTTCCTACATATACATTCGTGACATGTGCGCGGAATGAAGAAACAGTGATTGCGCAACTTATCACAACAATTAGAGCGCTTGATTATCCCCAAGAAAAAATAAACATCCATGTTGTTGCCGATAATTGTACTGATAATACCGCAATTATTGCTGCGCAGTTAAAAGCGAAAGTTTATACACGGAACGATTTAACAAAAATTGGTAAAAGCTATGCACTTGAATATTATTTCAATGAGCAAAAAAAAGTAGTTCCCGCAGAAGACTTTGCCGGCTACATTGTGATTGATACCGATAATGTGCTTGATGCGCAATTTCTAAAAGAAGTGAATAAAGTCTATCAAGCAACAAACGCTAAAGTTGTCGCGACTTATCGCGCTAGTACAAACGCTGGTGATTCACTTTGGGCATTTGGAACGGGGTACTCTTTTTTACGTGAATGTTGCTTAATGCATAAAGGTCGTGAGGTGTTAGGTCTTAGTTCTTATGTATCAGGCACAGGTTTTTTTGTTAGTTACGAAAAAATGCAAGAAGTTGAAGGCTGGAACCATCATTTATTAATTGAAGACATTGAGTTTTCAGCAGCGCATGTCATGGAAAAAGGCCGGACTCATTATGCACATAACGCGATTTTCTATGACGAACAAGCTGTTAACTTTAAATCAAGTTGGCATCAACGGATGCGTTGGGTAAAAGGGTTATTTCAAGTTTCAAAAGTTTACACTTGGTCATTATTTAAGTCCATTTTTGCCCGCAAAAGGACACTAAAAGAGCGTTTTTCTTCTTATGAAGCGTTTCTTTTTTCGACTCCGTTTCCAGCTTACATCATTTGGTGGTTTATATTATATGGGATAGGTGCTGCTATTAACTTAGCGATCACTCAAGACATTAATTATTTTATACAAACTTATCTTTTTACATTATTTGATTTCTTATTAGGGTTTTATCTTTTTACTACACTAATGTCGTTATTAATTAGTGTTTCAAATTGGAAACGGATTAAAATGCATCCACTTAAAAAAATAATGCTACCGTTTGTAGCATTCTTTTTCTTGCTTTCATATGTACCAATGTTACTAATTGCGCCATTCGTGAAAGTTACCTGGCGTCCAGTTAAGCATTATGGTTTAAAGAAACCATTATAAATCAAACATCAAGTGATCAAGATTTAATTCACGAACACTCTTAACATTTAATAACACTAAAATTTTCTTTAAGTCGATAATTAATTCATCAACTTTTTTAATCATTTCAGGAACTGGTAAGTTACATAAATCGAGGAAATATTTAGCCATACCTGCCGCTTTAGCACCCATCGCTAGTGATTTAATAATCGAACTAGCGTTATTAATACCGCCACTTGCAAGCACTTCAAAGCTTGGATAATTACGGGCAAGGAGTAATGCATCAACAGTGGAAATACCAAAATCAAGAAGTGGTGAATCTTTTTTCTTTTGTCTTTTTAATTCAATCAAGGAGAAATTAATACCACCCATTCCGCTTATATCAATATGCTTAACACCAAGTTCTTGGAGGAGTAAGAGAGTCGGTTCATGCATTCCGTATCCTACTTCCTTAACAATTACCGGTACTTTAACGGTTTTTAAAATGTTAGCAATATTATCTTTCCATTTTGTAAAATCACGATCCCCTTCACCCATCACTAATTCTTGGACACTATTAACATGAATCGCTAACGCATTAGCGCCCAAGATTTCCACTGCATCACTAGCCATTTCTGCGGTGAAATTGGGGTTAATATTTGCGACAATAAATAGATCAGGGAAGTTAAATCTAAGTGTTTCAAATGCAAGTCGTGATTCTTTGTTTTTAAACGCTAAACTTTGTGAGCCAACAAACAAAGGAAGGCCAAAATGCTGGGCTAATATCGCCAATTTAGCATTTATTTTATCACCTTTTTTAGCGCCGCCTGTCATTGCATTAATGTAAAAAGGATAATTAAATTTATGTTCTAAAAATGAAGTCGAAAGATCGATATCTTTTAATGATAAAGAAGGAATACTATGATGGATAAAACGAATGTGACTAAAATCATTTTTTCTTATCTTAGCCATTTTTGCAATCGCAATATGTTCATCTTTACGGCGTCTACTCATTATCTTTCCTCCAAATATCAAGTACGATGATACCTTCATTTTCCCATAAATTTGTTAATGGTTCAACAACACTCTGGTCATTAATTTGGGCAATCCCGCAATCACCATATCCTGCCCCTGATATTTTAGCGGCCACTCCTAAAGAGCGGGCAGTTTTCACTAATGCTTCTAAACGCGGAGTAATCATTCCTTGTCGCGTTAATCCTAATTTATCAAGTAGGTTTTGATATTGTTTTATATAAATATCATCGTAAGTAACTAAATAATGGTGAACAAGCTTATTTGCTTTTTTAAAGAAAGCGGAATCAATAGTGCCGTTAGTGTCTGGTGTTATTGTTTCTTTTGTCCAACCCACAAGGAAGGTAGGAAGTTTTGTTAATAATTTAATTTCTAAAAGCGGCCACGCAACTTCAAGTAATTCAAATGTTCGTTTTTCATTAAGTAACCAATTTAAATCATAACGAACATAATAAAGCGGCATATCAAAAATAGTACACGCTAAGTCGCCACCAGAAGTAAGCGCATTTAGTTCACGCTGGATTAAGACTGCCATTTTAAAAAGCACAAGTGGTGACAAATTAGTGCGATATAAACGATTTAATAACTTAAGTGTTAGGACAACACTCGCCGCACTTGATCCTAAACCAAACTTAACTTGTTCATCACTAATTAAATTATTTTCAATAGTATATTCAAATTGCTGTAAAGGAATATTTTTTAAAGCAAGATATTCATTAAAAAATGTAATCGTAGTAACAGTATTTTTTAATTGATGAGGACAGCCATTTTCTAGTAACGTTTGATAGGGATAAGCGACACCATCTTCAATAATTGTTGTCTTATGATTAGCGACAAATGTTCCTTGTAAAAAAAGATTAACGGGCGCTACAATTGCACCATGTCCGCTTTTTAAAACATTGTATTCCCCGATAACATAAAGTTTACCTGGTACTTTTTCATGAACGCGCACTAGTAATACCGCCTCCAACACCACTTACTGAAATTTTAACTTCTGGTAAAAGCCTAATAACTTCATTAACATATTCATCAAGTGTAAAAAGAATTAAGTTTGGACCAGCGTCAAACGTATAATAAACAGGAATTTTATGTTTAGAGCGAATCGCTTTAACTTTTTGAATTAATTGTTGTGTTTTTGGTGTATGATATTCAAGCCCCGCTTCAAGCATTACATTACGCATAAGTTCAGCAGCGCGTTCCGCAATGCGACCAACAGCATCAATATCATTTTCTTTAAGCGCAGTAATAAGCGGTTCGACAGATTCATTTGATTGCTTGACATAATCAGCGTAAGACTTAGCTTTTTCAATGGTGATTTGCATTCCAACTCTACTTGATATTTTCTTAACACTCGGATCAATAATAGTAAAAAGCATTCTAAATTCTGGCCATTTAACTTGTAACTTTTCAGCATAACTTGTGTCATGACTATTACCGCGATGCCAAATAACAAATCCGCCGTGAATTGAACGAGTCGCGGAGCCTGAACCAAGCCTAGCAAGTTTCGACATTTCTTTTTTACTTACTTTCGCACCGATTGCATCAATATAAGCAGCAGTAAGCGCGGCAAAACCGCTCGCACTTGAAGCATAGCCTGCTTTAGTAAAAACTCTATTGATTGAATTAACAATACAATACTCTTTACGTTTAAAATGTTTACGGAGTGCGTCTAAATGATGGGCTACTCTTGTATAAGAAATACCGCTTAATGCTGTACCATCAAGAATAACAATATCTTTAGTGGCTTTTGGATCTAATTCAACATTAGTGAGAGTATAAAAATTATCCGCGGTAACGGAAATACTTGTTTGATAAGGAATATTAATTAAAGCATTAACTTTCCCCCAATATTTAAGAATAGCGATATTTACATTTGCTTTTTTATATTTCATCACATGTTCCTCAAATCAATCATCCATGATGGAAAGCTCTTTAATTTTTCTTTAGTGGCAAGTGCTTTTTCTTCATCATTAAATAGGGCAATTAAACATCCGCCCATTCCCCCACCCGTAATTTTAACACCAAGCGCACCTGCGTCTAATAGCTTAGTGCGTAATTCTTCAAGTGTAGGCGTTGAAATACCTAGCGCTCTTAAATGTGTGTGAGCAGCGTTAAACATCGTTGCAAGAAGCGTAATGTCATTATTTTCTAATGCCCATTTAGCGTTTGCAGTTAATGAACCTAAAGCATCAATATGAATGTCGCGTTCAGGATGAGTGCTTACATGTGCGACAGCACTTTTTGTCGCACTGTTTGTATTTGAATAAAACACCGCTAAATAGCCATCAATATTAAATTTCAGTGGCTTTATGTGCGGTCTTTGATATATAATTGGCTTTTCATAAATAACAGTAGAAGCGTCAATTCCGCTTGCGTTATGATGATATATATTTTCAGAGATTTTTAATAATTCAAAGTAATCAATATGTGTTAATTCAAGATGAAAATGATTGTTAAAAGCATCAATTACCGCTTTAGCAACACTAGCGCTTGAGCCTAAGCCGCTTTTCTCTGGTAAACTTGAACGAACACTTATAATGACAGGCTTAATCTTTTTATAAATTTCAGCCATATGTGTTATTAAAGCAACAAGTCCGCGTAATTCATCTACGGCATTATTAAGTGGGCCAGTGTAATACTTCGTATCAAGAATAAACTCTTCGTGCGGAGTTAAAACAACTTCGCTTCGCATTGCATAAAAAGGAATCGCAATAGCGGGATGACCGTAAACGACGGAATGCTCACCAATTAATATAATTTTTGCTAAACCGTATCCATCCATAATTAGTCCCTAATTAGAAGAGCGCTTTGAGGATTGTAATAAATAACCCACCTGCGTAAAGTGCCATAAACTGTACACCGTAACCCGCTCCTTTTTTATTTAGCCAACCACTTAGAAGGCCAACACTAACTACAATTATTAAACCATATAAACCAGCTTCGGCAAAAGAAAGAAGCGCGATAATTGAGAACAAAAAGATAAGCACTGTTTCTTGTGAAATATACTTAAATACAAGTTCAGTCATTTTATGAGAATATTTCATACCAAGCCACACTGTTAAGCTAAGTCCAATTACTAAACCAATAACAATGGCGATTAATAAATAACCTTTTGGTACCGCTAACCCAGCATTACCTTCAAGAATAATTGGACCGCCAGGACTAAAAATAACGGAGCCTGGACCAAGTGCCGCTGGTGAAATAGGGAAAGCGAAGACGAAAAGTGAAATCATAATTCCTGCTAAATAAGTAGCGCTTGATAAACCGTTAACAGCAGAAACACCTTGTAAAGCTTGTTGTACTTCGTCTTTTTCATCTTTCGTCGCAAATTCACCAAGCATCATTGTGACACCAACCGGTGACATGAAGAAGAGCAAACTACCAAGCGCACTAGCGATTCCAGTTTTAGCAATGATCTTTTTATGACCATGCTTTGTTTTCTTTACATCATCATCAAGAATAACAGTCATCTTTCCTTCAACCTTTTGGTTTTTAAATACACTGGGGAAGAAAAGTTCAAATAACGCAAACACAAGTGGACCAGTCGTAATACTTAAAAAGAAAGGTGTCATTGATAAAGTCCGGCCACCGATAAGCGTATTTAAGAGCGTATTATTAATAATAAGACCTGGATTACGTAAGAAAGCAGTGGCAAATCCAAACGGAACGATTGATAAAAGTGAAACAACTTTTTCCTTACTTGTTAAACTCATCAAAACAGCGCCACCAAGGAAGATGTATTCATTGTAACGCTTAATAAAGTTACTTATTTCTAATCCAGTTTGTACAGAAATAAATTCAAAAATACCCCAAAACGCTAGGGCAATGGGGAAACTAACTAAGACACCGATTAAAGAACCAAGCATCATCCACTGTACACTATAAGAAGTAAGTCCGTGTTTCTTTAGTGTTTGACTATGACCAACAAGCGGTGTTGACATTACCCCGCCTGGGATCGACGTTATTGCTGTCGGTATCGAGTCAGCAATATTAAGAGTAACAACTGCAGCAATAAAGCCAGCCATAATCACAAGTGGGTTAAGTTTTAAAGTAACTAGAATAAGTGTCATTGGCACTAAGACTGAAGTTTCATCAGTGCCAGGGATAATACCGATAATCAGATATAAAGCGGTCATAAGGAGAGCAATCCCGACCATTTGTAAAATTAAAGAGAAAGTAATAACCATAAATTAGCCCTCTCTTTCTTTCTTGTTTAAATCACTTGATTTAACAATATTGCGTTGGGGCTTAATCCAAAAATTATTAATGACAAAAGCAACAAGAATCGCTAATGTCCCAAACCCATAAATAAAATCTTTCTTTTTTTCGGCAATGATCGCAACATGTTTTGCTAATACTTCAATAGTAACAAATGTTAATGCCACGAAGGCTAGGCTAATAGCAAGCCCTATAAACAGTGATGATATTACAATGTGATCTCCCCACAAGCGCACCATCGTTTTCTTCTTTTTCATAACATCAAACCTCGCTTGAAAGGTCATTATAGCATTTTAAGTAATTAATCCCAAAACACATAAGCAAAAATCAATTATTCAGTAAGAAATAATTGAAAAGTAATAATGATAATAATAAAAAAGATGACCCCACTAGGGTCATCTTTCGATAGTGTATTTAGCGAATTATTCGTCTTTTTGTGCTTTTTCTTTTAACACTACTGGCGCAGGTTCACCGTGCTTAACAAAGTACATTGGAATGAACGCTAGGCCCATAAAGACCGCACTATAAATAAAGAGTACTGGGTACCAACCGGTAATATCCATTAATGCCCCAGAAAGAATCGGTGTAATAATCATTGCACTCATACTAGCGCTATAGTAGTAACCAGTGTAAACACCGATATTACCGTGACGCGACATTTCCACAACCATCGGATAACTATTAACATTAATTGAAGCCCAACTAATGCCGACAAGACCCATGATAATGTACATTAATACTTTAGTTTCATCAGTAATAAAGACGGCACTACCTAAAGCAATTGTTAACACAACAATACCGAAGAGAATCATACGGCGACGACCAATTTTTTGTGAAATGTAACCAATTGGAATAAACGCTAACGCAGCGGTAATAATGCCAATAAGTGGTGGTAAACTAAATTGTTCAAGTCCTAAATGGTTAAAGGCATAAACAGAAAACTTTGTAGTCGCAGCGTTATAACCCATAAACCATAATACAACAGCACTTAGGATGAGAATAAAACTACGGCGTACATCTTTTGGCATTTTTTCGTCATCAATATGTTGTGATACATCTAAACCTTCGTCATCAATATCTAATGAATCAAGGTGATACTTTTCAGTGATTTCGACCATTTCTTTATACCATGCGTTTTCTTTAACAGTCGCAACAAAGATAGCAATTAATAAAAGCATTAGTAAACTAGTTGTTGCAAAAGTAGCGACATAGCCCGTTTTATCAAAGATAGGACCGCTAGCAAGTAAGAATACTAGGACATAGGCAAACGCACCACCCATTGTCCCCATAAAGTTAATGACAGCATTAGCTTTACTACGGAGTGGTTTAGGTGTAACGTCTGGCATTAAGCTAACAGCAGGACTGCGGTAAATTCCCATTGCCACTAAGACAAAGAATAAAACAACAATAAAGCCAATAAGTAAACCAGGTTGTTGTTTTGTTACTTGTTGGAAAATTAATTGTGCGCGCTCGGTTGCAAGAGCAGAACGTACATTGTGTGTATATACTTCAGTTCCAAGTGTGAATTGGTATAACGGATCTTCAGCAGTGCCAATTGATTCAATTAATGAGAAACCGTGTTTAGTAACGGCAATTTGTTGATATAAATCAAAGAAGGCAATGCTAACAAAAAGAATAGAAGCGGCTAAAGTACCGATAATAATAAACGGTGTTCTTTTGCCTAATTTGGTCCGCGTTTTGTCGCTGATTCGCCCAAATAGTGGTAGCAAGAATAACGCTAAGATGTTATCAAGTGCCATAATAAACCCTGAGAAGGTTTGATTGAGCCCAAAGTTGTCAACAAGCATTTTGGCCACGAGTGTGTCATACATCGTCCAGAACAGCATAATTGACATAAACGCTAATCCGACGAGGAATGTGCGCTTCATGTTAAGTTTTAGTTCCATATTATCTCTCCTTTATTTCAATATGTTCAAAAATATAGTTATCAGCTAGGGCAATAGCTGTTTTTTCTTTATCATAGTCATCAATTGTCCATGTTATAAGTGGTAAGCGTTTGCGTTTTCTCTGAATGTTTCGCTTATGAATATATTTTACTTCATAATTGAAGAAGTCTGGTTTAGATATTTTAAGGACTAGAAGTGAACGATACATAAAGTGCACTAATTTTGATTGACCGTACAGTACATCACTCATTAGTTGCCCAACAGGAATACCGGTGCTCCCCTTTTTTAAGTCACGCGCAACATATGGGTTAAATGATTGCATCGCTAGTTTATCTTTATACGGATACTTTTCGATAACTTTTAACACTTCGGTGACAAGTGCGGGTGGAACTTTATTTTCGGCTTTAACTTCCACTAAAACAGGAACTTTACCTTTAACCATCTTTAAAACATCTTTTAATAATGGTATTTCAGTCTTTGTATGTAGTAGTCTTAATTTCTTTAAATCTTTGTAAGTAGTGTCATTTACTACTTTTTCTACTCCCGTTGTTCTAGTAGTCGTATTGTCGTGAATGACAACAATCTTATTATCAGCGGTAATATGCACATCAAGTTCAATGCCAAAACCAGCTTTTACCGCCGCCTCAAAAGCAGGCATCGAGTTTTCGTCAATTGTCTCATTATGAAGTCCGCGATGTGCAAGTGGGACTTTGAATATTGGATGTTCTTTAATACGCATGTATTTATTTTCACGAAAATACCATAAAAAGTCAATTAACAGCACTTTTTAGACTAGATTAGTCTATAATCTAATACTGTAAGGATGGTCTAAGTTATGGAAAAATTATTTGAATTAGTAGCGCTAGAAACAAAAAGACAAAATGAGGGATTGGAATTAATCGCTAGTGAAAACTTTACAAGTAAAAAAGTTCGTGCATTAGCGGGATCAGTATTAACAAATAAGTACGCTGAAGGTTATCCAGGGCGTAGGTATTACGGCGGATGTCATTATATTGATGAAATTGAAGGCACCGCTATTGAATTAGCAAAAAAACTATTTAACGCTAAGTACGCAAATGTACAACCACACAGTGGTAGTAGTGCAAATATGATTGCTTACGCTAGTGTATTAGAGTTAGGTGATAGCATCTTAACCCTCTCACTTGATGAAGGCGGGCACTTAACACACGGGAGCCCTGTTAACTTCTCATCAAAACATTATAAAGTGACGCATTACGGTTTAAAGGATGACGGCACAATTGATTACGAAGCATTACGCGAAATTGCTTTAAAACTTAAACCAAAACTTATTCTTGCGGGATTTTCTGCTTATCCTTTTATTATTGATTTTGCGCGTATTGGTAAAATTGCTAAAGAAGTTGGGGCGTATTTTATGGTTGATATGGCGCATATTGCAGGATTAATCGCTGGTGGCTATCACCCTAGTCCTTTCCCTTACGCTGATATAGTAACAAGTACAACCCATAAAACATTAAGAGGACCGCGCGGTGGTATTATCCTTACCAATAGTGAAGAAATTATTAAAAAAGTTAATTTTACTTGTTTCCCTGGTATGCAAGGCGGACCACTTGAAAATATTATTGGCGCAAAGGCGCAATCATTTTATGAAGCGCTGCAACCCGAATTTAAAGAATATATTAAGCGTGTTGTAGAAAACACTAAAGTCGCTAGTGAAACACTTCGTGCCCTTGGTGCCGAAGCGAGTGAAACAGAAACACACCTCTTTTTACTTAACACTAAAAAGTCGTATGGTATTACTGGAAAAGACGCTGAAGCACTACTTGAAACAATTAAAATTACAACGAATAAAAATATGTTACCTAAGGATGATGAAAGACCAAATACGACATCTGGTCTTCGCCTAGGCTTTGCGGCGGTAACAACACGCGGATTAACTGAAGTTAATGCTGCCGAAACCGCAAGAATCATTCATGAATTCTTAAGTAAGAAGATTACGAAAGAAGAAGCGATGATTAGAGTTAATAAAATTGTTGATACTTTACAGGCTATCGATAGTCTTTAATAGTCACTCATGGTATAATCTCGGGTGAGAAAAGGAGTAAAAATATGAAAAAATCATTAGTGTATTTCCAATCAGGCGGACCAACCGCAATCATTAACACCTCAATGTATGGTGTCATCAAAGAAGCCAAACGGCAAACCGAATATATCGATGGAATTTATGGTAGTTTACACGGTATTGAAGGTTTATTAAACGACAATCTTATTGATTTACGACAAGAAGATGAAGCGCAAATTGAATTATTAAAACAAACCCCTGCTGCGGCGTTAGGGACAACGCGCTATAAACTTTCTGGTGATATTAATCATGAAGATTACCAAAAAATATTAAACACCGTTAAAAAACATAACATTGGTTACATGTTAGTTAATGGTGGTAACGATTCAATGGATACTTGTTACAAATTATCAACTTTCTTCCGCAAAATGGACTTCGATTGTAAAGTAATCGGTATTCCAAAGACAATTGACAACGACTTAGCGTTTACTGATCACTGCTTAGGTTATCCAAGTGCAGCCCGTTATGTTGTCCAATCAATTCAAGACATCGCTTTAGATAATAAAGTGTATCCAAAATCAAAATTCGTTATCGTCGAAGTGATGGGGCGCCACGCTGGATGGTTAACTGCGGCCGCAAGTGTTATCCAAGATCCAGAACTTAAACCAGACTATATTTATTTACCTGAAGAAAAATTTGACTTAGAAGAATTCTTAGCGCGCGCTAAAGAAGTTTATGAACGCAAAAAACGGGCATTATTTGTCGTTAGTGAAGGTATTGAAACACAAATGCCTAACCTTGATAAATCAGTCGACGCATTTGGTCATGCTCAACTTGGTGGCTTTGCTGCCAAATTAGCAGGTATCGTTGAAGAACGCTTAGGCTATTCAACGCGCCCAATTGAATTTAGTCTTTTACAAAGAGCAGGTACTTTAGCAATTACCGAAACAGACCAAAAAGAAGCAATTAAAGTTTCAACTGTTGCGGTCAAACGTATTGTTGCTGGTAAAACAGGACAAATGGTTATTATCGACCGTAAACCAGGACCAAAATATAAAGTAAGTTATAAACTTAAAAACTTACGCGGTATTGCTAATGTTGAACATAAAATGACACCAGAACTCATTCACGATGTTAATAATGGTGGTAAGTTATTTGGTGAATATTTATTCCCACTAATCGATAAACCAATCAAACTTCAATTAGAAAATGGTGTCGCTAAATACACTAAACTTAAAAAAGTTAAAGTTAAATAATTAGTAAAAAAAATAGTGAGCGGAGTATAAACTCCGCTTTTTCTTTATTAAAAGTTATAATAAATGTATGAAATGGGTATTTTTAGGGCTAGCAATCTTAATATTTCTCGTAATATCACTGTATTTTTGGACTGTCATGATTACATTCCGGATGCTCTTTCGTCGGCCAAAACTTCCTAAGAAACTAGTGTTCCCAAAAGCTTTTTTTGGTGGTGTTTTTGATAAACATATTCCGGAAATAGAGGCTAACCATAAGAAAAATGCTAAAAAGGCATGTGAAATAGTAACTATTAGTTCAAGTGCGGGTAAATTAAAAGGACGATTCTATGAAAATGAGAATAGTAATAAGATAGTTATTTTTATTCACGGTTATTATTCTTCTGGAATGCGTGATATAGGTTATTTTGGTTCATTACATAAAGAGTTAAATGTGTCACTACTTGTCATTGACCAACGCGCTAACGGGGAGAGTGATGGTGTTTATACATCATTTGGGGCGCTTGAGCGTTATGATATTAGGGAATGGATCTTTTATTTAAATGCTCGTTATAAAGGCGAAAAAGATATTTATCTTCACGGAATTTCAATGGGGGCTGCGACAAGCTTACTCGTTACAGCACTAGCGGCATTACCACCGAGCTTTAAAGGTGTTATCGCTGATTGCGGATTTTCGCGCACTAATGGTGTAATCTTTTTTGCCGGTAAGCGCATGCTTAAGATTAAACCGAAACTTACTTTTTGGGGACTCAACCTAATAGCTAAATTAGCGGGCGGCTTTGATCTTAATAAAGTTAATGTAAGTCGCGAATTACATAAAAACACGAAGATACCAATTTTATTTATTCATGGTACCGCTGATTTATTTGTTCCTTATAATATGTCAGTTAAAAATTATAAGGCAACAAGTGGTCCCAAAAAACTAGTGGCGTTTCCTGATGCGGGTCATTGTGAATCATATTTATCAAATAAAGCACTCTACACCGAAGAAATGAGAAAGTTTATATATGGAAAACGAAAAGTACAAAAGACTACTACAAATAATTAGTGAAGAAGACCTTATTAAAATCCAAAATAAACGCATCATTATTTTTGGACTTGGCGGCGTTGGTGGTAATGCGCTTGAAGCGCTTGTCCGCTCCGGTTTTAGACGCTTTACAATTGTTGATAATGATGTCGTTGATATTACTAATCTTAATCGACAATTAATTGCTACAACAAAAACGATTGGTATGCCAAAAGTAAAAGCGGCAAAGAAGCGTATGTTAGAAATAGAGCCAAATTGCAATATTAATGCCGTTTTTGAAGCGGTTACTCCGCAAAATGTCGCTAATTTTAATTTAGAATTATATGATTATATTGTTGACGCTATTGATAGTTTTGAAGATAAGATGGCACTTATTATTTATGCTTTAAAACATAATTTGCCTATTATTAGTGCAATGGGTGCGGGCAATAAGATTGATCCAACTAAAGTAATTATTACTAAAATAGAAAAAACAGAAGGGTGTCCACTAGCGAAAAAAGTGCGTTATCGCTTACGTCAAGAAAAACTGAAAGGATTAATGGTTGTTACTTCAAAAGAATTACCATTAACTAATGCTGGTAATAAACCAGGAAGTAGTGCCTTTGTCCCACCAGCCTTTGGATTAGCGATGGCAAGTTACATTTTGAGAAATGTAATATCTAAATAGTGTATGATAAATGTATGAAAAGAACACGTCGCTCATATATATGGGAATTCTTAAAAAGCGCAATATATGTTTTTCGCTATAAAATTTTAAGAATTAAGCCACCAACAAATCGCATCGGTAAATATAAAGAAATCACGATGAAAAAAAGTAACAACGCGATTGAAGAAGCAATCCGGAAAGGCGAACCTTTCGCGGCGATTCGATTTGGCGCTGTAGAAATAAGTGCACTTAATAATTATGAGAAAATCCGTCTCGGTTTCAGACGGAAATATAAAAAGTCCGTTGTATACAGCATTAAAAATAACGCTGGGGTATTTCCGCCTACGCAAGAAATTATTGATTTTTACGCTAAATATCTTGAGACTAACTTAAAAGATACGGATTATTTAGGAGTTAGCGGTGTCCATATGGAAAATTATTTCTTTAAACACTTAACACCAAATGCTACTCCCGTGCAAAATTGGGCACTAGATCCGCTTCTTGGTAAATGGTCACATCTTTTAGCAGGCAAACGCGTACTTGTTATATCACCATTTGCCGAACAAATCGAAGAACAATATGAAAAAAGACACCTGCTTTTTCAAGCAGAACCAGAAATATTACCGGAATTTACACTAGTGACGATTCCAGCGATTTTAACTTCTGGTAAAGCAGCAAGTAAAGAATTTGATAATTGGTTTGAAGTACTTGATTATTTAAAACTAGAGATTTTAAAGAAGGATTTTGATATTGCTCTTGTCGGGGCGGGGGCTTACGGCACTCCGCTTTGTCTATATATTAAAAGCTTAGGCAAAATGGCAATTCAAAGTGGCGGTGCAACACAATTACTTTTTGGACTTATGGGTAAAAGATGGGAAAAGCGCGAATATGTTGCGCGTCACGTTAATCCACATTGGTCACGGCCAACTGTTAAACCATATGGTCATAAAAACATTGAAGGAGGGTGTTACTGGTAATGAAAGATAAAATTAGAGAAAGTAAATTGGCGCTTATTTCATTATTTCTAGCATTAGAAGTAGTGCTTTTTATTGCGCTTGATTTTGGTAATATTGGTCCGGTATTTAAAGCATTAGCGTTTTTGTTAACAGCGATTCTTGCGCCTTTCTTTTTTGAAGAAATGAAAGTTGATTTAGGCCAAGGTTTATATGTGCTATTAATGCCGATTCTTTTTTATGCGTTAGTGACGCTAGTCGCACCAGCATACGGTTCTTATCCTGAAATGTATTCAAATGAAGTATTTATGCAACTACCATTTATTACGCGATTAATAAATTTGTTAGGAATTGTTGGACTTTTATTATTGGGCTATTTTATCGGCAAAAGTGAGGTATTTGCCACAAAACATATATTTATTGTTATTCTTGCCGGACTAGCAGCACCAGTTTTAATTTCGCTTTTTGCTACACTTATTAATTACGGATTTTTTCACCCGTTAGTGTACAAAAGTTTAGTAACTTATTACGCAGGACATGAATATGAAGTTAGTAGTCAAGCGTCATTATTGTATGGCTTTAGAATAATGGTTGGTGACTTAAAAGCACTGGCATCGATGGCGGTTATTATTACTAGCGCAGGCTTTGGCTTATTGTTTGTAAATGAAAAGAAAGATAAATTTACAATCATTAGTCTCGTAGTTATTAGTGCTGTTGGTGTCCTTACCTTAATATTCACCGCCTCGTTTGCGGCTCTTATTTATTTATTACCAGCGCTTATTTTTGCTTTGTTACTTAAGTTTGACCTCTTAAAGAAACTTAAAAACAAAGTGACGCTTGGTGTCGTTATTGCCCTAGTGGGACTTGGCGCTATTATTTTCTTACTAACTGCTTATAATATCTTTAACTTACAAGCAGTGTGGCAAACTAATCGCGTTACGCGTAAATTATTCTTTAACGGCTACATGCAACGCTTCTATATTATTTTCAAAGAAGCATTTGGATTCCGTAATTTATATGGACACTTTGCGATGACAGTTGAAGGTTATAAAGTATTCCCTTCAGGTAACTTCTTATTTGATGCAATGTGGATTGACGGTTTAATTGGGTTTGTTGCTCTACTTGCATTCTTTGTGATGTTTGTGATTCGTTTAGTGAAGTATTTCAATAAAGATAAGGATGAGAGAGTATTAAAGGTTGTACTCATTAGCGTGTTACTCACAGCATTCTTCCGCTTTATGCTCCGTTATCCTTTTAAAATCTTTACTTATCAAGAATTTAGTGACATTAATAATTTCCCGCTGATTAATTCACCACTATTTTTAGTGACAGTCTTTATTGCGGGGTATGTTTTTGTCTTAAAAGAAGATAAAAAAATAGAAGAGGAGGAAGTAACTCATGCGGAAAAATAAATGGATAGCACTCCTTATTAGTGTCTTAACACTTACAGGTTGTAAAGCAGTTACGGAAACCTTTGAAAAAGGTGCATTTCACACTCAAGACTTTAGTGAAAATTATTATACAAATATCCCAGAACGTTATTTAACAAGTAATTACGAAGAAACAGTTTATGAAATTAGTGATCGTATAAATATTAATCAACCACTTGATAATGCTTTTGATAATGCAATTAGAAATGACTTAGTTAACCAAAATTTATCACTTGAAGAGGCAATTAAGTTATACGGTAGTGCTGAAACTAAAGCGATAAAAAAAGAAGACTTCCGTAATGAAATTGAATATATGGAAGCAATCTTTAATAGTTTGAGCAGTGCACAAAATGATAAGGCGAGCTGGATTAATTACGCCGCTAATAATAATCTTGTTAAAGGAAAATATAGTAAAGCAATTCAAGAATCATTTAAACGCGGAATTTTTTCGAAGTTAACAGACGGTATTATTAAGTGTGACGGCACTGGTCCAAAAGTTAGGATGCAAATTAGTGAACAAGGCATGGGTCAAACTTTTGAACATGAACTTATTAGTTATAACCGTTTTGTGTTAAGCGCTCGCGGTGGTACAAGTGTTGATTATGGAAGTTACGGTAAAGCGCGTGTCACTAAAGCTAAAGTAAAAATTAATATTAGTTTCTTTATTGAAAAAAGCACGACAAACAGTGCTTCTAAACATACCGTTACATTTATTGTCCCTGAGATGCACAGTGATAATGAAGCAATTTTATTTACGAGTATTATTAGTTTTGATCTCCGCGAAGTATTAGGTGCGGAAACACTTAAAAGAGTAAACGGACTAATGATAAGTTACGAATTATTAGAACATGAATTTCTGAAACCAGGTGGAGTACTTGATACTTCACTTAATGAAGAGTTCGCATTAATGCTCTATGAAGTTATGCTGCCTTATTCTTCTTGGCGCTAGAAATATCAAACCATTCACTAATGATAAAGTCAGCCTTATCATCATCAAAAATTAAGGTTCCTTTTGCAGGTGTAAAAGTAAATTCATTAAAGTAAATATGATCATCAACAATAAAAAAATCAACGCGACAGAATAATAAATCACTAGCGAGCATTTCCGCATACTTTACAAGCTCTTCATAGTTTTTAGGTTTCTTTGGCACTTCATCACTACTTGACCAGTGATTAAATTGCGATTCAGGAAAAGGTGTAAAATCGACATATAAATTATCATAACGTATATCTTTACCGCGTCCACTAACGACATATAAGTAGCGGGCCTTACCGTTAAAGACATGCATTTTATATTCAGTTGGTAAACTATCACTTTTCCCAACATAATGCTCCACTATTAAGCGCGGCTTTATTTTTGAGTAATGTGGTTCCACTGTTTTTTTACCGTAATCCATTTTTAACCATCTACGCATTTTGTTCTTTAGTGCGTTTACATCAAGTGTGTCTTTATCTAAACAAATATGATTTAAAGCACAAGCGTGCGTCGCTTTAACGACAAAGCGCTTTGGTAATGCCTCAAACGGGATATCTTCAACTTTATCGTAAATCCCCACAATTGGAATTAAAAGTTTTTCAAGCCCCTTACTTTTTACTCTTTCCCGTGCCCCGTCACGCGAAGCAGCTTTAACAACACTTGCGTTACGCGGATAGTAGTAGAGCCGTAAGTATTGAAGTTTTTCAGTATAACGCTTTAAATTTTTCCAGTCTAATTTATGACCAGTAATATAACGATACTGCCACGACACATATGTTTTCTTGGAAAATATACGTAAAAGCGGTTGAATACTTTTAGCAATCAAGCGTTTTAACTTATTTTCTTTAAAATTAGGATTAGCCATTTTTTACTCCTTTAACTTGAGCGTACACTAAATCTTCTTTTAATAATAGTAACATAACGATATAAATGATTCCGCCGATGAATATACAAAGCCCCACAGTCGCTAAGTAAGCCATTGCTGGTAAGAAGTGTTTTATTAACATTACTAAACCAAGACTAACACCTGCAGATAAAATAATCTTCAGATTATTAAGACTAAATATATGACGAATAACATATTCTTTCGCGGTAATAAATAAAATAATTAATACTACAAATTCGGAAAGCAGTGTAACAAGCGCAACCGCAAAAAGCGGATTATCTTTAAACACGAATAAGGCAAGTAATACACTTGCAACGATATTTAAAATAAGCACAAATAACATAGTAAAGAAGTATATTTTTTCTTTTTTAAGCGGAACAAGCACTTGCTGATATATACCGTCATGAATACTGTAAGTTAGCATTAAAGATGAAAGCAGAACAACCGCTAAAATGGCGTTATTAATCGCTGCTTCATCCCAATAAGGACTATCTTTAACAATAAAGCCGACAATTTCCGGTGATAAGCCAATCATAAATAAGACCGCAGGTACACCAATAAAAAAGGTAATATTAGTGCTGTAACTTATAACACGATGGAAAGCAGGCATATCATCATTTTTAAGTGCAGAAGTAGTGCGGATCACAAAGATACCACTTAAAGAAGTAATAATGGTAATAACAATTTCAATACCGCGAATTCCAACAGAATAAGCACCAGATGTTCTAAAAGAATCATCTAAGTAACCAAGGAGTAAAGAATCATTTTGGTTATAAGCGGTAATTAAGAAAGTAATACCAAATACAAAGAGAAGCGACTTTGTTAAGTGTTTTAAATTAACCTTTCGTCTAAAGGAAAGTTTTACACCTTCGCGTTTTAATAAGAGAAGGTTTAAAGTCACAGTTACAAAAGTAGCGATTAAGTTAATAAAAGCATAAATAAATAAATCGTGATCATTTTGTACGAAAACAATAATCAGTAATGTAGCTAAAATTGTTGTCGCTAAAGAACGAACGGACATATAAAATACTCGATCTAGAGCAATATATACCCATTCAAAGGAGAAGACGCCCACGAGGAAGTTTAGTGATAATAAAAAGATTAACTCCCAAGTATCACCTTTAAACATCGGTGTATCTTTACCAATAAACATAATTGTGGATAAAAGCACGAAAGAAAGTGCTGTCGTAATTAATTGCAGCACAAAGAAAGACTGAACTTTTTCGCTTAGTTTATCTTTATCATCTTTCACCTTTGCGCATTCCCTAATCGCAATAAGCGGAATCCCGAGCCGCGAGATAATTAAAAAGTAATATACAAAAGTATTTGCCCAGTTATATACCCCCATCGCCGCAGTACCAAGTGCTTGTGAGGCAAAGGGAAAAGAAATAAAAGAAAGGAGCGCAATTGTTACATTACGAATTAGTGTAAAAACAACAGGGGTGCGCATCTCTTTTCGTTGCATAAGTAAATTATATGATATTTTTAATGAATAATGGCGGATTTACTAGATTTTATTAATTAAATCTTCAATTTTATTAATAAGAACTTTGTTATCAAGTGCTTTTACTAAAGCTTTTTTAGCTTCAGCGGCCCTTTGTTTATAATAGTTATAATTTTTGTTAATAGCGTTAAGTGCTTCAAGAATTGTGTGTGGTTCAGCGTCTTTTATAAAGTAAATATTATCCCCTACCAAGTTTCTAATTTCCGTGTTTTCAGTGGAAATAGTAACACTTCCGCTATTGATGTAATCAATAACTTTACTTGGTACTGAATAGAGATCAACCTGTTCATCTATTGGCCGCGGATTAATATTGACATACGCCCTTTGCGCTAAACGAAAGGCAACAGGCGGACAAACTTGACCAAGGAACTCAATATTAGGATGCTTATTTTCAAGTAAATCATCCGCAAGCGGGCCGTGTCCCGCTATGACTAATTTAAAAGGCGGATTAAGTTTACGGAATGTTTTAATTAAAGCATCAACTCCGTATTTTGGGTATAATGCTCCAGCAAAAAAGGCGTATTTTTCCTTTTTATTGGTGAAACTTTCAGCCTCTTCAATAAAGCCCGGAACAATAATTGCTGGTTTTTGTTTCGGATTAAAAAGGCGTAAGAGTCCTTGAGTTAAACTAATGAAGCCATCACACACGAGACTCTTCTTAAATACATCTTGGCTATAGTTTTTACTTGCACCAGTAATATTTATTGGGTTATCAGTAACGATCCCAATAACTTTAACATTATGTCTTTTCTTTAATCTACGCGCTAATTCAAGAAGCGTCACATTTAATGTATCAACAAATATAACTTTTGGTGTTCGTGCTTCATAGTATTGTAATCCAGCAGTAATAATGCCAAGCCGTTTAAGAACGGGAGTATTAATATAACCAGGATAATAAAAATAATCACTTTTACTTTGCGTTAAGAAAATATTCTTTTCCATCGGGCGTGTACTAAAGGCACCAAGCGGAAATTTACTCCGTAAAATATTAATTAATTTATTATGAAAGTTTTGATTACTTGGATTAGGAGCTTTTTTATATTTTTTTAGAAACATCTCGTAATCATGCGGATGACGAGCAGTTGTTAAATACATTATTCGCATATTTTCTCCAATATATCTAAGTGCACTCGCACTGATTCTTCAATTGTGTTTTCTTTTGCGGTAGCGATTGCTTCATTAAAGAAGTCAGTCGCAAGCAGTAGTAATATTCTGCTTACTAAATCGTCTTCTGGATAAGCAATTAAACCGTTTTGTCCGTCACGAATTAAGTCAATTGCGGCCACCATTTTTGTATTTGTTAAAACATTAAGCCCGTGCGCTAGTGCTTCATTAATGACATGACCATAAATATCGTAATTACTAATATAAACAGCATTATCACTATGTGATAAATATTCAAATACAAGGTGTTTAGGCGCAAAGGGAAGCAGATGTACATTTGTTAATTTCTCATTTGCAATAATTTCGCGATACATCGGTTCTTCATAGCCTTCACCTACTAGAATGAGGGCATAGTCTTTTGGTATTTCTTTCCACGCTTTAATAAGCGCTGCATTATTTTTACGTTTAATAAAACTAGTTATACAAATCGTAAAATTAGTTGCTTCAATTCCTTTTTCTTTCCAATACAAAACTTTAGTAGCGGTTGGTGTTTTAACTTCTAAAACATCTTTTTCATAAACTGTGGAGTAAGGATAATTATAAATCCTATCAGCGGGCGCTCCGTAATAAGTTAAGTACTCATTTGCCTTTTTAGCAGGACTAAAGTAGGCTTCTGCGCCGCTAATAAAATAAGTTTTAATTTTCTTTTTAAGCTTACATTCTTTCTCATTAGCGAAACCGCCATTAATATAAAAAGCATAAGGAATTTTTTTACGCTTTAAATAACGGAGCGCTAACATTTCAGTTAATGTTGAGTAACCGTTCATAATAATTAAGTCGTATTTATGCTTCTTTAAGTGACGTACTACACCAAACGAAAGATGATTTTCGTCGCCAAGAGAGATACCCTTTATTTTATGGAGGGTAAATTTATAATTTGATTCATTGTAAAAACTTTGATTACGATTACTTGCTTTAAAGCGTTCAAAAATAACATGCACATCATGTTTTGCACTTAAACCATTAAAGAGTGCGACTTTATATGGGGCAGGATGATTAAACACAATTAATATTTTCATATGTATAAATTATACAATAACTTAAGCCAAGAAACATTGCAAAGCAATGATGATATAATAATTTTATGAATGAAATTAAAACTTGGGAAGACTTTTGGGAACGCGAAAAAGACTCACTTTATTTACAAAATTTAAAAGTTTTTCTTAATGCCCAAGACCCCCTAACAACATATCCACCGCGCGATAAAATTTTTAACGCTTTTAAATTAACACCGCTAGAAGATGTCAAAGTTGTGATTATTGGGCAAGATCCTTATCACCAACCAGGCCAAGCAATGGGACTAGCTTTTAGTGTGCCTTCAAATGTGCCGCTCCCGCCAAGCTTAAGAAATATATTTATTGAAATGGCTGATGATGTGGGTGGACCAGTTCGCACGGACGGAGATTTAACTTATTTAGCTAAACAAGGCGTATTTCTTATTAATACCATTTTAACTGTTGAAAGAAGTAAGCCACTTTCACATAACATCCCGGAATATAAAACATTAATCGTTAAAGTACTTGAAGAATTAAATAAGAGACCCCAACCGATTGTCTTTATCTTATGGGGGAGTTATGCAAGGTCATTTAAGAAATATATAAATGGTCCTAATAAATTAGTGATTGAGTCAAATCACCCTTCGCCATTATCCGCGAATAGAGGTGGCTTTTTTGGAACACGACCTTTCTCGCGTGCTAATAATTTCCTTGCAAAACACGGGTCAAATGTAATTAATTGGTAAGATAAGACAAAAAAACACTACAAAGTTTGCGATTTGATATAATGAACTCACGGGAGCTAGGTGTGCCTGGCTGAGAGGAACAATGAACGTTCGACCGCACCTGATACAGATAATGCTGGCGTAGGGATGTAACATAAGAGTCTTCACGTCAGCGTGGAGACTTTTTGTTTAAAGGAGACTAATTATGAAAGAAACAACAAAAAAAAGAAGAACATTAAAACCAAACAGATTTTTTGGTCGTATTTTAACAGTGCGTGGTATTACGGAAATGGCAATATTTATTGCTTTAGCATTAGTGTTTGATTTAGAATTTTTAAAATTTCGGCTTGGTGAAGCACAATCATTTAGTATTACGATGTTACCACTGATGATTATTGCTTTGCGTTTCCCCCTTGTTGACGCCTTTATTGGGATAGGCGGAATTTATGGTGTTATCACGATGTTATGGGATGGATACGGTTTAATTACTTATCCTTTAGATTACTTATTAGCGTATGGGTTTCTTTCTATAATTTCTTTATTCCAAGCTTTAGTGTATGGCAAACATAAACACGAAATAATTAATTATTTATATCTTGCTCTTGCAGTACCTGCGGGTGTAAGTGGGCGAATTTTCTTTTCTACTATCAGTGGTGTAGTGGTCTATGAAACACCATTTGTCGGTTCACTCTTATATAATTTACCTGCAATTGGTGTGTCTGGAATTATTTGTGGCGTTCTTTTAATGATGCTTTTCCCGACATTACTAAGATTTAGACCACAACCATTCCTACAAAACGAAGTAGAAGAAAGCAAACAACAATAACATCAACCGCGTTTAGTATGTTATACTAAAAGGGGGAAGAAGTTATGATGATTTTAAATTATACAAATAAGACAAATCAAGAACTTGAACGGCTTATTAAAAATAATGATCCCGCTGCAATGCATGAACTTGCTAGGCGTTTAGTGCAAGGTGAAGGTATTGCAGAAGACAATAAGCGCGGCATTGAACTTGCGCGCCAATCAGAAGCCCTTGGCTATCCGCCAGCGGACACTGTGATTGGGTATTGTTATTTTTATGGCAAAGGTGTTGAAGAAGATAAACAAAAAGGATTTGCTTACTTCCATAGCGGAGCAGTTAAAGGTCACGACGCTGCTCAATATAATATGGGGATAGCTTACGAGCGCGGGACTGTTATTCCGCAAGATTACGCTTTAGCGCTTGAATGGTATCAAAGAGCGGCTGATCAAAAATTTGCCAAAGCTTTCTACAAACTAGGTTACTTCCATGAACACGGGATGGGTGTAACAAAAGATGTGACAAAAGCATTTAGTTACTACGAAAAGTCTGCAAATCTCGGTTATGTTAAGGCTGAAGTGGAAGTTGGTAAAGCTCATTTATCAGGCCGAGGACTACTACGAGATCTAACGAAAGCCCGTGAATATTTAGAGCGTGCTGCCGCGAAAGGAAACCGTATTGCTGCGCGCTTATTACGTGACATAGAATAGAGGATTATATGACAGAAAAAGAAAAGATGGTGGAGGTAGTGGAGGAAACTCCTGCAGAAACTAAAACTCCACAAGCATTTGTTAATGAAGAAATTAGTGATGACGCTACTAACGAACAATTAGAATTACCAGCATTAGAAACAATGCGGAATACTTTTTCGAAAATGTATCGAAAGTTCCGTATTTTTAGTTATGTGTCAACTGCAATTGTTATTGCTGTGATAGTTGTTTCTTATGTGTGGTTACTACCAATTAATCAGTGGGCTGGTATTGTTCCAATTATTTTAGTACTTGTTGCTTCTTTAGTGTATTCACGCTGGGCGCGTAACAAACTTACTGATAATGTGCGGAAATATATGGCAGATTATAATGGTTATGTGAATGAATATGCTGTGAGTGAAACAAAAGTAGAAAATTATGTTTATGATTTTGCTGGTCAATTAGATAAAGCAGCGTTTACTGACGCTCGATTACTTAAAGACATTATTAATTCTAATTCTCGTAACTTAGTTACTTATGACTTAGGACGCTGGCATGTCGAAATTGCTGATTACGCCGCTTATAGACGCGATGGTAAGCAAGCACGTGCTGTTTTCTTAGGAAAATTAGTGACAGGAACGACTGAAAAAGAAATTGATGGACGACTTGTGCTTTACATTAAACCAAGTGAACAAAAATATGATGGTGGCACTGGTCCAGATGATCTTGAAGACTTAGAACTAGTCGTGGATAAACCAGAATACAAATTATATGCAACGAATAAAGAACTTAAAAAAGCTATTTCTACAAAAGCACTTGAAGCACTGTTACAAGTTCGTCCTGATAACGAACTCGCCGATGTAAGTGTCGCATTATATAAAAATAAATTTGCAGTTACACTTACTTATAGTGATGCTTTAATGGTTGTGCCATATAAAGAGAATGTGCCAGTGCACGCAATTAAGAAATATAAAGAGCATTTAACAGCTTTAAACAAATTTATCGCTTTACTATAGTAAAAACATCAGTTTTTATGTTAAAATCTAACTAACAATCGAGAGTTGAGTTAGTTATGAGTATCAAAGGTAAATGGATTAAAATCCAAAGCTATAAACACGATGGTAATTTACATCGTTTTTGGCGTAAGTCTTATGTTTTAGAAGATAACGATGAATGGTTAATCGTCGCTTCACGCCGTACACAAGTAATTGAAGGTAACGGTCGCAAGTGGTTTACAAAAGAACCAGCGGTTACCTTTTTTCATAAAAACGACTGGTTTAATGTGATTGCTATGCTTAAAACTGAAGGTGTTGTTTATTACACAAATATAGCTTCACCGACACTGATTGATTACGGGATGGCGAAGTATATTGATTACGATTTAGATGTGAAGAAATTTAGTGATGGTACGATTAAATACCTTGATAAAAATGAATTTTTGCGCAATATTGAAAACTATCAATATTCCAAAGAATTATCCGCAATTGTTGAATATAAACAAACGCAAGTCGTAGCGATGATAAATGAAAAAACGTTTCCGTTTGATGATGAAGAAGTTAGGAAACTTTATAATCGATTTGTTGAAGAAACAAAGATTAAAAAATAATATATTTTAATTATAAATTAAAACCTAACTAATCATGGTATAATTTTGGCGTCTATGAAACATGAATTTATAAGTATTAGTAGAGAACAAACAATAGCGCTAGGTAAAAGACTAGCGGCATTATTTAATTTAGGTGATGTCGTGCTGCTTACTGGTGACTTAGGGGCTGGTAAAACAACGATTACAAAAGGAATAGCGAGCGGTTTAAACATTACAGAAAAAGTTAATAGTCCAACCTTTAATATTCTTAAGATTTATTTAAAAGGTGATAAACCATTATTTCATATTGATGCTTATCGTTTAGAAGATGATAAAAAAGATATTGGACTAGATGAATATATTGGTGAAGCAGGTATTACTGTTATTGAGTGGCCGGCATTTATTAAGCATCTTTTACCCGAAAAGGCACTTGAAATTAATATTACGCATCGCGATTTAACTTCAAGAAACATTACATTAAAAGGGGAAGGTCATTATGCGGACGTGGTAAAAGTTATCGCTGAGGAGTTCAAATGATTACATTACTTTTAGATAGTTCGAGTCATCATTTAAGTGTTGCGCTTGCAAAGGGCGACAAAGTTTTAAGTTTTGTTGAAGAAAAGGCTTTTCAAACCCAAAGTGAAATCATGACTCAAAGGATTAATGAATTATTAATTAAAGAAAATATTTCACCAAATGACATTAAAAGAATAGTGGTTGCAAGTGGTCCAGGCTCTTTTACTGGGGTAAGAATTGCTGTAACAATTGCTAAAGTATGGGCGTACGCTAAAGAGGTTCCACTTTATGCTGTTTCTAGTTTAAGTGTTTATCGCCATGAAACAAAACCGATCATTTGTGTACTTGATGCAAGAAGAGAGCGTTCTTTTGCTGGGGTTTACGCGCAAAATAATGCCATTTTGCCGGACAAAATAATGCAAAACAGCGAAATATTAGCACTAGCGGAAAAGGAAGGTTACTTAATTTCAGGCGAAACAAAACATTTAGGAATTGAACCCGCAAAGTTTAATCGTTTTGAAAATATGCTTAAAAGCATTAGTGAAGAAAATAGAGTTAAGGACATAGCAGCGTTTAAGCCGCTTTATTTAAAGGGATAATAAGATGGAAACAAAAGAAAAGAAACTTATTATTCGTCCAATGACTATAGACGATGTTGACGCTGTTGATGAACTAGCGTTTGCGGCACTCCCTGATCCGTGGCCTAAATATACTTATGCCCAAGAATTAAAAAATGAATTTGCATATCTATTTGTCTTAACTTACGCTGATGTGATTCTTGGATTCTCCCATTTTTGGATTACGTTTGATAGTGCCACCATTGTTAAATTTGCTGTGCATCCCGCGGCGCAAGGCAAGGGACTAGGAAGTTTACTAATGGCGCATCTCATTGAAAGAGTGTCAATGCTTGAAGAAGTAAGAGCTATTACATTAGAAGTAAGAACGAGTAACGATAAAGCAATGCATCTTTATTTAAAATACGGATTTAATGTTGTGACTAAGAAACGGAAATATTATGAAGACGGTGAAGATGCTTATTATATGATAAAGGTACTAAAAGAATGAAAGAACGAATAATATTAGCAATTGAATCTAGTTGTGATGAAACCGCTGTTGCTATTATGCGTGGTGACAAACTTTTAAGTAACGCTGTTAGTACACAAATTTCGATGCATCAAAAGTATGGCGGAGTTATGCCTGAATTAGCCTCAAGACTTCACACCGAAAACATTGTTTATACATTAGATACTGCCCTAAAAGATGCGAATATTAAGCTTGAAGAAGTTGATGCTTTTGCGGTGACTCGCGGACCTGGACTTATTGGGGCGCTCCACGTTGGGTTACAAGCTGCTAAAACATTAGCGCTCCTTTACAACAAACCGCTGATCCCTGTTCACCACTTAGCAGCGCATATTTACGCTAGTGAATTTGTTAAACCGCTTGTGTTTCCACTGCTTGCTATTGTTGTAAGTGGCGGTAACACTGAATTTGTTGTGATGAAAAAACATTTAGACTTTACAACAATTGGGGAAACGCGTGACGACGCGATTGGAGAGTGCTATGACAAAATAGCGCGTGTCTTAAATTTAGGTTATCCGGGCGGTATCCCAATTGACCGTTTAGCAAAAGAAGGTGAAGCAACTTACAAATTACCAAGTCCTGCCTTAACTGGTTACGACTTTTCTTTTTCCGGGTTAAAGACACATGTAATTAATTTAGTTAATAATACTAAACAAAGAGGCGAAGAAATAAATGTGCCGAACTTATGTGCATCATTTCAAAAAGTCGCAATTGATGCCATTATTAAAAAAGGATTAAAAGCAGCACAAGAATATAAAGTCAAACAAGTTGTAATTGCTGGTGGCGTGAGCGCAAACTCATATTTACGGAGCGAAGTACTAGCAAAATTCCCGAAAATTGGAGTTGATCCCGCAATACCGCCACTATGGTGTTGTACTGACCAAGCAGCGATGATTGCTAAGCTAGCATCATACTTATATGATGAAAAAGTTTTTGCGGATTATGATTTAGGTGTTGATCCTAATTGGGAAATTGAAGATTTTAGAGAGTTTTAAGATATAATTAATAAAGAAGTCAAAGAGGTAACAATATGTTAAATGTAAAAGCACTATATACCGCCTATGAAAAAGGCGAACTTAAAGCGATTCCTGTTAAATTACAAGGATGGGTCAAAACAAATCGTAATAATGGCACGATTGGTTTTATTGAATTTAATGATGGTAGTGCCTTTAAGGGTGTACAAATAGTTTATGAAAAAAATAAGATTGATAACTTTGCTGAAGTTGATAAATATCGCACTGGAGCGGCGCTTGAAGTTTACGGAAAAGTTGTGTTAACTCCAGAAATGAAGCAACCCTTTGAAGTACACGCTGATAAAGTTGTTCTTGTTGGTGACGTTGCAGAAGATTATCCGTTACAAAAGAAACGGCATACTCCTGAATTTTTAAGAGAGATTGCACACTTAAGACCACGCACTAATACCCATACTGCACTTTTCCGACTCCGGAGTGAATTATCATATGCGCTTCATAAATACTTATATGACCATGAATTTGTCTATGTTCATACACCAATTATTACCGGAAACGACGCTGAAGGAGCGGGTAATGTCTTTAATGTTGTTACTGATCATAAAGATCCAAACTTCTTTTTTGGTAAAGAAGCTTCACTTACTGTCTCAGGCCAACTCCATGTTGAATCATTTGCGTTAACATTTGGTAAAGTTTATACCTTTGGACCAACATTCCGTGCTGAAGAAAGTAATACTACCCGGCACGCAGCGGAGTTTTGGATGCTTGAACCCGAACTAGCGTTCACCGATTTAAATGGTAATATGGATTCAATTGAAGAAATTATTAAGTATTCTGTTGCTTATGTATTAGAAAAATGTCCCGATGAAATTGATTTCTTTACGAAATTTTATGATAAGACATTAAAAGACCGTTTAGAAGCATTAGTGAAAAGTAAAGTATTACGTATTACATACACTAAAGCTGTTGAAATATTAAAAGAAGCCCAGCAAAAAGGCGTTAAATTCCAATTTGACAATATTTTCTGGGGTATGGATTTAGCAAGTGAACATGAACGTTATCTTTGTGAAGTTTATACGAATGGTCCAGTGTTTGTTACTGATTATCCTAAAGACATTAAAGCATTTTATATGCGCCTAAATGATGATGGTAAAACAGTCGCAGCGTGTGACTTATTAGTGCCAGGTGTTGGTGAACTAGTTGGTGGTTCACAAAGAGAAGATAGATACGATGTTTTAAAAGCAAAGATGATTGAAGGCGGTAACCTTGAAGACTTAGAATGGTATTTAGACTTACGTAAATATGGTGGTGTCCCCCATTCTGGATACGGTATTGGGTTTGACCGCTTATTGATGTACTTAACTGGAGTGCAAAATATTCGTGATGTTCAACCTTACGCTCGGGTATTTGGCTCAATTAAATATTAGAGGTGCAAAGTGAATACAAATAAATACGGACAAGATATCCCCTTAACAAAAGAAGAAATAGCAATCCGTGGTTATAAAAGACGGAACCTCGTTTTAGGTATCATTATTATTATTTTAATAATTATTATTGGAATTCAAATTGGTGTAATGCTTACCCGTTAGTCGGTGGTAAGGGCTCTTTAGGTTTAACTTCAGGAATATTCACACCGCTTTCTTGTAACTCAGCAGGAGCGGCACTTAAATCACTTAATTTATAATCACGTAAATCGCGAGTAAACATCTTTTTACTATGTTGAATAATAAAGATCGTACGCGCTAAGTAGGAAAGTACTTGGCCAACAAATAAAATGATAATCACAATACCGAACACCGCTAAAAGGTAGCTTGGAATTGCTTTAGCGCTGAAGAATGGTTTATGAAGAAGAGGTGGCCAGTCACTAATAATGCTCATGCCAAAGAAAGTAGTGCGTGGCGTATTAGCGTAATCAAATTTCCATAAGAGGGTAGTAAAACCTTCACTAGTGTAATCAAATAAATCTAACCAGTGACGGTAAAAGATACTAACAGTACCATAAATCGCAAACCAGATAATCATCATAATGAATGTTTTTATAAATTGACGATAAAATTCTAAGCGTGATTTACGGTAAGAGTTTCTTTTAAATTGTTTAAGTGAAGATATATAACCCGATTCCACCTGTGTTGCCATGAGTCTGCCAATATCTTCACCTTGGCGTGCCATAAAGCGCGTAATACCTTCATAAAATAGTCCGCATACAAAAAGCACAACGACAATTAGGAAAAAGAGAACGATTAAAAACCTTTTTTCACTTTCACTAAGCTTAATTAATATATACGGATTTAAAATCATTTTTGCTCCTCGCTATTATCAATAATAGTTTCTTCAGGAAGTGCTGCAACTTCTTGTTCAGTAACACGGCGATAAGTAACACCATCACTTTGGGTATAAGTGACTTGTGGTGGTGGCACTTGTTCGGTGCCGGGTTGTTGTACTGTAAATAAGTTAATAGTTGTTGAAGGTTGCACGACTGGTGGCGGTGGTGGTTGTTGCGCTGCTAGTTTTTGTTCGGCTAAGCGTGTACTAGCGGCAATATCTAATTCGGTTGGACCGAAGACATTTTCACCTTTAAAGAATGCTGGAATAGCAGAAAAGAAAGTATAGAAAAAAGTAATAATGGCGTAAATTGAAAAAAGGATAAAGATCGCTATCCCAAATGGTAGCGCTAGGATAAAAAGAATTCCTTGACCTAATCTTTTAAATAGTCCCTTCATTTTTTGCCTCGCTTTTCTTTCTACTAATATATAACCACAAAATGTCGCTAATCACAACTGGAATTACCGCAATAATAATACCAAAATAATAAGGAAGCGAAGTATAATTTTCAAATAATGCTAAACCAATAATAATAAACACAATTGTCGCAAGTAATGTTGACCATGCAAAAATGGTGTGTTTTTGGAAAAGATGCACGATTTGATAGAGTGAAAGCAAAATAACAACGAACAAAAGCGCAAGCGAAATCCCGTGATTAAAAAACATTAATACCGTAACAATAGCGCTAAATCCTAAATTAACTAAACTAATATAAGGCCACTCTTCCGTATTAATTTCTAATCTAAAATAAGCAGCGTCTTGCGTTACAATCACAAGCGTAATGAGTGTTTGCATAACCGCTAATAAGGTTAAGATTGAAGGCAACACTAATTCACCAAATTCAATATTATTAAAACCGATAAAACTAGCGAACACTTGTAAGAAATTCACATCATAAATTAAATTAATAATCGGTATTGTAATTAAAAGTGTAAGAAAGTTCACACCGCTAACGATTAATAAAATTAAGATGTCGGGTACTTTGTGTCTAATTAAAAGCCCAAAGGCTAATCCGCTTGTTAATATCGGTAATAAGAAAAAAAGTGTGTTATCAATATTACCAAGATTTAATACAAGCGCTAAGGTAAGCGTACCTAGTAAATAAACAGGATAAAATTTTAAATCAATATTAATTGCGACAATAATACTCGCCAGCGGTAAAAAAAGCATAATAATTAAACTAAAAGCAAATAAATAACTGCTGATAAGTGCAAATATTACATTTATCGCACCCATGAGGGCGCCTAAAACGAGTTGATGTGTGCGTGATAATGAGTTCATTTTCATAGTCATATTTTAACATAAAAAAGGGCTTCACTACGGGAGTAATTTCACCTTATATTATGTTATAATATTTTAGATATGAATTTGTATGAAAATCTTAATTCAAAACAGTTAGAAGCTGTTACTACAAGCGGGCAATATGTGCGTGTTATTGCTGGTGCGGGAAGTGGTAAAACGCGAGTACTCACTACTCGTATTGCTTATTTAGTGCAAGAAATAGGTACTCCGGAAGACCGCATTGTCGGTTTTACTTTTACAAATAAAGCCGCTGGCGAAATGACAAATCGCTTAAAAAAGTATTTAGAACGCGATAATGTTCGTGTGCGTCTTTCAACATTTCACTCTTTTGGTGCAAGACTACTGCGTGAAGACATTGATGTTTTAGGCTATTCACGCAGCTTTACAATATATGACGAAGAAGATACAAGTTCCTTAATTCGCAATATAAGTGTAGAAAGAGGACATGAACGCCGCGGCGAATTAACGCGTGACGCAATTAATTTTATTGGGGCGGTTAAAGAAAAAGGCTTAGATGCTTTTACTTATAAAATTAGACCGCACGGCTTTGTTAATGAAAAAGAATTCGTTGAAATATGGAAAGAATATGAACGAAGACTTAAAGCGTCAAACTGTCTTGATTTTAGTGATCTAATTAGTAAATCAATTACGATTTTAGAGGAATATAGAGCAATTAGAGAAAAATGGCAACATCGCTTTGATTATATTCTCGTTGATGAATTTCAAGACACTAATGATTTGCAATATAAACTCATTAAACTTTTAATGCACCAAAATACATCACTCTATGTCGTGGGTGATCCCGATCAAACAATTTATACATGGCGTGGCGCTAACGAGCGAATCATTATGAATTTTGATAGTGATTTTAAAAATGCCGAAACGATTATTCTAGAAGAAAACTATCGTTCCACTAAATATATTTTGGATGCAGCAAATAAACTTATTGCTCATAACAAAAATAGAGTGGAGAAAAATCTTTTTACCGCTAAAGAAAAAGGTGAACCAGTGATTGTTCAATATACAGAAAGCGATTCACGCGAAGTTAATTGGATTTATGAACAAATTATTTCATTGCGCTTAAACGTCAAAGATTTTTCGTTTCGTGATGTCGCAATTCTTATGCGCGCTAATTACTTAACACTACCATTTGAACGGCACTTTTTACATAAGAATGTTCCGTACCGTATTTATGGTGGCGTGCGTTTCTATCAAAGACGCGAGATTAAAGATGTTTTAGCGTATCTGCGGATTTTAGTTAATGAAAAAGATGATATTTCTTTTAGCAGAATCGTTAATGTCCCGCGCCGTGGCATGGGTAATGTAGCGATGGAAAACCTTAAAATTGCTGCGTTAAAGAATGAATATTCACTATTTGAAACAGTGCGTTATGTTGAAGATATTGGCTTATCAAGTGCTTCACAAGAACAATTAAAAGCGTTAATGAATGCTGTGGATGAGACACGAACAAAATTACAAAATGACAAACTTGAACTAAGTACTGTTATTAATGACTATATTCAAAAAGTTGGTTACTACGAACATATTAAAACCGAAAAAGATGAAGATAAACAAGCAGATATGCGTGCTAACGTCCAAGTCTTAATTGCCGACATCAAACAATTTATGAATGATTATCCTGAATCAACCTTTAATGATTATTTAGAGAACGCTAGTTTACATAGCGCCCAAGATGAAGTTGAAGAAGGTGATTATATTACGCTTATGACTGTGCATATGGCAAAAGGTCTTGAGTATGATTATATTTTTGTTTCAGGACTTGTTGAAGGTGTCTTTCCAAATAACCGAGCGTTGCTTGATGCTGGTCGCGCTGGTGAAGAGGAAGAAAGAAGACTATGTTACGTTGCTTTTACTAGAGCGCGTAAACGGCTTTATTTAACAATGAGTTCGCAATATAACTTTGCGATTGCTTCCGGCGGGAGACCATCACGCTTTATTAGTGAAGCGGGGTTAGGACCACCGAAGATTAAAGAATATCATCCAAAATACGGGACACCGCTCAAAGAAGGTGGTGTTAAACAAGTTAAAAAAGAAGCGCCGCGTTATCGCGCTAATTATGCAGAATACGATTACGCTAGTGATTTTCCTTATGCAGTTAACGATATTGTGGAACATAAAACATTTGGATCAGGAATTGTTACTGCCATTTTTCCAACGCAAACAACAATTGAAGTTAAGTTTGATACTGGCGAAGTAAAGCGACTAATCGCTAGCCCAAAATACTTTAAGGAGAAAAAATAAAGATGGATTATAAAGCAAGAATTCTTTATTTACGCGAAGTTTTAAATAAGTATAACTATGAATATTATGTCCTTAATAATTCGAGTGTTAGTGATGCTGAATATGATAGTTTAATGCAAGAATTAATTGCCCTTGAAAAAGCGCATCCCGATACTTTTGATAAAACAAGTCCGAGCCAAAGAGTTGGTGGCTTTGTTGCAAGTGAATTTAATAAGATTACACATAGTTCAATGATGCTTTCACTTGCGAATGCCTTTAGTGCTGATGACTTACGTGATTTTGATCGTCGTGTCCGCGGTGTTATTAAAAAAGATGTCATTGATTATGTCGTAGAGTTAAAGATTGACGGCTTAGCGATGAGCTTAATGTATATCGACGGAAAGTTAAGTTATGCGGCAACTAGAGGAGACGGTGAAGTTGGGGAAGATGTTACTTCAAATATTGTCACAATTAAAAGTATTCCTTTAACACTTAAAGAAGAAGTTAGTTTTGAAGTGCGTGGCGAAGTATTTATGCCTAAAAAATCTTGGGAAGAATTAAATGCTATTCGTGAAGAAACGGGTGAAGCACTTTTTGCTAATCCGCGTAACGCCGCCGCGGGCTCAATTCGTCAACTCGATTCTAAAATTGCTGCTAGTCGGAAGCTTGATGCTTTTTGGTATTTCTTAGTTGATCCGCTTTCACTAAATATAAAAACGCATTATGATGCTCTTGATTATTTACGCACTTTAGGATTTAAGGTAAATGACAAAATTAAATTATGTAAAGGGATTGAAGAAGTAATTCGGCATATTGAAAAAGTAACATCGCAACGACATGATTTCCCTTATGAAATCGACGGTATTGTCGTGAAAGTTAATGACGTTACAAAGTATGACGAACTTGGTTATACCGCTAAAACGCCACGGTGGGCTACTGCTTATAAATTCCCGCCCGAAGAAGTTGAAACAATACTTGAAGATATTTTCTTTACGGTTGGAAGAACAGGTAAAATAACACCAAACGCTGCACTTAAGCCAGTATTTGTCGCGGGTTCAAAGATTCAAAACGCTACTTTACATAATGCAGCGTTTATCACTGATCGTGACTTAAAAATAGGTGACCATGTTTTTATTCGTAAAGCTGGTGATATTATTCCAGAAGTATTGCGCGCTGTACCAGAAAAAAGAACGGGTGCCGAAAAAGATTTTGTAATGATTGAAAATTGTCCGGTTTGTTTAGAACCGCTTACCTTTAAAGACCCGCTGCATTTTTGTTTAAATGCGTCGTGTCCTGCGCGTTATGAAGAAGGCTTAATTCATTTTGCGAGTCGCGGCGCAATGGATATTGAGGGGCTCGGCGAAAGAATTGTAGAAATTCTTTTCTCACAAAGATTAATTACTAATATTGCTGATATTTATACACTGCACACTAAAAGAGAAGAATTAATGCAGATTGAAGGCTTTGGTGAAAAATCAGTTGATAACTTATTAAACGCTATTGAAAAAAGTAAAGAAAAGTCTTTAGAAAAATTAGTGTTTGGTTTAGGGATTAAAGAATTAGGAGCGAAAACAAGTAAGATTCTAGCCGAGAAGTATATGACTTTAGACGCACTTAGTTGCGCTACTGAAGCAGAACTTTTAACAATTAGAGATATCGGTCCAGTTGCTGCTTCTTCAATTGTGTCTTACTTTAGTAATGAACAAAATTTAGCGTTAATTACTAAACTAAAAGAGTTCGGCTTAAACACGGATTATCTAGGGTCCGTTAAAAAAGATAATACTTTCTTCTCTGGTAAGACAATTGTCATTACGGGTAAGTTTGAAAATTATTCACGTGACGAATTAACCGCTCTCTTAGAAAATTTAGGCGCTAAAGTAGCGGGCAGTGTTAGTAAAAAAACTTCACTTGTTGTTGCTGGCGAAGACGCTGGTAGCAAATTAACAAAAGCGCAAGAACTTAATATTGATATATTAAACGAAGAACAATTGCTAAAATTAATTAGCGAAGCATGATATATTACTAGCGAGGATAATTATGAATAAAGAAGAAATAAGAAAGTTAGCAGCAGAGATATTAATAACGCTTACTCCTGAAGAAGAAGCCACTTTTGCCGCAGAATTTGCTTACTTTAAAGAATTAGCGAAGCTTTTAGAAGCTTTACCTAATATTGATGAAAAAGAACCAATGGTGTTCCCTTTTAAAGTAACACAAACATATTTAAGAGAAGACACGCCGGAAGAAAGTCCTGGCGCTAAAGAGATATTAAAAAATAGTAAAAACGCAAAAGACACTTTTGTCGTTATCCCAAAGGTGGTGAAATAATATGCGCTACCTAGGTTTAACAATGACGGAACTTCATGAATTATATGTGTCGGGTAAAGCAACACCATTAGATGTTGTTAATGAAGTAATTGAAGCCTTAACAAAAGATAAAAACAACATTTTAGAAAAAACAATGTATGACGAAGCACGCAGTATGGCGCAAAGTCTTACTAAAGTTGAAAAAGATAATTTACTATGGGGAATTCCTTTTTTAGTCAAAGATAATATCGCAATGAAAGGCATTGAAACAACAGGCAGTAGTAATATACTTAACGGCTTTATACCGCTTTGCAATGCTGAAGTTATTGATAAACTTTTAGCTGCTAAAGCAATTCCTGTTGCAAAAACAACACTTGATGAATTTGGGATGGGTGGCCGCGGTGAAACTGGTCACAAAGGGATAACATATAATCCGTATGGTAAAGAAAGAACACGAATTGTCGGTGGTTCTAGTAGCGGTAGCGCTAGTGGGGTCGCTAGTGGGTATGTTCCTTTTGCGGTTGGTAGTGATACGGGAGACTCAATCCGTAAGCCCGCAAGCTTTGCTGGACTCGTTGGCTTTAAACCAACATGGGGCGAAATTTCGCGTTTTGGTCTATTCGCATTTATGCCAACTTTAGACCATGTTGGATTTTTTACCCGCAGTGTTAGTGAAGCGCGTGTACTTTTTGAAAAGACGAGGGGTTACGATAAAAAAGATGCAACTTCAGTAATGAATGTTCCCTTTAAAACAGAGAAAGACGCAACTTTAAAGGGCAAAAAAGTTGCAGTATTAGAACCTATTTTTGCGTTAATGAAAAATAAATTATTAATTAAAGAATTTCATAATCTAGTCGATAAACTTCGCCAAGCGGGAGCAGTTGTGGACTTTGTTCCGTTTGATAAAGACCTGCTAGCGGCGATATTTCCAACTTACTTTATCTTAAGCTGTGCCGAAGCTAATGTAAGTAACGCATGTTTAACAGGGATTGGCTTTGGTAATAAAGAAGAAGGCGCAAGTTATGAAGAGATCGTTGCTAATACAAGGGGCAAAGGCTTTTCTTCACGGATTAAATACCGTTTAATGTTAGGACAATATGCGCTGAAGAAAGAAAATAGGAATGAATATTATGACCGTGCCCAAAAAGCACGTCGCTTAATTGTTGAAGCAGTGGATAAAGTATTAGAAAATTATGATGTCATCATGCTCCCCGCTGCACCGAATCACGCTCCAACAGTAGATAAACAAAGTGAACCACATAGTGAAATCGAAAATAACTTTATGGCTATTGCTAATTTTGGTGGTAATCCTTCACTTACCCTTCCTTACTTTTTAGATGAAGGTTTGCCGCTTGGTGTTAATTTAACTGGTAAACCGTTTGATGACTTTAATGTGTTAAATATTGCACTTAAAATCGAAGAAATAACCGGGCTTTACAACTTACACGCGGGGTTAAAATCATGAAATACGAAGTAATTATTGGTTTAGAAATTCATATTGAAACAAAAACAAACACAAAGATGTTTTCTAGCGCTTCTAGTCTTTTTGATGCACCTGCGAACAGCAATGTTAGTGTTGTTGATATGGCTTTTCCTGGCACATTACCAACGGTAAATAAAAAGGCAGTGCAAAATGCAATTATGTTAGGTCACGCTTTAAATATGGAAATTGATGATGAATTACATTTTGATCGCAAAAATTATTTTTATAGTGATTTACCAAAAGGTTATCAAATCACCCAACAAAGACGGCCAATTGGTAGTAATGGTTATTTAGATATTTATGTTAATGACACTAAAAAACGCATTCGGATTGAACGCATCCACATGGAAGAAGATACCGCTAAACAGATTCACCTTGGTGAAGTTACACTTATTGACTATAACCGCGCTGGTAATCCGCTTGTGGAACTTGTCACAGAACCAGACTTAAGAAGTGCTGACGAAGCAATGGCGTTTGTGGAAGCAGTGCGTGAAATCGTCACATTCCTCGAAATAAGTGACGGAAAAATGGAAGAAGGATCACTACGCTGTGATGTTAATATTTCACTTCGCCCTGTGGGAGTTTCAAAGTTTGGTAATAAAGTAGAAATTAAAAATATGAACTCAATTTCTAATATTGGCAAAGCAATTGAAACAGAAATTAAACGGCAAAGTGAATTACTTGATAAAGGGCTTGAAGTTGAAAGTGAGACACGGCGGTATGACGATGCCCTTAAAGATACAATTACAATGCGTAAAAAAGATGAAAGCGTTGATTATCGATATATTCCTGAAGGAAATATTTTACCAATTTCTTTAAGCAAGGAATTTATTGATGCAACAATTAGGGAAATGAAAGAGTTACCGAGCGTAAAGCGTGAACGCTATTTTGAAGAATTTAAACTTAACGCTCATGAAGTAAATATCTTGCTACAAGATAAAGATTTAACAAGTTATTTTGATGAAGCAGCGAGGGATGTTAAAAACTATAAGACACTAATTAATTGGGTTATTGGTGAATTTAGTTCGTACTTAAATAAAGAAGGGAAAAACGCTAAAAGTGTAGCATTATCCCCGCAAAACACCTCTAAATTAGTGAATTTAATAGATAATGGCACGATTTCAAATAGCCAAGCGCGTGAATTATTTGCGCACATTATTGAAACTAATGAAGACCCCGAAACAAAAGCGAAAGCACTTAATTTAATGCAAGTTAGTGATACTGACTTTATCCTTAGTGTTATTAACGAAGTAATTAATGAAAATTTAAATGTAATTGATGACATTAAAGCAGGTAAAGATCGGGCTATGGGGTTCTTAGTCGGACAAGTTATGAAAAAGACAAAAGGAAAAGTTAATCCCGCTCTTGCTAGCAAACTGATGAAGCAAGAAATTGATAAGCGCTAAGCAAGCGGAGTTGAGGTGTTCCTTGCCTAACCACCACCATCAAAACAAGGAGAAAATATGAAGAAGAAAAAGATTATTCGGCAGATTACAGATAATGCGCTGATTGCTGCCATTTATTATGTATTAACAATTATTCTTGGCGGATTTGCTTTTAATGATGTGCAATTTCGGATCTCAGAAATATTATTATTTTTAATATTTTTTAGAAAAGACTTTGTCATTGGTGTTACACTCGGGTGTTTGCTCGCTAATTTGCATAGTCTGCTTCAACCGTGGGATGTTATCTTTGGGACGCTTGCTACTTTATTAAGTGGAGTGTTAATTGCTTTTAGTAAAAGACTATATTGGGGTGTAATATGGCCGACAATAATTAATGCTGTTGTCGTCGGACTAATGTTACACATTATTCTCGATTTACCATTATTTGCTACAATGGGACTTGTCGCAATTGGTGAATTTGTTGTACTCTTATTAGGGCATGCTGTGTTTTCGCTCCTAGCGAAGCAACCTGCATTTCTAAATCTCATTATGGCTGAACAAAGAAAAGAGGAAAAAGATGGCTAAAAAACCACCCGTTTATCTAGAAATTATTCATGAATGCACACAAAGCGGTGCGCGATACGGTTTTTTACATACACCGCACGGCAAAGTTGAAGTGCCGATGTTTATGCCGGTAGGTACGCTTGCTAATGTTAAAACAATTACTCCTGAAGAAATTGTTGCCTTAGGCAGCGGAGTCATCTTGGCGAATACTTATCACTTATCACTTAGACCAGGCACTGATATTTTAAAAAAGGCTGGTGGAATCCACTCTTTTATGAATCATCACGGACCAATTCTTACTGATTCAGGCGGCTTTCAAGTATTCTCTTTAGCCGATAATCGTAAGATTAGCGAAGAAGGTGTGACCTTTAAATCACATTTAGATGGACGCGAACTTTTCTTCTCACCAGAAGAAGCAATTAGGATGCAAGAAGAAATTGGTGCGGATATTATTATGAGTTTTGATGAATGTATTCATTATCCCGCAGATTATGAATATGTAAAAGCAAGTACTGAACGTACTTTACGCTGGGCTAAGCGCGGAAAAGCAGCGCATAAGCGTGAAGACCAAGCTTTATTTGGTATTGTACAAGGCGGAGAATACCCCGACTTACGCAAATATAGTGCGATGGAAACAGTAAAAATTGGGTTTCCTGGTTACGCAATTGGTGGAACAAGCATCGGTGAACCAAAAGATGTCTTTATAAAGATGGTGGAAAGTTCCGTCCCTTATTTACCTAAAGACAAACCGCGTTACTTAATGGGGATTGGTTCAATTGATATGATCTTACAAGGTGTAGCGCGCGGTGTTGATATGTTTGATTGTGTACTACCAACGCGTATTGCGCGTCACGGTTCGCTCTATACAAGAAAAGGCAGACTTAATATCCGGCGCGCTGAATTTAAAGATGACTTCCGCCCAATTGAAGAAGAGTGCGATTGCTATACATGTAAGAATTACACGCGTGCTTATTTACGCCATTTATATGTTAGTGAAGAAGCTTTAGCGCAGCGCTTACTCTCAATTCATAACTTACGCTTTTTAATTAAACTTATGGAAGATGTGCGTGTGGCGATTAAAGAAAATCGCTTTTTAGATTTTAAGAGTGATGTCTTAAAAAAGTTTGGCGATAAAAGAGGTTTCTAATGGATGTTAATCTTTTTGATTTTGATTTACCAAAAGAACTAATTGCGCAATATCCTTCTCTTTTACGGCAAAATGCACGTCTTTTAGCGTTTAACAAAGATAAAAATGAAATAAAAGATGAACATTTTTATGATATTACTAAGTATTTTAAGCATGGTGATGTGTTAGTTATTAATAATACAAAAGTTATTCCCGCTAGACTTAGAGGCATTAAAGTTCCAACAGGAGCAAAGATTGAGGTTGTGTTATTAAAAGCACTAAAAGACGATGAATATGAAGTGTTAATTGGTAATGCTAAAGCCGTTAAAGTTGGAACTGTTGTTTCTTTTGGTGACGGCGAGCTTCTAATGGAATGCCGCGAGAAAAAAGGAGAAGGCATTCACATTGTAAAGTTTAAGTATGAGGGTGTCTTTTTAGAAGTCTTAGAAAGGGTTGGGACAACCCCGCTCCCGCCTTATATTGAAGATAAAAGTGAAAAATATGCGCGTTATCAAACGGTGTACGCTAAAGCGCCTGGTAGTGCGGCAGCACCAACAGCAGGCTTTCACTTTACGCCGGAAATATTAGATGAGTTAAAAACTAAAGGAGTGATAGTCGTCGAAATTACACTGCATATTGGCTTAGGTACTTTTAAACCGGTCAGTGTTAGTGATACTAAAGATCATAAGATGCATTACGAAACTTATGAAATTAGCGAAGAAGCGGCCGCAACAATAAATAAAGCGATTGAAGAAAAACGAAGAATCATCAGTGTTGGCACAACCGCAACAAGAACACTAGAAGCTAATTTTAATAAATATCAAAAGATTGTAGCGACGAGTGAAGCAACAAATTTATTTATTACTCCAGGTTATAAATTTAAAGTCATCAGCGCGTTAATTACGAATTTTCATTTACCTAAATCTACACTAATTATGTTAGTTAGTGCTTTTGCGGGGCGTGAAAATACACTCGCGGCTTATTGCCACGCAATTAAAGAACGCTATCGCTTTTTCTCTTTTGGTGATGTAATGTATATATATGGAGAAGATTAATTATTACAACATTTCGATTGCAGAAGTTAATAATTTCAAAGATCAAGGGCTTAGACCAAAACTAGCGCTCCATGCTTGCTGTGCGCCGTGTTCTAGTCACACCTTAGAATTTTTAACACCATTTTTTGCTGTGACAATTGTGTATCAAAATAGCAACATCTATCCCAAAGCTGAGTTTAAGAAAAGACGCGACGAAGTTGAAAGATTCGTAAGAGAATTTAATATTAAAAATAATCAAGATGTCAAAGTCGTGTTTTTACCATATGATCACGAAGCCTTTATGAAGGAATTAAGAGTGTTCGCTAGTGAAAAAGAAGGCGGTAAACGCTGTCATCTTTGTTATGAAAAACGTATTGTAGAAGCTTTAAAGTATGGTAGTGAAAACGGATTTGATTACGCCACTACGACGCTTACTATCTCGCGACAAAAGAACTCACAAGTCATCAATGCAATTGCTAAAAAGATTGCGCCTCGCTACCCAAATATAAAATATTTTTATAGTGATTTTAAGAAAAAGGCCGGATTATTGCGTGTCCGTGAAATGAAAAAAGAATATAACCTTTATCAGCAAGAATATTGTGGTTGTGAATACTCTTATCGCGACACCGTTTTAGCAAGAAATAATAAAAAAGACACCGAAAACCGTTGATTTTTCACGATTTTTGGACAAAAACAGCAGTATTTAAGAAAAAATGGAACCGCTTGCAAAAGTGGTTTTTTTCACGATTTTCGGTAAAAAGTTCAAAAGTTTGAAATTTGGTTTTTCACAAGATTTTGTGACCTTATATATAAAAATATATATTTTTTATCGTTTATGGTTGACATTATATTATGCTTTTAGTATTATTTAGCAAGTTAATGGTCGCGTTGAAATGCGAGGTTGCCGATACACCTACAAGCGTTGTCATGAAGTGTAATCGGGGAATTCGTAGCTGAGGACCATTAGCGCCTGTAGATGTAAGGAGGAAAATAATTCATGGCAGGAAAACAAAAGATAAGGGTTCGACTTCAAAGTTATGATCATGCATTACTTGATGAAGCAGTAGCGAAGATCGTTGAACAAGCAGTCGAAAGTGGCGCCAAGGTAGTTGGCCCCATCCCGCTCCCAACACAACGTGAGGTGTACACGGTGTTACGAGCGGTCCACAAGTACAAAGATGCGCGTGAGCAATTCGAAATTAGAACACACAAACGGCTTATCGATATCGTCGATCCAAACAAACGCACAGTGGAATTCTTACGGAAGTTTGAACTCCCAAGTGGTGTCGACATCGATATTAAACTATAAGGAGGTAGAAATATGAAAGCAATTATTGGCCGCAAAATGGGTATGACCCAAGTATTCGCCGAAGATGGCACAATCTACCCCGTTACAGTTGTTGAAGTCTTACCAAATGTTGTCACTCAAGTGAAAACAGTGGAAAAAGATGGCTATGCCGCCATCCAAGTAGGCTATCAAGATAAAAAACCGAGCCGGGTAAATAAACCACTTAAAGGCATATACGAAAAAGCAGGTGTCACTCCAAAATACGGTTTATACGAATTAAAGGGTGAAGAAATGCTTAGCTACGAAGTTGGTAGCGAAATTAAAGTCGACATCTTCAAAAAAGGAGATATCGTCGACGTAACTGGAACAAGCAAAGGGAAAGGCTACACTGGTGTCATTAAACGCTATGGCTTCAAACTTGGAAATGCCGCCCACGGTTCTGGTTATCACCGCGGAATTGGTTCGCAAGCTAGCGTTGGTCGTATTCAACGCGTAATTCCCGGAACAAAAATGCCTGGACATCATGGAGCGCAAAGAACAACAGTCTTAAACTTACTCGTTGTTGATGTCTTACCAGAAAAGAATGCACTCTTAATTAAAGGTGCCATTCCAGGTCCTAAATACGGAATATTGAAAGTTAGAAGTGCGGTTAAAAAGCAATTACGCAAACGCGAAGTTAAAGACTTAGTCGATCGCACCGCTAAAGAATAAGAATGGAGGTTATAGTTATGTCAAAAGCAGTAAAGAAAACTATTACTTATCCAGTTGTTAACACTAAAGGGGAAAAAGTTGGCACAATGCGACTTAATGGCGAAATCTTCGGTATTGAGCCGCATCAAGATGTCGTCCATCAAGCAGTCGTGACTTACCTTGCTAACCGGCGTCAAGCTACCGCGAAAACAAAAACACGCGCAGAAGTACGCGGTGGTGGTAAGAAACCATGGCGGCAAAAAGGAACAGGCCGTGCCCGCGCTGGTAGTCGGCGTTCACCCATCTGGGTTGGCGGTGGAGTCACCTTTGGTCCAACCGGAGAACAAAACTACAAATTATCAATGAATAAGAAAGCGCACGCGCTCGCATTAAGAAGTGCGCTCTCAATCAAAGCTGCGGAAAAAGCATTCATCATTATCGATGACACCATCGAAATTGAAGGCAAAACAAAAGCCGCTGCGGAATTACTTAAAAATGTTGGGGCCACTGGTAAAGTCTTATTAATTAATGACGACAATAAGAGCTTACTACTTGCCACCCGCAACTTACCAAACGTCCAAAGCGTTGGTCAAGACAATGTCGCCGTTTATGACTTATTAAACGCTGACCAAATCGTCGTCGAAAAAGCAACCTTAGTTGCGTATGTAGGAGGACTTGAATAATGAGTAAACGTCCACGCAAAAAAGCAGAACAAGTCGTACAAGTTAAAAAACCAACGGTTGAACAATTCAACCTCTTGCTTAGACCCGTCATTACTGAAAAGTCAATGGCGCTCATGCAAGACCAAAACAAAGTAACGATGGAAGTGCATAAAACCGCAAATAAAGAAAGTGTTAAAGATGCATTTGAAGCGGTCTTCGGTGTAACAGTTACCGATGTAAAGATCATTAACACAAATTCAAAAAAAACACGGAGAGGTGGTCGGTACTACGGCACAATCCCAGGCGTCAAAAAAGCTGTGATTACCGTTGCTGAAGGACAAGCAATTGACCTCTTCAAAGAATAAAGACGGGAAGGAGAAACATTATGGCAATTAGAAAATATAAACCGACAACTCCCTCACGTCGGAACATGACGAACCTTACGTTCGAACAAATTACGAAAACAAAACCAGAAAAAAGCTTAACCGTCGAACTTAAACGCACTGGTGGTCGTAATAACATGGGAAAAATTACTACCCGTCACATCGGTGGTGGTCATAAACGCAGATACCGCATTATTGACTTCCGTCGGGAGAAAGATGGTGTAGAAGGCGTTGTCGCGGCAATCGAATACGATCCAAACCGCAACGCAAATATCGCCTTAATCCACTACTTAGACGGTGAAAAGCGTTACATCTTACATCCACAAGGACTCGCGGTCGGCGATCGCATCGTCTCGGGTGAAGCAGTCGACATCAAAGTCGGTAACGCAATGCCGCTCGCAGCAATCCCAGAAGGTAGTGTCGTACATAACGTTGAATTAACCCCTGGGAAAGGCGGACAAATCGCCCGCGCTGCGGGAACAAGTGTCCAAATCTTAGGACGCGAAGGAAAATATGCAATCCTTCGACTCCAAAGTGGTGAAGTACGGAAAGTATTACAAGCTTGTCGCGCTACAGTCGGACAAGTTGGTAATGAAGACTACAACTTAATCAACTTAGGAAAAGCTGGTAAGAGTCGCTGGAAAGGCATTCGCCCAACAGTCCGTGGCTCTGTGATGAACCCAGTTGACCACCCACACGGTGGTGGTGAAGGGAAGTCACCAATTGGTAAAGACGCACCAAGAACACCATGGGGCAAACGCGCCTTAGGTGTGAAAACGCGCAAACAAAATAAGAAATCGACGCAATTAATTATCAGACGTCGCAAACAAAAATAAGGAGTGAGGAAACATGGCTAGAAGTTTAAAAAAAGGTCCATTCGCTGATAAGTCTCTCTTAAAAAAGGTTGACGAATTAAATAAAGCGAATAAAAAACAAATTATTAAAACATGGTCGCGCAGATCAACCATCTTCCCATCCTTCGTCGGTCATACATTCGCAGTGTATAACGGACGTGAACACATTACAGTGTATGTGACGGAAGATATGGTCGGCCATAAATTAGGCGAATTCTCCCCAACCCGCTCATACCGCGGACATACGGGGCACACAGCTGAAGACAAAGCCGCGGCCGCACAACGGAAACGGTAGGTGAATTATGGCAAGAATTAAAAAACCAAAAACAACAGAAAAAGTTGAAACAAAAGAAGTTAAAGAAAAACCTGTGGTTACCGAAGCACGCGCAATCAGTCGCAGCGTCGGAGTCACCCCACGGAAAATGCGCTTAGTCGCTGACTTAGTCCGCGGGAAAAAGGTGAGTGATGCAATCGCGCTCTTACTAAATATTAATAAAGCCGCGAGTGTACCGCTTCGCAAAACAATCGAAAGTGCCGCAGCGAACGCCATCAACAACCATGGCTTCAAAGAAGAAGGGCTCTACATTAGTGAATTACAAATTAATGATTCGATTAAATTAAAAAGATATCGCCCGCGCGCTAAAGGCGGAGCGGCTGGTGTCACTAAAAGAACAAGCACAATTATTGTGAAAGTAAAAGAAAGCGTGTAAAGGAGGAAAAGTAATGGGACAAAAAGTTAATCCAAACGGTCTAAGATACGGTATCTATCGTAACTGGAATAGTCGTTGGTTTGCCAAAAACAAAGACTTCGCTACTTTCCTCAAAGAAGACATGGACATTCGTGAATTCTTAACGAAAGAATTAAAAGAAGCATTACTCTCACATATTGAAATTGATCGCGTGAACACATTCGAAAGTGGCTATAGTGTCATCGTCAGTGTCCACGTCGCCCGTGTCGGTGTCGTGATTGGTCAACAAGGCGAACGCGTAAAAGAATTAACCGCTAAATTAGCCAAAATTGTGAAGTCTGGTGAAGTTAAAATTAATGTCGTTGATATTAAAAACCCAGACTTAAATGCAAGTTTAGTGGCGCAAGACATCGCGCGTCAACTCGAAGCACGTGGTTCATTTAGAATCGTGCAAAAGCGGACGATCCAACGCGTCCGTCGCGCTGGCGCTAAAGGAATTAAAACTTTAGTCAGCGGTCGCTTAAATGGTGCGGAAATCGCCCGTAGTGAAGGTTATAAAGACGGAATCATCCCGCTTCATACCTTACGCGCTGATATTGATTACGCACTTGCAGAAGCACACACAACTTACGGCCGTCTTGGTGTAAAAGTGTGGATTTGTCGTGGTGAATACGACTTAAGTAAAGGGAGAGGAGAATAATTATGTTACAACCAAAACGTACTAAATATCGTCGCCCCCAACGCTTGAGTTATGAAGGCTTAACCAAAGGTGGCGCAAATATCGAATTTGGCGAATTTGGACTTCAAGCACTTGAAGGTGCCTACATCACTAACCGTCAAATCGAAAGTGCACGGATTGTGCTTGCTAGTTATACACGCCGTGTTGGTAAGATCTGGATTCGTATCTTCCCACACTTAGCGAAAACTAAAAAACCACTTGAAGTGCGGATGGGTTCCGGTAAAGGGGCTCCAGACTCATGGGTCGCCGTTGTCAAAAAGAATCGTATTCTCTTTGAAATCGGTGGCGTTAAAGAAGAAATCGCTCGTGAAGCACTCCGCCTCGCAGCGTACAAATTACCAATTAAGACACGCGTAGTGTCTAAAGCAGACAATAAGGAGGATTAATGATGAAGATTAAAGAAATTCGTGCGTTAAGTACAACCGAATTAAAAGAAAAACAATATCTTTTAATCGAAGAATTATTTCACCTCCGTCGGAAGCAAGCCGTTGGTCAATTAGAAAACGGTAAAGAAATTACTCGCGTCCGAAAAGATATCGCGCGTGTATATACTATATTACGCGAACGCGAACTCGGGATTAATTAAGGAGCAGTGATAATATGGAACAAACAGTAAGAAAAGCACGCGCTACGTTTGACGGGATTGTCATTAGTGATAAAAATGATAAAACAATCACCGTCTTAGTTGAAACATACAAACGGCATAAGATTTATGGAAAGCGCGTTAAATATCGTAAAAAATATTACGCTCACGATGAAGAAAATGTGGCAAAAGAAGGCGACTTCGTACGCATCATGGCCACACGCCCAATGAGTGCCCTTAAAAGATGGCGGCTCGTCAAAGTCTTAGAACTTGCGGAAGTGCAACTTGAAGACATTATCGACGAAGAAGGCGAACTCATCGAAGAGCTAAAGGAGGCAAGTGATGATTCACGTTGAAACTAAAGTAAACATCGCTGATAACTCCGGTGCCCGAATCGGAAAAGTTATTAGACTCTATGGTGGCAGTGTCCGTCGGCACAGTAACATTGGCGACATCGTCCTAATTACAGTCAGACAAGCCGTCCCTAACTCCAAAGTTAAAAAAGGTGACATGGTGAAAGCGATTGTCGTCCGCACTAAAAAAGGTGTGTTACGGCCAGACGGATCAAAAATTAAATTTGATGATAACGCTGTTGTTATTATTAATAATGACGGCAACATGATCGGGACACGGGTGTTTGGCCCCGTAGCTCGTGAATTACGTGAAAAGGGAGATGGCGCAATGAAAATTGTTAGCCTTGCTCCAGAAGTATTATAGGAGGGCTCGTATGTTAATTAAAAAAGGTGATAAAGTCATCGTCATCACTGGCGAAGACAAAGGCAAAACCGGAATTGTCCAACGGGCGTATCCGAAATTACAAAAGGTTGTTGTGGAAGGCGTTAATGTTCGCAAGAAACATAAAAAACCAACCCAACAAAACCCTGAAGGATCAATCTTAGATGTGTATGCGCCGATTCATGTGAGCAATGTCGCACTTATTGATCCAAAAACAAAAAAACCAACACGCGTTGGGATGAAAGAAGTGAAAGGCAAAAAAGTTCGCTACGCTAAAAAGTCGGGCGAAGTAATTAAATAGGAGGTGCATTATGGCAGAAGATAAAGCAAAGAAAACTGTTGCAAAAGAAGATGCTCCAAAAAAAGCAGCTCCTAAAGCCGAAACTAAAAAAGTAGAAAAGAAAGCCGCTGCTCCTAAAAAAGCAGAAGCGAAAACTACTGAAAAGAAAGAAACCGCGAAAGCTGAAGTAAAAAAAGCAGCGCCAAAAAAAGAAGCAGCAAAAGCTGAAACGAAAAAAGCTGCGCCGAAAGCCGAAGCTAAAGCGGAAGTTGCTAAAGAAAAACCAGCCAAAAAGGTTGAAAAAGAACATAAAGTTGAACGTTATGTCCATGAAGTGAAAAAGAGCACAAATCGTGTTGTCCGTCAATATGAAGATGTAGCGATTAAAGCTTTAATGGAAAAGTTTAACTACACAAGCGTGATGCAAGTCCCAAAATTAAGCAAGATTGTCATTAATATGGGGGTTGGGGATGCAACACAAAACGCTAAATTATTAGAAGACGCAGTGCGGGAATTAACCGTCATTGCCGGTCAAAAACCAGTGGTGACAATTGCGAAGAAAAGTGAAGCAAGCTTCAAACTTCGTGCTGGAACCGCAATTGGTTGTAAAGTTGATTTACGCGGCGAAAGAATGTATGACTTCTTCGAGAAGTTAATTAGTATCGCGCTCCCACGTGTGCGTGACTTCCGCGGTGTCAGTAAAGATAGCTTCGACGGTCACGGGAACTATACACTCGGAGTCCGCGAACAACTAATCTTCGCTGAAATTGACTTTGACTTAGTAAATAAAGTCCGCGGGATGGACATCGTTATTGTCACAACCGCTAAAACGGATGCCGAAGCATATGAATTGCTTAAACTACTCGGTATGCCGTTTAGACGCTAGAGGAGGGAGAGATTATGGCAAAAACAAGTAAAAGAGTAGCGCAATTACGCAAACCTAAATTCAAAGTACGCGCCTATAGTCGTTGTTCACGTTGTGGCAGACCTCATAGCGTTTATCGCAAATTCGGTGTGTGCCGTATTTGTTTACGTGAACTCGCTTATAATGGCGAAATTCCTGGCATGAAGAAGGCCAGCTGGTAAGGAGGAGCAACTAGTATGAGTATGACAGATCCAATTGCAGATATGCTAACCCGCATTCGGAACGCTAATGCTTTAAGTCACGAAGCAGTTGCGATGCCGAGCAGCAAAAACAAAGTTAATATTGCCCGTATCTTAAAAGAAGAAGGTTATATTACTGATTACTTCGTTAGTGGCGACGTTAAAAAAGTTTTAACCTTAGTGCTTAAATACGGACCAAATGGTGAAAAAGTAATTTCTGGTTTAAAACGTATTTCTAAGCCAGGCTTAAGAGTCACCACTACCAGCGATAAATTACCACGCGTTTTACGCGGTTTAGGTATCGCTATTATTTCCACATCACAAGGAATCATGACTGACAAGAAAGCGCGCGCCTTAGGCGTCGGTGGCGAAGTAGTCGCCTATGTGTGGTAGGAGGTAAGTTATGTCAAGAATTGGTTTAAAAGTAATTAAAGTGCCAGCAGGCGTAGAAGTGAAACTTGAAGGTGACTTAATCACCGTTAAAGGACCAAAAGGGACAAATCACGTTACCTTACCACTCCATATCACCCTTGATCAAAGTCATGAAGGTGAAATTCATGTTAAACGCGACAATGAATTAAAACAAACAAAACAAAGTCATGGTACAACCCGTGCTTTACTCCACAATGCAATTGTTGGAGCGCATGAAGGTTTTACTATTCGCTTACAAATCGTCGGTATCGGTTACCGCGCTATTCAAGAAGGCGAAAGTGTCCGCTTAGAAGTCGGTTACAGCCATCCAACTGTAATTGCTCCATGTGTTGGTGCTAAAATTACAGTGGAAAACCCAAACAACGTTGTTGTGACGGGTTATGACAAACAAGCTGTTGGTCAAACCGCAGCGCTCATTCGCGGTGTCCGTCGTCCAGAACCTTATAAAGGTAAAGGAATTAAATATAGCGACGAAGTTATTATTCGTAAGGAAGGAAAGCGCGCAGGCGCCAAGAAATAGGTGAAAAGTTATGGTTAAACAAATTAAACGTAATGAAATTAGAAAACGGCGTCATGCCCGTATTCGCCGCAAAATTAGCGGTACACACGAAGTTCCGCGCCTTGTCGTCTTCCGTTCCAACAAACACATTGCTGTGCAATTAATTGATGACACTAAAGGTGTTACCTTAGGTAGCGCTAGTTCATTAGCGATGAAATTAGTGCATGGCGACAATGTTGAATCAGCGGCAAAAGTCGGTACTGAAATTGCTAATGTTGCGAAAAACTTAGGCATTACTAAGGTTGTGTTCGATCGCGGAGGGTATTTATACCATGGTCGAATCAAAGCCTTAGCCGATGCTGCCCGTAAGGCCGGGTTAGAATTCTAGAAGGAGTAAAGTTATGGATAAAGAAAAGAAAAACTTAGTAGAAGATACTGAAGAAGTTGAAACTGAAGAAGTAGAAACTGAAGAAAAAGATACCGAACAAACTCCGCAAGGTGATGCCCCGCGCCGTAGTAATAGAGGTGGCCGTCGTGAAGGTGGTCCGCGTCGTGGTGTCCGTCGTGCCCCAGCGCGTCGCCCAAAAGAATTTGAAGAACGCGTCGTCGCGATTAACCGCGTTAGTAAAACAACAAAAGGTGGCCGTCGCTTACGCTTTACTGCCTTAGTCGTTATTGGCTATGGTAAAGGGAAGTATGGCTACGGAAACGCTAAAGCAGCAGAAGTACCTGATGCGATTCGTAAAGCAATTGAAGTTGCAAAGAAAAACACCTTCACAGTTGAACTTGTTAAGGGTGACACAATTGCTCACGAAATCGTTGGTCGCTTCGGTGCAACCCGCGTATTCTTAAAACCAGCACCAGAAGGTACTGGAGTTATCGCCGGTGGTTCAGTGCGGGCCATCTTAGAACTTGCAGGTATTCGCAACGTCTATTCAAAAGTTTATGGTTCGCGTACCGCCCTTAATGTGCTTAAAGCAACAGATAACGGATTACGCGGTTTAAAACGAGCTTCGGATATTAAACGTCTCCGGGGAACATTGTAGGAGGTAGAGTATGAAATTACACGAACTTACTTATACAGAAGGAGCAAAAAGAGCTCGTAAACGTCTAGGCCGGGGGATTGGCTCTGGCACAGGTAAAACAAGTGGAAAAGGTGAAAAAGGTCAAAAGTCACGCTCAAGCGGTGGCACGCGTCTCGGCTTTGAAGGTGGACAAATGCCTTTATATCGCCGTATTCCCAAACGTGGCTTTACAAACATGAATACACGAAAGTTTGCCGTCGTTAATTTAGAAGAATTAAATGTCTTTGAAGACGGAACTGTTGTGACCCCAACACTCTTAATTGAAAAAGGGATCATTAAACAAGAACTCGGTGGCGTTAAAGTCTTAGCGCGCGGAGAATTAACAAAGAAATTAACAGTTAAAGCCCACAGATTTTCCAAACAAGCTAGTGACGCCATTGCTAAACTAGGTGGAACCGCAGAGGTAATTTAATATGAAAAAGATCGCCGCGATTTTCAAGAATAAAGAAATTGTCGATCGTATCTTCTTTACGATCATGATTATGTTTGTCTTCCGAATTGGCGCCGCGATTACGGTTCCAGGCGTCACGCTTAGCGACTTTTCATTCCAAAATAACGATGCCTTTGGGCTTATGAACCTCCTTGGTGGGGGCACACTGCAACAATTTAGTGTGTTCGCACTTGGGGTTAGTCCTTATATTACCGCATCAATTATCGTCCAACTCTTATCAATGGACGTCCTTCCTGCGCTTACTGACCTTGCTAATCAAGGGGATTATGGGCGGAAGAAAATGGAAATGACAAATCGTTACTTAACGCTGATGCTCGGCGCAGTGCAAGCTTATGGCGTTATTGTTACGATGGAAAATCAAAGTTATATTACGCTGAAAGAATCAAACTTTTGGACATATGCTTACATTATTACCGTCATGCTTGCGGGCACGATGCTTGTAATGTGGCTTGGTGACCAAATTAGTAGTAAAGGGATTGGTAATGGTATCTCGATGATTATCTTCGCAGGTATCGTTAGCAGCCTTCCCCAACAAATTATTCGTGCCTACCAAAATTGGCTTAGTGATAAAGTTGGACAAGGCAGTCAACAATTATTTATCGGTCTCCTCCAATTTGGAGTTTATGTACTTAGTTTCCTCGCCATTATTGGTTTTATTACCTTTATTGAAACGAGTAAACGTAAAATTCCCGTGCAACACGCGGGTAAAAGCGGGCAAACCCGCAAGATGGCGCAAGCAAGTTTCTTACCAATTAAGATTAATAGTGCCGGGGTTATCCCTGTCATCTTTGCTTCAAGTATTATGATGGCGCCGTCAATCATTGCTTCTTTTATCAGCGGCTCAAATTTAGACGCCGAATGGTTAAAAATCTTTAACTCAAGCGCGACAGTAACAATGCCGTGGTTTAATGATAAGACTTGGCAAATGCCGTGGGGATTACTCATTTACTTATTCCTTATTGTTGTGTTTGCCTTCTTCTACGCTAAACTACAAATTAATCCGGAAAAGCTCGCGGAAAACTTCCAAAAGAATGGTAGTTATATTCCTGGTGTTCGTCCGGGTGCTGAAACGGAACGCTATGTGTCTAAAGTACTTAACCGTATTACCGTCATTGGTGCCTTCAGTTTAGCGGTTATTGCGGCCCTACCAATTATCTTAGTCTTACTTAAAGTCGTTCCTGACCAAAGCTTAGCCTTAGGGGGAACAGGACTAATCATTGTCGTTGGGGTGGCAATTGAAATTAATAACCAAATTGATGGGCTTCTCGCTGGTAAGTCTTACGAGGAAGGAAGCGTATTAGGAGGTTAGGCGTATGTGTAATATTATCTTATTAGGACCCCCAGGGGCTGGTAAAGGAACACTTGCCAAACAACTAATTAGTGTCTATAACATTCCGCATATCTCTACAGGTGACATGTTCCGTGAAGCAATTAAAGAGGGCACTCCACTTGGCAGACTTGCGGCAAGTTATATAAATGAAGGGCACTTAGTGCCAGATGAAGTAACAATTAGTCTCGTAAGAGAACGCTTATCGCAAGGAGATTGCGCAAATGGTTACTTGTTAGACGGGTTCCCACGAACCCTCCCCCAAGCCGAAGCACTCGACACAATTGGCAAAGACTTAGGTCGGCCAATTAATGTAGTAATTAATATTACTGCTGATGAAACCGAATTAGTGCGGCGCATCAGTGGGCGCAGAGTATGTCGTAAATGCGGCGCTCCATACCACATTGATACGATGAAGCCGAAAAAAGACGGTGTGTGTGATGCTTGTGGTGGTGAATTATATCAACGCAAAGATGATAATAAAGACAATCTCTTAGTGCGCTTAAATCACTATTTTGCTGATACAAAGCCACTTGAAGACTTCTATGCAGAGCATGGTGTCCTCTACGCTGTTGATAGTACTGCTGGGGCGAAAAAATCACTAAAAGCTGCACAAAAAATTATTGAAGGAGCTAAATGTGATTAGTCAAAAATCACCCCGCGAAGTGCGCTTAATGAAAGAATCAGGTCGGATTATTAACTTAGTCTTTAAAGAAGTAGAGGCTAAGTTAAGACCTGGGATGTCAACTGCTGATGTTGATAAACTAGCGCTTGAAGTCATTACTCGGGAAGGTGGCACCCCAACCTTCAAGGGTTATGGCGGATTTAGTGGCAATATCTGTGTTTCGGTTAATGATACATTAATCCACGGAATCCCAAGCCACCGCGAAATTATTAAAGACGGCGACATTGTGAGTGTTGACGTCGGGGTGACAAAAGACGGGTATGTTGCGGATGCAGCACGGACATTCTTAGTCGGAAATGTTAGCGAAAACGCAAAAAGACTCGTCGAAGTTACCGAAGAGAGCTTCTGGTATGCAGTCGACAACTTTGCAAAACCAGGGAACTACATCGGAGATATCAGTCACGCAATTTATGAATATGCGTCAAGTCGTGGGTATACACTTACGCGAGATTACACGGGTCACGGTGTGGGGCGTAAATTACATGAAGCACCCGCTGTACCAAACGTTGGAACGCCAAAGACTGGTCCCCGCTTAAAAGTGGGTATGACCTTAGCGATTGAACCAATGTTAAACGAAGGGTTGGTCGACCTTATCGTCTTAAAAGACGGCTGGACCGTCAAAACAAAAGATGGTAAATTAGCGAGCCATTATGAAAACACCATCGTTATTACCGAAGATGGCTACGAAGTATTAACTATGGAGGAGAAGTAATGAGTAAATCGAACGTAATTACCGTCGAGGCGAAAGTCATTGAATGTTTACCGGGAGTTAATTTCCGCGTTCAATTAGACAACGGACACATTATTTTGGCCCACGTTTCTGGTAAAATCAGAAGGTATAACATTCGCATTCTACCAGGTGATCGTGTCGCAGTTGAAATTTCGCCCTATGATTTAACACGGGGCCGCATTACATATCGGTATCGATAAAAGAAATTGGAGGAAATTCATTATGAAAGTAAGAGCCTCAGTCAAACCAATTTGCGATAAATGCCGGGTTATTCGCCGCAAAGGCAATGTGATGGTCATTTGCGAAAACCCTAAGCATAAGCAAAGACAAGGATAGGAGGAAAGAATATGGCACGGATTGTTGGTGTAGATATTCCAAACGATAAGCGGGTCGTAGTGAGCTTACAATACATTTATGGTATTGGCTTAACAACCGCTAAAAAAATATTAGCCGCTGTTAAAATTGATGAAAATGTTCGTGTTAAAGATTTAACCGAAGAAGAACTTGGTGCAATTCGTCAAGAAATTACGAAGTACCGCGTCGAAGGTGACGCCAGACGGCAAGTAGCATTAAATATTAAACGATTAACAGAAATCGGTTCATACCGCGGGATTCGTCATCGTCGCGGATTACCAGTTCGTGGTCAACGCACAAAAACAAATGCAAGAACACGTAAAGGACCGAAGAAAACGATTGCTAATAAAAAGCAAGCGTCACAAGGTTAAGGAAGGAGTGAAAGTTAGTTATGTCAAAAAAAGCACGCAGAAGTACGACAAGAAGACGCAGAATACGTCGTTCTTATACCGCTTGTATCGCGCATATTCACTCAACCTTTAATAACACTATCGTTACGATTACTGATGAAGACGGCAACGCCATCAGCTGGAGTAGCGCTGGTGCATTAGGTTTCAAAGGTAGTAAAAAAAGCACTGCATGGGCCGCGCAATTAGCTGGTGAAGCTGCAGCGAAAGTCGCAGTGGAACAAGGACTTAAAACGGTCGATGTTAGAGTTAAAGGTCCAGGACAAGGCCGAGAAGCCGCGATTCGCGCACTCGCTTTAGCGGGACTTACGATTACCGGAATTGAAGATACAACCCCAATTCCACATAACGGGTGTCGGCCCCCGAAACGGCCACGCGGATAAGGAGGCAACATGAGTAATATTATCATCCCATTCAATCCCGCCGTTTTTAAGGAAAAAAATTATTACGCAACAGATAACTATGGCAAGTTTGTGCTTGAACCACTCGAAAGAGGCTTTGGACAAACGCTCGGTAATTCATTCCGTCGTTTACTCTTAAGTGCCCTTCCTGGTGCAAGTGTCTTCGCTATTACGATTGACGGCGCACGTCATGAATTTGCAACACTTCCTGGTGTTGTCGAAGACGTGACGATGATTACACTTAACCTTAAACAACTCATTCTCAAGATTGAAGATAAAGATACGACAATTAAACGTTTGGAAGTTGATGTTGTAGGGCCAGCAGTGGTCACTGGAGCGGATATTACTCTTCCTTACGGTGTCGAAGTTATTAGTAAAGATTTAGTGATCGCTAATGTCGCTGAAGGTGGTCACTTAAAAATGACAATCTTTGCTCGCAACGGCAGAGGTTATGTCACTAGCGAAAGTAATAAAGCCGAACGGCAAAAAGTTGGTGGTGCAATTGGTGTCATCGCCACTGATTCAAATTATTCACCAGTGACAAAAGTTAATTACACCGTGTCAAACACTCGTGTCGGACACGATGAAAATTATGACCGCTTAACGCTTGAAGTGTGGACTAATGGTAGTATTACCCCACAAGCTGCGGTCGCCCTCAGTGCCAAAATCTTAATTGAGCACTATAAACCTTTCCTTGATTTAGAAGAAGCAACTGTTGACGTTGAAGTCTTCGCTGAACAAGAAGCACAAGCGCCAGCACAAATGGAAGATAAGAAGATTGAAGAACTCGACATCAGTGTCCGTTCTTACAACTGCTTGAAGCGCGCTGGAATTCAAACAGTACTTGAACTTGCAAGTAAAACCGAAGAAGAAATTCTTAAAGTTCGTGCTTTAGGTAAAAAATCATTTAAGGAAATTAAAGACAAACTTAAAGAACTCGGCCTTAACTTCCGAGGCAGTGTAGAATAGAGGTACAATATGCCAGCACAAGGTAGAAAAAATGTCCGGGGTAAAGCCGGAGTCCGCTTTAAAGCGGCGTATACAAAAAGTAAAGACAAAGCGATGATTCGTAATGTTACGAGTGAACTTATAGTTTACGGTAAAGTAACTTTAATCGCTAAGGTCGGGAAACAAGTTCAACGCGAAGTTGAACGCTTAATCACACTTGCTAAACGTGGTGACTTACATGCACGCAGACTTGCCGCCGCGCGGTTACGTGAAGGAATTAAAAGAGCAGACGGTGTCAAAGCACTTGATGTACTCTTTAATGAACTTGGACCACGCTTTAAAGATCGTGAAGGCGGTTATACCCGCATTCTTAAGTTAGGCCCACGTCGTGGTGACAATGCCCCGATGGTCATCTTAGAATTCGTCGAATAAGACGCGTCTTACTAAAATTCATTAAGCCTAGCCATTAAGGTTAGGCTTTTTTGTTTAAAAAGGCATATCACTTAAAGTGATAATACTTTGCAAAAAGCGTGTGTTTAATATAATATTAAAGAGGAATAAAGGAGAAAAGTATGCGCATATCAATAAATACAAAGGTTAGTTTTGGAGTAACAGTCTTCACTAGTGTCGCACTAATTATTATTGGAGCGATGATCGTTAAATATAACACTAATTTAGCGGCAAGTCTTTTTTACTTAATTGGGATTATTATTGCCCTTGTTGGCTTTATTAATTTCTTGAATTATATTTCCGGGCGTAAACAGAAAGTTACGGTCTCGGAATATTTACTTAGTATCTTACTAATGATTGCCGGAATTTTAGTCGCTATTTTTAGTGAAAGTATTCAAGCTTACGGCTTACTTGTCATTGGGATTTTATTTGTGATGTTAGGAATATATGATATTGTTTTATATTTCCGCTCTAAAGCGACAATAACACTGATTGTTGGCATTTTACGGATTGTTATTGGTACGGCCTTTATTGTTTCTGGGTTTAGTGAAGTATTGCTTGCTAATGATGAATTTTCACGAAAACTGTGGCTTATTATTGGTTATGCGTCAATTGTATTAGGCGTGAGTTTCCTTGTGCTTGATACATTCCAAGTTACTGAATAGCTATGAATTATAAACATATTATTTTTGATTTAGATGGAACGCTTTTAGATACGATTCCTGATTTACTCTATAACTTAAACACTACTTTTAGTGAATTAGGTTTACCGGGTAAATTTAGCACCGCGGAAATGGCGACTTTTTTAGGGAGCGGTAAAGACGAACAAATAAGAAGAGCGCTCAGTGCAAGACGGCTTAGTCACGAAAAGTATTTTGCGAAAGTTAATGCCCTTTTGTCGGTGTATTACGCCAAAAACACGAATACTTATACCGAAATATTCCCCGGCATAAAAGAAACACTAGCGGAATTAAAAGCGCGCGGTGTTAAGTTATATGTTGCCACTAATAAGCCAGATCACGTCGCTAAAGATGTAGTGAGACATTATTTTGGTGATAATGTTTTTATTAAAGTACGTGGCGATAAAGGTGACGGGATTATTAAACCTAATCCAAAATTTTTAAATGCGATTATTAAAAACATTAATGACCCGCTTGAAACAATTATGTTCGTGGGCGATAGTTATGTTGATTATATGTCAGCGAAAAATGCCGGTGTAAAATGCGCTATTGTACCGCACGGTTACGATCAAAAAGTGTTAAACATTAAAGATAAAGGTGTAATCTTTTTAAAGAAAGTAACAGACATTATTTCTTTAGACATAAATTAGGAACATAGAGTGCGTTAATTACCTGTGTTCGTGATAAAATATTACTATGAAAATACTTTTATACAACTCACTTACAAAACAAAAAGAAGAATTCATTCCGCTGCGTAAAGGCGAAGTATCAATGTATGTATGCGGTCCAACAGTCTACGACTATGTGCATGTTGGTAATATGCGTCCTGTTGTCGTCTTTGATACATTACGGCGCTTTTTTAATCACGCAGGTTATCAAGTGATTTATGTTTCTAACTACACTGATGTTGATGATAGAATCATTGAAAAAGCGCAAAAAACTAATAAAAAAGAAACTGAAATTAGTGAATTTTATATTGAAGCTTTTGCAGACTCGGCAACTAAAATTAATGCCTTAAAACCTACATTTACCCCAAAAGCAACGCAGCACATTGAAAGTATGATTGCTTTTATAAAAGTGTTAATCGCTAATGGCGATGCTTATGAAAATGATGGTGAAGTATTTTTCCGTGTGTCAAAAGTTGAAACTTATGGTGAATTGTCAAATGTCACACAAGACGAACTTCAAGTTGGTGCGCGGATTGACGCTAACCCGAAAAAAGAACATCCGAATGATTTCTTATTATGGAAGAAAACGGATGATGCAGGAATTAAATGGGATTCACCGTGGGGCGCAGGTAGGCCAGGGTGGCACACAGAATGCGTTGTGATGATTAATGATATATTTGGGAAGCCTTTAATTGATATTCATGGTGGCGGATTTGATCTTAAGTTTCCACATCACGAAAACGAAATCGCGCAAGCGAGGGCTTACGCTAATACGGGGCTTGCTAATTACTGGATGCATAACGGCTTCATTAATTTAAACAATCAAAAGATGGCAAAGTCCACTGGTAACTTTGTAACTGCTAAAGATTTTATTGAAGAGTATGGCGCTACATCATTACGCTTATTACTTTTATCTACGCATTATCGGAGTCCAGTAAATCTTAGTGCAGAGATAATTGAAAACACTAATAATGAAGTGCTGCGCCTACAAAGAACTAAGCAAGCACTTGTGCGTCATTTTGCGCTACACCCACTCAAAGTTACAGATGATTCACTACTCTTAAAATTTGAAGAAGCTTTAGCCGACGACTTAAATACACCAAACGCTTTAAGTGAATTATATGCAGTTGTTAAAGACTTAAATATCTTACTTCGAAACCCGTTAAAAGAAGAAGAAAAACTCGCTAAATTAGCAAACGCATTTGAAGTAATGCTTGATGTTTTAGGACTTGATTTAGGTGTTAAAAATCTAAATGAAGAAGACACTAAATTGCTAAAAGACTACGAAAATGCACGGAAAAACAAGGATTTTGCGAAAAGTGACGCTTTACGCGAAGAGTTGCAAAAACGGGGTATTTTTTAATGAATAATAATAACCAAAGAACACAATTAGCCTACGGACGAAATAACGTTTTAGCGTGTTTAGATGCGGGGATTGTAATTAAAATTATTTTTCAAGAAGGTTTTAGTGATGAAAAGATAATTAAACTTGCCACTAAGCAAAATCTTGAAATTACTTATGCAAAGAAAAAAGATTTAAATAATATGGTTGCGGGCAATCATCAAGGTATTGTCGCCGTTGTTAAATCTTTTAAATTTAATATTTTGGAAGAACTTATTATTGCTGCGAATAATGTAGATAATCCAATTATTTTAGTATTAGATGAAATTAAAGATCCACATAATCTTGGGGCGATAATTAGAAGTGCTGAAGCTTTTGGTGTCACAGGAATAGTGATGAAAAAAGATCGGCAAGTCTCAATTACTCCAGCGGTAATGAAAGTTGCTACTGGAGCGCAAAATAATATTTTAATTGCGCAAGTGACTAATCTTTCGCAAGCATTAGAGAAATTAAAAAAGACTGGGTTTTGGGTTGTAAGTACAGACTTAAAAGCTGAACAAAATGTTAGCGATTTAAAATACGATTTCAAAACTGCACTAATAATGGGTAATGAGCATAAAGGCGTTTCACCTTTATTAACGAAAAATTCTGATTTTGTTGTTAAGATTCCGATGCTTGGAAAAACTAATTCTTTAAATGTAAGTGTCGCAACAGGCGTAATGCTTGCACTAATTCGTCAAATTCAATTGTAGTTATTAATAGTAACTTAAAATAAATTACTTAATAGAAAGGTTCCTGCCATGTCTTTAAAATTTTCAACATCAAACGAAAGCGCTATTCGTGCTTATATCGCTGGTGATAAAGAAGCAATTAATTTAATTCTTGCTAATTTCCAATATTTCATAAGAAGTCGCGCTGGTTTACTAGCGTCACTTCATGATAAAAGTGGTATTGATTATTTTGATTTAGAACTAATCGGTCAAAGTGCACTTATTACTGCGGTTAGAACTTATAGAGCTGATGCAACTCCCTTTGCTCCTTTTGCCACCGTTGTCATTAATAATGCGATGTCTAATTATATTAAACAACAAACAAGCCTCACTAATAGCTTGTCGCGTTACGGTATTAGTTTAGATACAACTTTGTATGATGATAATGATAATTTTATGATTTCAGACTCAATTGCTAAAGTCGTAGCCGACAATGATTTAGGTATATATTCACCCGCTAAGATTGGGTTCTTTGAAGACTTGCTGCCTGTATCATTAACTCCGCTTGAAATAGTAATTGTTAAAGGTAAACTAGCGGGATATACTTATCAAGAACTGCAAAAGATGTTAAAACTTCCTAAGCGAAAAATAGACGCAACAATTGTTTCAATTAAAGAAAAGTGGCGGGCACTACTTTTATAAAATTTAGAATTTTGTTTTACTCCATATAATCGGCAAAAATTATTAATTACAAAGCTTAATAAATCGCTTTTCATATGGTATAATAAATAAGGAATAATTTATGAAAAAAGACCCATTCATTGAATATTTAAAAGAAAACAACCCTACCGAAAAGCAAAAGAAATACTCTTGGTATACCGCGATAGGTTTACAAGAAGTTGATGGATTAGAAACCTCGGATTATTTGAAAGAAACCGCAATCAAGAATATAAAGGGCGAAATATCTTTAGATGAAACTAAAAGATTAATTTTCGCATATTATGAACACGCTACTGAAAGAGAAAAACAGAACGAAGAAGCTGACAAAGTTTCAATTCAAATCGCAGAAATTTTATACAAAAAGGCCTTTACTTTTTCTGTTGTTGAGTTCTTAAAAACTCACAAATTTCTATTTTTGGACATTTATGAACATGCAGGTGAAATTCGTAAATTCAATATTAGTAAAAAGGAATGGATTTTAAATGGAGCAAGTGTTACTTATGGAGACTTTTCTTCCTTAAAAGACATGTTGGAGTACGATATAAGTCAAGAAAAAAGTGTAGATTATTCTAAGTTCTCGAGAGATGAGAGAATTAAACACATAGCTAAATTTATTGCTGATTTATGGCAAATCCACCCTTTTGCTGAGGGCAATACAAGAACGACGGCAGTATTTTTAATAAAGTATTTGCGTTCTTTGGGGTTTGATGTCACCAATGATTTATTTGCTAAAAACTCATGGTATTTTCGGAACGCTTTAGTAAGAGCAAATTATAATAATGTTTCAAAAGAAATATTTGAAACTACAGAGTATTTGGAGTTATTTCTAAGGAACCTTTTGTATAACGAAAACAATAAACTTTCAAATCGACAAATGCATGTGGAATATATGAAAAAACCGGACATTGATAAAGAAAAACCGGACATTGATAAAGAAAAACCGGACATTGCCTTAAAAAGAATGTCTCTGACTGTAAAAACTAAGGCTAATATTATGAGACTGAATGACTCAATTAAGAATGATATTTTTGGGAGAAAAGAAATAATGCACATTTTGGGTTTGTCTGCATCTAGATCCTCGGAACTTATAAAACAAATGTTAGATTGTGACATTATTGTTGCAGTAAAAGGTCAAGGTAAAGGTAAATATATTTTCAAGTGAGATAAACCTTCGTGGAATTATGCTATACTCTTTGACAGGAAGTAATGGCTGTGCTATTATTCCTTTACTATACACTTAAAAGGAGTATAATATATGCGGAAAAAGATTCTTTTAATATGCGAAGTTTGCTTGTCACGGAATTACAACACATCCGTCAACAAAGCCACGCAAACAGAACGCTTCCAAATTAAAAAATATTGTCCAAAGTGTAATAAAATGACATTACACAAGGAAAGTCGGTAGGAGAAAGATTATGGGATTAAGAAAGTATTCAAACGAAGTTGTTAAAGAGGCAAAGCGTGTCCGTTGGCCAAAACCAGATGTGCTTTTCCCAACAATTGTCGTTGTGTTAGTTATTGTCTTTTTTGCTGCTTTTATGTTATTTGTAGAAGACCTAGCGGTCGGTAAATTACTCGGTGAAATTGAACGCGTCTTCCAAGGATTTAAGAAGTAGGTAACGTTATGGCAGAAAATATGGAAATGAAATGGTACGTTGCAAGTACGCAATCAGGACAAGAAAACACGGTTGTACATAACATCCGTCGGCGGCTTGAATCAAGTGATAAAGCTGACACTGTTGCGCGCATCATCGTAGCCGAAATTGAAGAAGAAGTATTAAATAAAGACAATAAAATTGTTATTAAAAAACGGAACTTATATCCGGGTTACATTTTCTTAGAAATGGAAATGAGCGATGAGATGTGGTTCCTTATTCGTAATACTCCTGGTGTTACTGGTTTTATTGGTTCATCAGGTCGTGGGGCGAAGCCTTTCCCTGTTGAATACGAAGAACTTGAACCAATCTTAAAACGTTTAGGTCATGTTGATAAAACAATGTATGAACGTTACGCAGTGGATGATTATGTCCGTGTTATCGACGGACCACTCGTGGGCACTGAAGGACGGATCATTGAGATTGATCGCGAAACAGGAAATGTTAAAATTGAAGCAGTCTTCTTTGGTCGCGTTACCACCGCTGATATCAACTTTGCGTTAATTGAAAAAGTTGAATTTTAGATAAAAACAACTCTAAAAACATTCACCCTAGCATTGTGCTGGGGTGTTTTTTAATCAAATTATCATAAAATGATAGTCATAAAATGCTGTTTTTAACATAAAACACGAAAAATTACAATTTATCGTTGCCCAAAAATATATTTTTGGTATAATCATATGCGTATATTGCTCGCGATGTGCGGACATAATACGCTCGTGGGAGGAAGAGGCGATCTTCCCCTTACCACAGCACGGACATATCTAAAAAACGAAGGAGGAAAGTCACGTGAGTAAAAAAATCGCAAAAGTCGTAAAACTCGAACTTATCGGTGGCGAAGCTAAACCTGGTCCAAAATTAGCGTCAGTAGGTGTTATTATGCCTAAATTTTGTACTGACTTTAATGCCCAAACCGGTGATCGTCGCGGTGAAGTAGTTCCAGTAATTATTACGGCATATGAAGACAAGTCGCATTCTTTCATTTTAAGAACGACACCCACCAGCATTCTTTTACGGAAAGCCGCTGGGGACATCAAAAAAGGAGCAGGCAATCCTAAAGTCGAAAAAGTTGGGAAAATTACCCAAACCCAATTACGCGAAATTGCCGAATACAAATTACCTGACCTCAATGCTAATGACGTCGAAGCCGCAATGAAAATCGTTGCTGGTACCGCACGCAACATGGGCATTGTAGTCGAAGATTAGTGGAAGAGAACCCACTCGTTAGTACCACAGAGGAGGAAATATGAAAAGAGGGAAAAAGTACAAAGCCGCAGCGGCTTTAGTCGATAAAGAAAAACTTTATACGATCGAAGAAGCAGTTGCGCTTGTCAAACAAACTTCAACAACTAAATTTGATGCCACTATCGACGTCTCATTTAGATTAAATGTTGACCCACGTCATGCCGACCAACAAATCAGGGGAACACTCGTGTTACCACACGGTAATGGTAAGGAAAAAACAGTTCTTGTCATTACTAATAGTCCAGAAGCCGCTAAAGAAGCAGGCGCTGACTTCGTCGGGGGTAAAGACATGATTGAAAAAATTAAGTCCGAAAACTGGTTTGGTTATGATGTTATCGTCGCCACCCCAGATATGATGGGCGAACTTGGGAAATTAGGACGATTACTCGGTCCAAAAGGACTTATGCCTAACCCAAAAACCGGAACCGTCACGACTGATGTCGCTAAAGCCGTCCAAGAAATTAAGGCTGGTAAAGTCGAATATCGTGTTGACCGGGAAGCAAATATGCACGTGTCAATTGGCCGCGTGAGCTTCGAAGACGAAAAATTAATTGATAACCTTAACGCACTTACCGAACGCATTGTGAGAGTTCGTCCCGCTGCAGTTAAAGGAACATTTATCAAAAATGCTGTGATCCATACAACTATGGGTCCATCGATCAAGATTACATTCCCTGGTCGATAAGCACAAACTACGCTATCAATAACCTAAGAAAACAACGGCGGAAATAAGCTTAATAATGTTGTCGAGGAAAGAATATAAATTAGTGAATATCCTTGTGGGATTATTGAAGCCTCAATTACCAAATTAACGGAAGGAGGATGAACAATGAATCAAAAAAGCATCGTTGCAAAGGAAGCAATTGTTAAAGAAGTAGTCGATTTAGCTAAAAGTCATGAAGCATTTATCGTGTTTACTTACCACGGCTTAAGTGTTTCACAAATTACTGAATTACGTCGCTTATTACGCGCTGATGGCAACACGATGGGTGTATATAAAAACTCATTAGTCGAACGCGCAGTTAAAGAACTTGGCCACGAAGAATTAAATGATTATTTAACCGGACCAAACGCATTCTTATTTAGTAAAGATGTTAGTTCAGGCGCTAAAGCATTAACACGCTTCGCACGCTTCAATGATGTCGTCGAAATTAAAGGTGGTCTTTTCGAAGGAAACCGTGTAGTCGATGGCGCAGAAGTACGTAACATTGGACGCTTACCAGATCGCAACGGAATGATCTCAATGTTCTTATCAGTGCTCAATGCACCAATTCAAAAGTTTGCCGCTACAGTTAAAGCGGTCGCAGAAAAACAATAAAATTGCCCAAGGAGGAAAAGAAAAATGGCAAAATTAACCGTTACAGACATTATTGCGGCATTAAAAGAAATGACCGTACTCGAATTAAATGATTTAGTTAAAGCAGTCGAAGAAGAATTCGGCGTTACCGCAGCAGTCGCAACTGCTGGACCAGCACCAGAAGATGATGGCCCAGTTGACAAAGGTCCATCAGAAGTCACCTTAGTGCTCAAACACTGGGGTCAAAGTAAAGTTGCAGTCATTAAAGCTGTCCAAGCTATCACTGGCTTAGGCTTAATGGATGCCAAAAAATTAGTTGATGGTGCCCCTGTCAACATTAAAGAAAAAATCTCACCTGTTGAAGCAGAAGAACACAAAAAAGCTCTTGTCGAAGCTGGTGCGGATGTTGAAATTAAATAACTTAAATAAGCAAGATGCGAAGACCCACAATTCATGTTGTGGGTTTTCGTGCGTTTAAGGAAGGTTGAATTTGAGTCATTATTTTACAAATAATAACGAGCTAGAACATGATATTCGCACATTAGAATTATCATTACAAGGCACAAATTTAACGCTAATTACTGACCGCGGAGTCTTCAGCAATAAAGAAATTGATGAAGGGTCCATTGTACTACTCAAAAGTATTATTAAGAGCATAGACGTAAAGGGCGAAGTACTTGATGTCGGGTGTGGTTACGGGACGCTTGGCTTATATTTAGCCGCACGCTACCCCGAAATTAAAGTCACAATGTTCGACATTAATGAACGCGCTGTAAGTCTAACGAGTGAGAACGCTAAACGCAACAACCTCACAAATACACATGTTTATGTAGATAGTGACTATCAGGCTCTACCTAAACATACATTCAACTTGATAGTTATTAACCCACCAATTCATGCGGGTAAAAAAGCTTATTACCCCCTTCTTAGTGCGGCGCGTGACTATCTCACTGATGGCGGAATACTGATGTTTGTGATTCGTAAGTCCCATGGCGCTAAAAGTGCCGCAAAGTACTTAAGTGACTATTATTCAAATATCACACTTATACAAAAAGATGCGGGATTCTACGTCTATCACGCACAAAAGTAACAAAATACAAGTAAAGCGAGGCCATTTATGAAAACAATTAACGATAAAACAAAAAGACTCCACAATGACCGAGTTGACTTTAGCAAGATCAGCGGAAACTTCGAAGTTCCTAATCTTGTAGAAATTCAAATCGACTCATTCGAGTGGTTCAAAAATGAAGGTATCCCGGAAGTATTTAATGAAATCTTCCCTGTTGAATCTTATAGCAAAGACATTGAAATTGGCTTTGAAGGATTCCGCTTTGATACTCCAAAATATACGTATTTAGAATGTAAAGATCGTGGCTTTACTTATAGCGCACCATTACGCGTTACATTATCGCTTGGGATTAGAAAAACGGGTGAAGTCGTTAAAAGTGAAATCTTTATGGGTGATATCCCTTTAATGACACATACCGGTACATTCGTTATTAACGGTGCTGAACGAGTAATCGTCTCGCAAATTGTTCGTTCACCAGGCGCCTATATGTCCAAAGAGTTAGACACTAAATCAGGTAAGTTTATTTATAACGCTGATTTAAATCCAACGCGCGGGACATGGTTAAACTTTGAAAATGACGCGAAAGGTTTATTATCAGTCCGGATTGATAAACAACGGAAAATGAATGCAACGTTGCTTTTAAAGGCACTTGGCATTACCGATTATCACGAGACAATTGAACTCTTTGATGTGTTTGACGCGAAAAACCGCGCCAAAAATAATAAACGCAAATCGGAAGAAGAGATGACTTCGCTTGAATTAACTTTGCGTAAAGACGAAAGTTTTACAACTTCACTTGAAGCACTTTACGAAATTTTCCGGCGCTTAAAACCAGGCGAACCAATGAGTGATGAAGGGGTTAAAAATCACCTTATTCAAAAATTCTTTGATCCAAAGCGTTATGACTTAGGCAAAGCGGGTCGCTTTAAATTTGCGAAAAAACTTGGTATCTACGAACGTTTAGAAGGCGTTGTCCTTGCTGAAGATTTAGTAAGTGTTGACGGCGAAATTCTTTTCGAAAAAGAACACCAAATGAAAAAAGAAGATGTCGATAAGCTCCGTGCCCTTAAATTCTTCGAAAAAGGTGCCCATACTTATACGATTCCTTTTAACCCTGATTTAGATGATTATAATACTGTAAATATTGTTAAGGCTTATGTTAATGATGAAAAAACACAAGCAATTAATATTGTTGGCACTGATTTAAATATTGACGAAAAACGCGTCACGACTCCTGATATTGTCGCTGTTTTCTCCTATTTCTTAAATCTAATGCACGGTATTGGTCGCGTTGACGATATTGACCACCTTAGCAATAGACGTGTTCGTCCAGTTGGCGAATTAATTCAAAATCAATTCCGTGTTGGACTTTCAAAAATGGTTAAAGCAATGAAAGATTCTTCATCAATTGCTGATACAGAAACTATTACTGTCCAAAAACTTGTCAATACTCGAGCAGTAGCGAGTGCGATTCGTGATTTCTTCGCGACAAGTCAGCTTTCGCAATTTATGGACCAAGTTAACCCACTTGCGGAACTTACAAACAAACGGCGTATTAGTGCCTTAGGTCCTGGCGGACTTACCCGTGACCGCGCAAGCTTTGATGTGCGTGACGTTCACTATTCGCACTATGGTCGTATTTGTCCAGTTGAAACGCCAGAAGGACAAAATATTGGGCTTATTAATAACCTAGCGTGTTATGCGAAAGTTAATGAATATGGCTTTATTGAAACACCATATCGTAAAGTCTTAAAACCATATGGTCAAATTACAAACGAAACAATTTATTTAGACGCGGACGAAGAAAAAGAGTTCGTTATTGCCGAAGCAAACGTTGAAGTTGATGAAAATGGTGTGATTCAAACTCAAGAAATCATCGCCCGTTATCAAGGTGAAAACGTCTTAGTTAGTCCCGATAAAGTTGATTACATTGATGTCTCACCAAAACAAATCGTGAGTATCGCCGCTGCGTTAATTCCGTTTTTAGAAAATGACGACGCAATGCGGGCACTCATGGGTGCTAACATGCAACGACAAGCGCTACCATTAATGGTGCCAGAATCACCATATGTTGGTACGGGACTTGAAACAAAAATTGCTCACGACTCGGGGTCAGCAATTACTGCACATAAAGATGCCGTTGTCACTTATGTAGACGGCGCTAACATTAGTGTGAAGTTTGATGACGACACAACTTTCACTTATAAATTACAAAAATTCGCGCGGAGTAACCAAGGAACTTGCTTTAACCAAGTACCAATCGTTAAAGTTGGTGATAAGGTGAAAAAAGGTCAAGTTTTAGCCGATGGACCATCGATGGTTAACGGTGAACTCTCCCTTGGTCGTAATGTCACTATCGCCTTTATGACGTGGGATGGTTACAACTTTGAAGACGCGGTTATTATGAGTGACAGACTCGTTAAAGAAGATGTGTATACGAGTATCCATATTGAAGAATATAAAATTGAAGCCCGGAAAATTAAAACTGTTTCTGAACGGATTACGCGCGACATTCCAAATGTGAGTGAAGCCGCAAAAGCGTTCTTAGATGAAAACGGTATTATTATTCCTGGTGCGGAAGTTAAAGAAGGCGATATCTTAGTTGGTCGCGTGACACCAAAAGGTCAACGTGAACAAAGTCCAGAAGATCGCTTACTACAAACAATCTTTAATGAAAAAGTGCGTGAAGTTAAAGACACTTCCTTACGTGTCCCGCATGGTGGCGGCGGAACGGTGATTGACGTTAAAGTCTTTACCCGTGAAGCAGGCGACGAACTAGGACCAAACGTCGAAATTAGTGTCAGTGTCTTTATCGGCCAAAAACGTAAAATTAGTGAAGGGGACAAAATGAGCGGACGCCATGGTAATAAAGGTGTTATTTCGCGGATTCTCCCAGAAGCTGATATGCCGTTTATGGAAGATGGCACACCAATTGATATTATGCTTAACCCCCTTGGTGTACCAAGCCGGATGAATATCGGTCAAGTACTTGAAATTCACTTAGGTATGGCTTGTAAGAAACTCGGTGTTAAAGTTGCTTCTCCAGTATTTGACGGGATGACTAATGAAGAAATCTTTGAATTAATGGAAGAAGCAAAGATGCATAAAGACGGTAAAGAAATACTATATGACGGCCGCACCGGTGACCGTTTTGATGAACGGATTAGTGTTGGTGTCATGTACTTAATTAAACTTGTCCACATGGTTGATGATAAGTTGCACGCGCGTGCGACTGGACCTTATAGTCTTGTCACACAACAACCACTTGGTGGTAAAGCGCAAAACGGTGGACAAAGATTTGGGGAAATGGAAGTGTGGGCACTTGAAGCTTATGGTGCCGCTAACATTCTCCAAGAAATTCTCACAATCAAGAGCGATGACCGTGTTGGTCGTAAACGCACTTACGAAGCAATCGTGAAGGGCTACGACTTACCAACACCAGGAATCCCTGAAGCATTTAAAGTGTTAGTGCGTGAACTACAAGGACTCGCGATTAACGTTGAATTACGGATGAAAGACGGCGAAATCCTTGACTTAGATAAACTCGCTAAAGAGCAAGATGCAGATATCCGTCGCTCCCGCAGAAGTACTGCTGTTAGAGAAGAACAAGAAGTGTTCGACCCAGAAGAAACAGCAGTGGTCTACAAAAATGAAGAAAGAGGGGATGAATAATTATGGCAAGAAAACAACCATTTAATATTAATGATTTAGCAAGTGTCCAAATTGGACTTGCTTCCCCAGACATGATTCGGGAATGGTCAAATGGTGAAATTTTAAAACCAGAAACGGTCAACTACCGGAGCCAAAAACCCGAACTTGATGGTCTTTTCTGTGAACGAATCTTCGGACCTAGTAAGGATTATGAATGTCATTGTGGTAAATATCGACGGATTCGCCACCGCGGCACAGTTTGTGAAAAGTGTGGTGTTGAAGTTATTTCTAAATATGTGCGTCGTGAACGGATGGGGCATATTGAACTTGCTAGTCCGTGTACACATATTTGGTACTTAAAAGGGACACCGGCAAGAATTGCAACCCTTTTAGATATCCCTGCTAAACAACTAGAAGAAATCGTCTACTTTATTAGCCATATCGTAACTGATCCAGGCACAAGTAGTGTCCTTTCTTACAAACAATTTATTGATGAAACAACAGGGCGTCAAGTGTTCGCTGAAGCGATTAAAGAAATTCAAGAAAATATTGAAGAAGGTAGCTTTGAACACGCAAAAGGTAGTGAACTTTTAGAACGACTTGAAGTGACACAAACTTTCGACTTCTTTGCGACTTCGCGTTATATTAGTAAACATACTGGCGCTAAGTTTGGTGAAGGTGCGGAAGTCATTAAGCAACTCTTAAAAGAAGTTGACTTACAAAAAGAATTTGATGAAGTTAACGCTGCACTTAAAACCGAAAGTAAAACAAAAGAAAAGAAATTATTACGACGCTTAGAAGTAATTAATGCTTTCCTTAAATCAGGTAACCGCCCAGAATGGATGGTGCTTGATGTTATTCCCGTAATTCCACCAGATTTACGGCCAATGTTACAACTTGATGGCGGCAGATACGCGACTAGTGACATTAACGACTTATATCGCCGTGTCATTAGCCGGAATAACCGCTATAAAGCCCTAGTGCAAATGAATGCGCCAAAAGTTATTCTTATGAACGGGCAACGGATGCTCCAAGAAGCAGTTGATAGTCTCATTGATAACGGCCGTCGCGGCAAACCATACACTGGCGCGAATAAACGTCCACTTAAATCATTAAGCTCAAGCTTAAAAGGTAAACAAGGGCGTTTCCGTCAAAACTTACTCGGTAAACGCGTTGACTATAGTGGGCGTAGTGTTATTGCTGTCGGTCCCGAACTTAAGATGTATGAATGTGGTATCCCGCGCGAAATGGCGATTCAATTATTCCGCCCATTTATTGCTGCAGAACTCATTAAAAGAGATTCACGCGTCACAAATCATACACAAGCCGATAAGATTATTGATCGTCATGATGAAATTGTCTTCGATATTATTGAAGAAATTATCGCTGATCACCCAGTATTACTTAACCGTGCACCGACGCTGCACCGTTTAGGGATTCAAGCGTTCCAACCTGTGCTTGTCAGTGGTCGTGCGATTCGTTTACACCCACTTGTGTGTGCGGGCTTTAACGCAGACTTTGACGGTGACCAAATGGCCGTCCACGTCCCGCTTAGTGAAGCTGCGCAAGAAGAAGCGCTAAACTTAATGCTTGCGAGCAAAAATATTTTAGGACCAAAAGATGGTAAACCAATTGCCACCCCGTCGCAAGACATGGTGATTGGTAACTACTTCTTAACCGTTGAAGAGTCACGCGAAGACTTTGTGCGTCGCGCCGAAGAAGCACGAGCGTTAGGCGACGAATTTGGTGCGCAAAAGTTTATGCAATATGCTGAAAGCGAAGGGAAAGTATTTGGTTCGATTGATGAATTAATGGTTGCTTATCAAACAAATAGTGTCCACTTACATAACCGTATCGCGCTTCCTGGCCGAGCATTTAACAAAACATTATTTACACCAGAAATGAATAAGTCTTATCTTGTGACAAGTGTTGGTAAAGTCATTTTTAATACAATTTTCCCCAATGACTTCCCATACTTAAACGAACCAAATAAAGGCTCATTACAAATGGATAAAATTGAATACTTTGTGCCCGCTGGTACAAATATTCGCGAACACATTGCAAGTTTACCGCTGCGTAAACCTATTAACCAAGAATTCTTAGGTTTAATTATTAATGAAGTGTTTACGCGTTATGGCACGGTGAAAACTAGTGCAATTCTTGACAAAATTAAAGACCAAGGTTTCCATTATTCAACAAAAGCCGGTCTTACTGTTTCACTCCACGACATTACCCCAATTGAAGGTAAAGAAGAACTCGTTGAAGCTGGTGAAGTTGAAGTGCGGAAAATTAATAAAGCCGCAGCGCGTGGATTCTATAGTGAAAAAGAACGCTATAATGCCGTCATTAATGTCTGGAAAGGTGTTAAAGATGACGTTGAAGCTAAACTTAAAGAACAGTTCCCACTTGATAAACGTAATCCGCTCTACATCATGTTTGATAGCGGAGCAAGAGGTAAAACAACAAACTTCTTACAACTTAAAGGGTTACGGGGCTTAATGGCTTCGCCGCGTGGTGGCGAAATTGAAATTCCGATTAAATCAAACTTCCGTGAAGGCATTAGCGTGAGCGAATTCTTCATTGCTTCGCACGGTTCACGGAAAGGTGGTGCGGATACCGCGATTAAAACTGCTGACTCAGGGTACTTAACCCGGCGGTTAGTCGACGTTGCCCAAAATGTTATCGTCACCGAAGAAGACTGTGGTAGTGATCACGGCTTTGTCGTTACCGAAATTCGTATTCGTGAAAATGACACCCCAGCAGTGCCACTTAGTGACCGTATTGCGGGTCGCTATACAGTCCATGACATCATTCACCCGACAACTGGTGAAGTAATTATTGAAGCGAATACTCTTATTAATAAAGACGCTGCGCTTTATATTGAAAAAGCGGGTGTTAAAGAAGTTGAAATTCGTTCGCTCTTTGGATGTGAAGCGCCAAGCGGAATTTGTGCGCACTGTTACGGCACAAACTTAGCGACTGGTGAACGTGTTAAAGTTGGTGAAGCGGTCGGAATTATGGCGGCACAATCAATTGGTGAACCAGGAACACAATTAACAATGAGAACGTTCCACAGCGGTGGTGTTGCGCAAGTTGAAGACGTCACCCAAGGGTTACCACGGGTTCAAGAATTATTTGAAGCCCGTAATCCAAAAGGTAAAGCAAAAATCACCGAAATTGCTGGTGAAGTTGTAAGTATCACGCAAGAAGAAGACCGTCGCTATACCGTTACTGTTAAAAACGATTTAGAAGAAAAGAGTTATTTAACAGAGTATGGTCAACAATTACGTGTTAAAGAAGGCGACACACTTAAACAAGGGGACCGCATTACTGAAGGTGCTGTCCACCCGCGTGAACTTCTCGCTGTTAGCACAATTACCGCGGTGCAAAACTATTTACTTAACGAAGTACAAAAAGTTTACCGCATCAGTGCTTCTGTCCGCATTAGTGATAAGCACTTAGAAATTATTATTAACCAAATGCTCAACCGCGTTTATATTGTTGATGGTGGTGATACGAGTCTCTTACCAGGACAAAGAATTACGACCCATCAATTTACCGCGGCGAATAAAGAAGCACTTATTAACGGACTCCATCCAGCTGTAGCGACACCATTAATTCTTGGTATTAAAGCTGCTGCGCTTGCAAGTGACTCCTTCTTAAGTGCCGCAAGTTTCCAAGAAACAACACGCATCTTAACTGACGCCACTGTTAAAGGTAAACTTGACCCACTCCACGGCTTAAAGGAAAACGTCATTACTGGACGCTTAATTCCTGCTGGTCGCGGTATCTTAACGAAAGAAGAGCAAGAGGCCTTGCTTGAAGACTTTAGTGTCGCTGACACTTTAGACAAAATTAAAGCAAGTTACGACAATAGTAGTAACAGCTAAATAAATTAAGGGAGCAATATAAAAACATATTGCTCTCTTTTAGTAACCGGTTTCATATAAATATATGAACCTTATCATTTAACTAGTAATTAGAGCATGATATAATGCCAAAGCCATTAAAAAGAAAGGGTGGTATGATTATGAAAAAAAGATTACTATTATTACCACTATTAGCAATGCTTCTAGGTGGGTGTAACGGCGGAAGTAGTGCTACTCCAAGCATCAGCACCCCAGAAAGCATTCCTAGTAGTGAAGAACCAAGTGTTGAATCAAGTGCAGAAAGCGTCAGCGTTTCAATTGATACGACGAGCTATGAAATAGCGACAACGACAAATTATTCAAACCGTGAATTAGATCATTCAATTGGTATGACTGCATTAGACTCACTTGGCACACAAAAGATGTTAGTCGTTCCTGTCGTGTTTAGTGACACCGCGCACCGCGCAACTGAAGAAGTCCATACGATGATTAATAAAGCTTTCTTTGGTGCAAGTGAAGAAACAGGCTGGGAATCAGTCGCCTCTTATTATCACAAAACGAGTTTTGGAAAATTAACTTTAACTGGTGAAGTACTCCCTTACTTCTATTCACAATGGTCAACCCATGCTTTTGGCGCATTAGAAGTTTCCCCGACGCAAGAATACGGTGAAGGTTATTACTGGGATCAAACGCACCACTTAATTGAAGAAATTTACAATACATTAGATGCCGAACTATTCTTAGAATATGACCAAGATGGCGACGGCCACGTTGATGCTTTCTGGATGGTGTATATTGCCGAGATTAAAGCATTAGGCGGGGAAGACGATCCGTTCTGGGCTTATAAATTTTACTGGAACCGTTACGCTAATACCGAAAAACCAACACCAAATACTTATGCGTGGGCAAGTTATAAGTTTGCTGACGAAGGTGTCGGTTATAACTTCAATATTCCTGATGCGCATACTTATATTCACGAAACAGGACATATGTTTGGCTTACCTGACTATTACGATTACGATTCAAAAACCGCACCAGCGGGCGCGCTTGATATGATGGATCATAACGTTGCCGATCACAATATGTATTCTAAATATCGCCTCAACTGGTCAAAACCATTTGTCGTTACTGGTAATGCGGATATTCATCTCCGTCCAGCGGAATCAACCGGTGACTTTATCCTTATTAAAGACGGATGGAACGGACATGTGTATGATGAATATATTTTAATTGAATACTATACCCCAACCGGACTTAATGAAAAAGATAGTCAAGGGAGGGGGTATGAAACAAAATCAAGTAACGTATCGACAAAAAGCTTTGATATTAATGGGGTGAGAATGTGGCACGTTGATTCACGGCTCATGACTTATGTCTTCGATCCTGAATCATTAGAATTAACAAATGCATTTTGGACTGATGAAATTGTTGTTGGTGATCCATTTAGTTACACTATTATTGGTCCAAGTAATACAACTTCACGTAGCAGCACACCAGAAGGCGATAGCGAGGTTAATAAGTTATTACACTTAATGGACGCTACCGGTACAACTTCACGTGTTGGTAACTGGTTACGGACACCAACCGCTGCGGGCTCAACAGCGTTATTCCAAACTGGTGATGTCGTCGCTGCTGATGGGTGGAAGAAATATATCCAAACAAGCGCAACATTTAACGACGGCACAGCAGTGGGTTACAGTGTCGAGATTGGTGAAATGGATGATAACGGTGTCCAAATCATCATTCGTAAAGCTTAAGCTACTGCTTAACAAATAAGCGAGTTCATTGAAAAACGCATACATTTCTCTTAAAATATAAGGATGAAATGTAAAGTTAAAAGAAATACAAAGAAGGTCACCTTACTCCTAAGTCTCTTGCTACTTAGTAGTTGTAATTTGGAGGTGACCTTTTTTCCTTACACACACCATATAAGTGACACTGATACTTATACAAGGATCGAAACAAGTGATTATTATAAAGTTGGTGCTTTTGCGCGCAGTTATCAAGATGTATTAAAAAGTAATTTAAATGGTAATTCACGTGTTGTACCACTTAAGAGTAGTGGCGAACAAAAGATCCTTGTTTTGCCGGTGAATTTCCCTGATTATGACTTAAATGAATTAGATGGTAATAATGGGAAAACCGCGCATATTCATATTCAAAATGCTTTCTTTGGTGAAAATCACACAACACGCTTTTATTCAGTTGCGGGGTATTACGAAGCTTCTAGTTACGGCAAACTTAAACTTAGTGGTGATGTGGCGCCGTGGTACACTTTACCCGCTGAATATAGCGTGAGCGCGATTAAAAGCAGAGTACGGAGCAACAGCGATAAACTTAATGAAACGGCAGAAATACTTAATTTAGCGCTCAAAGAATACGCTAAAAGTAATGACTTAAGTGCGTTTGATTTAGATGAAAATGGTGTGCTTGACAGTGCTTATGTAATATATAGTTATCCGTTTGAACCAAAAGATGTGAATAATATCTTCTGGGCTTTTGCCGCGAACATGAATAAAAAAGATCCAGAACTTACCCATCAAGCGAATGCTTATAGTTGGAGTAGTTATTATTATTTAGATGTAGCGCGCAATAAAAAACCTGATCCCCATACTTATATTCATGAAGTAGGCCATCTTTTTGGTTTACCTGATTATTATAATACGAATTATGACGATCCTTATTCCCCGCTTGGCGGCTTTGATATGATGGATTATACGCTTGGTGATCATACCGGGTTATCAAAGATGTTACTTGATTGGGCGCGGCCTTACGCCTTAAAAAGAAGTACTACAATTAAACTTCGACCCTTTAGTGAAACAGGTGACTTACTCGTTCTTAAAAATAACTGGAACGAGAAAGCAAATGATGAATATATTTTGCTCGAATATTACACACCAACAGTGTTAAATGAGCTTGATTCAACGCTTAATGCTTCCTTTAAACTGCCAAAGACAAACGGAGTGAAGGTGTATCACGTTGACGCGAGAACGGTGTACGAAATTAAAAACGGGAGTATTGTTAAGTATCCTTACGTTAATGATTATGAAGGAGAATTTAACGGTACTGAACTTTTAGCGCATAGCAATAGTACTGGAAGTTATAATAATGCACCAATTAAGACGAATAAACTTTATAAATTACTTGAGCCAAAAGAAAGCACGAACATCAGCGAGTCGTTTAATCAAGCAAATCAGCACTCTTTGTTTCAAAAAGGTGATGAGTTTGGCTATGAATATTTTAAAAATTTCGCATTTAATGATAAGACACCGCTTAATTTTCGCTTTAAAATAGTACAATTAACTAACGCTTATGCGACAATAGAAATAGAGGTATATTAAGATGAGAAAAAGTACATTTATCCGTCGAGCATTAATTTTAGTAGTCCCAGCTCTACTCTTAACAAGCTGCGTGACTTTTGGTGATATATTAAAGTCGTCCGAGTTTGGTGCGACTAGTTCAAGTGCGAATGAAGTAACTTCCGAAGTAACTGGCAGCGAAAATCCCTATCCTTTAAACGGGACATACGGCGTTAATGATTATGAACACCCAATTACGGCGAATCCAGATACTTTAGATAATTATTATAAAGTAGAACCGCTTAACAATAATTCGCGACTAATTAATAACTACGCTATTTCTAATACGATGGGTTTAGCGCACCTTGATTCAGTTTCTAACCAAAAAATGATGGTTGTACCTGTTAAATTTACTGATACACCCGCAAGTTACGGGGGAGAGGCGACTATTCAGGGAGCGATTAATCGCGCTTTCTTTGGTGAAAGCAGTGATACAGGTTGGGAATCAGTAGCCTCTTATTACTATAAATCAAGTTATGGTAGACTCAGTCTTACCGGTGAAGTAATGCCCCTTTTTGATATGGGTTATTCCACTACTGAATTGTTAGCGAAAACTGTTGACGGTTATCAGTACTGGGATAAGAGTCACTATGTGCTTGAACAGGTGTACAACACTTATCTTTCATCAACATTAAAAGAATACGACCAAAATAATGATGGCTTTGTTGATTCCGTTTTCTTTGTGTACTTAGCACCTGTTGATTATGAAAGTGATGATACACTTTTTTGGGCCTTCCAATATTTTTGGAATAGATTTGCCGATAAAAATAAACCAGTATTTAATGCTTACGGGTGGGCGAGTTATGAATTTATGGTTGAAGCGCCAGGTTATACATATCTTAAACCAGCAGCGCATACTTATATTCATGAAAGTGGTCATATCTTAAGTTTTGATGATTATTATGATTATGACGGCACTATAGCGCCAGCGGGAGCGATTGATATGATGGATCATAATATTATTGATCACAATATGTTTTCTAAATTTAGCGCAAACTGGAGCACACCGTATGTCCCGGTTGGTAATAGTGATATAAGGCTTAGACCCGCTGAATCAAGTGGTGACTTTATCATTATTAATGACGCTTGGAATGGACATGCTTATGACGAATACATTTTGATTGAGTACTACACACCAACCGGTTTAAATGCGCATGATAGCTTATCAGTTTCAGGCTATAACGGTGTCAAAGGTTACACGATTCCTGGGGTACGGATATGGCATGTTGATGCGCGGTTAGTGATTTTGTCAAATAACGGTAATACTAAAAAGTGGAGTGATACAATTCCGCCGCACTTAGATGGTAGCGGTGGTTCATGGATGGATTTTGCGACTTCCAATACACCAAGTTATAATTATGCGCATAACAGTTTACATAAATTGCATTTGCTTGATGGTCGCGGACGCGCGCAAACATGGGCAAATAATTTAGTAAAAGCGGACGACTCAGCGCTATTTCAAACAGGGACAGTTATTGCTAGTAATAATTGGCAAAAGTACTTGTTAAAAAGAGCAACCTTTAATGACGGTAGCGTAATTGGTTATAGTATTGAAATTGGTGAAATGAATAGCGAAGGCGTTACCATTAAAATTCGTAAAGCTTAAGTTGTCGTTTTGTATTGTAATTTTTATTAATCAAATAATGATAAAATAAAACATATGGCTACATTAAAAGATATTGCAAAAGCTACTGGATTTTCTGTTATTACTGTTTCGCGTGTCATAAATTCACCGCATTTAGTGAAAGAAAAAACACGGAAGATTATTGAAGCAGAAATAGCGCGGCAAAATTTTAAGCCGAACGTTTTAGCTAGAGCACTCGTCCAAAATCGCACGAATATCATTTATGTGTATATTCCCGCTGATATTGATGCGATTAACCCGTTCTTTTTACATGTTGTGTCTGGTATAGGCGAAGTACTTGGCGAAAAAGGTTTTTCCTTACTCTTAAAAAGATCGTGGTATGAGGGCGAAGATTGTGATGGCTGTATTTTCATGGGACTTAGCGCGGAAGATGAAGCAAAGGTATTTGAACTTTCAAAAACTAAACCAGTGTGCGTCTTTGGCTATGTAGAAGGAGTGTCAAGTGTTGACGTTGATAATTATCAAGGGCTTTACTTAATGACAAGTCACGTACTTAGTAAAGGCTATCGAACACTGACATATTTAGGAATTGATGACTATAGACGGTTTATCTTACAGCGTAAAAAAGGATTTAGTGACGCAGTTATGAGTCAAAAAGATAAAATTACTGTAAAATATTTGGCCGCTAAAAATAATGAAAATGACGCTTATAAAGTCGTGGGTCAAAGTTTAAAACAAGGTGATACCCCTGAAGTAATTGTGTGCGCTACAGATGATATGGCAATTGGTGCAATTCGCGCAATTAAAGAAAAAGGTTTAGAAGTACCGCGTGACATAGCAGTAACTGGGTTTGATGGGTTAGGTACCCAAGAAGTAGCGCACCCTCGACTTACTACCATTCATCAACCAATTTACGAAGCCGGAAAAGCACTTGCCCATCGCATTATTGCCCTGATTGAAAATAAAAATGAATTACCAGTTAATCACGCATTCATTGAAACAACGATTATTCATCGCGAATCAATCTAGCTATTACATAGAATTTCAATTTAACTTGCAAAATTAGCAATTATATTTTAAAATGATAACGATAACATTTTATAGAGGTGCACAAAAGGAAACCGAAGAAAATAACAACAATCTTATTTAGTCTTTTTTTGGCTTTATCACTCAGTGTTGTGACTGGCTGTAAAGATGGTAGTGAAAATGGTGGGAGTGATGACCCAATTAACTTTTGGGCCTATCAGCCTTCAAAACAAACAGACCAAACAGCGTATAAAAATTTAATTGCTGACTTTACAGCGGAAACAGGAATTAAAGTTAAATTACTGATGGTCGTTAAAGATAGTTATAACAAATCACTTAATGCGGCGATAAGTTCACGCAGTAAACCAGATTTAGCTTATTTCGATCAACCACGGATTAGTGATTATGCGCACGACGACACGATTGCTAAACTAGACGAATATATCGCTAATAGTGCGGTTATTGATAATACTAAATTCTTTGCTTCAGGTTTAGCGACAACGATGTATAAAGGTAGTCAGTACGGTGTGCCACTGAATATGACAACATCAGTGCTTTTTTACAATAAAGACATCGTCACGACCCCGCCCACTAGTTGGCAAGAATGGCTTAACACCCCAGTAAGTGGACATAATCAGTCACTATTTGACGGGATTGGCACTGGAGGATATGCGGGATGGTTCACTGACCCTGAATTAACGATTGCTTATGTTCCGGGTCTATTAACTGCTGATTTAACACTCTACGGAAAATACGTTGAATCACAAGATACTACTTTAATCTTCTATGACCCGAATAAAGTTCTTTCAAGTGGTGACGTTTATCTTTATACATGGGACGGTGATGGTCGCAAAATAACAGGCAATTGGCCTGGAACAGCAATGTTTAATCACGGATTCGGCTACTATTCATGGTTTTTCCATGCTGCCTATCTTACCGAAAACGTTATATTCCACGATAATGCTGGAAATCAAACGGGCGATATAGTGTGGGAAATTGGTAAAAATGTCTATCATCAAGAAACAGGAACATGGACTTTTGTTAGTGAAGTTCATCATAAAGCTACCGTATACGCGAGTAAGATTCTTGAAAAAACGGCAACATGTGACGCAACAGGTGCAGCAAATAATTTAAATGCACCAGAATGGAATGAAACACTAGCGAATCAATATAATGACTCACTTGATCCTACAACAAAAGCGTATTTAAAAACAGCGGTTGCTGATTCTAATGGTGACTTATTAGCGCAAGCAATGGCGCGTTATGACTATATTGTGAAGAAGTATGGAACCGCAATGTTTAGTAACTTCCTTGACCGGACAATCCCTGCTAGTGGATCTCCGCTTGTAAGTAATGAAGGCACAAACAATGCACTGGTAATGGGGGCATTTATCGTTATGGCATTAGTTGCTCTTGCTGGCTTTAAATTAATCAGTAAAAAACATCGTTATCACTAAATTATAAAACAACGTTTTATGTAACTAAAGGCTGGGGTTTGACTCCAGCCTTTTTAAACATTAATAAAAATAGGTTGAATTTATCCTAATAATAATCTATAATTATCCTGAGGGTGCGATAATGATTATTAAAACAGAGCAAATTATTACAATGACTGATGCAAATCAAAATTTTTCAAAAGCTTCAAAAACTGCGGAAAAATATGGTTCCGCTGTGATATTTAAAAATAACAAGCCAAAATACATTCTTGCAGATATTGAACAATATATTGAGTTAACAGAAGACGAAAAGATAGAAATAGTTGCGAAAAGAATCCTTAGTAAACATATCAACGCCTTTAAAAATTTAGCAAAATGATTAAATTTACTAAAGAACGAATATTATTCTATATAAACTCATAATTGAGGCCACAGGAGGAGTTTTTGGTATTCGTGATGAGAGTCTACTAGAATCAGCAATTGAAGCACCATATCAAACTTTTGATGGTGTTGAACTTTTCCCGACTAAAATTGAAAAGGCAGCTAGACTTGGCTTTGGATTTATTTCAAATCATCCGTTTGTGGATGGTAATAAAAGAATTGGCTTATATGTGATGCTTTCTTTTTTACAAATAAATGGGATTATAATTTCTTTTACTGATGACGAAATTGAACAAATAGCCGTTGGAATCGCAAGCGGAGCTATTAACTATGTTGATTTAAAAAGAATTCTCGAACAAAAAATTGATAATTAAACATATTAAGCATTATAATTCACATTAAAAATCATATAGTTAATTTATATTTTAATTGCATATTCTTAACAACGGATTTTACTTTGTCAATTAACAATCTCGAATAATTTTCAGTTTTGTGTTGACATTATTTAGCAATGTCCCTATAATATCAAAGTGCAATGACCTAAAGGTCGTTTTTAAAACAAAAACCTTGATACACCCGGTTGTGTGTCGAGTAGCAGAAAAGAAGATTCGAAGAAAGGAGAAAGATGGATGCCAACAATTAATCAATTAGTGCGTCATGGCCGTCAAAAGGCAGTCTACAAATCAAAATCACCTGCCCTTACCAAACGCTGGAACTCACTTAAACGTCGTGAAGTTAATCAGTATTCTTCACATAAGCGTGGTGTGTGTACCCGGGTTGGAACAATGACACCAAAGAAACCTAACTCAGCGTTACGTAAGTACGCTCGTGTACGGTTATCAAATGGTTATGAAGTTACAGCCTACATTGGTGGAGAAGGACATAACTTACAAGAACACAGCACCGTATTAATTCGTGGGGGTCGTGTTAAAGACTTACCAGGGGTCCGCTATCACATCGTGCGCGGTACATTAGACACCGCTGGTGTGGAAAAAAGACGTCAAGGTCGTAGTCAATACGGAACAAAACGCCCACATACTGCTGAACATTAATAAAAAAATAAACAAACTACTTATTATCGAAGGAAGGAGGAAACGATATGCCTCGTAAAGGAAGTGTTGCAAAACGTGACGTCTTACCAGACCCAATTTATCACTCAAAGCTCGTTACCCGCTTAATTAATAAATTAATGTATGACGGGAAACGCGGAACAGCCCAAACGATTCTTTATAACGCTTTTGAACGTATCGAAGCGAAAACAAAACAACCTGCAATGGACGTTTTTGCAACTGCAATTAGTAATATTATGCCTGAGGTCGAACTTAAGGTTCGTCGTGTCGGTGGCCAAAACTATCAAGTCCCGACTGATGTGAGCCCAGAGCGTAAAACAACATTAGGTCTTCGTTGGTTAGTGAACTATTCACGCTTACGCAATGAAAGAACAATGGAAGAAAGACTCGCAGCGGAAATTATTGACGCTGCTAATGGAACAGGCGCGTCCGTCAAACGTCGTGATGACACCCATAAGATGGCGGAAGCTAACAAAGCTTATGCGCATTATCGGTACTAGGAGGCCCCATGGCCGATTTAACTAAATTTGATTTGCAACATACGCGTAATATCGGAATTATGGCGCATATTGACGCGGGGAAAACAACGACAACAGAGCGTATTCTTTACTACACTGGTCGTTTACATAAAGTCGGTGAAACACACGAAGGTGCATCCGCAATGGACTGGATGGCCCAAGAAAAAGAACGCGGTATTACAATTACAAGTGCGGCGACAACCGCCTTTTGGAAAGAAAACCGCATTAATATCATTGATACCCCAGGACACGTCGACTTTACAGTTGAAGTTGAACGTTCATTACGTGTACTTGATGGTGCTGTCACAGTATTAGATGGTAAAAGTGGTGTTGAACCACAAACGGAAACTGTGTGGCGTCAAGGTACAAAATACAATGTCCCACGCATCGTTTTTGTCAATAAAATGGATGCAACTGGCGCTGATTTCAATATGGCGGTTAGCACGCTTCATAGCCGACTTGCCGCAAACGCTGAACCTGTGCAAATTCCCATCGGTGTTGAAAGTAACTTCCGTGGAATCATCGATATTATTGAAGAAAAAACATATATTTATGATGATAATATCGCTAATGTTTCAATCGAAGAAGTTCCGGAAGAATACCTAGAAGAAATGCACATTGCAAAACAAAACTTAATCGAAAAACTTGCCGCCTTTGATGACGACTTCATGATTCAAGTCTTAGAAGGCGAAACTCCAAGTGTTTCAGAAATCAAACGCGTTATTCGTAAAGCCGTCTTAACTGGTGAATTCTTCCCAGTATTCTGTGGTAGTGCTTATAAAAACAAAGGTATTCAACCACTGCTTGACGGCGTTGTCGATTACTTACCAAGTCCGTTAGATGTCCCGCCGGCAAAAGCTGAACTACTTGATGGTACTGAAATTATTACCCCAAGTGACGCTGATGCACCACTTGCGGCCTTAGCCTTTAAAATCGCGACCGACCCATTTGTGGGACGCCTAGCGTATGTCCGTGTCTATTCAGGTACGATTAAAGCTGGATCCTATGTGTATAACAGTATTAAAGGCGTTCGTGAACGGATTAGTCGTTTAGTGCTCATGCACAGTAATCACCGCGAAGAAGTAAGTGAACTTAAAGCTGGTGATATTGGTGCGGTTGTCGGATTTAAAAACACGACAACAGGGGATACAATTTGTGATGAAAAGAATAAATTAATCTTAGAACGCATGGAATTCCCTGAACCTGTTATTGAACAAGCAATCGAACCAAAGACCCGTGCTGACCAAGACAAAATGACAAATGGACTTGCTAAGTTAATGGAAGAAGATCCAACATTTAAGGTGACGACTAACCCCGAAACTGGACAAACAATTATCGCTGGTGTTGGTGAACTTCACCTTGATGTCTTAGTCGACAGATTACGCCGTGAATTTGGTGTTAATGTTAATGTCGGTGCCCCAATGGTTGGCTACCGCGAAACAATTAGCCAAGAGGCGGAATGCGAAGGCAAATATATTAAACAATCTGGTGGGCGCGGACAATATGGTCATGTGTGGATTCGCTTTGAACCAAACCCAGGCAAAGGTTTCGAATTTGTCGATGCAATTGTCGGTGGTGTGGTCCCGCGCGAATACATTAAGCCAACCGAAGAAGGTTTAAAAGACGCATTAGTGCGCGGTTTAGTCGCTGGATATCAAGTAATTGATATTAAGGCTACACTGTATGATGGCAGTTATCACGATGTTGATAGTAGTGAAGCTGCTTACAAAATTGCTGCATCAATGGCGCTTAAAGAAGCGGGACGCCTAGCAGAACCCGTCTTACTTGAACCAATTATGAAAGTTGAAATTACTGTTCCAGAACAGTATTATGGCGACGTGCTTAGTGACTTAGCAAGACGCCGCGGTTCAATGAAGGATGAAAGCCAACGCGGAAACGCTAAAGTTATTGATGCTGAAGTACCACTTTCCGAAATGTTTGGCTACGTTACTGATTTACGTAGTTTCACCCAAGGTCGTGGTACATATACGATGACTTTTGATCACTATGGCGAATGTCCACGCTACATCGCAGATGAAATCGTCAAAAAGAGTGGAACTAGTGCTCGCTAGTCCGCAAATGCTATATAAATAGCACAATGATTTGATAAAAAATTAAAATTGCTATAAACTGATAGCGTTGCAATAAATTAAAACGCTACAAGTTAGGAGGAAATTATTATGGCAAAAGAAAGATTTGACAGAAGTAAAGTCCACGTTAACGTTGGTACCATTGGTCACGTTGACCACGGTAAAACAACCTTAACCGCAGCTATTACCAAAGTCCTCGCATCGCAAGGCGGTGCAAAATTAATGGCGTATGATCAAATTGACCGTGCACCAGAAGAAAAAGAACGCGGAATTACAATTAATACTTCACACATTGAGTATCAAACCGCCACTCGTCACTATGCTCACGTTGACTGTCCGGGACACGCTGACTATGTTAAAAACATGATTACCGGTGCCGCACAAATGGACGGAGCAATTCTCGTTGTGGCCGCTACTGACGGTGTTATGCCACAAACACGTGAACACATCTTACTTGCACGTCAAGTTGGTGTTCCTTACGTTGTAGTCTTCTTAAATAAAGTTGACTTAGTCGACGACCCAGAACTCGTTGACATCGTCGAAATGGAAGTTCGTGAATTACTTAACGAATACGGATTCCCAGGCGATGATACCCCAATCGTTCGCGGCAGTGCCCGTGATGCATTAGACGGTAAAGCAGATGCTGAAAAAGCAATCATCGAATTAATGGAAGCTGTTGACAGCTACATTCCTGACCCAGAACGCTTAACCGATCGTCCATTCCTTCTCCCAATCGAAGACGTCATGACCATCAGTGGTCGTGGTACCGTCGTCACTGGTAGAGTGGAACGCGGAATGGTCAAATTAAACGAACCAGTTGAAATCGTTGGTATTCGTCCAACTAAATCAACCGTCGTTACTGGCCTTGAAATGTTCCGTAAATTACTCGACAGCGCCCAAGCTGGTGACAACGTTGGTGTTTTACTCCGCGGTGTCGCACGCGACGAAGTCGAACGTGGTCAAGTCTTAGCCAAACCTGGCTCAGTTAAACCACACACAAAATTCACAAGCACCGTTTACGTCTTAACAAAAGAAGAAGGTGGTCGTCACACTGCATTCTTATCAAACTATCGTCCACAATTCTACTTCCGGACAACTGACATTACCGGTGTTGTAACACTACCAGCCGATGTGCAAATGGTTATGCCTGGCGATACCGTCACCTTAACCGTTGAACTCATTCACCCAGTCGCCATTGAAAATGGAACTAAGTTCTCCATTCGTGAAGGTGGCCGCACTGTTGGTGCCGGTACTGTTACCGAAATCTTAAAATAAGATTTAAAGCATTACACAACTAACTCCTCTTCGGAGGAGTTTTTTGTTTACGATTATATCGTAACAATTGAAATATATGATAGTTTTTAGTAGCATAGTACTTAGCGAAATATGAAAAAAGAAAAGAAAATTACCCAACCTAATTTAGATACAGTTCCAGGTGGCGCTTTAAAGCGTACTGGTGCAGTTTTAATTGACCTTGTCATTATGTATTTATTAATGAATGTATTATGGTTTGCCATTCATCCAATTTATAACAAAGTTTATGATATTGATAATGTTGTGACCGCACATGAGCGTGATAAAAAACGTAGTAACTTAGTCGTCCTTAATGAACCGATTCTTGATGATGAAAGCAATATTGACTTAGTTAAAGTTGAAAGTAATCAATTACCAGAAACAAAACGCGGGGAAGGTGTCTTTAAGTTTTACACAGTCTTTTTGCGCAGTGAACAAGAAGCGAAATTAGCGGCGGGTGAAATTGATAATACACCTGAAAATAATGCAATGTTTACATTTGATTGGTACTTAGAAAATGTCATTAAACCTGATACGGAAGAATCAATTTATTTACGCATTCCCACTGATGAACATTTAGGAGCAGAAGGCGCGGTTAGTAGTGAAGAAACTGCTGAACCGGAGTACGACACTTTTCGTCCAGCGGGATTAGATTTTAAAGCGGATTTAACTGCGGAAGATATTAATAAGTTTAATAACCGCATTTACAATCAAGCAGTGAACGCTTTTAATTTACGACCGAATATGACAATCATTAATAAGGTTAATATTCAGGAAAATATAATCTTGATGGTGCTTGGTAGCACTGTCGTCTTTTTAGTGTTCCCGCTTTTCTTTAAACACGGTCAAACACTCGGCAAAAAGGCCTTAAAATTAGGAGTAACGACGCGTCATGGTTACACAGTTACTGTGCCGTGGTTATTACTTCGTTACTTTGCTTTCTTATTTATTAACTTATTAAGTAATCTCTTAATTCCAATTATTTTACCGTTTATCTCACTCACAATTATGACCTTTAGTAAAGAGCGTCGCAGTGCGCATGACTTTATCGCTAATACGAAAGTAATTGATTTACAAAATTCGACAGTATATAAAAGTGAAGCTGAGTTCTTAGAAGCACAAAAAAGATATAGTCCTAGACTTGAGGCTGAAGACTTTAATGAAGAAGTATTTAGTGAACGCTTCGATGAAGGAAGTGGCGCCTAATGAACCATTATGTCGTAAAGCAAACAGCAGGTAAACGCTTCCTTGCGGGTTTCCTTGATACGATATTTGTCATTATATTGGCGCTTTTTTTATATATTCCGGCGCGCACTATAGTAGACAATAATGGCTTAATCGAAGTGTTTGTTAAAATCACACAAATTCAATTAAAAAGCGGACTATATGACGTTGAAGGGATTGATAATGCAGTACCTTACATCATTAATGATGTTGAAAAGTTCCCTAAAGCACTCTACACATTTTACGTTGATGAAAATCTTGAAACAGGCGAAATTGAACGCGGTTACGCTGATATATTAGTGGAAGGTCATGAATATAACACTGCAGAAGATTATTATGTCGTTATTTTAGGGAAAGGTCGCGAAGACTCTTTATTTACTTTTGACGCTATTAATAGTGAAGCGCCGTGGGAAGTTCCTTTTAAAGAAGGGAAGCAAGAAGCGGTGAAGCAATTTTACACTGATGAAATAGAAAAAGCGCATCAACATCTTGATTATCATGAAGTAGTAGTTCCGCTCATTATTAAAGCTGAACGGCTTATTTTTTATGCAATGGCGGGAAGTTACTTAACAAGTGCTTTAATTCTTATTGTCATTATTCCAAACTTTAGGAAAGATAAAGTAACATTTGGTAAGGTAATTACGGGGACCATAGTCTTAAATCGTTTAGGATATAAAATGAGCGTTTTGCAAGCAAATATGCGCAATTTCGCGATATTTATCTTTAGTTTTGTCTTTTTCTTTGTACCCTTTCATCTCATTTCCTTTGCGATGACACTCTTTTCTAAAAAACAACTTAGTATGTATGATCACCTTGTGGCAACACTCGTGGCGGATAAAAAAGCAACGCTTGTCTTTAAAGATGTAAATGAAGAAACAAAGTATCGTAAAGAGCTCGCACAACGCCTAATTGCCGTTGATAAACGCAAAGCCGAAAGTCGTGAAGAAAGATTACGCGATAAAGAGAAGCTTAATAAAATTGATTAAAAACTACATAATGCCGATAATAAAACAATAGCCAAAAACCTTGATATTGTGCTATTATAAAATAAACATAGCAGACAATCTGCAGGAGGAAATATGGAAGTTAGATTAGATAATCTGTCGAAACACTTCCCTGGAGTCAAAGGCGCTCCGACAGTCAAAGCTGTTGATCAGATGAATTTTACTATTCCTGATGGAAAGCTTGTCGGCCTTTTAGGACCTTCGGGCTGTGGAAAATCAACGACACTCTACATGATCGCTGGATTACACAAACCGACCGCTGGTAAGATTTGGTTCGGTGATCGTGATGTCACTGAGGTTCCGCCTGAAAATAGAGGGATCGGTTTAGTGTTTCAAAACTATGCGCTCTATCCGCATTTTACAGTTCGGCAAAACATTACATTCCCACTCGAGAATGTCAGACCGAAACTAGAAAAAACCGAAATGGAGCAAATTGCTCAAGAAGTCGCAAACTTAGTCGACATTGGTAACTTGCTCGACCGCCTACCAAAACAACTTTCGGGTGGTCAACAACAACGGGTAGCGATTGCCCGTGCGCTCTCGAAGCGGCCCCAAGTTTTATTACTTGACGAACCGCTCTCCAACCTAGACGCACGCTTACGGCTTCAAACCCGTGAAGAAATCCGGCGGATTCAACGTGATACAAAAGTTACAACAATCTTTGTTACTCACGACCAAGAAGAAGCAATGAGTATTAGTGACTTTATCGTTGTGATGCGTCGCGGTGTTGTCCATCAAATCGATGCACCGCAAACGGTGTATGAAGAACCAGTCAACTTATTTGTTGCGAAATTCTTAGGCTCACCAGCGATTAATATTTTTGATGGTGAATTAAAGAATGGTAAAGTATTACTTCACGGCAATGTTTATCATGAAGGGCTTAAATCAAAAGGTAAATTTGATTACTTTGATGAAAGAATTTATGATATCGCTGTTGAAGGTGGTTATAACGGAACGAAAACTGATTACTTCGCTAGCTTAGGCGTTGATTATGTTGAAGCAGAGCCAGAAGTTAAAGAAGAACCAGAAAAGAAAGCATTTAAAGAAAAAGTTAGTGATTTCTTTGCCAAATTAAATCCAAAGAAAAAACAAAAATTTGTTCCGCGTATTATTGAAGGTGAAGTTAACCTTGAAAGCATTTATGAAGCTATCGTCGGTGGTGGCTATCGTTATGCTTACGCTGATTTTGAAGAAGAAGTCGGTAAACTTATCGTTGAAGCTGGTGCAAATCGTGATGTGAAGATTGGTGTGCGTCCTGAAGCATTCACCCTTGACAAAAATGATAATCCAGCAATTGATATTGAAGTACTTTATATTGAACATATTGGCCGCGATATTACGATCGTCGCTAATGTTGTGGGACAAAAACACCGGATTCGCGTTATTATCCCTGCTGAAGAACGTCATAAAGTCAAAGACAAAGTAATTAAGGTATATCCAAAACGCTTCTATCTCTTTGATATTGATGGTTCACGGATTTTATAGGAAAACGCGATGAAAGATTCTTATTTATGAAAGGAGGTAGGCTATGAGCACTAAAGCAGGAGTACTGCATCTTGAAAAAGGGCCAATGCAAACGAAAAAGACGATTGCAATGCCAATTTGGTTAAAAGCATTAATTGCTTTATTACCTGCCCTTTTCTTCTTGCTTGTCTTTACCATTTTCCCGATTTTTAATACAGCATTTATTGCTTTTGTTAAAGACTTTTATTTCCAAAGCGGGACCGGTAGTTTTGCACTTGCAAGTTACTTCCGACAACTTGACATGCATAATAACCCTGATTGGTGGCGCGAATATTTTGCGATTATTGAACCTGATGTTCCCTTTTTACAACCGGTTAAACCAATTATTGGTTTTGCGAACTTTGAATATGTTTTAAAGGATCCGCTTTTTAGTAACGCGCTTATTAATACCGCTATTTTAACAATCATTTCCGTCCCACTGACGATTATGATTTCACTTTTACTTGCCGTATCGCTTAATTCTATTAAGCCGTTACGCGCAACTTATCAAACAATTTTCTTCCTCCCCTATGTCACTAACGGCATTGCCTTAGGGATGGTCTTTAATACGATCTTCTCGCATGAGGTTGGGGGGATTATGAACCAATTTATCCAGTTCTTTGGCGGAAAACCAGTATCGTGGATTCGTCCGTTATGGAGTCCAGAAGGAACGATCCCGTTATCAAAATTCTCCTTAGGATTTGCGATTACTGTCCAATCAATTTGGTCAGGCTTAGCGTTTAAAATCCTTGTCTTTATGGCAGGTTTAGCAAGTATTGACAAACAATACTATGACGCTGCGCGGATTGATGGCTCAAGTCGCAGCACAATCTTTAGACGGATTACGGTTCCACTTTTAAGTCCGCAAATCTTATATATTACGATTACTTCATTTATCGGGGCATTTAAAGCTTATCAAAGCGTTATCTCGATTGTGGGGGGCGGACCAATTCACTTTGGGGGCGAAAACCGCACGATGTGGATTACGGTTGTCGGGTACATTTACATGAACCGCAACGTTGAAAAGAACATTCCACTTGCCGCAGCAGGTTCTGTCGTCTTACTTATTGTAATTTTATTCATCACGCTTATTCAGATGCAAGTCTCGAAGAAGCGGGTGCACTATTAATAGGAGGGTAGCGTAATGACAGATAAAGATAAAAAAGTCACAGAAGCAGTCGAATTAACTGCCGAAGAAGAAGTGAAATTATCACACATTGATGACGAACGCTTTCAGCCATCCTATGAAATCGCAAAAGAATATAAAACGCGGGCGATTGTTGTTAAGATTATTACTTACACATTCTTAACGCTTTTTGCTTTCTTTATGCTTTTACCGTTCTGGTTTATGATTAGTGTTTCAGTTAAAACTCCACTTGAATATCAACGTGAAGTGTCGACTGGATTACGCTTATTTACGGCAAATCCAAGTTTTGTTAACTTTAGGATTGTCTTAGGGATGGATTTAAAAGATCCACTAAAAGAGATGAATGAAGCACTCTTACATATCGTTGAAACTTCACCAGAACGCAGTTTTATCCCGTATTTTCTTAATACGATTATCGTCGCGGTTGTCTCAACGGTCTTTACAATTGTAACAACGGTGCTTGCCTCGTTTGCGTTTGCTCGTCTTGAATTTAAAGGGAAAAACTTCTTATTTGCGATTTTACTCGCAACGATGATGATTCCTGGCGAAATGATGCTTATTACAAATATTCAAACAGCGAAATGGTTAGGATGGGAAAACACTTATCGCGCACTTATTTTTGTCCACGGCGTTAGTGTCTTCTACATTTTCTACTTACGACAAACATTCCAGCAAATACCAAACGAATTATTCCTTGCCGCGAAAGTTGACGGCTATGGTGAATTTAGCTACTTATGGCGCGTGATGATTCCAATTGGCATGCCGACAATCGTTACGATTATTATTCTCAACGTTATGGGTAGCTGGAACGCCTTTATTTGGCCAACACTTATTGCGCAAGGCTATAACCCCACTATTCAGAAATTATTTAAATATAACCATACGATGCGACTTGTTAGTAACGGGTTAATGTCGACATTTACTGGTCAATTCGCTAGTTACGACACCGTTAAAATTGCCGCATCGATGATTGTTACTGCTCCGTTACTGCTCGTCTTTGTGTTCTTCCGTAAATACATTATGAGCGGTGTCTCCCGCAGTGGTATTAAAGGTTAGTAATTACTAATCGTTATTATATAAACAAGAAAGGAAAGAGAGATATGAAATTTAGAAAACTCATATTTACAGCGGTATCGGTCTTAGCTTTAACAACGCTTGCTGGTTGTTTACGCCCACCGATGCCACCAACGACATCTTCAGGCGGTGGTGGTCCGACTGAAAAAATCGAAGTGAAGTTCTGGACAGGATTTGGGGCATCAGTTACTGGTGCATTAAACCCGCTTTTCGCGCGTTTTGAACAAGAAAATCCTGATATTAAAGTACTTTATGAATCAAAGGGTGGTTATCCAAACCTCCAACAAGCGATTAACGGTTCAATTAGTACAAATACTTATCCGCATATCGCTAATGGTTATCCTGACCATTTAGTCGGTTACATTAACGCTAATATTTTAGTAAATCTTGGTAACCCCACTAACTACATCAATCACCCAGACTATGGTGTTGATATTAATGAATACAATAGCGACTACATGGCCGAAATTAATGGCTTATCAGACGCTGCAACATTCGGCTTACCGTTTAATAAATCAACGGAAGTAATGATTGCTAACCAAAGTTTCTTTGATGCGGCTAAAAAAAGAGACCCAAGTATCTTTATTCCAAAAACATGGCAAGATTTAGCCGTTGTTGGCCCAAAACTTAAAGCCGTCGCGAAAGATAACGGCTGGTTTGGTAAATTAGTACTCAAAAAAGATGGAACAGCGGTAGCAAAACCTGCGGAATTTGATGCAGCGCTTAAAGAACAGGTCGCTGTTGATATGACGCTAGTTAATGAAAATCAATTTATCCCCTTTAGCTGGGATAGCGCTAGTAACTTCTTTATTACAATTATTCGGCAATGGGGTGCAATGTATACGGAAAAAGGTAACACAATTCAAAATGGTTACATCCGTTTCCAAGAAGAACCGCACCGCACTAAAACACTAGCGGCCCTATCTTATTTTAAAGAGCTATATGAAGCTGGATTAATTGGTCTACCTGACAACTTTGGTGAACCGCTTTATTCTTCAACACCATTTAAAGAAGGAAAACTCGTACTTACTATTAGTAGTAGTGCCGGTGTTGGTGAAAATTTACCAGGCGGGACAACTGAATATCCATTTGAATTATCGATTAATCCAATTCCTTATAACGGTGACTTAGCAGCGCAAAAATCAGTTATTGCCCAAGGCACAAACTTAGCGCTCTTTACCGTTGGTCAAGGCCGTGATCCAAAAGCACAAGCTGAACGGCTCGCTGCCTGGCGCTTACTTCGCTTCTTAACTTATGAAGCAAACTACGAATTTGGTAAAGCAACTTCCTACTTCCCAGTGTTAGACGCTTCCAAAATTGATCGCGATAGTCAGCGTTATCAAGATTACTTAATGTATAGTGAATTCTTAGATCAAACAGACGGGACACCACGCGAAAAAGTAATTCGTAGTACCGCTAAACTTCAGGCTAATGTGTATATGGATCCTGAAGCAGGCTGGAATAAGTTCGTTGACCCAGGGTTCCTTGGTTCAAGTGAAATTCGTAATACCATCGAATCAGTGATGGCTGAATTATTTAAAGGTAAAACACCGGAGCAAGTGTTAAATGACACTGTTACTAAACTTGCGCGGTATGTACAAAAATAATAAAGGAGAAATATATGAAAAAATCATTTGTTAAAATTGGCTTATTACTTGCGGTTTTTGGCTTACTTGTTGGTTGTGATAATAGCAGCAGCGAAGTAGTGCCACCCTCAAGCGAAGAAGAAGTAAAACTAACTGAGCAAGAATATCAAATTGCCGTTAATTACATTGCTCGCAGTGTTCCGCTTGTCCTTGAAAGAGGCGTTAAAGTTCCAACAAACGTTGAACGGGCTGAAGCGGAGAACCCACTACCGACACCAGAATTAAAGTATGGTGACAACTTATTACTTATTACCGCTGGTGAATTAAAGTATGAAGACGAAATTAATGGCGTCTATCTTTATCCAGAATATACTGTAACCTATTCATTCTTAGAGCAAGAACCTTATGCAGGCTTTACTTTTGAATATGATGATATTGGCCGTTATTTTGCTGTTCCTGAATATCCGCGCTATGAAGCGGAATATGACAATGGCGGTAACCCAATTCACACTGTACCACCGGCAAAAGCAGCGCGGTTATATGTCACGATTCATATTGAAGAACGTTTCACTACATTTAATATGGACATGATTTTAGAGCCACAAGCCATTATTCATGATTACAACCTTGCTGATGTCCGTAGTGTGCCAACTGGCTCAGTTGTTAGAGTCTACGGTTACTTTAACGGCTATTTCAGTGACTGGAATAATGGTGTACTGTGTGATGGCGATGTAGCGTTAGGTCTCTTTAAACTTCAAGAATTTAAACATATGGAACTTGGTAAGATGTACGCTGTTGTTGGTCAATTCACGGTGTATAACGGCTTACCACAATTACAATGGATTAAGACTGTTTCTGAAGTTGAACCTGCTGATCACCCAACGGTTAAAGAACCAAAAGCTGTTGTTGTCAGCGCAGACGACTTTGCTGATCAACTTGATATTGGTAACGAAGTAAGCGGACCACTTATGCATAAAGTTGGTACGACAGTCATACTTAACTTCCCACTTCGTTATAAGGCAATGCTTGACGGTGATGGTAACGCCGTTGAACCAGGCGCATTAGAACTTGGTAAACACGCTGATGTTGTTTTAACCGGTAAAGATAGTGATAACTTTGAATTTGAAGTTAAACTTTCACTTAACTACCATATGGGTACTGATAATCAAGCAGCGTTTAGAGACTTCTTTGTCACTAATGCGGATGCTGATATTTACTTCACTGGCCCACTTGGTGCAAATAACGAAATCAAATTAGCACCATTTGCCTTTGAAGGTACATTATCCTTAACCCCTCCTGTCGTTTCTTAAAATAAACGCATGAAGCTTGGCCCCAGACTCCTGGGGCCTTTTTCATTTGGCAATTTTTATAAATAGGCGTATAATTAAAAAGCACTACGGACCGTTAGCTCAGTTGGTAGAGCAATTGACTCTTAATCAATGGGTCACAGGTTCAAATCCTGTACGGTTCACCACGCTAAAAGAAAGTGCCCGATTATGTCGGGCTTTTCTTGTACTTTTTTAAAGGATAGGCGTATAATTTGATTAGGAACAATATTTATACCGAAGGGAACTAAACAGAATGAAATATTTAACCGTTAAAGAACTTAGCGAAAAATGGAAGATGAGTGAAAGACGGATACGAGCACTCATTAAAGAAAAACGGATTGAAGGGGTAAAATACGAAAATAAGTATTTAATACCAGAAAATGCTAAAAAGCCACTTGATCGCCGGATTAAAGGGCAAAGAGCGTTAGAAGATACCTCACTAAATAGGCAAGACTTTGATTTTAAAAACTACCGCAAGCACTATCCGACGAGTGACGGCTATTTTGGTAGGTTTGGTGGTAGCTTCTTACCAAAGCATTTACAAAAAGCAATAGATGAAGTGTATGACGGTTACTTAACGATCGCTAAAAGCGCAAAGTTTATTGCCGAACTACGCGAAATTAGAAAAAATTATCAAGGACGACCAACACCTGTGTATCATTGCCTTAATTTATCAAATCATCTTGGTAAAGTGCAAATTTATTTAAAGCGCGAAGATTTAAATCATGGTGGTTCGCATAAACTTAATAATGCAATGGGTCAAGCCTTACTTGCAAAATATTTAGGCAAGAAAAAGTTAATCGCGGAAACTGGAGCGGGGAGTCACGGCGCAGCGGTGGCAATGGCTGCGGCTTATTTTGATTTAGAGTGCGACATTTATATGGGTGCAGTTGACACTCAAAAACAACGACCAAATGTTGACCGTATTAAAGTGTTGGGCGCTAATGTGATTGCGGTCAAAGAAGGAACACAAACACTTAAAGAAGCAGTAGACGCTGCTTTTAATGCCTACGCAAAAGAATATAAAAACGCCTTTTATGTATTAGGTAGTGCCGTTGGGCCGCACCCCTATCCTTTAATGGTGCGTGACTTTCAAGAAATTATTGGGCGCGAAGCTAAAGAACAATTTGTAGCAATGACTGGTGAATTACCAGATGTCGTCGCAGCATGTGTTGGCGGTGGGAGTAACGCAATTGGGATGTTTCAAGCTTTTTTAGAAGAAAAAGTTAATATTGTTGGTGTTGAAGCGCTTGGTCAAGGCCCAACGATTGGGCAAAATAGCGCTGCGGTATCACTTGGTAAAGAAATGATTTTGCACGGTTTTAACTCATTAGTGCTGCAAAATGAAGACGGAAGTGTGGGAGATGCTTACACTATCGCGAGTGGTTTAGATTATCCGGGCGTTGGACCAGAACACGCTTTCCTCCATGAAATAGGACGCGTGAAGTACGAAGCAATAACTGATGAAGAAGCAGCAGAAGCTTTCTTTCTTTTATCACGACTTGAAGGTATTATTCCGGCGATTGAATCAAGTCACGCAGTAGCTTATGCTATTAAATATGCGCGCAGCGTGAGTGCCGGAAGTATTTTAGTGTGTTTAAGTGGTCGCGGTGATAAAGATATGGAATTTATGACGCGTAAGTATCCAAATATGTATAAATAATAATTTGTGACTTAATTGGTGCATAAGAAAAAGCCAGGTCGCCCTAGCTTTTTAGAATCTTTTAAAATTATTTAGTTAACTAAAATCGTAATAAATTAATAAATTATCACTTACATTAATACTGTATTCTTCATTAACAAACCGACTATCGAAGTGAATTTCCATTAGTGTACCCTTACGATTATAAATAAATGTTCCGTATGAATAATCTTTATCGCTTGTATAATCTCTGAATTCAATTTTAAACTTACGGGAGTTCGTAAAATATTTGTATTTTTGTTGTTGCTCAACTGTAAACGATTTAATAGTCATTACATGGTCATAGACGGATTTTTTAATGGTGTAACCGTGCGGATCTTCATATTCTTCGTCCCCAACCCACACGCCGTCAGTCAGTGTATATTTTTGTTCAAAGTCTACGCCATTATGTTTTCCGGTTAAGGTAACTTTTGAATGTTATGGCGTTTTAAGTTTTTCTGTAATCCCGACCATCCGATCAAAATCAACAGGGATGTACAGGATCAAATTATCTAATGATCCTCTAAACCAAAACAATACGCAACGCGGATTAAAAAAATGATTGTTTATATGAATGAACATTTCCGTGATCCTAATTTAACCATTGCCAAAATAGCGGAGTCTTCTGGTTATTCTTTAAGTCACTTTAGTAAAGCATTTAAACTATACATGGGGCATTCGCCCATTTCGCATCTTAATCGTTTACGGCTTTCAGAAGCACGCTATTTATTACATACAACACATTTACCATTTAAAGAAATTGCGCTCCAATGTGGCCTTAAAAATATTTCTACCTTTACGGAAAGTTTTAAACAAAGTATAGGAATATTGCCTAAAGATTATCGCAAAAAGTATCAAACACCAAATAGTTAATAGAAAATAAAAATAATTAAGTTAGCATTTAATTGATTTATAGCGATAAACTCGTGATAAATAGGTGGTTTTTATATGTGCGTTTTGTTTTTATAATAACGCTTACATTTTTGGGGTTTATTATTTATAATAATAGAGTCATTATAAACGGAGGTCAAAATATGGCTATTAAGAAAAAATTTGTCTCCCTAGATGGAAACGCCGCAGCCGCAGAGGTAAGTTATCTCTACACGGATATCGCGGCGATTTATCCGATTACCCCATCTTCACCGATGGCGGAACTCGTTGATTTATTCGCATCACAAGGGAAATTAAACTACTTTGGCAGCAAAGTAAAAGTAACAGAACTTCAAAGTGAAGCTGGCGCTGCTGGTGCGGTGCACGGTGCTTTACAAGCCGGAACCTTAGCGACAACATATACCGCGTCACAAGGTTTACTTTTAATGGTGCCAAATATTTACAAATGGGTTGGTGAACTTTTACCAGCAGTACTGCATGTTAGTGCCCGTAGTATTGCCGCGCGTTCCTTATCCATTTTTGGTGATCATCAAGATATTTATGCTGTACGGCAAACTGGTGTGACGATGATTGCAAGTCACAGTGTCCAAGAAGTCGCTGATTTAGCGCACGCAGCACACTTAATAGCAATTGGATCAAGTGCTCCAGTCTTACACTTCTTTGATGGTTTTAGAACATCACATGAAATTCAAAAAGTTGAAGTCATTGATCAAAATGAATGGAAGAAATTATTACCAGAAGATAAAGTAGCGGAATTCCGCGCTCGTGCACTGAACCCACACGCAAATCCTGTGACCCGTGGTGGTGCAGAAAATGATGATATTTATTTCCAAGGTAAAGAAGCACAAAATACACATTACGCTCGTGTGCTTGATGTTGCTTGTGATTATTTTGCTAAAGTTAGTAAAGTAACCGGTCGTCACTATGCACCGTTTGTCTATCTCGGAGCCAAAGACGCTACAAAAGTAATCGTCGCGATGGGCAGTGTTACTGAAACAATCCGTGAAGTCGTTGCCGATTTAAATAAAAAAGGCGAAAAAGTTGGCCTTGTTAAAGTGCACTTATATCGTCCGTTTAGTGCCAAACATTTAGTCGATGTTTTACCAGAAACAGTGAAGAAAATCGCTGTCTTAGATCGCACTAAAGAAGTAGGAGCACTTGGTGAACCACTTTATCTTGATGTGTTAACCGCACTTAAACAACAAGGACGGAAAGTTGATGTTATCGTTGGTGGTCGCTACGGAATTAGTAGCCGTGACACACAACCAAAACATATTAAAGGAGTATTTGACTTCTTAGATAATAAACCGTGGCATTCATTTACCGTTGGAATTAATGATGATGTCACTAAACTTAGTGTCCCATTTGATCACGATTATCATATTGATAACGGACATACGGAATGCTTATTCTACGGTTTAGGAAGTGACGGCACTGTGAGCGCTAATAAGTCAAGCGTCGCCATTATTGGTGAACACACTGATAAATATGCGCAAGCTTACTTTGCCTATGACTCACGTAAAGCTGGTGGTCCAACCCGCAGTCACTTACGGTTTGGCACAAATACGATTCATTCAACTTATTACGTAGAAAATGCTAGCTTTATTAGTGCTTCACAAGATTCTTATCTTTATAAATTTGATATGATTCGCTACTTAAAAGCAGGCGGAACATTCTTACTTAACACAAGCTTAAAAGGTGAAGAATTAATTAATGCATTACCTAATAGAGTTAAATACGGTTTAGCAATGAAAAATGCCAAGATGTATGTAATTGACGCAAATAAGATTGCTAGTGAAATCGGTATGGGTCGCCATACAAACACAATCTTACAATCTTCATTCTTCTATCTAAATCAAGATATTATGCCTTACGAAAAAGCGTTGCGCTTAATGAAAAAATACGCTGAAGCGGCTTATGGTCGTCGCGGGAAACGCATTGTCGAACTTAACTATGCGGCAATCGATGCTGGCTCACACGGTATCATTGAAGTTAAAGTTGATCCAGAATGGAAGAAACTTAAACCACTACGCACTGTGGAACTTATGGGTGATAAGTATTTTGATGAATATGTTAACCCAATTGATAACTTAGAAGGTTACGACTTACCAGTTTCAACATTCACAAAGTGGGACTTACTTGATGGCACGATGACTAATGACATCACCTTCAAACAAAAACGCTCAATCGCGACAATGGTGCCACGCTGGGTTAAAGAAAACTGTATCCAATGTAATACATGTAGTCTAGTGTGTCCGCACGCCACAATTCGTCCGTTCTTACTTGACGAAAAAGAAGTGGCAGGCTTACCAGAAAATGTGCGTGAAGAAACAGTCGCGGCAATGGGTGGACCAAGCGTAGCAGGCTTACGCTTCCGTATTCAAGTTAGTCCAATGAACTGTGTCGGCTGTGCCCTTTGTGTTGTCACTTGTCCAGGACGCGGCGGGAATAAAGCACTTGAAATGGTTGAAGCACGTAGTCAATTTGACATTGAACCTGCTGCCGACTACTTATATAAGCAAGTTACTTATAAAACCGACAAATTCCCACTTAATTCACCAAAAGGTGTTGGTTTCTTAATGCCTTATATGGAAATTAGCGGAGCATGTGCGGGCTGTGGTGAAACACCTTACTACCGCTTAATTACGCAATTATTCGGTAATGACATGCTAGTAGCAAATGCGACTGGCTGTAGCTCGATTTATTGTGGTAGTGTCCCAGGTACACCATTTACCACAAACAAAGACGGTGAAGGCGTCGCTTGGGCGAATAGTCTGTTCGAAGATAACGCAGAATACGGTTTTGGAATGCGGATGGCTAACGATTATAAACTTAAATTAATCGCTGACATCTTCACTGCGGCTTTACCAAAAGTTGAACCAGAACTAAAAGAACTCCTTGAAAAATATCTCGCAAATCCGCGTGACCGGAAAGAAGTTAGAAGCTACTTACCACGCTTAATTGAATTACTTGAAAAAAGTAAAGACAAAGGCGTTAAAGAAGCACTTAAATATAAAGATGACATTCTTGATAAATCAGTGTGGATTATTGGTGGAGATGGCTGGGCATATGATATTGGTTACGGCGGTCTTGATCATGTCCTTGCTAGTGGCGCAAATGTTAATGTGCTTGTGTTAGACACTGAAGTGTATAGTAACACCGGCGGACAAATGAGTAAAGCAACGCAAACTGGTGCTATTGCTAAATTTGCCGCAAGTGGTAAAACAGGGGCAAAGAAAAACTTAGCAATGATGGCGATGGCTTATGGGGACGTTTATGTCGCCCAAGTCGCACTTGGCGCTAACCCAGTTGCCACGATCCGTGCGCTTACTGAAGCGGAAAATTACGACGGACCATCAATTGTTATCGCTTATAGTCCGTGTACTGAGCACGGGATTAAAGGCGGACTTAGTAACCATATCGCCGTTGAAAAGAAAGCCGTCGCTAGTGGTTACTGGCCAATCTTCCGTTATGACCCACGGCTTGAAGCAGCGGGTAAATCACCACTTACTTGGGATATGAAAGAACCAGATTACACACAATTCCGTGAATTCGTGATGGGTGAAACACGGTTTAGTCAACTCCCAACTGTGAACCCAGAAAACGCTGAATTCTTACTTAGTAAGAGTGAAGAAGAAGCGAAAAAACGCTACTTCCGTCTTAAAAAGTTTGAATAACGCTCTTTAAATTAAAAGAGAGCCTCGGGACGACCCCGAGGCTTTTCATTTTGGACCTCATTTTTAAATATTATATACGACAATATATACGATATCTGTATAATTTCGATTATAAAGTGTAACGATAACACCATTATCAGAAATTAAAAATATTCGTTTTTTTACTTTGTACTCTATGTTTAAAAATATAAATAATTAGCTATTTATTATCTAAAAAATATTGAATATTAATTTCTAAGTCTTCCCACGGTACACACGCGCGCATATTTTTAGCAATAGTGGAAATATGAGTTCCGGCTTCTTTACCCGCAACAGCAGCATCATAGGCTGCTAGTATTTTTGCTTCAGGGGCAGCACATGCTTCATAAATCCAAAGTAATAATTCTGGACATAATAGTTTAGTGTACACGCGGTTTTTTGCTGAATCAGTCCAAGTTATACCGCCTTCTTCTAGTGTACGATAGAGCCATGAATCAAAGAAGTGCCACTTTTGATCAGGTTCACAGATTGATTTATCGACGACTTTACCAAGTTGACGCGCGTAATCTATATAACCACCAGTTTTTTGTTGATATTCTTTGATAAACGCGTCAGAAATTGGGTAATGAGCGTCTTTAGTTTGTAAAAATTCAGCAATATCACGCATTGTAATATAGTCATAAGTTCCGTCTACACTAGTCGGGATTTCGCTTGTAGTACTAGTCTCTTCACTACTACTTATTGGTTCAGAAGAAGTAGGTGTTTCACTGCTAGGTGGAAGGCCACCTTCCTCCACTAGTGCGTAAAATCTTATATTATCAAACCCGCAGTCCATCGTACTTGAGATTAATGTTTCCGTATAGAAAGTAAACACTAGCTCAGTAAGTTCTGTGGTAAGAATTTCAACATCACGTAAGATATCTTCGTTTTTAGTTCCTTGATAAATAGCGCCTGTATTTGTTTTAATGCGGGTGTGGGTTCGTTCTTGTTTTAAATCCAAAACAATTTTAGTGTAGCCGCTTACCTTAATTGTGCAAATACGTGGTTCTTCCGTGGTAGAAGCAGGCATCCGCATCCCTAGTGATTTATTATCGATACTTGTTTTTTTCGTCGTTGTTACCCTGCCGTCAGCCACAATTAAACCGTCGTAATAAGTATTATGATGTGTGGCACTCATATTACCAGCATCTAATTCTTCAAAATCAATCGTGCGCACTAGTGTTTCCACAAGTGGAGCGGTGGACGCAGAAGGTATTTCTGCTGAAGATTCAGAAGTAGATGGCTCTGCTGAAGATTCATTAAGTGATTCAGCAGCAGAGTCTTCAGTTGATTCCACTGAAGATTGTTCGTCACTTGTCGACACTATTGCAGTAGTGGTCTCACTAACATAAGTACTTGATGAAATACTATTATCACTACTTAGTGAACTTTCACCACAAGAAGATACCACTAACATTAATAGTGCTGTTAATAGGAATAGTTTAGTTTTATTATTTTTCATATACATTAATTTTCTTCTCTTCTATAATAGCATTTTTATTAATTCTTTGTGTTAATCCTAATAACTTACTAGAAATTCTACTGGACAGTTTGACTAAAAATGGTAAAAGTGTTCAGTAGCACTGATCAATATTTATTAATGTTTTTACTACTAGTTAAAATTGAAATATAGTATTTAAAATAAAAAAACTCCCGATTGTAATAATGTTTGGTTCAATTTTAGGGAGTGCTTTTAATAAAATGGTCGGAACGATGAGATTCGAACTCACGACCTCTACCACCCCAAGGTAGCGCACTACCAAGCTGTGCTACGTCCCGACTACAAATATTATAAAGTAATTTAAGGAAATTAGTAGTGATAACTACATTTGTGGCATTTTAGCGTTATAATTATGTTATGGAAACTAAAAACATAAATACGAAACAATTATCGATCATTGTCCGCATTGGTATTATTTTTCTTTTTATCATCGGCTTAATTATGGTTATTGTCTGGTATCCTTTTACTATTTCGCTTACAATTATCGGCCCAGTTGATGTTGAACCAACACAGTTACAAAAGATTCAAGTATATGCGCAATCAGCGTTTTATTATCTTACATCAGTGCCATGTTTTATCATTTTAATATTTTTGTGGATAATCGCTGGTCGCTTAAAGAAAAATGGTCGGTTTATCGCTAAAGATGTGCGTTTGCTTAACGCTGCTAATATTATGTTATTAATTGATTTAGCGATATTTTTAGTTGGTAATATTATTATTGTTTTCTTAGAAATTAATTTCTTTGTACTTGCGCATTTCTTTATTGCTGTAATTGGGCTTGTCGTATTAATTTTTATGTGGACAACAACATTACTTATTAGGCGTAATGTTGAATTACAAGCACTGATTGAAACTGATTCTTAATAATGTCCTTAATCATTTTTAAATTTAGTAGTTTATAACTACTCTTTTTTCAATTTAAAAGAAAATGTAAATTTTTAATAATATGAATTGACTTTTTATATACTTCGGCTTACGATGTATTATGTTAAGGGAGGTATAAGACTTTGGATGTACAACTAAAACGAGGACTCTTAGAAGTTTGTGTACTTGCTGTCATTCGTAATAAACCAACTTATGGCTACCGTATTATTAAAGATATGAAGCCATATGTTGAAATATCTGAATCGACATTATACACAATATTAAAGCGTCTCGAAGAAAATGAGATGTTAACTGTTAAGACAGTTGAACACAATTCTCGCCTCCGGAAATATTACAGTATTACAGGGAGAGGGCTTGGCCGCATTGCTGAATTTAAAGAATACTGGAAAGACATGGAAGCGATGTACAAATTTATTATTAAGAAGGAGAGTAGTGATGACTAAAAAGGAGTTTCTAAGTGCCTTGCGTGAAAAGATGGCAGGATTACCAAAAGACGATGTGGACGATCGTATTGCTTTTTATAGCGAAATGATTGATGACCGCATGGAAGAAGGACTAAGTTAAGCAGAAGCGGTCGCCGAAGTTGGTAATGTTGATGAGATCGTCATTAAACAAATTGAAGGCACATCAATTACTAAGATTGTTAAAGACAAAGTAACACCAAAACGAAAGTTAGAAGGATGGGAAATTGTTCTAATTATTGTACTTGCACCGCTTTGGGTACCGCTTCTTATTGGATTAGGCGGTTTGCTTATCGGGGCAATTGCGGTGTTTTTCTCGCTTGTAATTTCGCTCTGGGCCGTAGACCTTGGTCTTTTTGTCGGCTCATTTGAAGCGTTTATTACTGTCTTTACTTTGCTTTTTGCTGGTGAAGGACTTAAAGCACTAGCCTATTTCGGGATAAGTCTTGCAATGGCGGGACTAGGGATCCTTTTATTACTAGTGGGTGTTAAGTTAACGAAGTACACAATTGAGTTAGCGAAAAAGCTTATTAACAAAATTAAAACAAAGATGGTGTTGAAGGGAGCAAAAAAATGAATAAGTTAGAAAAGATTTTAACGATAGTTGCGAGTTCCTTGCTCGTAGTTGGCCTAGTCATATTTATTAGTGTTTTAGCGGTAAACGGCTTTAATTTAGGAGGATTAAGTACGGTGAAATATGAAGCTGTAACTCATGAAGTTAGTGAAGATTATGCAAAGATTCAATTTGATATCAGTGTTGGGGATGTCACGATTGTTAAAGGTGAAGAAGCAACGACTAAAGCGATTTGTTATGAAAATAAACGCTTAACTTATAACCTTAACGTTGAAGAAGACACGCTTGTTGTTACTGACAATAATACGATGCGTCGTTTCTGGACTATCTTTGATTTATGGGGTAATAAAGGTATTACGCTTTATGTTCCGCATGATACTTATACTTCACTTTTAGTGAAAAATAATACGGGGACATTAAATGTTTCAAGCAGCGTAACTTTTAACACGATTACGGCACGATTAGAAACGGGGTCGATCACACTAAATGGTGATGCAAGTGTCGTAGATCTTAGCTCGGAAACAGGCTCAATCACTTTAAATAATGTTGACGCAGATAGCGCTAGATTAGTGACGGCAACTGGAAGACACGTCTTAAATAATGTTAATGTAACAGGAAACCTAAATATTGAAGTTGATACTGGCACAGTTAAGTTAACGAATGTTAAAAGTGATAATTTAACAGTTGATAGTGATACTGGTACGATTACTTTAAAAGATACAGTTGTGACAAATACAATGCGTTTAGCCGCTAGTACGGGCTCCATTAACTTTGATAAAAGTGATGCCCATGACATTTACGCTAGAACTTCAACAGGTAGTATTAAAGGTTCACTCTTAACTGGTAAAGTCTTTAGCACTAAGACAAATACTGGTACCATTAGTGTGCCAAGTAATACCGCTGGTGCCGGAGTTTGTGATCTTCGCACTGACACTGGAGTGATTAAGATTACGATTGCGGCATAGTTAAATTTTGTCCCCCGAGTGAGTGCGTTAGAAGTAACGCACTTTTTCTTATTTAAAAGTATTGTTACACTAAGCGTGGTAAAATTAGAAAAATAGGAGTCTCTTAAAATGAAACAAAGTACTAACAAAGTAGAATTTATTTTGGATGAATATGAATATTTTGAGGATCTGTATATTGAAAACGGCGCTAGTGATGTGCGGCTAGTAAAAACAAAGCGACCAAATGTGCGGGTAGTAGCGGATAATTTATCAAAATATCGTGTTTTTGTCGAGAAATCAATCCTTTTTGTTAAAGAAGAGCATGAATATAAATATAGAGCTCCTTTTGCCGCTAAAAAGAATAATAAGCGGATTACTATTTACTTACCTGAAAATAAATATAATGATATTTCAATATATTCACATTATGGCGCGAAAGTTGTACTTCCTAAAACTATAAGTTTTGCAACGATAGACGCTAGTGTTGCTTACGGGACACTTATTTGTAGTGCCCCCGCCAAACATCTTGAAGTTGTCCATGCTGAAAGTGAAATAATTATTAAAGATAATAAATATGAAACGCTTTATATTGATACAACTGCTTCTTTAACGAAATTACAAAATGTTAAAGCAAAGGAAATTACAATTTATAGAGCACCATTTGAATTTAGTGAAAAGGTTCAGTTTACTAATGTTAGCGCCACAAAAGATATAAAAATAGATGTTTATAATCTTGAACTAATGTTTAAAAATGTTATTGCTAGACAAAAGCTTACAATTAATAGTGATTATTATGCGGTTATTAAACTAAATAATATTGACGCTACAAATATTGCTATGACATTAAAGAAAGGTAGTGTTAGTGGAACCTTATCAAGTGCGAAAGAATTTGATTTAATAGGTACTTTCAAAAATAATATTAAATGCCCCGCATTTTTAGTACCAAATGGAACATGTACGATTAAAATTAAAGAAGAAGGCAAAGTAAACTTAAAAGTTCTTGAACATTAATATAAATTTTCGCCTTTTATTTTAAAGTGGTTAACGGCATTGTGTCTTACCCCTTTTTTACTTACCGTGCATAATTTGTCTAAATACCTTATGAATAAGGTAAAATGAAAGCTATGGATAAAAAAGACTACATTATTATTAAAGGCGCTAGGGATAACAACTTAAAAAACATTAGTGTGAATATCCCCAAAAATAAACTAGTGGTGTTCACTGGTCTTTCCGGTAGCGGAAAATCAACCCTAGCGTTAAATACAATATATAACGAAGGGCAAAGGCGTTACGTTGAAAGCTTAAGTGCTTACGCTCGGCAATTTTTAGGGAATCTCGCTAAGCCTGACGTTGATTCAATTGAAGGGCTTAGTCCCGCAATTAGCATTGAACAAAAGTCAACGAGTAATAACCCGCGTTCAACAGTTGGAACAATTACGGAGATTTATGACTACTTACGGCTTTTATATGCACGGATTGGAATGCCTTACTGTCCGCAGCACGATATTCCAATTAGTAGTTCCTCACCCGAACAAATCTTAAATAAAATCTTTGAATATCCAGAGAAAACAAGAATCCAAATTTTAGCGCCACTTGTCAAAGCTGAAAAAGGTACACATAAAGATACACTAGCAAAGATTGCAAAAGAAGGGTTTGTGCGGATTCGGATTAACGGTGAAATAAAAGCACTTGAAGAAGTAGGAAACCTTGATAAAAATAAACGTCATAACATTGATTTAGTCATTAATCGTGTTGTGCTCAAAGCCGAAAATAAATCACGCATCTTTGAAGGAATTAATACCGCGCTAGATTATGGACATGGGTACGTTATTATTCTTTTTAATAATGAAGAAACACTTTTTTCTACGCATAACGCGTGTCACATCTGTGGTTTTAGTGTTCCGCGTTTAGAACCGCGACTATTCAGCTTTAATGCCCCAATGGGTTTTTGTCCAGAATGTCGCGGGTTAGGACTTAAGCGTGAAGTTGACATCAACATTTTAGTGCCGGATAAAAATGTAAGTCTTGCTAAAGGGGCGATTGAATATTATAAAAATATTGTCGGTACTAAAAATATTGAATGGCAAGAATTTGAAAAGTTATGTGAGCTCTATAACATCCCAATGCATGTGCCATTTAAAGAATTAAGTGATAAACATAAAGAAATAGCGCTTTTTGGTAGTCCAAATGAACATAACTTTAAGATCATTACTGGTAGCGGCAATACAATGTATCGACGCGGAAAGATTGAAGGCGTTAAAAATAAGATTGAACGGCTTTATGAAGAAACAACAAGTGAATTCATGCGTCAATATTATGAGAAGTTTATGCGTGATGTTACTTGTTCGACATGTAACGGGAAGCGTCTTAACGAACACGCTCTAGCGGTGTATATTAACGGTAAGAACATTCACGACTTAACAATGTTACAAATTGGTGAATTAAAGCAATTCTTAAATGAAACGCGACCAAAACTAAGTGTGACAGATAGGACAATTAGTCAACTTGTACTTGATGAAATTGATCACCGTTTAACTTTCTTAGTAAAGGTCGGCTTAGATTACTTAACACTTGCGAGGAGCGCTGCGACGCTTTCAGGTGGCGAAGCACAGCGCATAAGACTTGCGACGCAGATTGGTAGTAAATTAACCGGTGTTTTATATGTGCTTGATGAACCAAGTATCGGTCTTCATCAGCGTGATAATAATAAATTAATCCAAGCATTACGCGACATGGTTGATTTAGGGAATACACTAATTGTTGTCGAGCACGATGAAGAAACAATTAGAAGCGCTGATCATATTATTGATATTGGTCCAGGAGCGGGGATTCATGGTGGTGAAGTAGTGGTAACGGGCACTGTGGAAGATGTGATTAATTGTAAAAAATCAATTACTGGTGATTATCTCTCGGGCCGTAAAGTAATTCCGCTACCGCCTAGACGGATGCCTGGGAACGGTAATTACTTAAAAATATATGGCGCAGCGGCGAATAACTTAAGGCATATTGATGTAAGTATCCCGCTTAATACCTTAACACTTGTCACGGGTGTGAGCGGTTCAGGCAAATCAAGTTTAGTGGAAGAAGTACTTTTTAAGGCAGTGGACGGTCATTTACGTAGAGTTGAAACTTATCCAGGTGCTTACTCTAAAATTGAAGGCTTAGAACATATTGATAAAGTAATTAATATTGATCAAGACCCAATTGGTAGAACACCGCGCAGTAACCCTGCGACTTATACGAAAGTGTTTGATGACATTCGTGAACTTTTTGCGCAAACTGTGGACGCTAGAGCGCGAGGTTACACGAAGAGTCAATTTTCGTTTAACACTAAAGGTGGTAGATGTGAACACTGTGAAGGGGCGGGTGTCACACGCATTGCTATGAACTTTTTACCTGATGTCTATGTAAAATGTGAAATGTGTGACGGACAAAGATATCACGCTGACACGCTTTCGATTCATTATCGCGGCAAAAACATTGTTGATGTACTTAATATGACAGTCGAAGAAGCGCTTGAATTCTTTGCAAATAGGCCGCAGATTGTACGCCGTTTACAAACTTTATACGATATTGGTTTAGGTTATATTAAGCTTGGACAACCTGCACCAGAACTTAGTGGCGGGGAAGCACAACGCTTAAAACTTGCCTTTGAATTACAAAAGCGTCCGACTGGTAAAACACTATATTTACTTGATGAACCGTCAACCGGCTTACATGCAGATGATGTTGGGCGGCTTATTACTTCACTCCAAGCTATTGTCGCTAATGGGGATACTGTTATTGTTATTGAGCATAATCTTGATATTATTAAGGTTGCTGATTATATAATTGATTTAGGTCCAGGCGGTGGGAATTATGGTGGAAGAGTTGTCGCTAGTGGGACCCCAGAAGAAATAGTTAAAGTTAAAGGGTCGTATACTGGAGAATATTTAGCGCCCTACTTAAAAAAGGAGAAAAAGTAATATGGATTTAACACTCGTGGTAGTTGTAATATTTGGCTTGATCTTTATTGGAGCAGTGACGGTCCTTGGTTTAAGTCTTAATGAATTTGTAAAAAAAGAAGAGGATATTAATACCTTGTTCAAAGGTAAACACCGTTTAATCGCCATTAGTGTCTTAAGCGGTGCAGTGTCAGTGTTAATGCTGTTTTTACCACTGATGGTGCTATCAAATAGTGTGTTACATTCTTTGTTAATTGGTTTAGGTAGTTTTCTCTTTGCTTTAATGTTACTCACTTTTATTGCTGCTTTTGTTTTACACTATTATAAATTTAATGTGTTACAAAGAGAGTGGATAAAAGAAAGTAAAATAGTAACGATTATAAGCGGTGTTTTAAGTATTGTTTTCCTTTTTGTATTGCTTGAAGGCTTAACACTTGCGGAAATTATAAAGTTCCCATTACCACGCGGTATCCCTTTTGGTGATAGTCCCGTTATCGCTTTTTACGCAATATTCATTCTAACTGGTGCGCTTTTAGTATTAGCGATTACTGATCACGAATTTTATAAAAAATACGGTAGACACGGTATTTTAGAAAATGTTTTCTATGTTGCTTTTCCAGCGGGAATTATCGGCGCGCGCATATGGTATGTGATTGGTGAATGGAATAATCCTGAATCAGGTTTTGCGGAAAATCCGTTAACGATTTTTGCGATTCGAGATGGTGGTCTAGCGATTATGGGCGGAGCGCTTTTTGGGATTATTGCTGGGGTGTGGTTCTTTGTGAAAAGACGTAAAGCTTATGATATTGGTTTTGCCGCAGACATCATTATTCCGACGATCTTAGTTGCTCAAGCAATTGGCCGCTGGGGTAATTTCTTTAATCAAGAAGTCTATGGTGGGGTTATTACTGATATTTCAAAATGGTGGTTTCTCCCTGAATTTATTAAACGCCAAATGTTTATTTTAGGGAAATACCGTCAACCCTTCTTCCTTATTGAATCAGCGCTTAATTTAACGGGTTACTTTGTGATTCGTTACGGTGTTGGTGAAGGACTTAAGAAATATCGTAAACCATTTGATATGGCATTTATGTATATTGTGTGGTATGGTTTAGTGCGGTTTATTATGGAACCGTTACGTGACCCAATGTTCCGCATGGGAGCAGGTGGTAAGTGGTCAGAGTATAATGCCCTTATCTTCTTTGTCGTGGGTGTTGCCCTCATTGTTTTAAATCATATCTTTGATTTCCACAAACTTTTAACAAGAAAGAAAGGAACAGCTGAAGTAGTAAGTAATGAACCTTCAGAAAGTGTAGAAAAAAATGAAGAGTAAATACGATTTAGTGGTGTTTGATCTTGACGGCACGATTGCCGATAGTGATTTAGGACTCGTTAAAATCGGGATTAAAATGAGTGAAACTTATTTACCGCGGAAAGACATTAATATGGATGACTATCTCTTTTTAAACGGGCCAACGCTTGACGAAACAATGCCGTACTTATTCCCAGGTTACCCCTTAGAAGAGTTAATAGCTAAATATAATGAATACTTACCAGATAGCGTTAAAGATATTACGCTTTTTAAAGGAGCGAAAGAATTAATTAAAACTTTAAAAAATAATAATATTGAGTTAGCTTTACTCACTAATAGAGCTAGAGCAAGCACTGAACAAATTTTAAAAAGACACGGTGTTCATTCCTACTTTAAAACACTCGTATGTGTTGATGACGGTTTTAAAAAGAAACCAAGTGGTGAAGGCTTAGTGCACATTATGAAAACGCTAAAAAGTGCACCTGATAAAACACTTTTTGTCGGTGATAATTGGCGTGATATCTTAGCCGGTCAAGACGCAGGAGTCGATGTTGCGTTTATCCATCAACATCGCCGTCCGCATCGCCTTGATGTAAGTGCAACATATGTATTAGATGACATTAGTGATGTCTTAGGAGTAGTGCAAAGTGATGAATAAAGAAATTATTCCGATTTTAATTATTGGTGCGGGTCCGGCGGGGATGACGGCGGCAATTTATCTTTCGCGCGCAAATGCGACATTTAAGATTGTTGATAAATATGCGCCAGGCGGCAAAATGAATATTACGCAGGACGTCGAAAATTATCCAGGTATTGAAACCATCAGCGGACCTGACCTTGCCTTTAAAATGTTTGAACAACTACGCAGCTTAGGGATTGAAGTGGGTTACGCTGATGTAAATAAAATTACCAAAGAAGACGATTATTTTGTAATTCATAGTGATGAAGAGACGCTTTACGCAAAAGCTGTCATTGTCGCAACGGGTACCCAAGAGCGAAAACTAAAAATACCAGGTGAAGCGCGTTACACCGGTAAAGGTGTAAGTTACTGCGCTATTTGTGACGGGAACTTATATAAAAATGATGCGATTATGATTATTGGCGCTGGTAATAGTGCAATTGAAGAAGCACTCTTTGTAAGTAAAATCGTTAAACATGTGCATATTGTTCATCGTAATGAACGCTTTAGAGCAGATGAATCCCTTGTTAATGAACTTAAAGCAATGCCAAACGTTACTTTCCACTTAAACTATATTCCAGTTGAAATCTTAGGGGACACTAAAGGTGTCACTAGTGTTGCAATTAAGAATGTAATTGATGGCACCGACAAAGTTATTGAAGTCAAAGCCGTGTTCCCGTTTGTGGGAAGTGATGCATCCGCGGATTTCTTAAGTGAATTTGATGTCCGTGACGATAAAGGGTTTGTGTTAGTGAATGAAGAAATGATGACGAGTGTCCCTGGGCTCTTTAGTATTGGTGACGTGAATCAAAAAGTATTACGGCAAATTGTAACCGCTACAAACGACGGTGCGATTGCTGCTCTCGCGGCGAATCGTTTTGTGAAACGAAAATAACTAATTAGTAAATAAGTGAAATTTGGGGGAAATTCCCCCTTTTCCTTTATAATATAAGTATGAAAAATGTGTCATTTACTACAAGAGCAAAAGAAGATATTACTTTTAATACAATATCCTATTCCTTGCCAAGACGGAAAGCAACACTTGCCGCGCTCATTAAGCATGCAGGTCATTTAATAATTCGTGAGAAGAAAGAAGTTTTAAAACTTAGCACGGAAAACGCTAAGGTAGCGAAATATATTTATCAATTATTTAAAGATATCTTTAATTTTGAACCAACATTTTCGTATGTTACAAAACGTAAATTTGGGAAAAAGATGAAATTTAATGTGATTGTTGAACAAAAGGTTGATGAAATTATTGAAACACTTGCGGTTGATTTTTATGATAGCGCTGTGAGTCGGAAGATTGTATATAGTGATGATACTTTAGGTGGATACTTTACGGGTGCTTTTTTAGGCAGTGGTTCAATGACAAGTCCCTTAAGTTCCAATTACCATTTAGAAATTGTTGTGCGCCAAAAGAAATACGCCGAACACTTAGCGCGAATGCTTAACCGTTTTGAAAAGACAAACTTTAACGCTAAAGTAACTGCAAGACGTGATAAATATATTGTGTACTTAAAGCGAAGTGACCAAATTTCGTCGTTTCTTGTCTTTGTCGGAGCGGCGAACGCTAGTTTAGAATTTGAAGGGATCAGAATGGACCGCGACATGCAAAATATTACGAACCGGATGTTTATATGCGACGAAGCTAATTACAATAAAACAGTTAAAAGTGCCACTGAACAAATTGAAAACATTAAGATTGTACAAAGAGTGTACGGACATACTCCGCATAATAATGAAAAACTCGGAGCACTGATGCGTTTACGTTTAGAAAATGAAGACGCGACAATGAATGAACTCGCGGAAATGTTAACAGAAGAATTAGGAAGTGAAAAAAGAATTACTAAAAGTAATGTTAATCATTTATTTATTAAGTTACGGGAACTAGCAGAACCCTTTAAGGAGTTAAGTCGTGGAAATAAATGAAGCCTTTGGGATTAGATTACGGCAATTACGAAAAGCAAAGGGCTGGAGTCTTTTAGAACTTTCAGTACGGGCGAATGTGAATCACAATTATTTATGTGATTTAGAAAACGGAAGACGTAACCCCACTTTAGCGCTTCTCTACCGCATTAGTGAAGCCTTTGGTATTACTTTATCATCCTTACTTTTAGGGATTGAACTCATTCAATAACACTAATTTTGATTAAAAAAAGTGGAATTCGGGATATTTTTACCTAATAAGTGAAAATATTCGTTTTTTTGTATGTTTTTGTTAGTACATTAGATAACTAATGTTGTATAATATAAACGCATAAATAAAGGAGGAAAATTATGTCAATTAAAATTGCAATTAATGGATTTGGCCGGATTGGTCGCTTAGCATTCCGTCGGATTGCCGAAACAAAAGGAATGGAAGTTGTCGCGATTAACGACTTAACTGATGCTGAAAATTTAGCATACCTTTTAAAATATGATAGCGCACACGGTCGTTTCCACGTTGATGACATTAGCGTGACCGCTGATGGAACAGCAATCGTTTTTAAAGGAAAGGAAATCCCAGTTTACGCTCAACCTGATCCAACCCAATTAAATTGGACAAAACACGGTGTTGATATCGTCTTAGAATGTACTGGTCGTTTCCGTGGTAAAGAAGATGCAAGTGTGCACTTACAAGAAGGTGTGAAAGCCGTCATCATTAGTGCTCCTGCTGATAAAGAAACCCCAATGTTTGTTTACGGTGTTAATACCGATAAATTAACAAAAGATATGACCGTCATTAGTGGTGCAAGCTGTACCACAAACGCACTAGCGCCAGTCGTGAAAGTGCTTGATGACAATTTTGGTGTCGAACGCGGTTTAATGACTACTGTTCACGCCTATACAAATGACCAAACAATCTTAGACTTACCAAAGAAAAAAGCTGCACGTCGTGGTCGGGCAGGTGCGATGAATATCGTTCCAACTTCAACCGGTGCCGCTAAAGCAATTGGTCAAGTACTCCCACATCTTAACAAAAAGCTTGATGGTGGTGCTTTACGTGTCCCAGTAATCGATGGTTCAATGGTTGACTTAACAGTGCTCTTAAAGAAAAAAGTTACTGCTGAAGAAATTAATGCTGTGATGAAAAAAGCTGCTGAAGGTGAATTAAAAGCCATTCTTGGTTACACCGAAGACGAAGTCGTCAGTGGCGACATCATTGGTGATACCCACGGTGGTTTATTTGACGCAACCTTAACGAAAGTTATGGAAGTCGATGGTGAACAACTCGTTAAAGTAATGTTCTGGTATGACAATGAATATGGCTATACTTGCCAATACATCCGTCTTGCGCAAGAAGTTGCCAAAGTTCACGGCGTTAAATAATTTATTAATGATTTAAAGAAAGCGCCTTCGGGCGCTTTTTATCTAAAAAAGGAGAAAAAATATGGCTAAAATTATTAGAGATCTTAAATTAGCAAACAAAACAGTGTTAATTCGCTGTGACTTTAACGTGCCATTTAAAGGCGAAGTCATCAGTGATGATAACCGTATTAGAGCTGCTTTACCTACAATTAAGTTTGCGCTTGATTCTGGCGCAAAAGTAGTGCTTTTCTCACACCTTGGTAAAATTAAACATAAAGGAACCGAAGAAGAAGTTGAAGCCGCTAAAAAGAAAAATAATATGGTAATTGTCTTCCGCCGTCTAGCGGAAATTTTAGGTGAAGATAAAGTCTTCTTTAGCCCTGAAACTAGTGGCGAAGAAGTAAATAAGCGTGTTGCTTTACTTAAACCAGGACAAGTCTTACTCTTACAAAATACGCGTTACGAAAAAGGTGAAGAGAAAAATGACCCCGTTCTTAGTGAAAAGTGGGCAAGTTTCGCTGATGTCTTCGTGATGGACGCTTTTGGTAGTGCCCACCGCGCTCACGCTTCGACTGTCGGTGTTCCTGAACTCTTAAAAGCCCGCGGTAAAGAAGTTGCGCTTGGCTTTTTAGTCGAAAAAGAAGTCGAAGCACTTGGCCGTGTTGTTCATGTCGCTAAAAAAGACCGGCCTTATATTGCCGTTATTGGTGGCTTTAAAGTGAGTGACAAAATTAAAGTTATTGAAACTTTATTACAAAAATGTGACAAAGTATTAATTGGTGGGGCAATGGCTTACACTTTCCAAGTCGCTCAAGGTCATAATATCGGGATTTCACCGTTTGAACCTGAACAAGTCGACTTTGCAAAGAAATGTTTAGACACTGCTGGTGAGAAGATTTTATTACCAGTTGACGCTGTTGCCACTGATGCCTTCCAAGACTGGACAAAGAAAATAACGACAACGGATTCGAATATTCCTGACGGTTTTGAAGGGATGGATATTGGGCCAAAAACACAAAAATTATTTGCGGATGAATTAAGCAAAGCCAAAATGATTTTCTGGAACGGACCAATGGGTGTCTTTGAACAAAAAGATTTTGAAGCTGGTACACGCGCTGTGTGCGAAGCTGTGAGTAAATTAAAAGGAGCATTCACTGTCATTGGTGGTGGTGATAGTGCAGCCGCCGTCGCGCAATTTGGTTATAAGGATTACTTTAGCCATGTAAGCACGGGTGGCGGAGCATCACTAGAAATGATTGAAAATGATGGTCATTTACCAGGCATTGATGTGATTGGATAATATGCGGAAGAAATTACTTGTTGGCAACTGGAAGATGAATAAAACAATGGCGGAAACAGCAGTTTTCGCTCATGCTTCCTTTGAATTACTTAAAAATGCCAAAGCTAAAAATATTGATATTGGGGTCACCCCACCTTATTTATCACTGCAAACCTTATTAAATATTAATCCAAAGCTCATTATTGGTGCGCAAAATGTTCATCACCTTGAAAAAGGGGCTTACACTGGTGAAATTAGTATTCCAATGCTAAAAGAACTAGGTGTTAGTTGGTCACTTGTCGGTCACAGTGAAAGAAGGACGTACTTTAACGAAACAAATGAAAGCTGTAACTTAAAAGTCCTCGCTTTACTTGAAAATAATATGACACCACTATACTGTGTTGGTGAAACATTACAAGAATTTGAAAAAGGTGTGACAAAAGAAGTAATTAAAGCACAAATTGAAGTGGGGCTTAAAGGTGTTAAAGACGTTAAAGAAGTCGTGATTGCTTATGAACCAGTGTGGTCAATTGGCACTGGTAAAAATGCAAGTAAAGAAATTGCAGAAGACATCTGCGCTTATATCCGTGAATTATTACGCGCTAAATACGGCGGTGACGCTGATTTAGTACGAATTCTTTACGGCGGCTCAGTTAAACCTAACAACATTAAAGAATATATGGCGATGCCAAATATTGATGGTGCCCTCGTTGGCGGTGCCTCGCTTAGTGTTGAAAGTTACGCTGAACTTATTAATAATATGTAGTGTTATCTACATAAAGCAAATTACAGGGGACCAAGAAAATGGTTCCCTTTTTAAATAGCGACTTTTGAGGTCGAAAAATAATATACAGTAGTTAAAGATGATGAAAATGTGATTTATAAAAAGAGGATAGCGTATATAAAACTCATGATAAAATTACATTATATTTTTTAAGTCACTTGTTTATATGTAGTGGTCAATGATTATTCGATCAAATGGTGACGCTATTCTTTAGCGTAAGGGAGAAACTATGTGCAGACGGATTAATACTAATAAAATTGCTTACGTAAGTTTAGTCATGTTACTTGCGCTAGGATTAAAAGCAAGTATACCCAAGAAAGAATTCATGGCAAACGACCATTTTATATTTGAAATCAATCACAGAGATAAATATGCAACGGCAATTGAATTAACCGAGGCCGGAAAAGAACAAGAAGTTTTGGTTGTGCCTCCAAGCATTAGAGGTTTTCCAGTTCGGTATATAGGAAAACCAAAACGATTTTTTCAACCCTTAGATATTAATGCACTGAAGTTAACAGATAAGCAAATAAAGATTTATCTTCCATATTCCTTGCGTGGGCAAATGTGGTTAGCGTCAGTGAGGACTGTCGAAGCTATCCTTGCTTTGGCTAATCTAGATGACTTTGATAAGGTATTAACTATTAATTCATTTCCTGAAATTAAATTACATTATCTAAACGGGAAAAATAAACTTAATACTTTCTACATGTATAATTTTGAATCTTCCCTAAATGAAGGCTATTACTTTATGGATTATATTAATGGTAGTAATCCTTATGTCATACCTTCTGACCCTGTTCGTAAAGGATACACTTTTGCGGGATGGTATTATCAGAAAGAATGCGCTACTTTGTGGAATAACGAGGTGCCTAAGTCAGAAAGTGAATCGTTAACGCTTTTTGCTAAGTGGATTTAACTAAACTAAGAGATGCTGATTTAGATGCAGTGGTAAACTTGATATTCAAGAAAAAAAATATACAATTACAACAGGGAGGAAACAATAATGAAAAATAAAAAGAAATTGTTTTGGTTAATATTACCGTTTACTTTAATTATGTTTGCTCTTTTGTTTCTGCGCTATCCTATTATGCCGACAAACGGGACATATAAAGTTTTTCATTCACCAAAGAAACATGTTGAAAATGTAACAACGCTTATCCATCAAAAGAAGGACACAATCGATGTTGAGTGGGAAGATGTTGAAGTAACACCACTTTACAACTACAAAGATAACTTCAATTATTTATTAGTGGATCTGTACCCCCAAGGATTTACTATTTTAAAAGTAATCCGCACTAGTCCGTTTAGTGTTAAAGCTAGTCAATATGCAATGCCTAGTGTTTATGGTCGTCATTATTACTATAGTGATGAAGATACTTCACCACAATACACTAGTATTTATGCTGAACGTGATGTTAAAAATGAAAAATTATATTTGTTACAAGTTAAAAATTCGCATGGACATGGTCATATTCCTGCAATTAAAGGTGATAATTGTTATATCAATCTATTAACTTTAGAAGAAATACCACTTAATTATTATGAAATAGATGAACCTTATGCTATGTATGAATGGTGGTTTGCATATATGGTTGCTTTTCGCTTTTAATACAATAATAGTGTTTCACAATATTATTTATTTAATATTTCTTTAATCGCATATATCGCTACATCGTAGCTTATATCATTTTGCGCATAGAGTTCTATAATCTTATTAAGTTCTGGGGTTGTAGGAGCGCCACCTAATGAATTAATAATTTGTCCAATTTGTAAAACTTTTTCCTTATTTTCTTCGTTGGGCAATTTAACTTCAAAGGGGATGCCGCGCGTTTTAATAATTTGCGCTAAATATAAATCAATAGCGCTAGAAAGATTAAGCCCTAGTTTATTTAAAATTGTTTCGGCTTCGTTTTTAATATCACTATTCACTCTTACATTTATATTTGTGTCTTTTAACATCGTTTCTATCAAATTTATTTTACTAATATGTATTAACATTGTCAATACAGAGTCTGATTTTAAGGGTTAAAATTAATATAAAAACCCCATAAAATGCGACTTTAATGGTTTAAATTACAAAAAGTGAAAATTATATATCATATTATTTGAATCACACTTTAAGTTGTGGTTTAATATGTCAAGTGTCCGCCCTGGAGCGGCTCCATCATAACTAGAAAAAAAGTTGTAAAAAATGAGCATATTGTTGACACAACTTTAAAATGATGGTATTATATGAAAGCGCTATATTCCCCGAGAGTATATTACTTCGTAATAAAGGGGATGCGAAGCGCTCTTGATCTTTGAAAACTGAACAGATGTACAAATAAACAACGTCAATTTTTTATTGAATCAATACTTTTGAACTTTAATATTATGAACTAGGATAAACACATTAAATTTAATTAATAACTATATTTATTGAGAGTTTGATCCTGGCTCAGGATGAACGCTGGCGGCGTGCCTAATACATGCAAGTCGAACGAGGTTAGATTCGTCTAACCTAGTGGCGAACGGGTGAGTAACACGTAGGTAACCTGCCCTTCAGTTGGGAATACCTAGAGGAAACTTTAGTTAATACCGAATAATTACGAGGAAGGCATCTTCCTTTTATAAAAGTAGCAATTGCTACGCTGATGGATGGACCTGCGGCGCATTAGCTAGTTGGTAGGGTAACGGCCTACCAAGGCTCGGATGCGTAGCCGACCTGAGAGGGTGATCGGCCACAATGGGACTGAGACACGGCCCATACTCCTACGGGAGGCAGCAGTAGGGAGTTTTCGGCAATGGGGGGAACCCTGACCGAGCAACGCCGCGTGAACGATGAAGGTCTTCGGATCGTAAAGTTCTGTTGTAGCTAGGGAAAGCACGGGAGAGTGGAAAGCTCTCGTTTTGACCCAACTACCAGAAAGCCACGGCTAACTACGTGCCAGCAGCCGCGGTAATACGTAGGTGGCAAGCGTTATCCGGAATTATTGGGCGTAAAGAGTGAGCAGGCGGCCGTTTAAGTCTGAAGTCAAATGCAGTGGCTTAACCACTGTCCGCTTTGGAAACTGGATGGCTAGAGTACGAGAGAAGTAAGCGGAATTCCATGTGTAGCGGTGAAATGCGTAGATATATGGAGGAACACCAGAGGCGAAGGCGGCTTACTAGATCGATACTGACGCTCAGTCACGAAAGCGTGGGTAGCAAATAGGATTAGATACCCTAGTAGTCCACGCCGTAAACGATGAGAACTAGGTGTAGGGCCAAACCCTGTGCCGAAGCTAACGCATTAAGTTCTCCGCCTGGGGAGTACGTTCGCAAGAATGAAACTTAAAGGAATTGACGGGGGCCCGCACAAGCAGTGGAGCATGTGGTTTAATTCGAAGCTACGCGAAGAACCTTACCAGGGCTTGACATAGTGTCTAAGACTCTAGAGATAGAGGGATAATAGGTACATACAGGTGGTGCATGGTTGTCGTCAGCTCGTGTCGTGAGATGTTAGGTTAAGTCCTCCAACGAGCGCAACCCTTGTCCTTAGTTGCCAGCATTTAGTTGGGGACTCTAGGGAGACCGCCGGCGTAAGCCGGAGGAAGGTGGGGATGACGTCAAATCATCATGCTCTTTATGTCCTGGGCGACACACGTGCTACAATGGTCGGTACAATGAGATGCAAAATCGCGAGGTAGAGCAAATCTATAAAGCCGATCTCAGTTCGGATTGGAGTCTGCAACTCGACTCCATGAAGTCGGAATTGCTAGTAATCGCAAATCAGCCATGTTGCGGTGAATACGTTCCCGGGCCTTGTACACACCGCCCGTCAAACCATGAGAGCTGGTAATACTCGAAGTCGGTGTCCTAACCCGTAAGGGAGGGAGCCGCCTAAGGTAGGACTAGTGATTGGGGTTAAGTCGTAACAAGGTATCCCTACGGGAACGTGGGGATGGATCACCTCCTTTCTAAGGAAAAATTAAAGTGTCGAAGAGACACTTACGATATTGTACAAAACAAACCTAATCCAAGTTCATAATGATGTGAATTTATGCGTATATCTGTTTAGTTTTGAGAGGTTAAGTCTCTCAATTGCTCTTTGAAAACTGAATATTATTAATAGATAACATGTTCTTTCTGTTATGGTCGTGATTTCACCAATTATGGTTAGATTACGAACAAAACGAAACAAAAGAAAAAACCAAGATTTAACAAACGCAACATTTATTAACAACAAATTTAGAAAAATTAAGTTACTAAGGGCGTACAGTGAATGCCTTGGCACTAGAAGGCGATGAAGGACGCGACTACCTGCGAAAAGCGACGGCGAGCTGGATGTAAGCTGTGAACCGTCGATGTCCGAATGGGGAAACCTAATATGAGTTATGTCATATTGTTATGCAGTGAATACATAGCTGCATTGAACGCAACACCTAGGGAATTGAAACATCTTAGTACCTAGAGGAAAAGAAAGAGAATTCGATTCCGTCAGTAGCGGCGAGCGAAAGCGGAACAGCCCAAACCACTCTTAGGAGTGGGGTTACGGAGCGCAACATGTGAGCGTTATATTCCAGATGAATGGCATTGAAAGGCCAACCAAAGAAGGTGCAAGTCCTGTAATTATACGAATGTAACCCGCTAGCGATTTCCAGAGTACGGCGAGGCACGTGGAACCTTGTCGGAAGTTACGCAGACCACTGCGAAAGGCTAAATACTAACTAGTGACCGATAGTGAACCAGTACCGTGAGGGAAAGGTGAAAAGAACCCCGGGAGGGGAGTGAAATAGAACCTGAAACTGTATGCTTACAAGAAGTCAGAGCCCGTTAACGGGTGATGGCGTGCCTTTTGAAGAATGAACCGGCGAGTTATGGTTATCATGCAAGGTTAAGTGGAAGACACGGAGCCGTAGTGAAAGCGAGCCTTAATAGGGCGATAGTATGATGACATAGACCCGAAACGTGACGATCTATCCATGGCCAGGTTGAAGGTGGAGTAACATCCACTGGAGGACCGAACCGACGTTCGTTGAAACGCCCGCGGATGAGCTGTGGATAGCGGAGAAATTCCAATCGAGTTACGTAATAGCTGGTTCTCCCCGAAATAGCTTTAGGGCTAGCGTCTAATATAAGCAGTGGAGGTAGAGCACTGAATGTGTGATGGCCGTGTCGAACGGTACTGATCATAATCAAACTCCGAATGCCATTGTGGTGAGTTAGGCAGTCAGACTGTGGGGGATAAGCTCCATGGTCGAGAGGGAAACAGCCCAGACCGTCAATTAAGGTCCCTAAGTTTATGCTAAGTGTGAAAGGATGTGGAGACGCACAAACAGCTAGGATGTTGGCTTAGAAGCAGCCACCATTTAAAGAAAGCGTAACAGCTCACTAGTCGAGTATCTCTGCGCCGAAGATTTACCGGGGCTAAGCATAACACCGAAGTTACGGATTAATATCTAAGGTATTAGTGGTAGGGGAGCGTTCCATGGGCATTGAAGCCATACCGTAAGGAGTGGTGGAGCGCATGGAAGTGAGAATGCCGGTGTGAGTAACGATTGTAGGTGAGAATCCTACACACCGATAGACTAAGGTTTCCTGGGCAAGGTTCGTCCTCCCAGGGTTAGTCGGGACCTAAGGCGAGGCCGAAAGGCGTAGTCGATGGACAGCAGGTTGATATTCCTGCACCTGTATATGTGCGATGTAGTGACAGAGGAGGTTAACTTATGCCGGTTATTGGATTCCGGTTGGCAAGTAGGAGCCGGGGAATAGGCAAATCCGTTCCCCACATAGGCAAAGACTTGACGGGACTGAATGGGGCAACCCTAGTAAGGAAGTAAGTGACACCAACTCTCAAGAAAAGCTGCTAGCTTAAGCATATATGGCCCGTACCGAGAACGGACACACGTAGTCAAGAAGAGAATTCTAAGGTGAGCGAGATAACTGTTGTTAAGGAACTCTGCAAAATAGCTTCGTACGTTCGCAAGAAGAAGCGCTCACGCGAGTGAGCCGCAGTGAAGAGGCCCAAGTAACTGTTTAGCAAAAACACAGCTCTATGCGAAGTCGTAAGACGATGTATATGGGGTGATGCCTGCCCAGTGCTGGAAGGTTAAAAGGAGAGGTTAGTCGCAAGGCGAAGCTTTGAATTGAAGCCCCAGTGAACGGCGGCCGTAACTATAACGGTCCTAAGGTAGCGAAATTCCTTGTCAGGTAAGTTCTGACCTGCACGAATGGTATAATAATTTGGGCGCTGTCTCAACAGCAGACTCGGTGAAATCTTAATGCCTGTGAAGATGCAGGCTACCCGCGACTAGACGGGAAGACCCCATGGAGCTTTACTGTAACTTAATATTGAGTAATTGTGGTTCATGCACAGGATAGGTGGGAGGCGATGAAGCCGGACCTTTGGGTTCGGGGGAGCCATCCTTGGGATACCACTCTTGAATCATGATTATTCTAACCTACGATCATTACGGGTCGGGGGACAGTGTTAGGCGGGCAGTTTGACTGGGGCGGTCGCCTCCCAAACAGTAACGGAGGCGCCCCAAGGTACCCTCAGTATGGTTGGAAATCATACATTGAGTGCAAAGGCATAAGGGTGCTTGACTGCGAGACCAACAAGTCGAGCAGGGACGAAAGTCGGGCTTAGTGATCCGGCGGTTCCGAGTGGAAGGGCCGTCGCTCAACGGATAAAAGCTACCCTGGGGATAACAGGCTTATTGCGTCCAAGAGTTCACATCGACGACGCAGTTTGGCACCTCGATGTCGGCTCATCACATCCTGGAGGGGAAGTCCCTTCCAAGGGTTGGGCTGTTCGCCCATTAAAGTGGTACGCGAGCTGGGTTCAAAACGTCGTGAGACAGTTTGGTCCCTATCTGTCGTGGGCGTAGGAAGTTTGAAAGGACCTGTTCTTAGTACGAGAGGACCGGAATGGACACAGCAATGGTTCACCAGTTGTCACGCCAGTGGCATCGCTGGGTAGCTACCTGTGGAATAGATAAACGCTGAAAGCATCTAAGCGTGAAGCTAACCTTAAGATGAGACTTCCCATTCGCAAGAAGTAAGACCCCTAGAAAGCGACTAGGTTGATAGGTCGGAAATGTAAGTACAGCGATGTATTCAGTTGACCGATACTAATAGGTCGAGGACTTAATATTTCTATGTTAATGAATTGCGCCAATTAAATATTGCTAAAACGAAAGACATGTACATCGAAAAATAGTATTCAGTTTTCAGAGAGTAATCTCTGGCCTGGTGACGATAGCGCAGTGGACACACCTGTTCCCATCTCGAACACAGAAGTTAAGCACTGCATCGGCGATGGTACCCGTATGGGGAGAGTAGCAAGTTGCCAGGTTTTTTTATGCCCCCTTGCAGGTAAAGTAGTGATGATACATGAACAATTTGACTTACTGTTCACTAAAAACCGTTATATTTTTGAAAAAAATATAAAAAAATGTGACGGAAAAATACTTAATAATAGGTTATTTTGTTGAGTGAACGTTCATGTTGTAGTATAATATCACTACGAGGCGAACCTCATGTCCTTTTTCGAAAGCCTCGTAAACAAATATTATGGAAACAAAAAACAAAACTCCGTTTGGAGGAATTACTATTAGTGAAGAAGCAATCGCGAGCGCAGCTGTTGACGCGGCGACGTCGTGTTATGGCGTAATTGGGATTGCAAATCAACCGCCGAAGTCATGGCTTCGCGAGATTTTTAATGTTGATCCAGAGCCTGGTGTCGTTGTTAAAAAAGTAAGTGGCAGCTGGCATGTTTCCTTATATTTAAATGTAATGTACGGATTAAAATTAACAGAAATTATTACATCGGTACAAGACCAAGTCAAATACTCATTAGAGAAGACTTTTGACATCAAATTTAAAGCGATTAATATCTATATTGTCGGCGTTGAGGAACGCTAAAGAGGAGTTTGTGGAATGAAAGAAATTAATGGAATTACACTGAAGGAAATGTTCATCTCCGGGGCAAACCACTTATATAACAATTACCCAGCGATTGATGCTTTAAACGTTTTCCCTGTGCCTGATGGTGACACGGGACTTAATATGAATTTAACTGTCTCAAGTGGGGCAAAAGAAATATCAAACTTAAATGATACGAATGTCTATCGTATCGCCCGCGCCTTTAGTAAAGGGCTCTTAATGGGGGCACGCGGTAATAGTGGTGTGATTACTAGCCAAATTTTCCGCGGGTTCGCTAATGGGCTTGAAGGTAAAGAAACAATGAACGCTGTCCAATTTGGTGAAGCAATGTTAGTCGGTAAAGATGTCGCTTACAAAGCGGTTATGCGTCCTGTTGAAGGCACAATGCTCACCGTTATTCGTGAAGCGGCTGAAGTGTTAAACGAAAAAGCTAAGCCTAATTGGTCAATTGTTAAAGCGCTTGAAGTAATGGTTGCGGAAGCTAAAGCAAGTTTAGAGCGTACCCCTGATTTATTACCAGTTTTAAAAGAAGTTGGCGTCGTCGATAGTGGTGGCGCTGGGGTTGTGGCCATTTTAGAAGGAATGCTTGCGGCCATTACTACCGGTATTATTCAAAAAGAAAGTGCAACCGCAACGGAAGTTGTACCGCAATATGAAATGGCGGGAGCGCGGATCACTGGTGAAGAGGAATACGGTTACTGTACTGAATTTATCTTACGAATTGGCGCTGGTGAAGAAGTAAAGAAAACATTTAATGAAGAGCGTTTTGCAAGCGTCTTAAATTCACAAGGTAACTCAATTGTGATGGTACGCGACGAAGATATCTTAAAAGTGCACATTCATACTTTAAGACCAGGGACAACTTTAACTTATGCGCAACAATTTGGGGAATTTGTCACGCTTAAAATTGAAAATATGACGGAACAACATACGCACATAAGTGATCACGGCAAAGATTATTTTAACACTAATCCGCAAGTGACTAGTGCAAGCATGGAAATGAAAGACTACGCTTTAATTTCTGTCGCTAGTGGTGAAGGATTAAGTGATTTATTTAAAGAATATCGTGTAGATTATGTAGTTAAGGGCGGACAAACAATGAATCCGTCAACCGAAGACTTTTTAGCAGCAATCAAAAAGGTGCATGCTAAGACTGTTTTCATCTTACCTAATAACGGTAACATCATTTTAGCGGCAACTCAAGCTGCTGAAGTCACTAATGAAGAAGGTGTTGTTAATGTTCACGTTATTCCAAGTAAAACAATCCCGCAAGGCTTAGTCGCAGCGATGAACTTTAACCCTGAAGTTGATACTGAACATAACATTGAAATAATGACTGAAGCACTTGACGCTGTTGAAACTGGACAAATCACCTTTGCGATTAAAGATACATCAATTGACGGTGTTGAAGTTAAAAAAGATTATTATATGGGTTTACAAGGTAAAAAGATTCTTTGTTCCTTACCTGATAAATTTGACGCCCTTCGCGAACTCCTTGCTGGGATGATTGATGAATTAACAGCAATTGTGACGATAATTTACGGTGAAGATGTTGAAGAGAGCGCCGCAGAAGAATTACTTGCGGAACTTGAAGAAAAATATTCGGCAGTTGACTTTGAATTAGTAAATGGCGGCCAACCTGTATATTCGTTTATCGTCGGTCTCGAGTAGAGGTAGCGATGGCGAAAATAAGTAATTCATCACGAATTATTAATGCATTAGCAAAATATGACATCCACACATTTAGGGATGTCATTTTTCATTTACCCCGTCGTTATTTAGATATGTCGTACACTGATGAATTTAAGATGAACACGAATGAAAAAGTGACACTTAAATTAAAAGTAACGAGTGCACCACTTTTAATTAAGCCGCAAAGAGTGGCGATTATTCGTTTCACCGCTGTTAGTGAAAGTGGCGCAACTTATAAAATTGTTGCCTACAACCAACGCTATATATTAAACGCCGTCAAAATAGGTGACTTAATCACGGTATACGGCACAATTAATTTGCGACTTTTAGAACTAACAGTTATTAAACTCTTTCCGCGGGTGCTAAGCGAAGAAGAACAGCTGAGTCCACTCTATAGTTTACCAAGTGAAGTAGGCAATCATGAGTTTATAAGAATCGTGCAAAAAGCACTTAAAATAGAAAGTGTAACTTCGCGTGTTCCGCGCCCTTTAGCCGACAAAAACGGCTTAATTTCGCTAAATGATGCCTTAAAACGTGTGCATAATCCGCGTGACTTAAATGATGTCTTTGAAGGACTTAAAGCACTTAAATACGAAGAAGGATTAGAATATTTTATTAAGCTTTTACTTATTAAAAGGGCAAATAGCGAATTAACTAATTCAAAGAAAACAATTGTTAATTTAAAAGACGCAAATGAATTTGTTAAAAGACTACCATTTAAGTTAACGAAAGATCAACTAACTGCCGTGCGAGAAATTGGTTACGATATGAATAAAGAAACACTGATGTATCGTTTGCTTCAGGGTGATGTTGGGAGCGGTAAAACAGTTGTGAGTTTTGTCGCACTCTATATTAATTACTTGCGTGGAGCCCAAGGTGTCTTACTTGCGCCAACGGAAAGTTTAGCGAAACAGCATTATGAAACGCTCCTTTCATTCTTTAAGGATTTTGATTTACGAATCGAATTACTAATTGGGGCTTTAACGCCAAGTGTTAAAACCAAATTAAAAGAAGATATCCAACATGGGTTAGTCGATATTGTCGTTGGTACCCACGCTTTATTTAGTGAAGATGTCTTTTATCCTAAACTTGAACTCGTGGTCATTGATGAACAACATAAATTTGGCGTTAACCAGCGGAATACACTATTAAACAAAGGCGAAAAGGCTGATTTACTCTTACTTAGCGCGACACCGATACCGCGCACACTTGCAAATGTAATTTATGGCGATATGGATATTTCAACAATTGAAAGTTTTCCGCATACTGGGCGACAAGTGAATACCATTATTACGACAAGTGCGTCTAAAAATGTGATACCGCTTATTGACAAAACACTCTCGGAAAATAGACAAGTTTATATAGTCGCACCGAAGATTAGTTTCGGTGATAAAACAAATGTTTTAGCGCTTTACGAGCGTTTTTCAGCGCGCTACCCACATTTAGTGGGTATGCTTCACGGCGAGCTTGCAAGCGAAGAAAAAGACGCGGCGCTCTTAAACTTTAAAAGTGGTGTAACACCAATCTTAGTGTCAACGACAGTCGTTGAAGTCGGGATTGATGTGAAGAGTGCGGGACTTATGATAATTTACGAACCACATAGTTTTGGACTTAGTTCATTGCATCAACTTCGAGGCAGAATTGGCCGCGACGGGAAAAGGGCAACACTTTGTTTAGTGAGTGAGGAAGAAGATAATTATAAACTTGAAGAGTTTGCAAGAGAAGATAACGGCTTCAAAATAGCAGAACTTGATTTAGCACTCCGCGGGCCTGGTGAATTAACGGGAGAGAAGCAAAGCGGGATGCCTAGCTTTATGTATCTTAATGTTATTAAGGATTTAAAACTAATTACTATCATTAAAGAAGATGCGTTGGAAGTTATTAATAACCCGACAAATCCGCATTATTTTCCGCTTTTAAAAGTAATTAATGATGCTTTAGAAAAAGACTAATATAAATATCTGTCTAATATTTTTGCAGGAACATACACTTTTAATCAATAGGAATTATAGTTACTTTTTCATTGTTTTAAGTCACAAAATACGAAATTGTCGTCTCATTATAAAGGTTATTTTTAATTTGACTTTCAAGATTTAAAAAAATTGAAAGAGTTGAAAGTGCAGAGCTTTAAACGGCTTAGTTTATATAAAAAGGTGATTATGGTAAAATAACTTTGGTTATTTTTAATAAGGAGATAACGACTATGAAACTTGTAATTGAAATGATGGGTGGCGATTACGGATTTGAAAGCACAATCCCAGCGCTTATCCAGTTTAAAAAAGATTATCCAGAAGTTGAACTTTTTGCTGTGGGTCGCAAAGAAGATTTAGCGCCAGTTGCGGATTACGCAACGATTGTTGATGCGCGTGATGTTGTTAAAATTGATGCGACACCGCTTGAAGTGTTACGCGCAAAAGAAAGTTCGCTTTTAAAAGCAATTAATACGGTAATAGAAGAAAAGGCTGATGCGCTTATTAGTGCAGGCGGAACAGGCCCATATTTAAGTGCGGCAACGCTTAAACTTAAATTAATTGAAGGTGTTGAACGGGCCGCCATTTTAGCGCCCTTCCCAACGAAAATAAAAGGCAAACAAGTCGCAATTCTTGATATTGGGGCAAGTAACGAAAATACTGCGAGTCACTTATATCAATTTGCCCTAATGGGACAACAATACGCTAGAGCGGTATTTGGAGTAGAAGCACCAAAAACTTATTTATTAAGTAACGGAACTGAAGACACCAAAGGTTCACCTTTAGTGCTTGAAGCTTTTAAACTTTATAAAGAAAAAGAATTACCTTACTTTATGGGTCAAATGGAAGCACGAGACGCGTTAAATGGCGAGGCTGATGTTGTGATAGCAGACGGCTTTACTGGAAATGTGTTACTTAAATCAATTGAAGGAACCGCAAAAGTCTTAATGGACAGTGTAAAAGGCGCTTTTAAACGAAACTTATTTTCTAAATTAGGATATCTCTTTGCAAGAAAAGGTTTCAAAAACATGGCAGAAACCTTTGATTATAAAAATACAGGTGGAGCGATTTTAATTGGTGTTAATAATGTTGTCGTTAAAGCACATGGTAATAGTGATCCACGCGGCTTTTATAGCGCTATTCTTGTTGGTTACAAAATGGCCAAAGCTGATATTGTGAATAAAGTACGTGAAGGGTTAAAAAATGTCGAAACTAAATAGTCTTTTTACTAAATTAGGGATTACGCCAAGTAATGAGGGACTCTTTGAAGAAGCGTTAACGCATTCTAGTTATAAAACAAAAGACAAAGACGCGCATGACTATGAAAGGCTTGAGTTTTTAGGTGACGCTGTTTTAAATATGCTGATTGCTAGTGCGATTTATAAAAGTCATCCTGATAAAAAACAAGGTGAATTAACGAATATGCGGAAAAACTTTGTGCGCACACAAACGCTAGCTACTTTAGGACGCAAATTAGAATTAGAACGCTATATTAGAACTGGTAAATCAATTACACCGCAAGACTTATATAGTAACGATAAATATTTTGAAGACGTTTTTGAGGCATTAATCGGTGCGATGTATCTTGATCAAGGGCTAAAAGTAACGGAAGACTTTATTTTAAGAATGTTAGGCAGTGCGATTGAGCAATATGACTTTAATCAAATTTTTGATTACATTAGTACGCTACAAGAATTCATGCAGGCTGATAAAAGGGGATTACCACAATACATCACTGAACCTTCGGGTTACGATAATAAAGAAGAAGCCTTTATTTCAACAGTGACATATGACGGGATTATTCTTGGGTGTGGCTACGGCGCAAATAGTAAAGAAGCCGAACAAAATGCAGCAAAGAATGCTTTAGAAAAGGTGGCGCGGTAAGATGGGATTAATTTCATTTTTAAAAAAGAAGTTTGGTGGGAAGAAAAACGAAACCACCGATAAATATGTTGTCGGTCTAGAAAAAAGTAAGGCGAACTTTTCTAGTAAACTAAAACGCTTAGCAAAACGCTATGAAAAAGTAACGGAAGAATATTATGAACACTTACTTGAAATCTTAATTGGCGCAGATGTTGGTGTTACTTTAACTTATGAAATTATTGAAGCAACAAAAGAAGAAGCACTGCTTAATAATTTAACTGACCCTGAAGCTATTAATGACCTTTTAGTCGATAAGATGTTTATTGGTTACTTAAAGCAGGGGGAAGACATAGTTAACGAAATTCAGTTTGCAGACAATGGTCCAACCGTGTTACTTGTGGTTGGTGTTAACGGCAGCGGGAAAACAACATCAATTGCTAAACTAGCGCATCGCTATAAAAAAGAAGGAAAAAAAGTTTTATTAGTTGCAGGCGATACCTTCCGCGCTGGTGCGGTTGCACAACTTGAAGTATGGGCAAAGCGCCTTGATGTCCCGATTGTGACAGGAAAACCAAACGCTGATCCCGCAAGTGTTGCTTATGAGGGAGTCGCAGAAGGGAAGAAAATTAACGCTGATTTAATTATTATTGATACTGCGGGTCGCTTACAAACTAAGGTGAACTTAATGGCAGAATTAAGCAAGATTCGCCGGGTTATTGGTGACCAAATAGAAAATGCTCCGCATGAAGTATTTTTGATTATTGATGCGACAACTGGACAAAACGGAGTGCTGCAAGCTAAAGCATTTGCCGAAGCAACTGGGCTTACTGGTGTTGTTATTACAAAGATGGATGGCACTAGTAAGGGCGGAATAATTTTAGCGATTAGAGATGAAATTGGTGTGCCAGTACGCTTTATTGGCTTAGGCGAAAAAATGGAAGACTTAGATGAATTTGATTTAGAAAAATATTTATATGGCTTATGCCTAGGGGCGGACGAATAATGGTTGTTATTTCCTTACTTAGTTTAGTAGTGTCTTTTCTTGTGTTTATGGGAGTGCGCTTTGCGGTATATTCGCTTAATCCTTCAAACTATTTGTTCGCGGATATTTTAATTATTATCATTGGTAGTTTTATTGTTAGTCTTATCTTTGCCATTCGCCAATTTAGATATATGGGAAGAGATAAATGGCGCTCACAATTCTTTCACAGTTTTGTGCTTCGTACATTCTTAATTAATTTTGCGATTATCTTTATAATTTCGTTACTCTGGTCTTGGTGATAAAAATGGATGAATTAAAAGAGTATATGTATATTAATGAGTTATTACTAATTTATGGTAAAACACTCACAAAACGACAACTAAAGATTATGGAAAGCTATTACAAATATAATCTTGGTGTCCAAGAAATAGCAGAAGAATTAAACATCACTAAAGCAGCGGTGAGCGATGCGATTAAAGTATCCACTAAACACTTAGAAAATTTAGAAAGTATTGTGGGGCATTACGCTTATCGCCAACAAGTGGAAGCACTGCACGAAGAAATAAAAAACACTTCAACATTACAAGAAGTTAAAGAACTCTTAAGTAAGGAGGAAGATGATGGCATTTGAATCATTAACCGAACGATTTAGTAAAATATTAAAAAAAGTCCGCGGTCAATCGCGTCTTACCGAAAAAAATATGGACGAGATGCTCCAAGAAGTGCGGATTGCCCTTTTTGAAGCGGATGTTAATTTTAAAGTTGTAAAAGAATTCGTTAATAATATTAAAGAAAAAGCACTAGGCACGAAAGTTTATGACACACTTAACCCTGGTCAAATGGTCGTAAAAATTGTTAACGATGAATTAGTGGAACTTTTAGGGAGCACTGATACTGAACTAATTTTTGAAAAAAATAAACCAACAATTATTATGCTTGTTGGTCTTCAAGGAACTGGTAAAACAACGACCGCTGGTAAATTAGCGCTGCATTTTAAAAAGAAAATGAATAAAAGAGTGTTACTTGCTGCAGCAGATGTCTATCGACCAGCGGCAATTGATCAACTTGATACACTAGCGAAACAAGTCGGTGTTGATATTGTTAATTTAGGTGATAAAGTTAGTCCTGTTGAAATTGCGAAAGCCGCGAAGAAAAAAGCATATGACGATCGATACGATGTTTTAATTATTGACACTGCGGGACGCTTAACAATTGATGAAACATTAATGAATGAATTAAAAGAGATGAAAGCAGCAGTGACACCAACGGAAATTTTATTACTTGTTGACGCCATGAGCGGACAAGACGCGGTAAACACTGCTTTATCCTTTAATGAGAAGTTAGGGCTTACGGGCGCTATTATGTCTAAACTTGATAGCGACGCTCGTGGTGGGGCGGCTTTATCAATTAAACATTTAACTGGTGTACCAATTAAATTCGCTGGTGTTGGTGAAACGCTTGAAGATTTAGATATTTTTTATCCCGACCGGATGGCGGACCGTATCCTTGGGATGGGGGACGTTTTAACGCTCGTTGAAAAAGCACAGCAACAACTTGATGAAAAGACAGTGAAAAAAACAACGCGCAAGATTATGGAAGGCGAGTTTGATTTAAATGATATGCTCGAACAAATGAAACAAGTACAAAAATTAGGAAAACTCGGGGGGATTTTAAAATTAATCCCAGGCATGCCTAAAATTACTCCTGAACAACAAGAACTTGCCGAACGCGAAATGAAGCTCTTTGAAGTTATTATTAACTCAATGACGCCAGAAGAAAGAAGTAACCCCGCTATTTTGCGGAATAGTCGTAAAGTAAGAATCGCTAAAGGCAGTGGCACGAGTAATCAAGAGATTAATAAAGTGATTAAGAAATATGAACAAATGAAACAAATGATGAAACAAATGAAGGGATATAAAAAAGGCGGACCAATGCCACCGGGATTCCCTGGAATGGGAAGGTAAAAAAAGAACACAAATACTGACACCAATAGAGGTGATTGAAGTTAACGTTCAATTAGAATATGCAGAAGAACTTATCGTGGAAAAAGATACATTTACGATTAAAATTTAGTTTTAACAATGGAAATTTGTGAAAAAATGAATAATTGTATTTAATGATGTAATGGCCTTTGCTGTCATTAACGCATCCTTTACAATATGTGCAATATTTTTTTGCTGAAACAAAAAGTCTTGATTTAATTTATTAATAGTTAAATCCTTTGATTAGTTCATAATACTAGCGATTGTTATTGTGGGAGGACATCTACAATAAAAGTCTTTACTGCCAAATATACTTCTTCAAATGTCGGCTTACTCACTCCACCTGCAAAACGAAACTTTTCGTAAGAATGTTTTAAATCTTTTGTTCGGTTTAGAAATCCATCAAATTTACCTAACTCTTTCCCGTTATTTTTGAGCATACTTAAAACATCTTCACTATTAAAATCACAAACATGAGAAAGATAATATAAATCCACAAGATCTTTAATTCTCCGAAAGACCTTGTCTACAGAAATAACAGATAATTTATCCGCGATCATTTGCGACGGGATAACGCCTTTAAAACATAGTCCTGAAACCTCATAAATCTTTGTCTTAACCATTAGACGATTAACATCTATGTCCATGGTAAAAAGTAGTTCTCGAGATGACCTGTCTCTTAATTCAAATCCAGCAGACCTATTGTCCTAAAATAAGTAACATCGAGGTTAATCTTTGCTTTATCAAGCGCTTTTTGTAAGGATTCAGTAATTTGTTCCATTGTAGGTGTAGTTTTTCCATTCCAATTTGCGTCTATATCGACAGTGTGACGAGTATCTTTGGTATATCCAGACTCAAGTAGAAATGCTTTGAGCACCAACGAGCCTTTGAAACTTACTGGGATACCGCTGTCGTATATAGCTTTCATAACTTTATACATTAATTTTTCTTCATTTGAAATGTTCATCACTTTATCCTCTATTCTTCGTGATATTCAATTGCGTCACTAACGAGCCTTTCAAACCTTTCTTGATATTCTGGAGCAACAGCAATCCCATCAAGTTTCTCGTTATTTGTGAAGTAATAGCGACTAATAGCCTCAGTAATACCTTGCATATCTAAAATCTCTTCATTAGCGAAAGCATCAGTAATAGTTCTACTTAAATCTGTGTACTTTAAACCATTTTTACTTACTACAGCATAAGGACTTATAAAGTTACCATCGGTAGGAGTAGCGGCACCATTTTCATATTTATTTATAAGTGTTCGCGAAACATTTACTCCCTTAGCAAGCTCAGCTTGGGTATGACCTTGCGCTTTTCTTAATTTTTTGATTTTTTCTGAAATTGTCACTATGCTTCTCTCTTAATAAAAATCACTTTACTAGATTTTAAATAAATATTCATGTGAAACTATAGTGAAAAAAGTGAAAGATGATTGCTAGATGTAATAGTCCTTTTATCTAAACGCTATTTTCTGAATGATTAGAAGTGTAGATACCTACATTTTAGACCGCCTTTTTCCTACAAATTTATTATGATAATTACATTAACAACACTATCGTTTCATTATAATGATTACCATCTTTTAGTTATTTCCGCTAAATTTTCATTTAATAGAAAATCTTTTAAATTAATATAAAATATTCCATCCTTATCATAAAATGAACCAGTGTAGTTTTTGATAACTACTATTTTAATAAAGTTATCTTTTATTTTATTGAGTGGTCTTGTTTCTCTTTCTGTTGTTTTTAAATCATCTAAAGTTAGAACAGATTGGATATAGTATCGTTCATTTGCCCCTGTTACCATAAAATCAACTTCCAACTGTTTTTGTGTAAGTCTCCCATCTACTCGATAATTATCATGTACTATTCCAACATCTACTTTATACCCTCTTTTTATTAAATCTATATATATTATATTTTCCATGATGTGTCCTTGATCTTTTAGTGGAAAATTAAGCCTTGCATTTCTTAACCCGACATCAGTGTAATAGTATTTGTTATTGCTCTTATAATACCTTGCTCCACTTATGTCGTATCGATTAGCTTTTGATAATACAAATGCATCATCAAAATATTCTAAATATCGATCGACTGTAGCGCTAGATATTTTTATATTTTGCTCAGATAAAAATCGATTAGAAATTTTAGAAGGACTAATTAAAGAACCAACGCTAGACGATATAAAATCGAGAAGTGTGCCTAATATAAATGTATCATTTTGAATATTGTTTCTTTCTAAAACGTCTTTGATATAAGTTTCCTCAAAAAGGTATTTAAGATAATCTTTTTTAGCTTCTTCATTACGAAACTTAGTGTATATTTCTGGCATACCACCATACATAAAATAATTATCTAATAAATCCGGAGTGTTTCCAAAATGGTTATATAGTTCATTAAAAGATAGTGGAAGTAATCTTATTTGATGGGTTCTGCCTCTAAATTGGGTTAATATATCTTTAGATAACATTTTAGAGTTCGAACCAGTAATATATATATCTAAATTATCTAATTTTACAAACTCTAACATAAGGTCAACAAAAGTTATTATGTCTTTAGATTCAACATAAGGATTTTGCATTGGATGAACGTTTTGAATCTCATCAATGAAAAGATAATATTTTTTATTATCATCTTTTAGTCTTGCTTTAATGCTCGCATATAAAACATTTATATTCCTTAAATGTATATTTTCATACCCTTCCAAACTATATGCAATAATTTGATCTTCACTTATACCTTGGCTTAACAAATATTCTTTATATAGTTTAAATAATAGATAAGATTTACCACATCTTCGTAAACCAGTTATCACTTTAACTTTTCCGTTGCCTTTACTATTTATTAACTTATTAATATAGAAATCTCTTTTTATCATATTACCAACTCCTAAAATAAAGTCATAATGTTGACTGTTTTTCACGTGTATTTTAACATTGACGTCAAAAATAGTCAACAAGTTGATTGCTTTTAACATCATTTCGATACAAGAAAAGCAAGAATCCTTTTTAGTACCTTCGCCGCTAATTGCTCAATTAATTTAATTTTATATAATAATTACATAGTGATTCCACTTCGTTTAGCAGCTTAAAAAATGGTAATTTTAGTTCAATTATCGCGAAAAACCATATTTTCAGTCTTTTCATAATTAAAAAATGCATTAATAATTGTATCAAAACAGACTAAGCTAGATGGCATGAGTTGTCCTAATTAATACAATTTCGAGTGTAATCGTTCAATCATACAACCCCCTAGATTATTATCATTCAGACAGAGGACTTTCGATGTAAGAATAGCGGCGTGCAAAGCTATAATTTTTGTTGCTATTTTCTTGCTAATTTAGTATGCAATTTATATAGATTATGAAAGTTTATGTTTATAGTTTTTCAAGTTCATCTAAAAGCATAGTGTCTTTGTCAGGAATCAAATAATCTGCTTCGTTTGCATTAATTATTTTAGAACTAATAAGAACATCAACATATAAATCTAAAAACCGGTCATATGGTGTATCAAATCTATTATTGAGATTATCTTGAATGTCTTTATCTAATTCCATTTTTTTGAAAAGAAGTGCTAAAAAAGGATAGGGATTACGAATATCGCATTTACCAAAATCATAAATAAACAACCACGTAGCAAAATTAAATGCTGTTTTTCTATCATGCACCTCATGTTTTAAATACTTCATTCACTCCGCTACTAAGGTTTCCCAGCCAAATGTAGAAACTAGTTGGTAAACAGTATTTTTAATTTTTTGTATATTTGGTATTTCTTCACCATCAATACAATTTTGTGAAAATAATTCTATGTTTAGAATATTTTTTACTATGCTCTTATCATTTAACTTGATTTATTAATAGTTAAATTTCCTTAATCCTATTTCTCATCAAATTTATTATAGGCATTTATTCCGTGTTTTTCAGAAGTATTATTGCCTATTTTGTAAATTTATAAATTATCTTTTTTTCTAAGTTTTGTTTTTTGTGAAGCGTGACCCTTTTTCAATAGCGTCTTTCTCCCATTCACCAATAACGTCGTCATCAATTTCTTTAAGCAGTTTTTTAATTTCGTTATCTTTTGTAATCTTTTTAAAAAGATCAGGCCGACGTTCGCGAGTAATACGTAAACTCTCTTTTAGCCGCCACTTACGAATCGCTGCGTGATTACCAGAATACAAAATAGTAGGAACAGTATATCCTCTAAAGTCATATGGCTCCGTATATTGCGGATATTCAAGTAAATGGTAATCAAAGCTTTCAATATCTAAACTTTCGGTGCTAATTACTTCATCAAGTAAACGAATAGCAGCGTCACTAATGACCATCGCGCCAAGTTCACCGCCAGTTAAGATGTAGTCGCCGATTGATATTTCTTCATCGATAAAGTTATTCACTCTTTCGTCAATTCCTTCATAATGGCCACAGATAAAGATTAAATGTTCTTTTTGACTTAGCGCTGTTGCTTTCATATTAGTAAGGACATTGCCGCGCGGTGAAAGTAACAGCTTATGACCAGAGTCAACACTTTCAAGTGCTTTAACAATTGGTTCAGCTTGAAGAATCATCCCTGCTCCACCACCGACAGGTGGAGTATCAACTCTATTCCATTTGTTATCAGCGAAGTCACGGATATTAACAATATCAAAAGTTACATGGCCTTGAAGTCTCGCTTTTTTAATAATTGATGTTTCAAGGAAATTGGTAAACATTTCGGGAAATAATGTTAATATTGTAATCTTCATAACATACCCTCAATTGGTCGAAATACTATTGTTTTGCTCGCTAAATCAGTGGAAACGATGAATTCTTCGATATATGGAATTAGAATATTACTACCGTCTTCCCTTTTTACTCTTAAAGTGTGGTAAGCAGCGTATTCAAGTATTTCAATAACTTCACCCACAAGTGTTTCATCTTCTAAAACGACTTTCATCCCTAAAAGGTCATCAAAGAAAAAGTAACCTTCTTCAAGGGTGATGTCTTTCTTAGCGATGAAAAGAAATCCTTTTAGATAATTCTCGGCAATATTGATGTTATCAATTTCGGCAAAGGTAACTATTAATAGTCCTTTTTGTTCACGAACACTTTGAATGGTTAATGTTTCAGTTTTAGAAGTAGTATTATTTTTTACTAATACTTTATTACCAACTTCAAAACGTTCCTCCGCAAAAGAAGTAGTCGGTTTAATTTTAAGTGCACCCTTTAAGGCATGCGTTTCAACAATATAACCTATTTTTAAATAATCTTTGTTCATAATTTTATTATATCAATTTAAAAAAACTCTCGAGTGAGAGTTATTTATTTTCGTCTAGTGCTTCAAAACGTAAGAAGACATGTTCTTCGTCAAGTTTACCGGCGACAGACACTACTTCACGTAATGCATTAGCGACAACACCGCGACGTCCAATTAAGACGGCAATATCATCACTTTCGGCAAAGATGTTAATAATAATACGATGTCCTTCGTTAGTTTGACGAATAAGTAAAGCTTGTTCGTTTTTCACTAATGGGGTAATAATCGTGCGCACTAATGCTTCGTAGTCACGCATAATTATTTACCTGACTTTTTTGATTTTGCGAATTCTTCGTTAATGCCTTGGGAGCGGAATAAAGCTTTAACGGTTGCACTTGGTTGCGCCCCATTTCCTAACCATTTAAGCGCTAATTCGCGATCGATAACGGCTTCTTTAAGATCTTTCTTTGGATCATAGTGTCCAATTTGTTCGATAATACGGCCATCACGGGCATAGCGACTATCAGCGGCAACAATCCGATAATGTGGATCATGAGTGCGGCCAACACGGGTTAATCTAATTTTAACTGCCATATAAGTAATCCTCCTTTTTATACCGTGATAAGTTTAGCGTGACTCGTTTACTTAGTCAAGTAATTTTACTTAACTTTAGTTAAATTAGTATGTATATCTTTTATTTTTCTTAAAATTGACTAAAATAGGTATATTAAAAACAAGGAGCAATTTATGAAAAATCTACTAAATAAGCTGTTCAAGTTTGAAGAAAGAAAAGCAAACTTGACAAGTGAAATTTTAGGAGGATTAGTCACCTTTTTAGCGATGATTTATATTCTCCCAACAAACGCTGGTATTTTAAGTGATATGGGCATGGACAAAAGCGGAGTCTTCGTTGCTACTGCTATCGTTAGTGCTATTGTTAGTTTAGTGATGGGACTTTACGGTAATTTCCCGATCGTCCTAAGTGCTGGGATGGGCGTTAATGCTTACCTTGCGTATGTCGTTTACGGAGCACTAGGTTCATGGCAAGCAGCCTTACTTGTGATGTTTTTTGCTGGTATTATTTTTGCGGTCATTAGTCTTTCACCATTACGGAAGATGATGATTGATGCGATTCCTAATGACATCAAATATATTATCAGTGCAGGGCTAGGTGCCTTCATTGCTTTTGTCGGCTTTAAAAGCAGTGGTTTTATCGTTGCTAGTCCTGCGACTTTAGTGTCACTTGGGAACTTACGTGATCCAATGGTCTTACTTTCTTTATTCGGTGTTTTACTTGTTGTTATCTTTATGTTTTCCAGCAATAAGCGGTTAAATCAACTCGCAATACCAATCGCAATGATCATTGTTGTTGTTGTTTCTGTCGCGGTGTGGAATATCTTTGCATTACCAGAAGCAACTGACGCTAGGCGTCCAATTGCTTTCCATTTTACTAATATTAAAGATATGTTTAGTAATCCAACTTCATGGGGTGGACAAGGCTTTGAAAAAGTCGCTTTTAAGATTTTTGATAAAGAAACATGGGGCACTGCTTTAAGCAATCCTTCAACATACGCCTTTATCTTCTCACTAGTACTCGTTAATCTTTTTGATACGACAGCGACAATTTTAGCTGTGGGACGTGGCGCTGGTATTATCGATGCTGATGGGAATATGGTTGGTGGTCATAAAGTAGTGGCTGCTGATTCTTTTGGTGCCGTTATTTGTGCACCGCTTGGTACAAGTACAGTAACTTCATTTTCCGAAAGTGGGATTGCTGTTGAAATGGGTGCTAAGACTGGTTTAGCGGCGGTTGTAGCGGGATTTATGTTCTTACTTAGTGCTTTTATTTACCCAATCTTTTATATTTTTACCGAACCAGCGGTTACAAGTATGGCACTTATCAGTGTTGGTGGCTTAATCTTTGTTGGTAACTTAAAAGATGTTAACTTTGATGATCGCATTATTGGTTTTACAGCTTTCTTTACAATTATGCTTATTTTACTTACTTACTCGATTAGTGATGGCTTAGGTTTAGGACTTATAATGTATGTCATTATGATGTTTGTTAGTAAGCGTGGTAAAGAAGTTAAAATACCGATGTATGTTGTAGCGGGAGTATTTGTTATCTACTTTATCCTTAAAGCTTTAGTTTAAACATAAGTTTAATAAACGCTAATAGCCCACTTTACGAAAGAGTGGGCTTTTTTAAAATTTTAGTAATTACTCTTTACATAAGAGTAGTCTTTTGGTATATTAATGGAGCGCAAAGTCGCTGTGGTCCGCTGCCAAAAGGTAAGAACACGAAAATAATATTGCAGGAAGGAGCGAGTTATTCATGAATAAAAATTTAGTTAATGAAATTAACGCTTCTCAACTTCGTACCGATCTTCCCGAATTCAGTAGTGGTGATACTGTCAAGGTCGCTGTTAAAATTCGTGAAGGTGACAAAGAACGGATTCAATTTTTTGAAGGCGTGGTCATTGCTATGCAAGGCGCAGGCGTCAACCACACATTCACTGTCCGCAAGATGTCAAGTGGTATTGGTGTTGAGCGTGTTTTCTTCACTCATTCACCAGTCATTGACAGTGTGGAAGTTCTCCGTCGCGGGAAAGTTCGTCGGAACAAAATTTATTACATTCGTAAATTATCTGGTCGTAAAGCCCGAATTAAAGAGAAGAAATAAGTTAAAATCATTTATGAGAGAAAGCCAGAAAACTGGCTTTTTTTCTTATAAAACGAGTATTTATTTGTGATAATAAGTAGGAAAATGTACATCAAATGTACATTTCGTTATATAATTACTATATGGTCAAAGAAGAAGTACTTATTAATGAAGAAATAAGTGAAGCAGAGATAAATCGGAAAAATAAACCCAGACTACGTAAAGCGCTTAGTGTGACGTGGACTATTTTACTCGTGACCGCTATTGTTGTTTCGCTTTTTGTGACTTATGTTGATTTAACTTACACCCCAGTTTATGTTGATGGACCAAGTATGCAACCAACACTCAATGACTTTCATCACCGCTATTATGAATTTGGCTTAATGGACGAAAGACCAAAAGCCCGCAACAATATTAAGCGTGGTGATATCGTTGTATTTCGGCGTAACGGTATTAACATTATTAAGCGTGTGATTGCTTTGCCACTAGAAACTATTCAAATTATTGATAACCCGACAGGGGACGAAGTTTTTATTACACTGCCTGAAGCAACCGAGAAATTTAAACTCGATGAGCCCTACTTATCAACAAGTAATCGTTATACAACCGCAACATATTTAAACGATAGTTCTCCAAAATATGAAAACGGACTTAAAGAACCGTTAACTTTAGAAGAGAAAACTTATTACTTAATGGGTGATAACCGTGCAAATTCCAGTGATTCACGGGCAATTGGTCCTGTTCATTTTGACAATATCAGCGGCAAATTAGTCGTAATTCAAGGTTATACGGAAAATGTTGAAGTTAGTGAATCAGGTAAAGTTAAATTTATTGGTCAGCATTATTATGTGCTGTGGAAATGGCGGTACTACTAATGAGTAAACAAATTGGTTGGTTCCCAGGTCACATGCAAAAAGCGACACGCAAGCTCATTGAAACGCTAAAGATGGTCGATATTATCGTTGAATTAGGCGATGCACGGATCCCCCATAGTAGTCGCGCTACTTACTTAACGGCGATTATTGAACGAAAGCCAAATCTTTATGTTTTAACTAAGGCCGACTTAGCTGATCCTAAAAGAGTAAGTAAACATACAGAAAAATTAAATGTTTTAGCGGGTAATTTAAATGAACGAAAATTTGTGCGACAAATATTAGCAAAGATTAAAGAAATCGGGCAACCAATAATTGAACGTGATGTGCGTCGCGGATTAAAACCACGACCTTTAGCGGTAATGATTGTCGGGATTCCTAATGTTGGTAAATCAACACTTATTAATAAACTCGCGGGACGCAAAGCCGCAAGTGTGCAAAATAAACCAGGGCATACTCGCGCTAATCAGTATATTAGAGTGAGTGAAGAAATTGCCTTAATTGATACACCAGGAATTTTATCACCTAATTATGATGAAGAAGATACAAGCATGAAATTAGCGCTTATAGGTACAATTAGACAAGAGATTTTACCAACGCATACAATGGCAGAGTATTTAGTAAATTACTTAAAAACATATTACTTTGAAGAAATGGTAGCTTTTTACGATATTGATATTAAAGAAGATAGTAACTACCAAACCGTGATTAGTGCTATTGCTACGCGTCGCGGGATTATTGGTGAAGATTTTGATGTTAGTGATCGCACCGAAATCTTAATCTTAAATGAATTTAAAAATGGGCTAATTGGCCGAATTAGTCTAGAGTAGTAAATTAGTGAAATATAAAAAACGACCGCTAGTGGATAACGGTCGCTTTTTAATAGGCGAGACCTTAGTTTTAGACCACAGGTTTTATGACAATTTTTGTCGCATCAAAGAAGAAGAACGGATAATCGTTAGCGGTCACATTAATCCGCACTTTGCCTGAAGTACTTACAGCGTTTGACCCATTTACTGTATAACCTTCATTTTCAAGACTGCCGAAATAGCTATCAACAAAATTAACACCAGGCGCACAAACGATAAATTCATTACGCTCTGTTAATTCAGCGAAATAGTTACCACCAGTAAGACTAGGAACTCTTTCGGTAATACCGTATTTACTTAAGAAAGTTTGAAGTTGATTGGCCGGCCATCCGATATCACTTTCAAGCTTATCAAAGCGAAATGAATCAGCCTTAAGCGCACTAATAACAATATACATAGCGTAATCAAGAACTGGATGATCTTGCATGTATTGGTAGGCAATATTAATTGTGTCTTCGGTGTTAACAGCAATACTAGTCCAACTAAGTTTACTGTATGTGTAGCCAGCTCCTTCAAGTATGGCTTTATAATCTGCTTCGCGATTAGCACCAGGTACTACAATCGCAAAGTACTTATTATTAGCGTCATTATTTTCATGATAATAAGTAGTGGCGATATTTGTTAATGCTGGAACGGTTTCATTAACTCTTTCGCTTGATAAGAAAGTAGCAAGCTTTTGCGTTGGCCAGCCTTCTCTTTTTTCGTAATCCATATTTTCAAGAATATCTTCTTCCGCTACATCGTTAGTAGTTTTTTGACTGCTTTCATTGTCGCCATCAATAATATCTTCAGGACCGTCTCCACCAAAGCATCCAGTTAAGAGCAATCCTAAAAGTAGTGGGATTAGTAAAAATTTTCGTTTTTTCATAATCTTCTCCTTTCACTAATCTATATTTTCATTTTAATTCTTAAAAATGAAATCTCAATACTAGCTTAGGCATTTTAGGAACAAAATCACAAATATTTGAAATATTAAAAATAGAAATAGTTAGTTTCTATAATATAATAATGTTAGTAATTGAATTACTAGCTTGTAAGTTTGGAGTGATAATATGACATATTTTGAATTTGATAATGATGTAAGAAAACACGGACACCTTTATTTAGTGGGAGTTGATGAAGCGGGACGCGGCCCTTTAGCAGGACCTGTGTTTGCTGCCGCGGTTATTTTGCCGCCCTTTTTTAACGATGAGCGAATTAAAGACTCGAAACAATTAACAGCAACGGAGTTACTTGAATTAAGTGACTTAATTAAAGAGAAGGCTCTTGATTACCAAATTGTGCATGTTGACGCTCCCGTTATTGATCAAGTTAATATTTATCAAGCAACAATTTTAGCAATGCAAAAAGCAGTTACTGGCTTAAGTCATGAATTTCATTTTGTGTTAACTGATGCGATGCCGCTATCTAATTTAGAAGTGGGGTACGAAGCAATTATTCAAGGAGATGCGACTTCGCTTAGTGTGGCCGCAGCAAGTATTCTTGCTAAAGTAGCGCGTGATGCTTATATGAATAAACTCGCGAAACTCTATCCGCAATATGATTTTGAAAATAATAAAGGTTATCCAACACGGAAACATTTACAAGCACTTGATACTTATGGCCCAATTAAAGATGTGCATCGCTACTCTTATAAACCAGTGCAAGATGCGCTCAATAAACAAATTAAATTATTTTAATGTGATAAAAAATTAAGTTCTTCCTTATTTATATAATGAGGAACTACAAATGAATAAAAAAGCACGCGATGTTTTACTTTACTTTGCCAGTAAATATGAAGGCAATTACCACGCAATTATTAATGCACTCCGCTCCAAAGAACCAGTTGATGACGCTTTATTTAATAAATATAAAGAAGACTGGGAAAAAGTTGATACCATAACGATTATTGATGAAGATTACCCAGCGCTTTTTAAAACAGTTAATAATCCGCCAATTGTTTTATTTTTAAAAGGTAACAAAGAATTACTTTTTAATTTGGAAAAAGCTATCGCTGTGATTGGTGCTCGAGAGTATAGTGAATACGGTAAAAACATGACTTATGAAATTGTCGAAGGACTCGTTAAAGAAAAATTTACGATTGTTAGTGGCTTAGCGCGCGGTATAGACGGGTTTAGTCATGATGCGTGTTTACGGGCAGGTGGCAACACAATAGCGGTCCTAGGCAGCGGAATTAATTATCCTTATCCTAAATCAAATAAAAAACTATATGACGAAGTTAGTAAGCACGGTCTTTTAATAACTGAGTATCCTAATGATACAAAGCCAGAACCAGATTACTTTAAATTTCGCAATAGACTTGTAGCGGCGCTCACAAAAGCCGTTTTAATCATCGAAGCTAAATATCGCTCAGGCACAATAATAACGGTTGGTTACGCCTTAGAAAAAGGGAGTGATGTTTTCTGTGTTCCTGAGCGCGCTGGCCGTAATAGTGGCTGTAATAGACTGATAAAAGATGGTGCTTATCTTGTCGAGAGCGCAAGTGACATTATAAAACTCTGGCCAAACTAAGAAAATAAAAAATGTTTTATTTATTATAAATAAAGAGAAAATTCACAAAGTTTTACATTTGACAAGCGCAAAAAAACCCTCTATATTTTATAACCGATAGGAGGCTTTGTGAAACTAGTAATTGTTGAATCCCCAAGCAAAATTAAAACGATCGAACGCTACTTAAGTGACGAGTACAAAGTACTCGCTAGCTATGGTCATATCGTCGACCTTTCAACACGTGGTCGCAAGAATTTAGGTATTAATCTTGAAACTTTTGAAGGTGACTATGTATTAGATAAGAGTCGGCAAAAAGTTGCAGATACGCTAAAAAAAGCTAAAAATGAAAGTAGTGAAGTCTACCTTGCCACTGACCCTGATCGTGAAGGTGAAGCAATTGCGGTGCACATCGCTAAACTTTTAAACCTTGATTTAAATACGACTAAGCGTCTTGAGTTTCATGAGATTACGCGGGACGGGATTACTAATGCCCTCGCTGCGCCACGCTTGCTTAATGAAGACCTTTTTAATAGCCAAGAAGCTAGAAGAATGCTTGACCGTATTGTTGGCTTTGAACTGTCTAGTCTCTTAAATCAAAAAATAAATGTTAAAAGCGCTGGGCGAGTTCAAAGTGCGGTTTTAAAACTAATCGTTGATAAGGAAAACGAAATCACTGCTTTTGTCCCTGAAGAATATTGGACACTAAAAATTGACACTAAATATGACGATGCTCTTTTTAGTGTGAATTTTAATAAGAGTTACGCTGGTGATACTAAGATTGTTAACGAAGCGATGAAAAATGATATCGTTAGTAAACTAGCGCCTAAAATTGTTGTGACTGATGTTAAAAGTGAAATTAAACACACTAATCCTAAGCCGCCTTTTACCACATCAACCTTGCAACAAGAAGCAAGTAGTAAATTTAAATATAGTGCTTCCCGCACTTCACGGATTATCCAAAAACTCTATGAAGGTATACAAATTAACGGGATTGAAACGGGGTTAGTAACTTATATTCGTACTGACTCGACAAGACTCGCGCCAAGCTTTGTCGCTAATGCATCACAACGCATCGTTAAAGAATATGGGGCCGAATATCTTGGTCGTACTCAAGCGCGTGGTAAAACACTACAAAATGTCCAAGATGCTCACGAAGCGATTCGTCCCACGAACTTAAACTTTACTCCTGATTCAATTAAAGATTCATTAACGAGAGAAGAATATAATTTGTATTCACTTATTTACACACGAGCACTTGCAAGTTTAATGGTCGGTAGTAAAGAACAAGTTACGCGTTATACATTTAATTCAAATGGTACTATTTTCAATGCGACATCAACAATCTTAATATTCCCGGGCTTTAGAAAAATTTATGGGAAAGATGAAGAAACAGTAGATGACTCAGCGCTTCCGCAAATGCATGTTGGTAGTGAATTACCAATTATTGATGTTATAACTGAACAAAAATTTACTGAACCACCTGCGCGTTACAGTGAAGGCCGCTTAATTAAAACGATGGAAGAACTCGGTATTGGTCGACCATCAACTTATGCACCAACGATTGAAATATTACAAAAACGTAAATATGTATCTAGCCTTAAAGGTACGCTTAAGCCAACGGATATTGGCTTTAGACAAATTGATGCTCTTAGCGAATTTTTCCCAAGTATTATTAGTAGTGATTACACTGCTTCAATGGAAAATGAATTAGATAAAATAGCAAATGGCGAAGGCGATAAAGTTGAATTTCTTAGTGATTTCTACAGTGACTTTAGTCAAAAAATTGATGATGCGCGCAAAGGAATGAAGAAACTACCGCCAGAAAAGGTCGGTCGCGATTGTCCAAAGTGTGGCTCAAACTTAGTGTACCGCGAAGGACCATATGGTCGCTTTATTGGCTGCGAAACTTTCCCGAAATGTAAATACACCGAATTCATTGTTGAATACACTGGTGAAAATTGTCCAAAATGTAATGAGCCTTTAACTTATCGTTATGATTCACGTAATCGTAAATATATTCGTTGCTCAAATTATAAAAGTTGTGATTATTCCGCAACTATTAAAAGTACTAGACGTAAAAAATAACTTATTTTTGTAGGGAAATTGCCGTTTTCTTGCTATAATCTCATTGTGGAACAAGTAGTAATTATTGGTGGTGGATTAGCAGGAGTAGAAGCGGCTTTTTTTCTTGCGGAAAAAGGGATTAAAGTTAAGTTATATGAAATGCGTCCTGGTGTCATGACGCCTGCTCATCATAGCGCGAAGCTTGGTGAACTTGTGTGTTCTAATTCATTAAAAAGTAAAGAACTTACAAATGCATGCGGTTTACTTAAAAAAGAAATGGAAATATATAATTCACTAATGACAAGTGTTGCTGCGCGTGTTAGTGTTCCAGGCGGTAATGCTCTTTGTGTTGATCGTGAACTTTATAGCGAAGAAGTAACAAGGATTATTACTACTCATCCGCTTATTAAAGTAGTGAACGAAGAAGTAGTCGAACTTCCTTCTCATGTTCCTGTTATTATTGCCAGCGGACCTTTAACTAGTAAAGGCTTAGAGAACACGATTAGTAAACTTATCGATACAGCGTTTCTACATTTTTTTGACGCTAGTGCACCAATTATTGAAAAAGATTCAATTAATATGGATATTGCTTATTATAAATCGCGCTATGATCAAGGTGACGATGCTTATATTAATTGTCCATTTACAAAAGAAGAATATTATCGATTTTATGATGAATTAATTAACGCTAAACTAGCGCCAATTCATGAAATGGATACGAAATACTTTGATGCCTGTATGCCATTAGAAGTAATAGCGAAGAGAGGACCTAAAACCTTACGCTTTGGACCACTTAAACCACGCGGACTTGGTAAAGATGAGCATCATAAACCTTATGCTGTCCTTCAACTTCGGCAAGATAATGTAATTGGCTCGCTTTATAACTTAGTCGGCTTTCAAACAAACTTAACTTATGCTGAACAGCGCCGTGTATTTAGACTTATACCCGGTTTAGAAAACGCTGAGTTTGTTCGTTACGGATTAATGCACCGCAATACATTTGTTAATGCACCGCGTGTCCTAAATTTAGATAAGTCACTTAAAGTTAACAATGATATTTATATTGCTGGTCAACTTAGTGGCGTTGAAGGTTATGTTGAAAGTGCCGCTAGCGGGCTTTATGTTGCCCTTAATGTTTACGCTAAAATAAAAGGTGTAAAATTAGAGTATCCGTGTGAGACAATGCTTGGTAGTTTAATGCATTACTTAAATAACGCCAATCCAGAAAACTTTGCTCCAATGAACGCTAATTTTGGAATAGTTCGAGGTGCTACTAAACAAAACCGCATGGAAATTGCCGAGAAATCATTAAAAATAACGCAAAAATATAAGGAGTACATTGAGTCATTAAATGAATAGACCTTTACAAGAGTTTCAAGATTACTTACGTTACACTAGACGCTTTTCAGAAAACACAGTCATTGCTTATATAAGTGACATTGAAACTTTTTATTTATTTCTCGCTAATCAGAATATGCGTGACGACGAGGTTGATAAACCATTAATCCGGTTATATTTAAAAGATCAAATTGATAAATATGTATCGCGGCGCAGCATCCAGCGCCGACTAGCAAGCTTACGCCATTACTATTCATTTTTACAAGATAAGCGCTATGTGAAAGATAATCCCTTTTTAACAGTACAAGCACCAAAAGCAACAAAAGCATTGCCTCGCGTGCTTTATGAAGAAGAGATTCGCTTAATCTTACTCGCTAATGAAAAACGCACTGATTATTTAAGGGATCGTGATCAATTAATTATTGAATTAATGTTTGCAACAGGGTTGCGTGCTAGTGAAGTTATTAATTTAACACTTCAATCTTTTAACTTAAATGAACGCTTTTTAATGGTACTTGGCAAAGGTAAGAAAGAACGAATGGTTCCTTTTACAGACCGAGTACAAGTCTTATTACGCAATTATTTAAATGGTTTACGCAAAGAACTTTTAGCGAAAAGAAAAAGTAGTCAACCGACAAACATTTTATTTCTTAATGCCCAAGGTAATAAATTAACAATCCAAGGGTTACGCTATATATTGCTTTCGATTGAAAAGAAGACGGGGGAGTATGTTAACTTACATCCGCACTTACTCCGCCACTCTTTTGCGACTTATTTATTAGAAAAAGGCGCTAATTTACGGGTCATCCAAGAATTATTAGGGCATGAGTCAATAAACACAACACAAATTTATACGCATGTTAGCGAAGAAAAAATTACAAAAGAGTACTATACTGCTCATCCGCGCGCTAAAAAGAAAATAGACTAATCACTTCATTTAACTTTATAAGTTAACTAGTTGCCTAAACCTTTTACCTATGATAATATACTAATGGCCCAAAAAAGGGCTAATACGCACACATTGAATTCCTCGTCCGGTTCTACAGGTGTAGGGACAAGGTTCGAAAATGTGGAGGAAATAACAAAAGGAGGCTCAAACATGAGTGAAGAAGAAAAAGTCGTATTAACTGAGGAGGAAGTAACTCCCGCAATGGAAAATGTCTTACCAGATGAAAATCTACCAGTCATTACCATGAAAAAATTACTTGAAGCTGGGGCACATTTTGGTCACCAAACCAAATTATGGAACCCAAAAATGAAACCATATATTTATGGTTCACGCAACAATGTGCATATCATTGACTTAGAAAAAACAATTGTCAAAATCGAAGAAGCTTACGCTGCATTACGCGAAATTGTTACTCGCGGTGGTAAAGTCTTATTCGTCGGCACCCGTAAACAACATGCAGAACACGTTAAACGTGAAGCGGAACGAAGTGGTTCATTCTATATGAATAATCGTTGGTTAGGTGGTACATTAACAAACTTTAGAACAATTTCAACTCGCGTAAAATATTTACGTGATTTAGAAATGCAAGAAGCTGAAGGTGCTTTTGATCGTCTACCGAAGAAAGAAGCAATCTTAATTCGTAAAGAAATGAAACGCTTAAATGATAACTTTGAAGGCATTAAAGAAATGCGCAAAGTTCCAGAAGCAGTGTTTGTCGTTAGCACGATTGACGAAGCAAACGCAATTAGAGAAGCACGTAACTTAGGTATTCCAGTGTTCGCACTTGTCGATACAAACTGTAATCCAGATGTCGTTGATTACATTATTCCAAGTAATGATGACGCTACTAAAACCGTGCAATTAATGCTTACTTTATTTGCTGACGCGATTGTTGAAGCAAAAGGTGGTATCCCTGTTTTAGCATATACACGCGATGCTGAACCTGAAACTGAAACATTAGAAGAAGCGTTAAAACATAACGAACCACGTGCCCGTCGCACTGACTCCGAAGAACGGCGTCAAGTTCGCAAAGCGCAGACCCAACACAGCGATAAACCAACACGTGTTCGTAAAACTGAAGCTAAAGAAGAAGGTGAAGCTGCTCCAGAAGTAGCGGAAAAACCTGCTGCTGCAGCTAAACCAAAAAAAGAAAAAGAAGTTAAAGAACCGAAAGCTGAAAAAACTGAAGAGCCAAAAGTGAAAGCTGAACCAAAAGCTAAAGCTCCAAAAGCTCCAAAAGTTGAAGAAGTGAAAACTGAAGAAGTAAAAACTGAGAAAGAAGGAGAATAATTAATGGCAAGTTTAATCGATAAAATTAAAGAATTGCGTGAACTTACCGGCGCAGGAATGATGGACTGTAAAAAAGCCCTCGTTGAAAACGGTGAAGATGTTGATAAAGCTAAAGATTGGCTTCGTGAGCAAGGTATCACGACCGCTGCGAAGAAAAGCGGCCGGATTGCTGCTGAAGGCTTAGCGCTTGCAAAAATAGAAGATGGCTACGCTGCTATTGTTGAAGTTAACTGTGAAACTGACTTTGTTAGTCGCGGTGATGACTTTAAAGCGTTAGTGAACACTGTTCTTGATTTATTGCTCAAACATAAACCTGCTAATAAAGAAGCAGCGGATGCAATTATTAATCCACTTTTAGTTGAAGCAACAGTAAAGATTGGTGAAAAATTATCATTCCGTCGTTTTGAACTCGTTAAGGTCGAAGACCGTGGCGCAACTTACATTCATATGGGTGGTAAAATTGCTACTGTCGTACTCTTAGATAAGAAAAATGACGAATTAGCGCATGGCTTAACAATGCACATTGCTGCGAATAGTCCAAGCTATATTACCACTGATGATATTACCGAAGAAGATTACAATCATGAACGCGGTATTCAACTTGAAATTACTAAAAACGATCCACGTTTAGCAGACAAACCAGAAAAAATGCTTAAAAACATCGTTGAAGGTAAAATTAGAAAATACTTTAGTGATTTAGTCTTAGCCGAACAAACATATTTAATGGACGATACAAAGAAAGTTGGTCAAGCCCTAAAAGATCTTGACAATAAAGTCTTAGTGATGTTCCGTTACCAAGTCGGTGAAGGAATTGAAAAACGTCAAGAAGATTTCGCCGCTGAAGTCTTTGGTCAAATTAAATAATAAACCACAAAAAGAAAACACCTTCGGGTGTTTTTTTGGAGGAAAAAAGTATGGTATATAAAAGAGTGCTCTTAAAACTAAGTGGAGAAGCCCTTGCCGGTGATAAAAAAAGCGGAATTTATGATCCAAAAGTATTATCCGCGATTTTAAATTTTGTCAAATCATTCCGCCATCATCAAAAATGGGAAATTGGTATCGTTGTTGGCGCTGGTAATATTTGGCGGGGGAAAAACGCTGAACTTATTGGTTTTGACCCTGCTGCTGCTGATTATATGGGGATGACTGCGACATTTTTGAACTCACTAGCGCTGAAAGATTATTTTACGCAAAATGATTTACCTGCTGTTGTCTTAAACGCTTTTGCGGTTGAAGGACTTGCGGAAAAAACTAGTCCAGAATTAGCAAAAAAACATTTAGCGAAGGGAGAAGTTGTCATTTTTGGTGGTGGTACAGGTAAACCGTTCTACACGACTGATACAGGTGCAGCACTCCGCGCTATTGATATGAATGCTGATCTAATTATTTTCGTAAAAGACGGTGTTGACGCTGTTTACATTAAAAATCCGCATCAATATAAAGATGCACAAAAAATAACCCAAGTCACTTACCAAGAACTAATTGATCTTAAAGTTGAAGCGATGGATTTAAGCGCCCTAGAAGTACTAAATAAAACGAACATCACAAGTTTTGTCATTGGTATGGATGAAGTTTTAAACTTCGAACCACTTGAAGAACACATGGAAATTGGTACAATTATAACGAAGAGGTAAAAAATATGGATGAATATGCATTACTCGCTGAAGAGCGAATGGAAAAATCAATTTTGAATTTACAAAGTGAATTTTCAACACTCCGCACCGGACGGGCAAGTGCGGCGTTACTTGACCGGATTGAATGTGATTATTACGGTGAAAAAATGCCAATTAATCAAATTAGTTCAATTAGTGTCCCTGAACCGCGTCAACTTTTAATTAAGCCTTATGATAAAGGTGATATGCGTTCAATTTTAGCGGCAATTAACGCCTCAACACTGGGGATTAACCCGATTAATGATGGCGATACAATTCGCTTAATCTTACCCCCACTTACCGAAGAGCGGCGCCGTGATTTAGTGAAACAAGCTAAAAAGTTTACGGAAGAAGCAAAAATTGCCATTCGTAATATTCGGCGTGACGCTAATACGAGTATTAAAAATGATAAAGATTTAAGTGAAGACATGAGCAAAAGAGCAGAAGAAGCTGTGCAAAAAGTTACTGACGAATATGTCAAAAAAGCTGATGATTTACTTAAAGAAAAAGAAGAAGAAATCTTAACCGTTTAATGTAAATTAACAACTATGAATTAAGCCTTTTACAAGGCTTTTTTCTTTTGTAACACACTAGTGTGTTATCCTAAAATTAATATAAGAGCCAAAAGTAATAAGTAAATCGCGGAAAACATTATTATTCTAGCGAAGAAGACCTGCGGCTTATGTGGGTTAAGAAGCGAAAAGTCTATACTGATACAATCATAAAATTTAATGAAAAAGTAGCGATCTCTTTCCCATCTTTTGATAAAGATTATCCGTTGTATCCTTATTAAAGCTATTAGTGAAATAAATTATTTTTACAAACGCTTTTCTTTTTTAACATTTTAAAAATGTTATTTAATGAAAATAGTTATTCTTATTGTATAATTTAACATATGAGTAAGACGAAGATTACAAACTATGAAAATTATGGCATTAAACATATTGCTTTTATTTTAGATGGTAATGGTAGATGGGCAAAGGCGCGTAAAAGACCAAGAACTTATGGTCATGAAAAAGGTTTTTCCAGTCTTTTTGATGTTGGTATTGCTGTTAGTAAACGTAATATCCCCTTTATGAGTGTATACGCTTTTTCTACAGAAAACTGGTCACGACCAAAAAAAGAAGTCGATTTTTTATTTAGAACACTCGAAAAAAGATTACATAGTGTGTTAAAGAAAGTACAAAAACATAATATTAAAATTGTGACTTCTGGTGACTTAAAAAGATTACCTGAATCAACACAACAAGCGATTAATTACGCAAAAGAAGAATCAAAAAATAATACGGGCACCACATTAAATATTTGTATAAATTATGGTGGTAAAGATGAAATCGTTCGTGCGATTAAAAGACTAGCAGCAGATGAAAGTGTTAATATTCAAGCATTAACACCTGATACTTTTGAAAATTATTTAGATACAAGCGGAATGCCGCCGGTTGATCTTTTAGTGCGTACGAGTGGCGAAATGCGCCTTAGTAATTATATGCTGTGGCAACTAGCCTACGCTGAAATTATATTTACCCCAACTTATTGGCCGGATTATGACGAAGAGTGTCTCGTCCGTGATTTAGAAGAATACGCAAAAAGAACGCGCAGGTTTGGAGGATTATAGTGATGGAAACTAATGAAATTAAACCAAAAACCAAACGGACTTCAACGATTAAAATATCACTAAATGAAATTAGTGAAGCAACAAAGAAGTCAATGAAGACCCGCACAATTACTTCGATTATTTTAGCGGTAATCGCTGTTCCTGCCTTGCTTTTAGGTGGGTGGTACTTTTTAGCGCTTGTGTTCTTTGTGTCAATTATTGCTGTGCTTGAAATTATGCGTGGCACGAAAATATCAAAACGCTACTGGTGTGTGTATATCTTAGCGATTGTTTCAACTGTTGCCCTTATCTTTTGGATTTTTATTAAAAATAATATAATGGCTAATATTAAGGCCGGATACTCGTGGTGGGATATTTCAAAGTGGGTGGTGGAAAACGGTTTTGAATCAATTCAAGTATCAAGTTTCTTACTTGCGACCATTTTAATTGGTCTATTTATCTTAATTGTGTTTGATCCGCATCTTGGTTTTGATATCGCGGCGTATTTATTCTTGTTAGTGCTCTTTGCCGGGTTTGGGTTCCAAGCTTTCTTATTCTTAAGGCTTTATCCGCAATATATTGCTGATCGTCCTGACATTACTTTTAACACGAATATTATTACGAGCGCATTCCTTATCATTTATGTAATTTTAGGAACAATTATGAATGATATTGGTGCTTATTTTATCGGTGTGTTATTTGGTAAAAATAAGATGGTACCACGGATTTCCCCAAATAAAACATGGGAAGGCTTTGCTGGTGGTGTTTTCTTTTCGATTGTTGTTAGTTTTTTATTCGCCTTAATTGTGTCGTGGATTGGTTATCCGGTTTTACCATTTTTGAGTCATAAAGAGTGGTATTATTTATTACTCATCTCAATTTTAATGCCGCTTGCGGCAAATATTGGTGACTTATTCTTTAGCGCTACCAAAAGACATTTAGCGATTAAGGATTATGGTTCGATTTTAGTTGGTCATGGCGGTATTTTAGACCGTGTTGATTCACTTTTAATGGTTAGTATTGTGACGGCAATGCTAATCATCTTAATAAATAACGGATGGAGTATACTCGTCTAGAAGGAAGTTAGTATGGAATTTTTAAGTACAATATTAAACATTATTTTATTTTTAGTAATGCTTGGTGTATTAATCACCATTCACGAATTAGGCCACTTTATTGCTGCGAAGATATTTAGAGTGTATGTCTTTGAATTTGCGATTGGGTTTGGTCCTAAAATTTTCCGCAAGAAAAAAGGAGAAACTTATTATTCATTACGCGCATTGCCGCTTGGGGGATATGTTGCGATGCTCGGCGAAGAAGATGCTGTACCTGATGAATTTGTAAATGAAGAAATTCCCAAAGAACGGAGTTTAATCGGCATTAATCGTGGCAAAAGGGCATTAATTATGTCAGCGGGCATTATTATGAACTTAGTGTTAGGCTACGCTATATTCTTATTCGCTAATGGGGTTTTACCGCAAACCGGGTTATCAATTCGTTTAGAAGTTAAAGAAGATAGTCCTGTATATGCAATGGGGATACGCAGTGATGACCGCATTGATTTTAAAGAAACGAAGATTGATGGTTATACGATTCAGTACTTCGGTGAAGGGAAGCTTGACGCTGCAGCACTTGAACCAGAATATTATGTTTTATTTCAACCAAAGAGTTTAGATGACTTAACTTTTGGTGGTGAGTCGCTTGTCCTTTTAAAAATTGGCGCGACTGATTTAGCGAGTGAAAATTCGTTTTACACTGATTTAAAAGATACAGATGTGTTAACCTTTACCGCAACTTTCTTACGCGGTGAAACTTATGAAACTGCGGAGCGTATTGAAAAAGTATTAACACTTAGTACTGAACCAAAAAATCCCGATAAATTAACAGACGGGTATAAATTTGTGTCCGCTGGTTTTAATTTAACGAAATTTAAATATCGCAATAACTTTAGTGAAACATTCACCGCCGCAAATAAAGATTTTATCCGTAGTGTTACGGCAGTAGCGCGCGGCCTCAAGTCATTATTTAGCGATGGTCTTAAAAATGTTAGTGGACCAGTGGGGATTTTTAATATTTCTAGTCAAACACTTAAGAATCATGGTTTAGCACCTTATTTATTCTTATGGGGTTTAATTAGTATTAACTTAGCGCTCTTTAACTTATTACCGTTTCCACCACTTGATGGATGGCACTTATTAGTGGTAACAGTTGAAGCGATTACTCGTCAAGAAATTAGTCCTAAATTTAAACAAATTGCCTCAATGATTGGTGCAATTCTTTTGATTGGCTTAACACTTGTTATTTTAGCGAAAGATATTTTTGGCTTCGTAGGAGTTATTTTATAGATGGGAAACGTTAGTGCTCGTTTTTTTGCGTCAATTAATTATGAAAACGACAAGAAAATTGGGTTAACGTTTTTAGAATGGAAAAAAGTTGATGAAGTGTGGCACTACACACTTTTAAAAGAAAAACCGTGGAATTTTGAAGACTATCTAGATTTTAGTGATGCGTTAATGAGTATTCCTTATGCATATAAAGTGAGTTATGCTTACACTAAATTACCGCGTATTGAAGATGCTTTAGCGCTTTTTAAACCGTGGCATTTACATACTTATCTTAGTGAAAGCAACTATGTTATTATGGTCGTTGGCAATGATACATTACGCTTTACTTTTACCGATGAAGTTAGTGCGCTTGACGCTAAAGCGGTGCTTTATGAATTTTCTTTACTCTTAAAAGAACTATCTTATAACTTCGCCTTAGAAACAGTTGTCATTAGTAGTGCACAGGAAGAAGACGAGGAAGACGAATTTTCACTTGGGAGTGAAAGACCCTTTATCGAAGATGATGATGACGATGAAGAATATTTTGATGAAGAAGATGACACGGGTGTAGCAGATTGCGATCCTCTAGATCCAAATGAAAACTGTGAAAGAAGTCTTGAATATCACGACGGGTTAGAAGATAAACTAAAAGAAAATTACGAAAAAATGGTTAAAGAGCGGCAAAAAAGAAGGCACGCTAAAGGAGCTTTTAATCTTACCGAAATTAAAGATTTAGAACATAAAGAAGTTGATGAAGGTGTGGACTTTGACGGTGAAATATATAGTTATGATAGGCGTCCGACAAAGCACGGTGTCACTTATACACTCGGTATTGGCAAAGACGCTCACGGTATTTCAGTACGATTTTATATTAATAAACGTGGCGCAAAGCAAGATGAAGTGTTAAAAGCACTAAAGACGGGACGCTTTGTGCGTGTACAAGGTTATATCGCTATTGATAATTTCCGCGGTCAAACTAAAATTGTTAGAGGGCACGACATTGATGAAATTGCTGCACCACCATTACCGACAGATGATTACGAAGGTCGGAAACGCATCGAATTACATCTACACACTAAAATGTCAGCGCTTGATGCCGTAAGTACGATTGATGAATATTGTGAACTTGCTAAAAATATGGGCCATGAAGCGATTGCACTTACTGATCACGGTGTTGTGCAAGCCTTTCCTGAAGCCCAAAAAGCCGGGAAGAAATATGATATTAAAATAATTTATGGTAGTGAACTATATGTTATCGATGAAACATTAAAAGTCGTTAATAACCCTGCACCAATTATTTTAAATAATGCCCGATATGTAATTTTTGACTTAGAAACAACAGGGCTAAGTGCTCGCTATAACGAAATTATTGAATTTGGCGCTGTGCGTGTGGAGCACGGCCTAGTGACAGCGCGGCTTGATATTTTAATTAATCCAGGTATTGTCGTTCCTGAACATATTACACGCGTTACAAAAATTACAAATGCGATGCTGCGCGGTAAACCTAAACTAGATGATGTCCTTGATGAGATTTTAGAGTTTTTAGGTGATGACATTTTAGTGTCACATAATGCCGAGTTTGACTTAGGATTTTTAAACGCTAATTTGCGTAAAAGAGGACGGAACCCGCTTAACAATCCAACAATTGACACTTTAGCGTTATCGCGCTATTTATTCCCAGAATCACGTGGTCACCGATTAGGTGTTTTAGCCCGCAATTTAGAGGTATTTTATGATGAAGACGGGGCGCACCGTGCGGATTACGATGCGGAAGTTTTAAATAGTATTTGGCAAGCAATGCTTACAAAATTAACGGAAGACGATCAATATTTAACACATGCCGCCCTTGCGGAGTTAAAACTAACACAAGCTGCGCTCCAATACTTATGGCCAGCGCACGCTACGGTGTACGTGAAAAATAAAGACGGACTTCGTGATTTATATAAATTAGTGAGTGTGTCTCATACCGAATTCTCCACCGATATTCCAAAAACGCCGCGCTCCATGCTTTTAAGTCATCGTGATAATTTACTAATCGGGTCAGGATGTTTTAACGGTGAAGTATTTGAAACTGCAGCGCGCTTTGATGAAGACCGCTTACTTAAAGTAATGGAATTTTATGATTTTATTGAAATTCAACCATACAGCAATTACTCTTACTTAATTAATATGGGTGAATTAGATAGTGAAGAGCATCTTAAAAAAGTTATTGGCGATATTAAAAGCGCTGCGCAAAAATTAGGGAAACCGCTTGTGGCAACGGGTGATGTTCACTATTGCTTACCGAGTCAAAAAGTTTTCCGTGATGTTTACATTGTCGCAAAAGGATTAAAGAATGTTAATCATCCACTTAATCCTTATGATCGCGACAAGCGTCCACATTTTGAAAACCCTGATCAACATTATCGTTCTACAACTGAGATGTTTGAAGAAATGCGTAAGTTTGGTGTATTTACCGAAGAAGAATTAGCAGATATGATTATTAATAATCCGCACCGGATTAATGATTTAGTGGAAAATATTACGCCATTTACAAAAGAATTATATAAACCTTCAATTGAAAATGTTGATGAACTTTTAGAAAACTTAGTGTTTGAAACAGCTTATGAAATTTACGGTAATCCATTACCAACTTTAATTAGTGACCGTATTCATCGTGAATTAACAGGGATTATAAATAATGGCTATGCAGTTATTTACTACTTAGCGCATCTAATTGTTAAAAAGGCAAATGACGAAGGATTTATTGTTGGTAGCCGCGGTAGTGTTGGCTCAAGCGTCGTTGCTTATTTCGCTAAAGTCTCAGAAGTTAATCCGCTCCCACCGCATTACTTCTGCCCTCATTGTAAATTTAGTAATTTCCGTAATGAACAAAGAGTACTCTCGGGTTATGACTTACCACCTGCTAAATGTCCTGAATGCGGACATGATTTAGTTGGTGAAGGGCAAAATATTCCTTTTGAAACATTCCTTGGTTTTGAAGCTGATAAAATTCCGGATATTGACCTTAACTTCCCTGAAGACTTTCAAAAAGAAGCACATAACTTCACTAAAGAACTTGTTGGTGAAAATAATGCTTTTAGAGCAGGAACGATTCAAACTGTGGCCGAACGGACAGCGTTTGGTCATGTCTTAAATTATTACGAAAAACAAGGGATATATCGTGATGAATTAAATAATGAAAATGTTGCTTATCTTGCTTATCACATCGCTGGTGTTAAACGTACAACAGGGCAACACCCGGGTGGGATTGTTGTAATTCCAAGTGAATATGAAGTATATGACTTTACACCCGTACAATATCCAGCGGGGAACACGGAAAGCGACTGGTTAACAACGCACTTTGACTATGATTCAATTCATGATAACTTATTAAAACTAGATTTATTAGGTCACAAAGATCCAGTAACACTTAAGATGCTTTGTGATTTAACCGGTATTAAGTTTGAAGATGTGCCCACTAATGACCGTGCAACAATTTCGTTATTCTCAAGTCATGAAGCACTTAACTTAAAAAGTAATCCACTTGGCGAAGTAACAGGTGCTTTAGGTTTACCTGAATTTGGCACTAACTTTGTTCGTCAATTATTAACAGAAGCAAAACCAAAAACATTTAATGACCTTGTGATTGTTTCAGGTTTAAGCCACGGAACTGGAGTGTGGCGTTTTAATGCTGATGAATTAATTAGGTCAGAGCAAGCAACACTTGGAGATGTTATTGGGTGCCGTGATGATATTATGACATTTTTAATTCGCCAAAATTTACATGAAAAAGATGCCTTTAACATCATGGAATCAGTGCGAAGGGGACGCGGTGTTGAAGAGGGTCTTGAAACGAAGATGCGTGAAGCTGGTGTTCCGCACTATTACATTGAATCATGTAAGAAAATTGAATATCTCTTCCCACGGGCGCACGCTGCAGCTTATGTTATTATGGCAGTGAAAGTAGCTTGGTTTAAACTTAATTACCCGCTTGAGTATTATGCAACATTCTTTACAATCCGCGGTGATAACTTTGATCTTAAAACAATGATAAGTAGCGAAGAAGTTATCTTAAAAGAGTTGCAAAAATTTGAGGAACAGCGTAAAACATCGGAATTAAATCCGCGCGACAGTAATATTGTTGAAAACTTACAGTTAACAATTGAGATGCTTAATCGTGGCTTTAAAATTTCGAATATTGATCTATATAAGAGTGAGGCTACTCGGTTTAAAGTTGATCATGAAAATAATCAAATCATTCCGCCCTTTATCGTCATTAGAGCACTTGGCGAAGGCACTGCTGAAAGTGTGGTTGAAGCACGGAAGAATGGTGAATTTATTTCGATTGAAGATTTAGTAGAAAGAACACGATTAAACACTTCAAACATTGAAAACTTAAAAGAACTAGGAGCGCTAGAGGGTCTCCCAGAAAGTAATCAAATTAGCTTATTTGACTTTATGTAAATTAGTCTTCAAAAAATTTACTTAACATCTTGTTACACGGAGGCCTTACGCCTCCTTTTTCATAGTAAGTCTTTAATTTTTCTCCGGCACCAGGTATTTCAAGGTGATGAGCAATTACAAGATAATAAAATGCAATAGCGGTATAGTCATCCTTATCGTCACTTGCTTCTTCATAATATTTAACAAGTGGTAATAGTGCCTCATAATTTTTAAAGTCAACGGCCTTTTGCAACAATTTTCCGGCAAAATCGTTGTGTTTTTTAAATAATGTCGCTAGTTCATAGTACTTTTGACCTAAGAATTTACGGTGGTCTTGACCTGACTGTATTGCTGCTAGGGATAAGTGTTCTGTTACTTTGTCGATATTTTTTTCGACAAGCGCACTGCGTCTAGCATATACGAGGTTAATTATACTAACCCCGCTAATACGTAATTTATATTCTAAGAAACTATCAAAGTTTTCTAAATGCGGATAACCTTTTTTATTTGTTAAGTAAAAGATAATCTTAATAAAATCATCGCTTAATATTTCAAAAGGAGCATCTTTGTCATTGCGATTAAAATTAAAGGCAAAGGTAATAAAATTATGAAGCGGATAATTCGTGTGTTTTTTTAGTAACGCTAGCGTTTCTTCGCGCTGCGGGACATGAATCCTAGCTCCTTCAAGTAAACGAATAACAATACCTAAAAAGGGATGCGATAAATAATCACGGTCACGCTGAAACTTAACCCGAATAGCATCACCGACTTCGATATTTAGATCGACCCAGCGAGCTTGTAAATAATTAATAAAATCACCGTTTAGTTTACGGAAACCATCACTATATCCTTCATAGGCATTAAGTGCATGTAAAAGATTATTTAAATACTCGCTTATTATAGTTTTCCGATACCCTGATTCTTTATTCATATAAATATTTTATCAAATTTTAAGGTTATCATTGCGTGTATAGATAAAATCAACAGTGTTTATGACACAAAAGTTTGGTAATTTTTAAAAACAGCGTATAATATGTGTGCAGTCGGGATGTAGCACAGCTTGGTAGTGCGTCTGGTTCGGGACCAGAAGGTCGCAGGTTCGAATCCTGTCATTCCGACCATTTTTATTTTAAAGAAATGATGTTCATTGAAAAAAAGTGTGACTAATCACATAATTTCTCAGCGAAGGTTTTAATGAATTTAGCTTTATAAAAAAATTTATGTTGTTAATGTTTTATAATTATCTTGTGCCTCCGTGGTGGAAGTGGTAGACGCGATGGACTCAAAATCCATTAGTAGAGATACTGTATCGGTTCAAGTCCGATCGGAGGCACCATATTGAAACGTAAGGTTTGATACAATTTCAAACCTTTTTTCTTGGCTAAAACACGATAATTGACTTAATATCGTCATATTTTTATGTTTGGGACATTTGATTTTTAGATTTGGGTTGAAAAATGCATAGTTGCACAATTTTACTCGTTAAGGATACATAGAGGGTATTCACTCGTTAATTATAATAATCCCACTGGTTGTAAAGATGTAAATGATGTGAGACCTAATTCTTCAAAAAAAGAAGGGTGATTTGTTAATATCGTTTAGGCAATCATTCCTTTCTTAATTAATTGGTCTCTTTTTTGTAAAGGTGTGAGCCACCCGATTGAAGAACTGCAGATACTGTTTGATCGGATTAAGTAGGCTTTCTTTTGTTTAACTAGGTCGTTGTAGTTATAAAACTTGAGGGTCAAGTAGAAGCGATTGTTGTCATTGCGATAGCTGCGTTCTACCTTGTCGTTATGACGAGGAGTCCGGGGCCGAATGAGTTTGTGTGTCATACCGATTTCAGCACATTAAGTGTCGAATAGATGGATTATTTTAGTTTCTTTGTTGCGGTTGAACTCCAAGCCATTATCGCTTTGAATGATCTTAGGTTGATAGTTGAAGTAAGCAATCGCCCGTTTAACAAAATCAACTGTGGAATAAGAACTTTGTTCTAAATAGGGATAAATGAATCGTTCACGACTAGCTTCATCAATCATTGTGTACTGGTAGTAGCGGTGATCACTTCCTGGCTGAGCTTTGCATTCACGAGGGACATATTTGACATCAATTTGCCATTTCTCACCTAATCGTTCGGGAGTTTTATAAGGTTTAGGTGTATAGGGTGTCTGTTTGACCTTGACAATGCCATAGTAGCCATTGGTTTTGAGCCAGCGATAGAGGCTGATAGGATGCCGTGCATAACCAATAGACAATCTTAGTTTAGAGAATAACTCATTCAGTCCAATGTCAGGATTTCGCTTCATTAATTCAATGATTTTCTTAATTTCTTCCGATGTATGGCTGTTAGGATGAGGTGGATGGGGGCGATGCGATCTATCGAGTAGCGATTCCTTAGAACCATCAAACACTTTATTCCATCGCATTAATGAAGATTTGGAGATGTGATACTTCCGAGTGACGTACTTGATTGAATATCTACCAGATCGATAAAGTAGAACTGCATGATAACGAGTCTTAATCTCGTGAGGAAAATGTGATAAACTTTCCATGGGTGATTTGTATACCTTTCTGTAAAGATTTCCGGCCTTACAGGGATATTATAGGTCACCCCAATTTACTTCTAAGAAAAGTCTCACATCAATTGTAAAGTAACATACATTATTCTAAAGCCACATTAGCGTTATTTGACAATGTTGTTATTCAATAATATAATAATTTTAACAACTTAAAATATACCTAACGATAAAGGGTATGGAAAGGAAAATTATGAAGAAGATTCTTAGATTTCTTCCTGTTGTCGCTCTCCTAGCGGGTGTTTTTGGAGTAGCTACAACAAAATCAGACTCGATTCGAGTTGATGCGGCAGGTCCGTACAAAATACTTGGAGAATTCAATGGTTGGTCAGGAGAAACCAATACAAAAGACCTAACCACCTTTACAACAAACATTGGCGGAGAAAGAGTATATTATGGAAAACACACTATATGGGGAGAATGGAAAGTTCATGGCTCTGATGTGATCTGGTTAGGCGTGGGTAACCTGAACGAACAAGCTAAGGGGGCCGGATTCAGTGGGACTGATAATATTATTAGCCCAGACACAACTGCCCCAGGATCAGAATATACTTTTTTCTTGTATGAAACTGGCAATAGAATAAACGTAATCAAGGATGTGTATTTAGCTGGATCGGCCAATGATTGGACCACAGGTGATGCAACAAGAAAATTTACGCAGGATCCTACTAAACCCTGGATGTACAGTTTCGATACATCCCTCGCTGCTGATGAGGCATTTAAAGTTAACTTTGGAGGCTGGGATGGCGCATTAGGGCACTATAATATGACTAGTGTAAGTGCAAATTATGGTTTTGTATCTAGTGGTGATCCAGATCATAACATTGTTGCTGGAACAGGGTTTTATGCGGGCAATTACACAATTACACTAGACATTGTCAATTATCTAGTTGATATTTCCCCAAAGGCTTCAACAATGGCCGCCGAAATTAATTCTTACCCTGGTGGCGATATCTCTACTCCAGAATGTGCTACTAAGTATGCTGTAATAAAGCCAAAAGTGACTAATTTAAGTGACAGTGAAAAAACAATTTTTGAAACTAGTTCTGATGTTGACATTGCAAATGCACGTGCTCGTTATACTCAATGGGCTACTGCAAACAATGATCTTGCCGGAATGTACACTCCACCTTCTGTCTCTGGTAGAATTTATTCAGTTAATCAACAAAACAACAGGGCGTTAATTACCTTAATTGGACTACTTGGCTTCACTGCAATTGCAGGTTTCTATTTCTTAAAAACTAAAAAACAATAAAGAATAAGATTCTAAAAAAAGACCAACTCGATTTGAGTTGGTCTTTTCTAAATAGAGTTATCTTATATTGACAGATACTACTTTGATTCTTCAATATCAAGAATATCCTTACGCATGATCTCATATTCTTTATCCGTAATTAACTTTTCATCTAACAATGCTTTTGCTTCGAGTAGTAGTTCTTTTCTAGATTTATTAGGCATGCCGTTTGATCCACTTCTAATTTCACTGAACGCCGTCTTTATGGATGGAGTAATTG
>FZPS01000088.1_pt183 | contig 169640 bp, 139 predicted proteins | sample 1817821 | NCBI WGS metagenome assembly FZPS01 (sample SAMEA104158645, study PRJEB21678) | metagenome | place: Germany | collected 2015-04-21 | reverse complement strand
CTTGTGATGACCACCGAGTAAGTCCGCAAGCTCTCCCGACCGATTCGGTACGGGATCACTCTGGAATTTTCGAGTTCCTTACACCTTTAGGTGTGTTGTCTGTCACTGTTCATTTTTCAAGGTCCATACATTATTAAACTGTCTGTTTTGATGTGCGGCTTTCCTGTCAGTTGTAAGGCTTGTCGTCATGCCGCTTGCAGACAGCTTCTATACTATAGCACCGTATCGGCCGATCATCAACCTGTATTGACCGGCGTTAGGCTCATTAAGCGTGAATTATTTCGATATCTCTTTTTAATTCTCCTTAAAGCCATTGCATAATCTGCTTTGCTCAGGATTGATTTCAAAAAGAAATCGCGGCGGAATACGCCGCGTTCTTTTTCTATCCTTCTGCCTATTCTTCTTCTGTTTCCTCTGCCTGCTCATCTTCAGACGTGCAGGCGTATTCTTCGTCATCGCCGTTTTCGGCTTCAAGCCTGGCAATGCTCACGACTGTGTTTCCTTCGGATGTCCTCATAAGTGTCACGCCCTGTGTTGCACGGCCGAGTATGCTTATGTCGGCTACTTTCATCCTTATTATAGTGCCGTCGTAACTGATCAGCATTATCTCGTCTGTTTCATATACCAGTTTGGCGCCGGCTATCCTGCCTGTTTTTTCTGTCACTCTGTAGGTAAGGATGCCTTTGCCGCCTCTAATCTGCGTTTTGTACTCATCAAGCTCGGTCCTCTTGCCGAAGCCGTTTTCTGTGACCACCAGCAGAGTCGAATCCTCCCTCGATGTCGCCATGCCTACCACATAGTCGCCTTCCTCCAGCGTGATGCCTTTGACTCCCTGCGCCACTCTGCCCAATGGCCGGACATCGCTCTCCTGGAACCGGATCGACATGCCCTCCCTGGTGACGAGGATAATGTCCTTTTCGCCGTCGGTGAGCCGCACGTCTATCAGCTCATCATTCTCTCTCAGCGATACTGCCAGCAGTCCTCCCCTCCTGATGTTGTCGTACTGCGAGAGGCTGGTTTTCTTCACGAGACCGTTCCTGGTGGCCATTATCAGATACAGGCCTTCCCTGTACTCGGCTATCGGAATGACTGCAGTGACTTTTTCATCGCCATCCAGTTCAAGCAGGTTGACAATTGCAGTTCCCTTGGCCTGCCGCCCGGCTTCAGGTATCTGATAGGCTTTCAGCCTGTATACCTTTCCTTTGTTTGTGAAGAAAAGGATGTAGTTGTGCGTGGAGGTTACGAAAAGCCTTTCCACAAAGTCCTCTTCCCTCGTGCTCAGCGCCGTCACGCCTTTGCCGCCCCGTTTCTGGCTCCTGTAGGTGTCACAGGGGAGTCTTTTGATATAGCCGAAATGGGTGAGGGTTATGACGATTTCCTCTTCCTTTATGAGGTCTTCGATGTCTATGTCATCTTCGCCGACAGCGATCTCGGTTCTTCTTTCATCACCATATTTTCTCCTGATCTCCATGAGCTCGTCCTCGATTATGCTCAGCAGAAGTGTTTCATCTGCCAGCACTCTTCTGTAATATTCTATCTTCTCCATTACTTCACGGTATTCCTGATCGAGCTTTTCCCTTTCGAGACCCGTCAGCCTGCCCAGTCTCATATCCACTATGGCCTGGGCCTGCCTTTCGCTGAATGCGAACCTTTCTATGAGCCCCTGCTTCGCCAGGGCTTCTGTCCTGGATCCTCTAATGATCCGGATGACTTCATCCAGATTGTCTATTGCCTTTTTGAGGCCTTCCAGTATGTGAGCCCGGGCCTCTGCTTTTTCGAGGTCGAAACGGGTGCGCCTTGTGATGACTTCCTTCTGATGGTTCAGATATAGCTCCAGGGCTGTCTTCAGATTGATGACTCTTGGCAGGAACTTGCCTTCCGGAGTAGGAACGATGGCGAGCATGTTGACACTGAAGGTATCCTGCATCTGTGTGAATTTATAAAGCTGGTTGAGGACCACATTTGCATTTGCATCTCTTTTCAGAGAGATGACTATCCTTACAGCTTCTTCCCTGTCAGATTCGTCGTTTATGTCGGATATGCCTTCGATCCTTTTATCCTTGACCAGGTCCGCTATCTTTTCTATGAGCCTTGCTTTGTTTACCAGGTAAGGAAGGTCTTTTACGACGATCTGCTGTCTGTTGTTTCTGGCAGTCTCGATTTCAGCCTTCGCCCTTATGACAATCCTGCCCCTGCCCGTCCGGAAGTAGTCCCTTATGCCCTGCTTGCCTACGATGGTACCTGCAGTCGGGAAGTCGGGACCTTTGATTATTTTGTTCAATTCTTCTATCGTTATATCAGGGTTTTTTATCAAGGCTACTATCCCGTCTATGACCTCGTTCAGGTTGTGGGGCGGGATATTGGTGGCCATGCCGACGGCGATGCCGGAGCTTCCGTTTACCAGCAGATTCGGAAATCTGGAGGGCAAAACCACCGGCTCCATTTCGTGCTCGTCAAAGTTGGCTTTGAAATCGACGGTATCCTTATTTATGTCTGCCAGCATCTCAGAAGATATTTTGGAAAGCCTGGCTTCCGTATACCTCATTGCAGCCGGCGGGTCACCGTCTCTGGATCCGAAGTTCCCATGACCGTCCACGAGCGGGTATCTCAGCGAGAAATCCTGTGCCATACGCACAAGGCTGTCATATACGGCAGCGTCTCCGTGCGGATGATATTTGCCAAGCACGTCACCGACAGTCGTGGCGCATTTGCGGTAAGGCTTGTCAGCGGTAAATCCCTGGGTAAACATCGAATACAGGATCCTTCTGTGTACCGGTTTCAGACCGTCCCTTACGTCAGGCAGAGCACGGTCGACTATTACACTTACCGCGTAATTTATGAAAGATTCCTTCATCTCCGCTTCTATATCCACCGGAATTAGTTTCTGTGTATTCAGATCTTCAGTTCCTGCCATTAAACAATACCTCTTTCCGTATGTCCTTGATTAAAGCATTGCCAAAATTTCTTAAGATACTTTCTATATTTTAATAAACTTTTAAAACTATGTCCACTTTTTTGACCTTGATTTGCGCGCAATACCAGAGGCAGCGCCGTTTTACCGGATCTGAACTGACGGGGGCAGGCGGGAGTTTTTCCACTAAGTGCGCAGAAAGAAAAAGGGCTGCATTAAAGCAGCCAAACAAAACAGGGGTCATAACGTTTTGAAACACGCAGCGTCTTAATATGGGCCATACGTGGAATCAGCGATATTTAACTGAACGAACTCCGATCATGCTTTCGGTACTCTGACGATGAACTCTATGTATTCACCTCTGTCGAACTGGGCGGCCTTTGCATTGACACCGGATTTCCGCATGAGCTCGATGGCCTGGCGTATGGTGTTTACGAATATGCGGATGTCCTTGATGGTCTTTGACAGCTTCTTTTCAGCCGGCTTGTCCCTGCCCTTTCCGAGATACTTGTCGATGACCCGCTCTATCAGCTCTTCTGTCTTCTTGACATTGAGCCCCTTTTCGCAGACGATCTTGAGGACCTTGAGCTGGAGCTGTTCGTCATGCAGCTTCAGCAGCGCTCTGGCATGCCTTTCGGTAAGATTGTTGTCTGAGAGTATTTTTTTCACCAGGGGCGGCAGGCGAAGAAGCCTTATCTTGTTTGCCACAGTGGACTGGCTTTTTCCTATCTTCTGGGCCAGCTCCTCCTGGGTAAGGCCGTGCTCATTGATGAGGTTGCTGTAGCCCTCAGCCTCTTCAAGGTAGTTCAGATCCTCGCGCTGCAAGTTTTCTATAAGGGCCAGCACGGCCGAATCATTGTCGTTTATGTTTATGACGATGGCCGGGATCTCTTTCAGTCCTGCCATGACAGCCGCCCTGAGTCTTCTCTCTCCGGCAACCAGTTCGTATTTGCTGTTTGAGATCTTCCTCACATTGATTGGCTGTATGACACCATATTGCTGTATTGATTCGCACAGTTCTTCAAGAGCTCCTTTGCTGAACTGTTTTCGGGGCTGATACGGATTGGGTCTGATAGAATCGATATCGATATAGCAGATATTCTTTAAGTCATTTTCCTTTTGCTTTTTAGGAAATTGAAGCTTATTCTCCAGCATACAGCACCATCCTTTTCTATCGCACGTCGTACCATATGCCAAGCGGCAGTACAACTTCACGCATATTTTACATTTATTGCCTGTTTGCTACGTGAAATAATATTCGCCGCCCCTTTTTCAATTTCCTTTTTTTTAAATCAAGAATCGTTCGTCTCTTTTTCTGATTTTTTAACAGTACACTACCTATACCAACGGCTCTTTTGACGGTTTTCCCGCTTTTCTCGGGTACTTTGTCGGCGTTTGTCGAACTTTTCTTACTATGACCACACTTCTTTTTATATCGCTTCCGGGCAGAAGGAAATTATCGATTTGCCGGATCTCTCCGCCAAGGATGGCGAGGGCCTTCGCTGACGCGGCAACTTCTTCTTCACTGCTGCCCTTCATTGCTATGAAGGTGCCACCTGTTTTTACGAGAGGGAGGCAGTATTCCAGAAGCACGGGCAATGAAGCAACAGCCCTGGCCACTGCCACATCATACGCTTCTCTGTGTTCCGGTGACTTTCCGGCATCCTCAGCTCTGCTGTGGACTGCGGTGATGGCATCGAGCTCCAGTTCACTGATAACTGTTTCGAGAAATCTGATTCTTTTTTCAAGGGAGTCCAACAGGACAGTCTCCAGCTGCGGGAGCACGATCTTGAGCGGTATGCCGGGAAAGCCCGCGCCGGTCCCCACATCTATGAGCTTCTTTTTTCCTCTGATATATGGCAGTATGCTCAGAGAGTCCGTAAAATGCTTGAGGATTATTTCTCTGTCGTCTCTGATAGCCGTCAGGTTCATTTTCTCGTTCCATTCCAGCAGGATCCTTTTATAATCGAAAAAACGCCTGACCATGCAGTCATCCAGGTCTGCTCCAAATTCTGCAGCTCCGGTTTTCAGATAGTTTTCCAGCATATGATCCATGATGTTCACCGCCTGTATAATCCAAATTTGTATCTGAGGACTAGTGGAGGGATGCTCAGTCAGCTTTCATCGTGCCTGCTTTCATGGCCATGTCTCGTGCTCAGGTATATAAGAAGCACGGAGATGTCCGCCGGAGATACTCCCGAGATGCGTGATGCCTGGCCCACTGACTCAGGCCTCATCTCAGACAGCTTCTGCCTTGCTTCCAGCCTGAGACCGTGGATCTCTTCGTAGTTGATATCCACAGGTATCTTTTTTCTCTCCATTTTCTTGTATTGCTCCACCTGCACCATTTGCCTCTTTATGTAGCCTGCATATTTGACGGATATCTCCACCTGCTCAGCCACGGGATCGTATTTCCTGCTGCCGGATCTCAGGCTCTCCGGCCTCTGATGATCTATGGCTTCCAGGGCCCTGTATGTTATCTCGGGGCGCCTGAGAAGCTCTGCCAGGCTTGTTCCGGATTTGATCCTGGTGCTGCCTGCTGATTCGAGAAAATCATTGACTTCATCAACAGGCGGCAGCCATGTGCTTTCCAGCCTTTTTATTTCCTCTTCTATCTTTTGCTTTTTGTCAATAAATCTCCTGTATCTCTCTTCTGATATAAGACCTATTTTGTAACCCTTCTCCGTAAGCCGCATATCCGCATTGTCCTGCCTGAGCAGCAGCCTGTATTCAGACCTTGAGGTCATGATCCTGTATGGCTCAGAGGTGCCCTTGGTCACCAGGTCGTCTATCAGCACGCCTATGTATGCCTCAGATCTGTCCAGTATGAGCGGCGGCTCCTGTCTGATCATCTTTACTGCATTTATGCCGGCTATGAGTCCCTGCGCTGCTGCCTCTTCATATCCGGAGCTTCCGTTGATCTGACCTGCGGAAAACAATCCCCTTATATCCTTGAATTCGAGACTCAGCTTCAACTGAGTGGGATCGATACAGTCATATTCTATGGCATATGCGCTTCTCATTATATGTACATTTTCAAGGCCAGGCAGCGTCTTTATCATTTCTTCCTGTACATCTTCAGGAAGGCTGCTGGACATGCCCTGCAGATACATCTCATGGGTGTCGAGCCCCATGGGCTCCACAAACACCTGGTGCCTTTGCTTGTCTGCGAACCGTACCACTTTGTCTTCGATGGAAGGGCAATATCTGGGGCCGATGCCTTCTATCATGCCCCCGTACAATGGCGAGCGGTGGAGATTTTCCCTTATCAGCTCATGGGTCCTGCTGTTGGTATAAGTCAACCAGCATAGGACCTGCTCCCTTTCGATGGCTTCATTTTCGAATGAAAACGGTACTATCACATCATCGCCCGGCTGCTCCTCCATTTTTGAAAAGTCTATGCTTCTCCTGTTTATCCTTGCCGGAGTCCCGGTTTTGAACCTCATCAGCCTGATGCCCTTTTCCCTGAGGCTGTCTGACAGCCTGTCCGCAGGATATAGTCCGTCGGGACCGCCGCTGTAGCTTATGTCGCCTATATGTATCTTTCCCTTCAGATATGTGCCTGTGGTCAGTATGACCGCCCTGCATCGATATACCGCGCCGGTATGGGTCTTTACACCGGTAACGGTTCTACCGTCCTCAGTGGTCAGGAGCTCCGTGACTTCGGCCTGCTTTATGTAAAGGTTGTCCTGGCTCTCCAGAGTTTTTTTCATCACTGACTGGTACATCCTCCTGTCCACCTGCGCCCTCAATGAATATACCGCCGGTCCTTTTGTCCTGTTGAGGATCTTTGATTGTATCAGGGTTTGGTCGGCGCATTTTGCCATTTCTCCGCCCAGGGCGTCTATTTCGCGCACCAGGTGACCTTTGCCCGTTCCGCCTATGTTGGGATTGCATGGCATGTTTGCCACTGCATCGAGATTGATCGAGAAAATGATGGTTTTCATGCCAAGTCTGGCACAGGCCAGTGCTGCTTCACATCCGGCATGTCCCGCACCTACGACTGCTATATCGAATTTTCCGGCTATGTATTCCATATTCCCTCCGAAACCTGATATCTGTCATCGCTTCCCGTCCCCGGTGTCCTCCGGCAGATGCGGGAGGCTGCTTGCTTTCTTCGTTTCAGGATATCCGTATCTATCATTTACCCACACAGAATTGTGAGAAAATCTCGTTTATAACGTCTTCGCTGACTGATTCTCCGGTTATCTGCCCGAGGGCATCTGCCCCGTCCCTGATATCGATGGTCACAAAATCCAGCGGTAAGCCACTCGTGTATGCTGATTCTGCCGAATCAAGGCTCATGATGGCATCTTCGATGAGCTGCCTGTGGCGCGCATTTGTCAGCAATATCTCACTGTTTGATGATATTTCGCCTTCTGCAGCCAGTTCTTCTATTTTATCTGCCAGATCATCCATCCCGGTACCGTCGACCATGGAGGCTACCACTACCGGCATTTCCCCGGAATCCCTGATGTGTGCTTTCATTGTTTCGATCCTCTGGTCATCAGCTATATCTGTCTTGTTTATCATTACTATGGTCTTTTTGTCCCGGGAAGTCTCCATCACTTCCCTGTCTTCGTCGGTTATCCCAGTCTGGGCATCGAGTACGATGATGACCAGCTCCGCCTCTGCTGCGGCGAGTCTCGCCTTTTCAACTCCTATTGTTTCAACAGGATCGTCGGTGATACGGATCCCTGCTGTATCGAGGAACCTGACAGGGATACCCTTTATATTCACATATTCTTCGATTATGTCCCTGGTGGTGCCGGGAATGTCGGTGACGATGGCTTTGCTGCTCCCCGCCAGGGCGTTGAGAAGTGAGGATTTTCCCGCATTGGGCTTGCCGATGATCGCCGCAGTTATCCCCTCCCGCAGAAGTCTTCCCCTTGCAAATCCCTGCAGTGTCCTGTGCAGTTCTTCCCTTATTTCGTTGATACCGCTGTGGACCATCTCGCCGGTGATTTCTTCGATGTCTTCTTCCGGATATTCTATCGAGGCTTCTATCCCGGCGATGAGTTCTATCATCCTCCTGCGGGCATTTCTGATTTTCTCCGACAGTTTTCCCTGGAGCTGTGCCGCTGCAGCCCGCGATCCTTCGTCCGTTTTCGAGTTTATCAGGTCTATCACTGCTTCAGCCTGTGCCAGGTCCATCCTGCCGTTTATAAAGGCGCGTTTGGTAAATTCACCTGCATGTGCCGGCCGGGCTCCGTGTCTGAGAACGAGCGAAAGCACCCTGTTGAGCACTACGATCCCGCCGTGGCAGTTTATCTCTATGGTATCCTCGCCGGTAAATGTATTTGGGGCATCCATCTTTATGAGCAGCACGTCATCTACCATATGTCCGTCGGCAGGGTCTATGATCCTGCCGTGTACTACAGTATGGCTCTTTATTTCACTTATTTTTTTCCTGCCTCTGAATATACGTGCCGCAACGCTGGTGGCCTCGGGGCCGCTGATCCTTATTATGCCGATGCCTCCCGTTCCGAAAGGGGTCGAGATGGCAGCTATGGTCTCAGCGTTTCTGCCCGGCACAGCTGCTGCAGCTTCTGTCCGGTCACACATTCCACATCATCCTTAAACTCAAAAGAGGACAATTGGATTGTCCTCTGTCTATTATACATTGTGAACAGGTCATTCATACAGATCCGCCTTCGGGGAGTATGGGCACATCACCTGTCAGAATAGGCCTGTTTGAGTGTTATGACGACTTTTCTGTTCGGATCTTCACCTACACTGTATGTTTCTACATATTCATTGTGCTGGAGTGTGGAGTGTATTATCCTTCTCTCATAAGGATTCATCGGCTCCAGAGAAACGTTCCTGCGGTACTTCACTACTTTGTCCGCCAGCCTTTTCGCCAGCCTTACGAGGGTTTCCTCTCTCTTCTTCCTGTAGTTTTCTATGTCTATGGTCAGCCTTTTATATCTGCCGCTTTTCTTATTGACTACCAGGCTTGTCAGATACTGCAGCGCATCCAGTGTTTCGCCGCGCCTTCCTATGATTATCCCGCTGTCTTTTCCTGATACCTGCAGCAGTATGGAGTCTTCATCCTCATATGATTCAATGTCGACATCCACATTCATCTTCTCGAAAACACTCTCCAGAAACCGGACTCCTTCTCCGGCCAGGTCCATTTTGAGCCTCACTTCCACCCGCGCCTGTTTGCTGCCTATGCCAAAAAGGCCTTTGGACCCTTCCTCCAGCACTGTGACTTCGACGTCCCCGATATCTGCGCCCAACTCTTCCAGTGCCGCATTAACTGCATCTTCGACGGTTTTTCCAGTAGTTTCTATCACCTTGCTCATCTATACCAGCAACCTCCTTTTAGCCGCCATTTTTCAAACAGATCCCCAAAACACACGCTACCGCATTCTAAGTCCTTCGCTTTTATGAGATGACGATCCTGATTTGGCTTATTTCTTCTTTTTACCGCCTTTTTTCTTTCCGCCTTTTTTTCCGCTTCCCGTTTTGCCTTTTTTCTTTTTTTCTCCAGATGGCAGCTGTTTTTCAGAAACGGACTCTCCACTATCTATTGTACCATTATTTTCACCGGTTGATTCTTTTTTCTTTGACCCATCGCTGAGCCTGGCTTTACCGCCGCCGGCTGCCGCCGCAGCTTCTGCCGGTTTGTTCTTGTTAAGCACGAATTTGTTTAAATACAACTGCTGAAAGATTGCGAATACATAGCCTGTCATCCAGTACAGAATAACACCTGCAGGAAGCCTGAATGAAAACATCAGCGTCATTATGGGGCCGATATACATCATGGAATTGCTTGAACAGCCTGCCGGTCCGCTTTTCTGGTCGCTGGTGTTTTTCGGCATCGACAGCTTACTTGACAAAAAAGTGGTCACTGTCGCAACGATGACGAGTATGAACAACGGGAGATATATCTTCCATTCCGGTCCGAAAATGACATTGGGCTGGAAGGAAGCTACTTCGCCCAGATGCAGACCGAGGAAGCTGCGGAAGTCTATGAGCTCGGATTTTTCCAGCAATCCGCCTGCTTCTGTCAGCATATCGGGATGCTCGTTGAAGAAACTCAAAGCCCTGATTTCTCTGTGAATACCCCAACTTTTGGTTACTTCTTCAACGGTCATCGGGATGTTTTCCAGGTGCAGCGCCGAGTTTATGGATGCCTGGGCTTTTGCTGCAGCATTTACGATCCCGTCTATGGCTTCCATGGATTTTCCAAGCATGAATTTCAATGGCTGTACGATGACCCAGTACAGTGTGAGTATCAGGGGCATCTGTATCAGTAAGGGGAGACAACCTCCGGCAGGGTTGTAGTTGTGTTCCTGGTAGAGCTTCATAAGCTCCTGATTCATTGCTTCCCTGTCGTCCTTGTACTTTTTCTGGATATCATTTATCAGAGGCTGTATCTCCTGCATTTTCATCGTCGACTTGTGCTGTTTTATCGTCAACGGAAGCAATGCAAGCCTGACTATGAATGTGAATATTATTATGGCAAGACCGTAATTCTCAAATGCAATGTCATAAATGAACTTGAGGAACTTGCCAAGCGGGTAAGCTAAAAAATCAAACGACATAACTTACTTGTTCCCTTCATTATTTTTTGTGTATATACACATTCTTTTTTTTTAATATTATAGACCATGAGCCTGCGAAAAGGCTGCAAAATTTCCCTGATGTCGTTCCCAAGCCGCATATCCGCTGTATGACGGCACTGAGGTCTATTTTACAGGGTCATAGCCGCCGGGATGGAAAGGATGGCATTTCAGTATACGCTTTACAGCAAGACAGCTTCCTTTCAGTACGCCATATTTGTCCAATGCGTCGATGGCATATTGGGAGCATGTAGGGTAAAACCTGCAGCTCCTTTTTGATTTAAGAGGCGATACGTATTTTTGATACAGCCGTATCATTGCTATTAAGAGTTTCTTGATCCATCCCATTTTTCTCTGTCAAATATGCGGGCTCTTTTCAAAAGGTATTTCAATTCCTTCAGGATGTCCGCAAATCTGTATTCCGTTTCCACTTTCCTTGCCGTTATTACTATATCGAGACCGCCAGTGATAAAAGGTTCATAATATCTGTAGCTCTCCCTGATCAGTCTCTTGACCCTGTTTCGCGTGACGCTTTTTCCTATCTTTTTGCTTACGCTCACGCCAAGCCTGTTGATTTCCATATTGTTTTTCAGGATATACAGTACCAGATACTTTCCCGGAAAAAATCTGCCCCTCCTGTAAATACGGGCAAATTCATAGTTTTTCTTCAAACGTTCCGTTTTCTTCATTTTCTCCTTATTTCCTGAAAGAAAAAGACCACACTCATGCGGTCTTACGCTGAAAGCACTTTTCGTCCCTTTAGTCTGCGTCTTCTCAATACCTTCCTGCCGTTTCGCGTGCTCATTCTCTTTCTGAAGCCATGTATTTTGCTTCTCTTTCTCTTTTTTGGCTGGTATGTTCTTAGCACAGTTTACACCCCCGTTTCATGCCGCTTTCAAGTGTATCACTTAAAATAAGTATTTGCTTTTATATATTTCTTTAAACAAAAAATAAACGTGTATAATGTCCCGCAGGACAAATACATCACGCCAATTATATATTAAAACTTTTGATTATGTCAAGAAACTATTCTCTTTTCGTTGTTTCCGGAATTTTCATCCGAGCAGTTCATACCCCTCTCTATATAATAAAGAAGGGTAACTTTTTCATGTTTTGCTGGCGGCTTTATCAGAAGTGACAGGCTGTGGATAATTGAAGATTTCCAGATTTAATTGTGGATAACTGGACCATTTGTTCATTGAATATTGCCCGAAAGTCTGATATATTATTTATGCTCAATAGTGTTCACAAATTTCCTTTTGATCACTGTCATACAACAAAACCTTGGAGGAAAACCATGAATTTGACGTTATCCAGCATCTGGCCCAGAGTGCTTGATCTCTTAAAAAACGAACTGACTGAAATCAGTTACAACACATGGATCAATACCATCGAACCCATATCCTCCAGTTCGGATACCATCGTTCTTGGAGTTCCAACAGATTTTAACAAAGGCATAATCGAATCGAGATATTCAGCTCTTATTTCAAATGCTGTAAAGCAGGTTACTTTAAAGGAATATACCATAAAAATAACGGTGCCTTCCCAGGAGCCGGCATCGCAGATCAAGCATTCGTCTGATGCTTCGGTAAATGAAGAGCTTTATAATTCCATACTGAATCCAAAATATACTTTTGATACTTTTGTCATAGGCAACGGGAACAGACTGGCGCATGCGGCCGCGGTAGCTGTGGCAGAGGCTCCGGCCCAGGCATACAACCCGCTTTTCCTGTACGGCGGTGTCGGCCTTGGCAAAACTCATCTCATGCATGCAATAGGTCATTACATACTGAGCCAGAATCCTTCATCGAAAGTGCTGTATGTATCTTCTGAAAAGTTTACCAATGATCTGATAAACGCCATTAAAGATGATACAAATGAGGAGTTCAGGACTAAGTACAGGAATATGGATGTTCTGCTCATAGACGATATTCAGTTCATAGGCGGTAAAGAGAGGACTCAGGAAGAATTCTTCCATACCTTCAATGCCCTGTACGAAGCAAACAAGCAAATCATCATTTCCAGCGACCGGCCGCCGAAAGATATCACTACTTTGGAGGACAGGCTCCGCTCAAGATTTGAATGGGGCTTGACTGCAGATATACAGTCGCCGGATTTTGAAACCAGGATCGCGATCCTGAAGAAAAAAGCACAGCTGGAAAATATCACGATACCCAATGATGTGCTTGCATTCATCGCTGATAAGGTCGTATCCAATATACGTGAACTGGAAGGCGCACTGAACAGGGTCATTGCATATTCGTCTCTGACGGATACTGAAATATCTGTCGATATGTGTGCTGAAGCACTGAAGGAGATCCTTGCTGCATCGAACAACAAGGTGATCGATACGACTCACATTATAGAATCGGTGTCCAGATACTACGACCTGAGGACTGAAGAGATCCTGTCCCAGAAAAGGAACAGGAATATCTCCTATCCCAGGCAGATCGCCATGTATCTGTGCCGGGACATAATGGGGCTGTCCCTTCCGAAGATAGGAGAAGAATTTGGTGGGAGAGATCATACCACCGTTATACATGCTATTCAGAAAATAGAGGAAGATATGCAGATGAATCCGGAAGTGAAACGCACCATAGAGGAGCTGAAAAGAAATATAACCGGCAATTAGGATTATCCCCAGAAAATGTTGATATGGGGATAAGTTGATGTTGGTAATATGTTGATAACTCAGATTATTTTTTTTCATCCACTTTCAGCAACAAATTATCAACACTTTAATCAACAACCGAAAGCCTGATGTTTCAAGGCCTTGCACCAGTTATGCACGGAATCAACAGCACTTACTATTATTACTGAATTATTATATTATTATTAAATAAAGACATGGAGGTCATTTTGATGAAAGTTATATGTTCAAAAGAAAACCTGCTCGAAGGAATAAACATCGTTCAAAAGGCAGTATCTGCCAAAACAACATTGCCAATACTCGAAGGTATTCTTATAGAAGCCGGTGAAAATATCAAACTTACATCCAACGACCTTGAAATAGGTATCGAATGCTGTGTGGATGCTGATGTAAGGGAGAAAGGATCCATCGTTCTCAATGCCAGGATGTTTGGAGAGATAATCAGGAGATTTCCTGATGCAGAAGTGATGATTGAAGTCAAAGAGAACAATAATGTGGTCATCGAATGCGAGAACTCCATGTTTGAGATAAGGGGACTGGATGCAGAAGGATTTCCGGCCCTGCCTACAGTTGAGAAGAATGACGGCATAAAGATAAGCCAGAAAAAGCTCAAGGATATGATAAGACAGACCATTTTTGCTGTAAGCATGGATGAAAACAGGCCGATGCTTACAGGTTCATTGTTTGAATATAAGGATGGCAGGTTTACCATAGTATCTATTGACGGGTACAGGCTGGCAATGAGATGTCTGGATCCTGAGGAAGAAAAGGATACGGAAAATGCTGAAAGAAAACTCATCATACCGGGAAAAACTCTTAACGAAATAGCAAAGATACTGCAGCCTGTGGATGATGATCTGTACATATATGCTGCAGGCAACCAGATCCTTTTTGATATGGGCAACTGCATCATGACCTCCAGGCTTCTTGAAGGAGAATATTTGAACTATATGAGTATATTCCCCAAAGATCATGAAACGAAGATCAGGGTCAATACAAAAGAGCTGCTTTCATGTTTTGAAAGAGCTTCATTGGTAATAACCAGTGAAGAGAGAAGATATCCGGTCACTCTTGATATTTCAGACGATAAGATGGTCATCACGGCTAATACGGAAGCCGGGAATGTAAGAGAAGAGATGAAGGTGGATATGGACGGCAAAAAGCTGGAGATATCGTTCTACCATAAGTTTTTCATAGAAGCGCTGAGAGTGATAGACAATGAAATGATAGACGTATATTTTACCACCAGCCTGGGGCCCTGTACGATAAAGCCACTCCAGGGCAATGATTTTGCTTATCTGATATTGCCCATCAGGAGGTAAGCAACTGTAAACGGAGAGGTGGCCGGAAGGCATATTAAAATGCTGTAATATGGAAATGATAATATTATACAGCGGGAACAGATATCAAATTATTTAAGGAGCGCCTGATCCTGCGGGACAGAATGATTTACCTGATATAATGCAGAAACATTGAGAAAGAAGGATTTTGTTTGGAAAAAGTTAAAATAACGACAGAATTTATAAAACTCGAACAGTTGCTTAAATTCACAGGAATAGCACAAAGCGGTTCTGATGCAAAGAAGCTTATTGCGGCCGGAATTGTCAAAGTCAACGGAGCAACGGAACTGCAGAGAGGCAAGAAGCTCAGGCCAGGGGATATCATGGAGTTTGAAGGAAGCAGATATTTAGTAGAATAACATCTGGAAGGTAAGGAGTTTTTATTGAAGGTAAAAAGCATCACTTTAAAAAACTACAGGAATTATGAAAATGCGGAAATAAGCTTTGCTGATACATTTAATATAATTTATGGTAATAATGCCCAGGGTAAAACAAATATCATAGAAGCAATTTTTTTATGTGCATCAGGCAGATCACACCGAACATCAAAAGACAGCGAGCTTCTGAAATACGGCAGAGATTTTTTCGACATAAGGCTGGAGTATGCCAGGTCCGACAGGGATGAACAAATACATATAGTATACAGTAATGAGAACCGAAAAAGAATAAGCATCAACGAGATACCATTGAAAAAAATCGGCGGATTGATGGGGCATCTGAATGCGGTTATTTTCTCTCCCGAGGATCTTCTCGTGATAAAGCAGGGACCTGCGGAAAGAAGACGATTCATGGACATTACACTGAGTCAGCTCAGACCTTCTTATTTTTATGATCTTCAGCAGTATTCCAAAATACTTTTTCAAAGGAACAATCTCCTGAAAACGATTTCAATAAATAAAGAGCTGGCAGATACACTTGAAGTGTGGGATCATCATCTGGTGAAAACAGGTTCCAGGATAATGAAGGCCCGGAAGGATTTTATAAAAAGACTTGATAAACTCGCAGCCGGCCGGCATGAAAGACTTACAAACTCTGAAGAGAGGCTGAAGCTAGTGTATGATCCTTCATTCAGCATCAGGAACGATGATGATGAAAAAGATATAGAAACCGCATTCTGGAACACTATCAGGAAGAACAGGGACAGAGAATTGCAGAAAGGCATCACCATGTCGGGGCCGCAAAGAGATGACATAGATATAATACTGAACGGCGAAAGTACCAAGATATACGCTTCACAGGGACAGCAGAGGACTTCGGTCCTTTCAATGAAGCTGGCCGAGATAGATCTTATGAAGGATGAGACAGGAGAATACCCCGTACTTTTGCTCGATGATGTCCTGTCAGAACTGGATGATAACCGGAGAGAATATCTGCTGGACAGTATTGAAGGCATACAGACTCTCATAACCAGTACTGAAAGAAGATTTTTCACAAGAAGCAGCGAAGGATCGGCTTTTTTCCATGTGGAAAGCGGAAAAATAAAGAGGCAGGAGATGTAACAGGCTGACAGGGATCTCGCAGATGCAGTTTAGATTTGTAAATTGAAAAATCCAATTGGACCAGTAAATGATAAAAGAGAGTGCATATACGGAACAGATATGAAAACTTTAAATATGAGAAGCAGGGGCAATCATTTGCGAAGAGTATTTAATTAAGTTAAAATATGTATTGTATCAGGAAACAAAATTACAGGAGGCGGCCATGTTTTTACATATAGGCGGCGATGTGGTAATACCGATGAAGAACGTCATAGCGATACTGGATATAGAATCCTCCACGATATCGAAGGATACGAGGGATTTTCTTAAAACTGCTGAGGAGGAAGGATTTGTCACTGCCATCACAGATGATCTTCCCAGATCTTTCATAATAACTGAAGTAGATAAAAAAAGCAGGATATATCTTTCACCGATCTCATCTGTAACACTGCAGAAGAGATCCGGATCCATGAACGTTATGTACACGCTTTAAATCAGTTGCATTCAAGGGGTTTACAGGAGGATGAGATGAGCGAGATAAACGTTGAGAACAACAATATCAATTATGATGAAAATCAGATACTCGTACTGGAGGGGCTCGAGGCTGTCAGGAAAAGACCGGGGATGTATATAGGTACTACATCTCTCAGAGGTCTGCATCACCTGGTATATGAGATAGTTGCCAACAGTGTGGATGAGGCCCTTGCTGGGAGATGTGACAGGATCGAGATTATCGTTGAAAAAGATAATTCCATTACTGTAAAGGATAATGGAAGTGGGATACCGGTGGGGATCCATCCCAAAATGGGTATACCTACTGTGGAAGTTGTCCATACGGTGCTCCACGCAGGTGGAAAATTTGGCGGTGGAGCTTACAAGGTAGCAGGAGGACTCCATGGAGTAGGCGCGTCTGTGGTGAATGCTCTTTCCGAGTTCATGGAAGTACAGGTAGCAAGGGAAGGAAAGCTGTACAGCCAGCGCTATGAGCGGGGTAAGACTGTCACTCCTCTGGAAGTAATAGGAGAGGCAGATTATACAGGCACAAAAACGCATTTCAAACCGGATCCGGAGATTTTTGAGGATACTGTATTTGATTTTGACGCCATGGTGACCAGATACAGAGAGATGGCTTTCCTGAACAAGGGGATCCGCCTGATCCTCGTCGATATGAGGGGCGAGGAGCCGGTTAAAAAGGAACTCCACTATGAAGGCGGGATAGTATCCTTCGTCGAGTATATAAACAAGGACAAGAATGTACTCCACGATCTGCCTATATATATCGAAGGTGAGAAAGACGGATCCTATTGTGAAATAGCGATGCAGTATAATGACAGATATGTAGAGAATATATTCAGCTACGCCAACAATATCGCCACAACAGAAGGCGGGACCCATCTGACCGGTTTCAAGACGGCGATCACAAAAGTCATAAACGACTATGCCAGAAAAAATAATTTTCTTAAGGAAAATGACAAGAACCTGCTGGGTGAAGACGTAAGGGAAGGCCTCACTGCGATAGTGAGCGTAAAGCTTCTCGATCCCCAGTTCGAAGGCCAGACAAAAACAAAACTTGGCAACAGTGAGATCAGAGGTCTGGTAGAGAGCATAGTTAATGAAAAACTGACGTATTTCCTTGAAGAAAACCCCTCTGTTGCAAAAGTGGTACTGGATAAATCCATCGCAGCATCCAGGGCCAGGGAAGCAGCGAGGAAGGCAAGGGAACTGACAAGGAGAAAGAGCGCCCTGGAGACCACTACGCTCCCGGGCAAGCTGGCAGACTGTACGGAAAGAGATCCTTCCCTTTGTGAGATATATATAGTAGAAGGCGATTCGGCCGGCGGTTCTGCGAAACAGGGCAGAGACAGGAGATTTCAGGCGATACTGCCTTTATGGGGCAAAATGCTGAATGTCGAAAAATCCAGAATAGATAAGGTCTATGGCAACGACAAGCTCATGCCGGTAATAACTGCTTTGGGTGCGGGCATCGGCGAGGATTTCGATCTCTCGAAACTCAGATATGACAAGGTTATAATAATGGCCGATGCTGACGTAGACGGATCCCATATACGTACATTGCTGCTGACATTCTTCTACAGATATATGAAGCCGCTGGTGGAAAACGGGCATGTGTATATAGCGATGCCTCCGCTTTACAGGGTCTATAAAGGAAAAGAAGAGTATTACGCTTATAACGAAGCAGAGCTCGAGAAGATACAGAGAGAAAAGAACTGGAAGAAGGAAGAATGCAATGTTCAGAGATATAAAGGCCTCGGGGAAATGAGCTCGGAGCAGCTTTGGAATACGACAATGAACCCCGAGACCAGGACGATGAAAAAGGTAGAAGTAGAAGATGCGGTGGCAGCTGATAAAATATTCACTATACTCATGGGTGACAAGGTCGAACCGAGAAAAGAGTTCATTCAGATGAATGCAAGACATGTCACGAACCTGGATATATAATGACAATGGTGAAATGTTCCGAAAGACACAAATACAGCATACAACAGGCGATGTTTCACGTGAAACATCGCTTGGTTTTTGGCATTGAAAAATGAAATTATTACTGTATTTGCTGTTCAACAAATTGAAGTTGATATTGCTCATTCTATGTAAAGCAGAAAGTATACAGTTCTGTACTGCGCGACATGAGCGATGTAAGTGTTTCCTGCATTGATGCGGCCTGGTGATGTATTATCAGAGCGAGGAAAAGCAAGCCGGTTGACTGAGCAAAATGCAAAAAACGTAATTTGTTCTCTTCGCATTTTCCGAGTTTTGGTTTTGCCTTAGATGAACTATACAGCTCTTGCAAATTAAGCGTCCGTTTACGAAATTGCACAGTATCATATAGCAGCATCACATAACAGTGAATCAGCATTCTCTGTAAACTACGCTAAACTTATCACCTGGAGTGTAACATTTTATCACTATATGTTATAATTACATAGACCAACAAATTATATCGGGAGTGAATATATTGGCCAAGGTTATTGCTATCGCAAACCAAAAAGGAGGAGTCGGAAAAACTACTACTGCTGTAAACCTCAGTGCTTGCCTTGCTTATAAAGGCAAGAAAGTTATAATAATTGATGCGGATCCTCAGGGCAATACTACCAGCGGCCTGGGAATTGAGAAACAGAATGTAAAAAAATCCATATATGAAGTAATAATAAATGATGAGAGAATAGAAGATGCACTGATGCCGACTATGATAGAGAATCTCCATATCTGTCCATCCAATATACAGTTGGTGGGGGCAGAGGTGGAACTGGTATCGGTGATATCGAGAGAAACAAGGTTGAAGGCAGCCCTGGATGAAATAAAAGATGAATACGACTTTGTGATCATAGATTGTCCCCCATCGCTGGGACTGCTGACATTGAACGCACTGACAGCAGCAGATACGATACTGGTGCCGATCCAGTGTGAATATTATGCCCTTGAAGGCCTGAGCCAGCTGATGAATACGGTAAGGCTGGTACAGAGGCATCTGAATCCTTCGCTGGAAGTAGAGGGTGTGGTGCTGACCATGTTTGATGCAAGGACCAACCTTTCTATACAGGTAGTAGAGGATGTAAAGAAATATTTCAGAAACAAGGTATACAGGACTATTATCCCGAGAAATGTGCGTCTAAGTGAAGCACCAAGCTTTGGACTTCCTATTATATTGTACGACCCCAAATCTAAGGGCGCGGAGTGCTATATGGATCTCGCCCGGGAAGTGATCGATTATTCGGAGGAGGTAAATGTTAGATGAGAAAAGGGCTTGGGAAAGGACTGGGTGCATTATTAGGGACTGATGAAACAGAGAATAAAGGTATAACTGAGGTAAGGATCAATGATATAGAACCCAATACGGATCAGCCGAGAAAGACTTTCGATGACGAAAAGTTGTCTGCACTGGCCGAGTCGATCAAGCAGCACGGCATAGTCCAGCCCTTGATAGTACAGCAAAACGGGAATATGTACAGGATAGTGGCAGGTGAAAGAAGGTGGAGGGCCGCCAGACTTGCAGGTCTTGAAACAGTCCCGGTAATAGTAAGGGATCTCTCGGACAGGGAGGTCATGGAGGTCGCTCTTATAGAAAACCTTCAGAGACAAGACCTGAATCCCATCGAAGAAGCAGAAGCATATGAAAAGCTGATCTCTGAATTCGGAATGACCCAGGAAGAAGTAGCATCAGTCGTCGGAAAAAGCAGACCTGCGATAACAAATTCGTTAAGGCTGCTCTCTCTGAAAGATGATATAAAATCCAGGCTCATATCAGGAGAAATATCCAGCGGTCATGCCAGGGCGTTGCTCGCAATAGATGATGCAAAGCTTCAGCTTAAAGCGATGCAGGAAATCATCGAAAAAGAAATGAGTGTAAGAGAGACAGAAAAACTCATAAAACAGTTTACGGCACAGAAAAAACAGAAGGCTCCCAAAAGGCCTGATGCAGATTATCAAGCCATAGAAGAAAGGTTCAGAGAGATATTTGGCACCAAGGTAAAGATAATGAACAATAAGAAGAACGGGAAAATACTCATAGAATATTATTCGCAAGATGAACTGGACAGGATAATAAACCTGGTTGAAAACATTTATCAAAACAGTAAAAATTAGCCACGCCACAAAATCGATTTTAAGAGCTGTTTTTGGAAAAGGCAATATGATTTATCATAAATAAACTAAAATGCGTTTAAAGTGAAAACAGAAGCCAATAAGGATGTATGGCAAAAAACAGATAAATGTTTCACGTGAAACATCTGTAAGAAGAAAAAAGTGAAAAAGAAACTGCAGAAGGGGAAGGATTTATGAACTTATTCGATTTGCCTGTTGAATGGCTGGTATTGATCGGATTCAATTTCTTTCTTATACTGGTACTGCTCCTGATGAATGCTTCGAACAGAGCAAAGATCAGAAGGCTGAGATCAAAATACGATAAATTCATGAACGGTTCAAATGGTCTCAGCATCGAACAGCTTCTTGAAGAGTGCATTGACAAGCTCAATGATGTTATCGAGAAAAATAAGGAACTGGAATATCAGATAAATTCTATAAAGAGGAACTTATATTACTGTGTCCAGAAAGTCGGAGTCGTCAGATATAATGCCTTCGACGATGTGGGCAGCGATTTGTGCTTCTCAGTTGCTTTTCTTGACAATAATGATGATGGTGTAGTGATCAGCAGCCTCTTTGCAAGAGAAAGCTCTACTACATATGCCAAGCCGATTATTAGAGGAAAATCAAAATACGCGCTTTCCGCCGAGGAGATCAAGGCCATAGATCTGGCCAGGAGATCCCGGGTTACAGATATATATGATGACTGAATTTCTTCTGCCGATCCTTCAGCTTGTATCCATACAGAATGCTGATTGAGATCGGCTGTCGAAAAGCCATCGAAGTTTCAGGATCATATGGATAACGGTGTATGTAACAGATTGATATTAAAAAACAGAAGACATTTTTGCGCAGTTTATTCAGGAAAGCGGGTGTAGTTATAAAAATCTCGATGCGACAGGGGGTTTATCATGATCAAATCAGGGGTTATTTCTACAGACAGGACAAAGTGTGTAGGCTGCAACAAATGTATACGGGCATGCATTGTACCGCACGCAAACAGGGTAACTGACGAAAGAAAGATAATCGTCGATTATGCCAACTGTATTTTATGCGGTGAATGCCTTAAGGCTTGTAATCATGGGGCGCGCAGCTATGTTGACGACACACGGGAATTTTTCAGCGAGCTGGAAAAGGGAACTGAAGTCGCAGTAATAGTAGCTCCGGCTTTCAGGTTCAATTATCCGGACAAGTTTAAAAATGTCCTTTCCTGGCTCAGGACCAAAGGTGTCAGGTTCATCTACGATGTCAGCTTTGGCGCGGATATCACCACTTACCTGTATATAAAGGCCATAGTTGAAAAGAAACTGAATACTGTGATCGCTCAACCTTGTCCGGTCATAGTAAACAGTATAGAGCGCTATCATACAGAACTGATAAAATACCTCAGTCCTATAGGTTCGCCAATGTACTGTACTGCCGTTTACCTGAAAAAATATGACGGTTTCAAAGGAAAAATAGCGGCAATATCGCCCTGTATCGGAAAAACCGATGAATTCGGCAGGGATGATACGATCGATTACAATGTTACATTTACGAAACTTATGGAAGTATACAATGCTGCGGGGTATGATCCTGGTGCAGAGACAGGATTTGACTCTCCTGAAAGCCTTGTCGGATACTGGTATCCGACTCCGGGTGGTCTGAAGGAGTCAGTGGAGCAGATCTTCGGAAGGAAATATCACATAAGAAGGATAGAAGGACCGCAGCTCGCCCAGGAATATCTGAAAGAAATCAGTCAGTCACCCAACGTCATACCTCTGGTCATAGACATATTGAATTGTTCGGAAGGCTGTCTGTCAGGCACCGGTACCGAAGCCGGGATACCGCATGATTTCAAGGATAGGGCTTTGTTTGAGAAGGCTGGCGAAGAGAAGGGCAAGGTGCTGTCCAACAGGAAGCGCCAGCTTAAAAAACTGGTTAAGCATTTTGACAAAACTCTAAAAATGGAAGATTTCATCTATACATATACAATGCGGAAGGATGACGCCGTCATAACCGAGCAGGATATTGAATCTGCCTTTGAAGCTCTCCTGAAGTTCAATGAAGAGGAAAGAACTGTGGACTGTGCAGCCTGCGGATACGAATCGTGCCATCAGATGGCTGAAGCAGTATTCCTCGGCTATAACTTCCCGGACAATTGCATTCACTATTCCAAGAAAATGCTGGAAAAATCCCATGATGAGATTTCATTGGAGAAGAGGAAAACGGAGCAGCTTCTGGCCAAAGCCAATGACATGACAGACAAACAGTCTGAGTTCATTTCAAAGCTCCACAGTGAAGTCGAAACCGTGGATCAGATAATAGGTGAACTGGTCCAGGTATATACGAATATCGTCAATGACATCACTAATATCAATGAACAGATGATCGATGTGGAGTCTCTGTCACGTAGCGGAGTAATGAGTACAGACGAATTGAACAGCAGGTTCGATCAATTCTTCAAAATGTCTGAATCTATAAGAAATATTTCAGAACAGACACATATGCTATCGCTGAATGCATCGATCGAAGCTGCAAGAGCTGGTGAATATGGCAAGGGATTCCTGGTGGTGGCCGAAGAAGTGAGGAAGCTTGCCGATGATGCGAAAACCGCTGTGGCCGGAACTCAGGACAGTAATAATGTTATTGAAGAAGACATTCGGAAAATCAATGATCTGCTCAGCAAACTGGAAAGTGTAGTAGTGGTGGTGAATGAAAATATCCAGAATGTGCTTGCTGCGTCTGAGGAAGCCAGTGCATCCATGCATCAGATACAGGACACCATAGAAAAGATCGTCAGTTCCGCAGAAGAAATGTCATCCGCTGCCGGATCTGAATACTGACCAGGCGGCCTGTGGATAACGAATCATGATTGATGGATTATGCTGATAATTTAACTTCGACATTTTGGACCGCAGACTGGATCCTGCCTTGGATCAAAAGACAGGATCCGGTTTTCTGAACAAGCCACAAAGTGACAAATTCACGGTGTTGACAAAGATACAGGCATATAGTAGAATATACTACGTCGCTTTATTATTATACGGAGAGATGGTCGAGCTGGTTTAAGGCACCGGTCTTGAAAACCGGCGTAGTCGTGAGGCTACCGTGAGTTCGAATCTCACTCTCTCCGCCACGACAAAAACAAGGGGTAAAGAATGAGAGGGCATATGCTTTCCTCTCATGATTTGCCTCATAAACAGAATAAAGACTGACCGGATATAGCATATAGATATGGAGAAGTACCCAAGTAGGTTGAAGGGGACGGTTTGCTAAACCGTTAGTAGGGGTTACCCTAGCCCGGGTTCGAATCCCGGCTTCTCCGCCATACGAACCGCTTTCAGAGATTGTACTGAAGGCGGTTTTTATTGTCATCCAAAGAGTTTCCCGAAAAATTTATTGTGGAAGCATCCACATATACTTTGTTACTGCAATTATAAGAATGTGCTCGTCAATGACCAAAACTTACAGAGATTATTCTGAGGTGTGCCTGATGTTTGCATGCGGCATATGTGATACAATTATATAGTATAGGTGTCAGCAGGTGTCATATTTGAGTATAAAGTTTGACATTTGGATGGATAGAGAAGATGCTGATGCTCTTGATACATTTGCAAGAGAGAGAGGGATGACGCGATCAGCTGAGTCAAGGTATATTATTATGGATTATCTTAAGAATAAAGCCCCGTATAATATTAAAGAAGATCCTCAGGTAATGGAACTAAGAGAAGCTGTAATATCTTTTAATATATTTCCGGCTAAACAAATCAAGATGCCTGAAAGCAGTCTGCAGTGATGAGTGGTTCGGAAAATTTGGAACGGGCAAGTGAGGGAAGGTGAGGCTTTTGGAGAATAAAGCAATCGATGGCCGCACATTGAATATCGTCGGTATGATAATCTTCATACTTGTATTTATTGTCGACAGGTTCATTTACAAATTGCCATCTTCCATATATATCATTATTTTGCTGATTGTGATAGTCTTCATGTTTTCAGGTATATGGATCAAAAAGCAGGAAATAAACAAGGGGAAGTAAGACCGCTCTGGTTGATGGATCATTCATAATATGTTAGAATTACAACGTTCCGGGTATTTGTACAAGCCCGGCAGCATGCGGATTTTGAAGGGAAACATATATGATTTTTTCATCATACACTTTTATTTTTATTTTTTTGCCGATAGTTTTCACTGTATATTTTCTGGCCCAGAGATTTGCAGGTGACAAGCCGGCAAAAATCTGGCTCGTTGCGGCATCACTCTATTTCTATGCTCACGGCAACATTCTGTTTCTGCCCCTGCTGGCCGGGACCCTGGTTTTCAACTACGCCGTCATAAAGCTGCTCAGGAAAAACCGGGAGAATCGGGTTGTGGCGGTGTTGCTGACTGCTCTTGCAGTTTTGGAGAACCTGGGACTTCTTTTCTATTTCAAGTATATGAATTTTTTTATTACCAATGTGAACTATGTATTCGGAACCAACTATATCCTGTACAATATAGTGCTGCCTATCGGCATATCCTTCTATACATTCCAGATACTGGCCCATGTCATCGATACATACAGGGGAGAAGGAAGTGACAGTACATTCCTTGAGTTTTCCGTGTTTGTGACTTTTTTCCCTCAGTTGATAGTGGGTCCCATAGTCCGCCATGATTATATGATGGAGCAGATCCGCTCTGAAAAGATCAGGCGGATCGACACTGCCAATATAATGCGGGGTATCATGTATTTTAGTGTCGGGTGTGCAAAGAAGATACTGATCGCGGACCCGCTGATAACTCATGCACAGACTTTTTACAATGTCATGGGGAATGGCAATTTTTTTGAAGCCTGGGGTGCTGTTTTTGCATATACCTTTGCATACTATTTCGATTTTTCAGGCTATATAGACATGGCACTGGGTTTGGGAATGTTTTTTAATATAAGGCTTCCGGAGAACTTCAATTCACCATATAAAGCACGCAATTTCGCAGACTTCTGGAGGCGTTGGAATATTACTGTCTCCAACTTCTTCTATGACTATATATTCAGGAGGATCTTCAGGTTCGGAGACGGAGTGCCGAAACTCGTGCTGGCGACGATGATCACATTCATCGTGTCCGGTCTGTGGCATGGTGCCAGCTGGCATTTTGTTTTCTGGGGTGTCGCAAACGGGATACTCGTGAGCCTGGCCAATATCATGACGCTGAAAAGGAGAAAGCTGCCTTTCCCGCTGGCATGGGCGCTCACATTCTTTTTTGTCCTTGTGACAAGAGTGCTGTTCGATGCAAATGGGATGACGCAGGCGTTTAATGTTTACAGATCCATGTTCGACATCAGGCCTGCGCTGAGCGGGTTCAGGGTATTTCTGAACTCGGGCCTGATGTACATAAGCCAGAATCTGTATGAGATATTTTTGATCATTGCAGGTGCGTGCATATGTTTCTTCGCACCAAATACCCGGGAGATGTTTTCGGAATCCAGGCCCAGATGGTACCATGCTGTGTTTGCCGGGGCGCTGTTTACAATGTCGCTGTTTTTCATGGGAAGGGTGTCGAATTTCCTGTACTTCCAGTTTTGATGGCCGATGCACATGCCGGGCATGATTTTATTAAGGATGAGATGACGATGAGCTTCAAAAAATGGATCGCTGTTTTCATATCGACAGTTATCTTAGTGGGTGCACTGACAGCCGGATTCAATGCACTTGTGGATCCTTTCGGTATTTTCGGGGATGTGCTTTTTGACTGGTATGCCTACGATATGACGCAAAATCCGAGAGTTGCAAAAATCGCGTATCTGGACAGGCACCACGAAAAATATGACTCGTACATAATTGGCTGTTCAAAAACCAGCTCATATTCGACTGAAGCCCTCAATGAGTATTATGGAGGAGCCAGCTTTTACAACATGCTGATGTACGGCGGTGATATGTATGATATCGAGATGACCGCCAGGTATATACTCGAAAATTATTCGCCCAAAAACATAGTAGTGAATATGGGTCTTGAGGAAACTGTGAGGTATGATACAGAGGCAGATGATATGAAGGCCAACCTCCATGCAAAGGTGGACGGCTCATCGCTGCTGCTGTTTTACGGCAAGTATCTTTTTGCAAACCCATCCTATGCTGTTGACAAGATAGCTGCCTGGATATCAGATGAATATCTGGTCAATGAAAATGATGTGTTCATCCCTGAAACAGGTGCGTACGACAAGTCTGTCAGGGATGTGGAAAGGATCAGCGGTCTGAAGCAGTATCTTGAAACATATCCGGCCTTCCGGACCGTTTTGAAGAAGGAGTCGCTGGATGCCATGGATGAATGCCTTGATTCGATCCGGAGCATAAGAGACATGTGTGATGAGAAGGGCGTTTCCTTCATGCTGATCATATCTCCGATATATCACACGGAGATGGATATGTACGATAAAGCTCAGCTGGCGGAATTCCTTACCCGTCTGTCACAGATAACTCCCTACTGGGACTTCTCCGGATATAATCCGGTCAGCTTCGAGCCAAGGTATTTCTATGACCCGTACCATTTCAGGAATGCAGTCGGCGATATGGCACTGGCAAGGATATTCGGGGACGACAGCAAATATGTACCTGAAGGTTTTGGCAGGTATGTCGACGAGGATAATATAGACACTCATCTGGCTGGATATTTCAGCGGAGCGGTTGCAGGAACCGACAGCGCAGGCACTGGGCCGGCAGCAGGGTATCCGGACATAGATGATCATACCTGCAGGGTCCCGATACTGATGTACCATCATCTCGATGATGAGGTGACCAACAGTTCTGTGATTACTCCCGAAAGATTTGAGGAGCATCTGGCTGCATTGAAGGATGCCGGATTTAATGCCATCACGCTGCATCAGCTGGCTGCCTATGTGGAAAAAGGTGAAGAGTTGCCGGATAATCCGGTGGTGATCACCTTCGATGACGGCTACAGCAGCAATTATGAACTGGCCTATCCGCTTCTGAAAAAATATGATATGGCCGCGACCATCAATGTGATCGGCGTGTCAGTGGGCGCTGAGATCTACAAGGATACAGGTGTGCCGATAACGCCCCATTTTTCATTCGAAGAAGCGCGGGAAATGCTGCAGAGCGGACTGATAGACATACAGAGCCACAGCTATGATATGCACAACAGCGAGCAACTGGACGAGGATTACCGGCAGGGTGTCTTTATGAAGGCCGGCGAAAGTGAAGAAGAATACATTTCCGCTTTCCGCAGCGATTTTGAAAGATCGAGGCGGGAGATTGAAGAGAATACGGAGGCCAAAGTCATTGCATATGCCTATCCCAATGGCTTCTATACAACTTTGAGCGAAGTTCTCCTGGGTGAGATGGGAGTGAAGATCACTTTTACCATCGAGGAAGGCATGAATACTGTTATCAAGGGATTGCCGCAGAGCCTGAGAGCGATGAAACGGTACAGGGCTGGTGAGGATATTTCAGGCAGCGAGCTTGTGGAGAGGATCAGGGCGGATATTACGGAGTGATCGGTCGAAAGGTATGGAAGTGTTGTTGGAGTATCCATAGAGTGTTTATTTAAGTGAAAAATTTCGGCGGACTATGGTAAAATAATGTACTGGAGATGTATACGGATCCTGGCCGTATCATGGCCGCGGGCCTGATGATAAAGCTGTTTTGAGAAAACATGCTGTGAAATGTGAATACTTTATGAGATAGTATTAGATAACTTATGAAAAACAATTTGGAGATAGTTGGATTTTTTCAGGCAGGGTGATCGATATGGATACGAGAGAAAAAATAGTGGAATTCTTCAAGAGCCGCGGAAAGGCAGACGATCTGGCATATGATACTGATCTGTTCAAGGGCGGGTACATCAACTCGCTGTTTGCTCTTGAAATGGTACTGTTTCTGGAGGAGACATTTAAGATAAAGATAAAGAACAAAGAGATCAGTGAAAAGAATTTCAGGACCATTGACAGCATAGCGGGTGTTGTGGAGAGATCCTTGCAGTCCGGCAGATGACAGCTGGTCACTGCGGCTGTTTCATCGTTTGGAAGGATATGCTGTCATAACGTTGAACATATGATGCTGCAGATATGTCCGGGGAACAGAAGGTGATACTGGTATGTCAAAAAAAATAAAGTGCCTGGTGTGGGATCTGGACAACACGCTTTGGGACGGGATACTGCTGGAAGACGGAGATGTAGTGCTCAGGGAAGGCATTACGGATATTCTGAAGGAGCTTGACAGGCGCGGGATACTGCTTTCCATCGCCAGCAAGAACAACAGGGAGGATGCACTGGAGAAGCTCCGGGAGTTTGGTATCGATGAATATTTTATATACCCGCAGATAGGATGGGGCAGCAAAGCAGACTCCATTTCGGAGATCGCTGCATCTCTCAATATCAGCACGGATACATTCGCGTTCATAGACGATCAGCCCTCGGAGAGGGAAGAAGTGAAGTTTGTGCTGCCTGAGGTCATGACCATTGATGCGGCTGAATACAAAAACCTGCTGCAGATGGAAAGGTTTATACCCAGGTTCATCACCGAGGATTCCAGGATGCGCAGGAAAATGTACCAGGCTGACCTGGAAAGAAAAAATGTGGAAAGCAGTTTCAAAGGTTCCAGCGAGGAGTTTCTGGCCACCCTCGGCATGGAGCTTACAGTGGCTCCTGTGATGAAGGGCGATCTTGAGAGGGTCGAAGAGCTTACAGTGCGCACCAACCAGCTCAATTCAACAGGTGTGACCTACAGCTTCGAAGAGCTCGGAAACTTTATCACTTCGAAAAACCACATATTTCTGATTGCTGAATTGAAGGACAAGTTCGGGCCTTACGGGAAAATAGGGCTGGTCCTGCTTGAAGAGACAGAGGATGAACTGAGGATAAAGCTTCTGCTGATGTCATGTCGCGTAATGACGAGGGGTATAGGTTCCGCACTTCTGGTGCACGTCATCAGGCTGGCTTCTGAGAGAGACAAGAGGCTGGTCGCAGATTTTATCGATACCGGCAGGAACAGGGTAATGTATATCACGTACAAGCTTATGGGTTTTGAAGAGGCCGGGACAGATGAAAGCTCAGAAGGTGGAGACATGATCGAGCTTGTGTACAGGGGAAGCGGAGAGAAGCAATATCCTTCATATCTGAAGTTCATTGTCAAATGAAACAGCACATGCTGACTGCTTCCTGAGATCTCTAACTCAGTCTTGACAGTTTGTTCAGTATAGTGAACAAAACCACTGTTAAATTCGAAATGCTCGACAGCAATATCTGTGGCTTGTGCAGGTTTTTATCAAAGCCTGCACTGCCTTTTTTCGCCTTGTTGATGATAAAATGCACCTGAAACACTATGGCCAGTGAAGCTATAGCTTTCAGCAGGATTGTCTCAAGGAAGAACGCACAATAGATTATGAAAACGATAACGACCATGTTGATGACAACACTCAGGCCGTCACCGAATTTTCTGATATCGATGTCGATCAACTCCTCCAGATCGCTTTCCAACTCCTCGTCCAGTTCGTGCTGCTGGAAACTGTTGAGCATCAGAAGAGTGTATATGCTTTTGACTGCTGCCAGTGTAATCAGTGCCGCTGTGACCCCGAAAAAAATATTGTGGTTCGTTGACAGCGCGATCACCGGGAATGCCAGTACTGCCAGGAATATCAGAACACTGCCCTTGGATTGCATTTTGCACCCCTGATTATCATACTGTTTTGTGAATATCTCTATTTCAAACTATTATACAATAAAAAATCATATTCAGATACAAAAAGTTTATGTCATTGCATTTCAACACAGGCGTATTTTCGCTGCAGCCCCCGTCGTGGAATAATACACAGGCAAAAAAGTAATGCTAATCAATGTTGTTCCACAAATCGAATACAAGGAGGATGACAAATGTCAAAAACCGTAGTCGGTATTTTTGAAACACAGGATCATGCCGAAGTGGCTGCACGCCGTATCAAGGAACAGGGTCTGCGGACAGATGATATTTCCATCGTTGCAAAACAGGGAGACAGCGGGGATCCTTATGATGCCGGGGCAGCAGCAGACAGAGCCGGTGCCGGAGGGGCGGATGGGAACGCCGGTTTTGGCATCGGCCCTGTAACAATGGGCGGAGGGACCGGTGCAAATCCACGGATGGGTGGCCGCTCTGCTCCGAATGACAATATTTCGGATGGTGTTATATCAGGAGGTCTGCTGGGCGGTCTTGCAGGACTGTTGATAGGAGCGGGAAGCATGATCGTACCCGGACTTGGCATAATCGCCGCCGCCGGCCCTGTCGCAGGACTGCTTTCAGGTGCTGTCACCGGCGGAATCGTGGGCGGACTTATCGACCTTGGGATACCGGAAAGGGAAAGCAGACAGTATGAAAGCGATATCAGACAGGGAAAGGTTTTATTCAGCATGAAAACTGACGAGGATAAGGTGAGCCGCGTCACGGAGATCCTCAGAAACAGCGGAGCCAGCAACGTACAGGTTTACTGATCTGTTGTACCGCCGGATGATCCGGTATCATCCGAGCTACCATCGGATGTCTCCTGAATATCCGGATCATCACCCGGGGTTTTCGAATTATCAGGGTCGACATTGGTTGCCCCCGGGTTATCGGAGTCGTCTCCGCCAGCCCCGGTATCAACAGGCTCAGTGTCCGATGCCCCGGTTGTATCCGGATCGGCGTCGGACGCTGCGGCGGTATCCGGTTTATTGCCGGATGGCTCCTGTGTCTCCGGCGTATCAGCGTCAGCCGGTTTTGCTGTATCAGTCTTATTTGCCATCTGAGCAGCCAGACCCGGGGTGAGAGTACCGTCAGGCTGCCGTATGCCGACAAGGAATTCCTCGTTGCATGCATTGTAGCGGCTTGTGTGCAGCTTTGTCTGAGATATGACCTTATCGCCGACCTTGACTGTTTTGTATGTTTCGACAACGAATCCATCGGTACCGTACTGACTTTTTTTCACTGTCCCCACAGGAAGCGTCGGATCGTCCACATATTTCGTCACGTATGGTGTACGACTCAGGGTCTTTGTGCTGATAACAACAGATTTGTCCGGGTTTGTACAGGTCCCCATGAATACGACATGGACCTGATTCTTTTCCACCCACGAAAGAATTTTGATGGGCCAGCCTGTATTGTTGATGAAGCGCAGATCCGTACCACCATAGTATGCTGTGGCATCAAGTCCCAGAGGCACATAATTGACTATGAAGGAATGGTTTTTTCTTTCGACTACTTCAAGATCTGACAACAGCACGGCATTATACAGTGTGCTGGATGCCTGGCAGATCCCTCCACCCATGCCCTCTTCGACACGTCCGTTTATGTAGATCATGGCGGTCTTATAGCCTGTCTTCGCATTTCTTGAGCCTACGACTTCATTGAAGGAAAACTCCTCGTCGGGCATGAGTATGTAGTTGTGGTATTTGCTGGACGCCAGAGCTATATTGTGCATCCTGTTTTTCTCATTCTGTGTCCTGGTCTGGAATGATGTGCTGTAGCTTGCGAGCTCATCCCTGAACAGCATCGAAGAAGCCGCATCTGAAGTGATTTCAGGCATGGAATAGGTAACTGGCAGCTTGCGCTCCGTATTTTCTGTTTTATTATGCTCACTGATTATCTGCTCCAATTCGGCCTTGTCGATCTGTCTGCCTGTTTTATGCGGTACCAGGACCAAGGTGCCGTTTTCCATTTTATAATAGGCATCTGCCGGGTCAGAGATTATCCTGTTGTACACTTCGCCGGCATCGAACCGGGTCGTCTCCGTTATGATCACATTGGGTCTGATGACCCCGCCCCGGCCCTCTTTTATGTTCTGGATGACAAGCGACTTCACTTCTTCCCTGTCGACAGCCTCCCCATGCCTTCCGGACCTGATTACGACGCTTTCGTCGGAAATAAGCAGTATGCCTTCCCTGACCTGCTGGAAAGCCAGGACAGAGAATTTATTGACGAAATCGTCTATTTTGCTTTCATCAAAGCTCTGAGGCACATCGACCACGATCCCGCTGATGGCGGCCCTGGCGATATCGTACAGGCGATCGAACACAGTTCCGCTGCGGCCTATGGAAAATGCCCATCCGGCAGCGGCGTCAATGTCATATACGACCCCCAGGTCCGGGTATGACGCTTTCAGTTCCGCCAGATCCGTTTTCAAAGTAACGTCGAGACCGGAGGCAGGGACAGTGTACCTTGTTTCCAGAAGGCTGAGCATCTCTTCCCTGCTCATACCCGACACATCGAGCCCTCCTATATGCACACCCTTGTACGTGCTGTCATGCTGAAGGATGACATATGCGGACACGCCTGCTGAAACCAGCATGACGGCGGTAAAAACGAGCAGAATGATCATCAGTTTCGATCTCTTTTTTTGGGGGGAAAGGTTGGTTGTAACTTCGGTTTTCATATATCCAACACCTTTGAGAATGTTATTCATCGGAGGCTTATAATATTACTATATATCAGACTCTTTTATTATCGCAATTGTTTCATAGGAACGCAATATGTTAAATTTTTATTACTGAAGATGCAATTTTTCAATACAAGTGTAGAAATAGATTGAAAAAAGATATAGTATAAGAGATAGGGAGTGGAATAGAGAAAAACGGTATGGCGATGAACGTTATGTTGTGATTTTGAGGGGATACTATCCGATGAATGTATTTAATGAGGCTGAATTCAATGATATATGCAAAAGACTGGGCGCTGACGGTATTATCAGAGATGTGACCATAAGGTATGCCAGACCCGGCTACTTTAACAGGATAAGGAATGCCGTCAGATACGACAGGAGAGGTGAGGTTGTGTTCTGTGTCATAAGACCTGACGGGAGGGTCATCATGACCAGGCGCAGCGATTATCCTGAAAACATCTACAGGATCCCCACAGGCGGGATCGGCTCTGATGAAGATGTGGCAGATGCCGTCTTCAGGGAGGTCAGGGAAGAACTCGGTCTCGAAGTCAGGATACGGGCATTTGCAGGTGTTCTCAGGATAAGATTCCAGTACAGGAACGAGAGTGTCATGTTCTATTCGTACATATTCATACTGGACGAGGTCGGCGGTCGGCTGCTTGCTGATGCCAGCGACGATGAGATAAGTGAAATAAAGGAAGTGGATCTGGAGGAGTTCGGTCATCTGGTCCGGGCACTTGACAACATCAAAGGCAGGTGGCAGGATTGGGGGAAATTCCGATACATTTCTTCAAATGCCGCATTAGATTATTTGAAGCATAAGAGTATATAATCGTCGAACTGTGCCTATACTTATAGCAAAAGGTAATTTTTGCAAGAAGGTGCAGATGATGGGTACTCAATTGGTCAAGTACGGACCGGAAAAGGGTGTTAAGGCGAAAAGTCTGAGGAAGCCGGTGCTCCGGCGATCCAGGGCATATTGCGCACTGACCGGTGATGAACTGCAGATAATTGACGCGGCTTTGCAGGCAAAGGAGGAGTGGCTGGCAGCAGGGATCAACTTCGAGCAGGTCACGGACGAGCTTCTGGTGGATTACTACATATACAGGATGAAGGCCTGCGAATCGAAGTATACCTATTTTCTCAGGCTTGCCAGGGAAAAAGGTCTTACGCACTACTTTTGAAAACACAAGTCATATCAAGCAGACTGTACAAGTATAAATAAATATACGCGAAACAGAAAGCAGGTCTTCGCCGGACGGGGATACGGAAATGGATTTTGGAGTTGTTCTGGCTTATGTGGCGGGCATCATAGTGGTGCTTGTTCTGGTCAAAGTATTCACGAAACCTTTGAGAGTGGTAATGAGGCTGGTCCTCAATGCGGTGCTCGGTGCGCTGGCATTGCTTCTGGCCAACTGGATAGGCGGAATGTTTGGATTCCATATCGCATTCAACGTCTATACTGCTTTTATAGTTGGCACTCTCGGCATACCGGGATTCGTCCTGCTCGTCATTCTAAAGCTCCTGTTCGGTATCGTTTAGAAAATCAGTTAAAAGCACTTCACAAAAGCCCTTCAGAATGTTAAAATAGTATCAGACGTGCAGTTTAATTTTGTATACAATATACAATATTGAGCCATGCAATACATGATTAACCCCGGAGCATCTTGTGCTGTGGATTTCTGTCAAATGACCGGAGTTGACGTTGAAGTTACATCAGCATCTTGAAATATAAGGGGAAAAGTAAAGGGGAGATAAAAATGGGTAAAAACATGAAAACGATGGACGGAAATACCGCTGCGGCTTATGTTGCATACGCTTTTACCGATGTAGCGGGCATCTATCCTATTACTCCATCGTCTGTCATGGCTGAGCTTGTTGACGAGTGGTCAGCCAATGGCAGGAAGAATATTTTCGGCCAGCAGGTAAGGGTCGTTGAAATGCAGTCTGAGGCCGGAGCAGCAGGGGTAGTACATGGTTCCCTGACAGCAGGTGCTTTGACAACAACATTCACCGCATCTCAGGGATTGCTGCTCATGATACCGAATATCTACAAAATCGCCGGTGAGCTTTTGCCGGGAGTTTTCCACGTGAGTGCCAGAGCAGTAGCCAGCCATGCACTGTCCATATTCGGTGACCACTCCGACGTTATGGCATGCCGCCAGACTGGTGCAGCACTCTTGGCTGAAGGAAGCGTGCAGGAGGTAATGGATCTTGCTCCCGTGGCGCACTTGAGTGCAATAAAGGGCAGAGTTCCCTTCATCAACTTCTTTGATGGATTCAGAACATCCCATGAGATCCAGAAGATCGAAGTTCTCGAATATGATGACCTGGCTAAGCTGGTGGATCATGATGCTGTCAGTGAGTTCAGAAAGAGAGCTCTCAATCCTGAGCGCCCTGCGGTAAGGGGCACGGCGCAGAATCCGGACATATTCTTCCAGGCCCGTGAGGCTTCAAACGTATACTATGACGCTTTGCCTGAAATAGTTGAGGAATACATGAACAGGATAAATGAGCTCACAGGCAGGAATTACGGACTGTTCAACTACTACGGTGCACCGGATGCGGACAGGATCATCGTCGCAATGGGCTCTGTATGTGAAACCATCGAAGAAACCATAGATTACCTTATGGCAAAGGGAGAAAAGGTCGGTGTCGTAAAGGTACGCCTCTACAGACCGTTCTCAGCCAAACACCTGCTCAGGGCGATCCCGGAAACCGCAAAGAAAATAGCAGTCCTCGACAGGACAAAGGAACCGGGAGCTCTTGGAGAGCCTCTGTATCAGGACGTATGCACTGCTATGTACGAAAACGGCAAGTCGCCGGTCATCGTTGCAGGCCGCTACGGACTGGGCTCAAAGGATACGACGCCTGCACAGATCGTTGCGGTATATGACAATCTTAAGGCTGATGAACCGAAGAACCACTTTACCATAGGTATAGTCGACGACGTTACAAACCTTTCGCTCCCTGCAGGAGAAGAGCTGGATACGGTGCCTGAAGGTACTGTCAGCTGCAAGTTCTGGGGTCTGGGATCCGACGGTACGGTTGGGGCCAACAAGAACTCGATCAAGATCATCGGCGACCATACAGACATGTATGCGCAGGCTTACTTTGCTTATGACTCAAAGAAGTCCGGCGGTGTCACCATCTCGCATCTGAGATTTGGCAAAAAGCCCATCCGCTCCACATATCTCATAAACAAGGCGGATTTCGTGGCATGTCACAATCCTTCATACGTAGACAAGTATGATATGGTAAGCGACCTTAAGGAAAACGGAACATTCCTGCTGAATTGCGGATGGACAGCAGAAGAGCTGAGTGAGAAGCTCCCGGCTGATATGAAGCGCATACTGGCCAGAAGGAACATAAAGCTGTACACCATCGACGGTGTTTCGATAGGCAAGGAAATAGGACTGGGCAGCAGGATCAATATGATAATGCAGGCTGCATTCTTTAAGCTGGCCAATATCATACCCCTCGACGATGCCGTCACGTACATGAAGGATGCTATACAGAAGACTTATGGCAGAAAAGGTGAAAAGATAGTCAACATGAACTACCAGGCAGTGGACAGGGGTATCCAGGAGCTCAAAAAGATCGAGATCCCGGCAGACTGGGCAGATGCAGTTGATGAAGCTGCAGCCTCCAGTGATGTGCCTGAGTTCATCAGCGACATACTCGAGCCTATGAACAGGCAGGAAGGGGACAAGCTGCCGGTCAGTGCATTTGTTGGAAGAGAAGACGGTACATTCCCCTGCGGTACTTCGAGATATGAAAAGAGAGGCATTGCAGTCGACGTTCCCGAATGGCAGATGGATAAGTGTATCCAGTGCAACCAGTGTGCATATGTATGCCCGCATGCCGCTATAAGACCGTTCCTCCTCGATGAGGAAGAGGTTAAAAATGCTCCCGAAGGCTTTGAGTCAAAGAAGGCCATCGGCAAGGGTATGGAGGGACTCAACTTCAGGATCCAGGTATCCGTTCTCGACTGTGCAGGCTGCGGAAGCTGCGCAAATGTATGTCCTTCCAGGGAGAAGGCTCTGTTGATGAAGCCTCTTGAGACCCAGTACGAGCAGGCAGAGAACTGGGAATATGCAATGACCATAAAGCCGAAGAATCCTATGGGACCGAACACGGTCAAGGGCAGCCAGTTCCAGGAGCCGCTGCTTGAGTTCTCAGGAGCTTGTGCAGGCTGCGGTGAGACACCATATGCGAAGCTCATCACCCAGTTGTTCGGCGACAGGATGATGATAGCCAATGCAACAGGCTGTTCCTCGATCTGGGGAGGCAGTGCTCCGTCAATGCCTTACTGTGCCAACAAGGAAGGTCACGGACCATCCTGGGCCAACTCCCTGTTCGAAGACAATGCAGAGTTCGGCTATGGCATGTATCTTGCTGTGAAGCAGATCAGGAGCAAGATCGCCGACAACTGCGCGAAGTTGCTTGAGATGGATATACCTGCAGATGTCAAGGCAGCGCTTGAAGGCTGGCTTGAAAACATGAATGACGGCGATGGCTCCAAAGCAGCATCCGCACAGCTCAAGGACGCGCTGAACTCATATAAGGGCAATGCCAGCGGCGAAGCAAAGGCATTGGTGGATGAGATCCTTGAAAACAGCGAGTTCCTCGTGAAGAAATCCGTCTGGATACTTGGCGGTGACGGATGGGCATATGATATCGGCTTCGGCGGTCTTGACCATGTGCTGGCATCCAATGAAGACATCAATGTCCTCGTATTCGACACCGAGGTGTACTCGAATACCGGTGGACAGTCATCCAAGGCTACTCCGGCCGGAGCCGTGGCTCAGTTCGCTGCAGCGGGCAAGAGGACCAAAAAGAAAGATCTCGGCATGATGGCCATGTCCTATGGATATGTTTATGTTGCACAGGTGGCAATGGGAGCCAGCCAGTCACAGCTCATAAAGGCGATGATCGAAGCAGAGAAGTACGACGGACCTTCGCTGATAATCGCGTACTCACCGTGCATAAACCACGGGATCAGGCTTGGAATGGGCCAGTCGCAGCTTGAAGAAAAGAATGCAGTTGAAGCCGGATACTGGCACTTGTACAGGTACAACCCGACGCTGAAGGAGGAAGGCAAGAATCCGTTCATACTGGATTCCAAAGAGCCGACTGCATCGTACAAGGACTTCATATTGGGCGAGGTCAGGTATTCATCGCTGACAAGGACATTCCCTGAGGCAGCTGAAGACCTGTTTGAGCAGGCCGAGAAGGACGCAAAGGAAAGATACGAGGCATACAAGAGGCTTGCCAATGGCTGAGTGCCGATAAAAACGTGATATAAGCAGTATGCTATGAAACTGCTGGTTGTGGCCGGCGGGTGGTCGTTCTTATACGATCATTCGCCGGTTTTTTTTGGTTTTGATCCCGGGATCACTCCTTTGCTCGCTCTGTTCAGTATTTCCGGGGCAATAATCACTCGTGTACGCTATCGCTGTCTTCTATAAAATATTCCTGAGGCATATAATTCATTGTACTGTTTATATAGCAGCGCTATCAGGAACCATATTCATCTCAAATCGGTTTCATGGAGACAGGGCTGATCACGATGCAGCCGGGAGCAGACGGAGGGAGCGCTATGCAGGGGTTGGAGAGAGAAATAACGCAATACTTCGGGATCGATGTCAAAAGCATTTTTCCATATAAGGATGCATTTATCGCGGTTACAGCGGCGGGCAGAAAGCTTGTCAGAAGGGTTCTGTTTTCGCCTGAAAGACTGAAATTCGTTCACGGGGCAAAGGAGCATCTCGCCAGTAACGGTTTTACCGGTATAGACAGGTACATTGTCTCTCTGTCAGGGGAGCCGGGATTTTGCCATAATGACTGCCTGTATGCCATGACTGATTATAAAGAATGTCGTGAGAGCTGTTTTGACGATGATGAGGATGTGAAAAAGGCTGCAGAGGCTCTGGCGGATCTGCACAGGGCGTCAGCGGGGTACAGGGCTCCTGAAGGCAGCAAGGTACGGGATGACCTGGGAAAGCTTCCGGCATACTTTACGAAGCGCCTCAATGATATAAGGAAAATGAGGAAACAGGCGAAAAGGGGGAAGAGGCGCTTTGATCATGTATTCCAGCGACATGCAGACTATTTCATAAGTATGGGTGAAAATGCACTGCATAGGCTATCCCTGTCAGATTATGAGGGACTTACGGCCAGGGCAGCGGCCGAGAAATCATTTTGCCACCATGATTATACTCACCATAACATATTGGTGGACGGGGGCAGCGTAATCGTCACCAATTTCGATTATTGCTGCTATGAACTCAGGACCTATGACGTGGCGAACCTGATCAGACGAAAAATGCGCAGGTCCGGCTGGGACATCTCAAAAGCAGCAATGATATGCGAGGCCTACAGCAGGATATCGCCTCTCAGTACAGGTGAGATGGAGATAATAAGGATCATGCTGGAGTTCCCTCAGAAATTCTGGAGGGTCGCAAACCGCTATTACAACAGCAGACGCAGCTGGTCAGAAAAAATATTCCTGGGCCGGCTTGAGGAGGTCATAAATGAAACCAGGCCTCTGGAAACATTCCTGAAGGCTTATGACAGGGTATTCCTGTGAGACCTGCGACAAGATATCCCTGAAGGTTTATGGCAGTGTATTTCCGTGAAGGCATTGAACGACTGCTGAGGCGATCGTTCAGAACAACCCTTTGATGGTCCCGCCTTCACTGATATCGATCCGTTCGGCGGCCGGCTGTTTAGGCAGCCCGGGCATTGTCATGATGTCGCCTGTGAGAGCTACGATAAAGCCTGCACCGGCGGACAATCTGATTTCACGGACATTTATTTCAAAATTCTCCGGCCTTCCGAGCATACGGGGATTATCGGACAAAGAATATTGTGTTTTCGCTACACATATGGGCAGATCATCCATACCTATTTCACTGAGCTTTTTGATCATTCTGTCGGCGGATGGCGAGTAAGTCACGCCTGAAGCTCCGTAGATCTCTCTGGCTATGGTTTCTATCTTTTCCTTCACGGGTGCCTTAACATCATACAAGAACCTGAACTGCGATGGAACGGTATCCAGCAGATCCAGCAGCTTTTCTGCCAGTTCTATGCCGCCTTCACCGCCTTTTGCGTAGACTTGGGCAAAGGCTGTGGGTATGCCCATGTCGCTGCATCTTTTCCTGATGTATTCCAATTCTGTCTGAGAGTCTGAACTGAACTGGTTGATCGCTACAAGTACAGGCACACCGAATTTTCTCAGGTTTTCAATATGTTTTTCAAGATTCGGGAATCCTCTTTCAAGTGCATCGAGGTTTTCCTGTGCAAGATTCTCCCTGGGAACGCCGCCATTGTACCTGAGTGCCCGCACGGTTGCCACGAGTATTGCAGCATCAGGCTTAAGGCCGGCGTATCTGCATTTGATGTCGAAGAACTTCTCAGCCCCCAGATCCGCTCCGAAGCCTGCTTCTGTAACGACATAGTCAGCCAGCTTCAGCGCCAGCTTTGTTGCGCTTATACTGTTGCATCCATGGGCTATGTTGGCGAATGGCCCGCCGTGCATCAGCGCCGGCGAATTTTCAAGAGTCTGGACTATATTGGGCTTTATCGCATCCTTGAGTAAAAGAGCCATGGCACCTTCTGCCCTGAGCTGAGACGCTGTCACAGGTGCTCCTGAATAATCATACCCTATGATTATCTTTCCAAGCCGTTTTTTCAGATCTGCGATGTCTTCCGCAAGACACAGTATAGCCATGATTTCCGAAGCGGCAGTTATAACGAAGCCGTCCTCCCTCGAAGTCCCGTTTGTCCTCCCGCCGAGGCCCACGACTATGTTCCTGAGTGCCCTGTCGTTCATATCCATTGCCCTTTTCCAGACTATCTGCCTGGGGTCTATCCCGAGTTCGTTGCCCTGCTGGATATGGTTGTCTATGAGAGCGGACAGCAGATTGTTCGCTGCTGTGACAGCATGTATGTCACCGGTAAAATGCAGGTTGATATCCTCCATCGGCACTATCTGTGCATAACCGCCGCCGGCGGCTCCGCCTTTTATGCCCATTACGGGGCCCAGAGAAGGCTCCCTGAGACAGATGGCTGCTTTTTTGCCCATAGCTGATAATGCCTGGCCGAGGCCGACTGTGACGGTCGTTTTGCCTTCGCCTGCCGGGGTGGGGTTTATTGCTGTGACCAGGATCAGCTTTCCGTCCTTGTTGTTCCTGACCCTGTACCGGAGACTGTCGGACAGCTTTGCCTTATGATTGCCGTACAGCTCCAGTTCGCCTGCATCGATGCCGAGGGTTGAGGCTATCTCCGTTATCGGTTTCATTTTACACTTCTGAGCGATCTCTATATCCGTGAGCATTGGGTCCAACCTTTCCTTCAGAGTTATACTGCCCTCTATTATACCTCTTCCATTTGCACCAAAACAACAGCAAAACGTGAAAAATGATTATTTAACATATTCACTGTGGTTTACATATTATGAACCAGGAGACCTGTGAGAACAGCCGTACAGGATATCACAGACAATGAGCTGAAGAATGGCAGGTGAGTCAATGAGTGAAATAAAGATCGGTGACATTGTCGCCAGAAAATCCTATGGGTATGATGTGTTTTTCAAGGTGGTGGACATATCTGAAAAGGACGGTGAGAGGATACTTACTCTCAAGGGCATCAGCTACAGGATAGAGGCCGATGCGCCGGAATCAGACCTTGAGCTCCAGCCGGAGGGCAAGGTCAGGGAATACAGGGACAGGAGCTGGCGTGAAGCGGAAAGAACTGTGGCAGACAGGATGAACGACATGATGTATTACCGCTATTATGTGCCGAGAAGCAGAGGGTGGCGAAAAAAAGCATATTATAGAGACACCTCAGATGATAAAGCCGGAAGAATAATGAAACCGGGGAAGGTACTGCATTTGGATGGAGATAAGGATTATCTCGGGCATTGCATCGCTGAATACAAAAAACTCGGCATCGAGGTGGTCGGTGAATACGTGCCTGAAAGGGAACAGCCGGCAAAAGTGATCCCGCTCCTTTCGGAGCACAGGCCGGATATCCTCGTGCTGACCGGTCATGACGGCTTTATAAAAGGACAGGACAGCTATAACAGCCTTTCATCGTACAGGACTTCGAAATACTTCATCGAAGCAGTGAAGGAAGCGAGGCGGTTCAACTCCGACATGGACAGCCTGGTCATTTTTGCCGGTGCATGTCAGTCGATGTACAATGAAATAATTAAAGCAGGTGCAAATTTCGCCAGCGCCCCGTTCAGAGATCTGATACATGCCCTGGATCCGGTCAGAGTGTGTCAGAAAATCGCTTTTGCGAGCATCGACACTGTTCTGGATGCGGAGGATGTAATAAATAATACGATAACAGGGAAGACTGGTATAGGCGGCATACAAACAAGAGGGAAATACCGGGAAGGGTTTCCGGCTGAACCAGTGGAGTAATGAAAGCGACTGCTCCTTTGCAGGAAGCATTTATCCATGGGCGGGAAATGTCTCCTTTTGTATCAGGAAACTCTCCTCGTCAGAGAGGAATTCGCTGGTGCATGGCAAATAATGGGATGCGCTCAGGGGATCTTCCCCTCTGATGGCGTATTACTGCATGGTTGGAGAGCATCACCGCACCTTGACAAAAACCATGGATAGACCGGACAAAATTCATGAATTTTTAAAAAGTACTTGACATCAGCAAATCCCCCTTGTTATAATATATACTTTTTTTTGACAAGCTATGTGGTTTGTGATATAATCATTAAAACAGAAGACGAGGTGATCAGATGGCTGAAAAGAGCGACCTTTTTCAAATAAAGAAGAACATTGAAACCTGCATAGGCAAAAGAGTACAGCTGAAAGCCAATAAAGGCAGGAAAAAGGCTTTTATCAAGGAAGGCATCATAGAAAACTCATATCCCAGCATCTTCGTTATCAGGTTTGAAAATGAGTACGAGATGACAAGAAGAGTTTCTTACAGCTATACGGACATCCTGACAAAAGCAGTGGAACTTGTGATTTACAAGGACGACCAGGAAATACTCGTGAGCTGACAGATAGCAAGCAACTACTAAAAGCCTGGGGCCCGATCGGATGATCGGGCTTTTTTGATGCCCGGCGGCTGGTCCGGAACCAGAGCGGCTGGCCTGGAGTCACGACGGTTGGTCCGGAGTCAGGATGGCTGATCCGGAGCCGGGATGCCTGGCCGGAAGCCGGAACGGCAGACTGGAGTCAGGACACCTGCTCCTCAGTCAGGAAGCCTGGTCAAAAAAGGTGTTTATCCAGTCCGCAGCAGCAACCTGCATGCCGGAATCCTGTCTATTTTCCTGTAATAATTAAGAGGCCCTGTCAATATACATTTAGAGAGGATAAACGCATTAGTCATGCGGAGGGAGGATTTCAAATGTCTCTGGAACTGGTTGGTGAGCCTGTAAGGATTAATAGAACGATAGGTGAGGATTCCACACAGACCATAGTCGAGAACGATATAATCGTACCTGATACAAAACCGGACATTGCGAGTATACTGCTGCTGGACGGGGATGCCTGGGTCAGCGGGGCGGAGACAGCGGCGGACAGAGTAATCGTGAACGGCTCGGTCAGATATAAAATACTTTATGTTTCTGATGACCCTGAACAGCCGGTGAAAAGCATAACATCCACGTCTGCGTTCCAGTATGTGATGGAAATGCCCGGTACCAGGCAGGATATGCAATGCAGGGCCAAATGCGACATAGAGCATATGGAATATGAAATACTCAACAGCAGGAAGGTCAATGTTAAGGCGGTAGTAAGTCTGACGGGGAAAGTCACGGAAGAAGTTGAGCAATACATAACGAAAGATTTTACGGGATCAGAGGGGATCCAGATCCTGAGGAACGCAGCGACAGTAAATACATTTCTGGGGCAGTGCCAGATGGATTGCAGGATCAGCGACACGCTGGATATACCTGTGGGCAAACCTGCCATCTATGAAATTCTGAGAAACGATATAAAAATCACCGGCAGAGAGTACAGGGCCAGCGATGACAAGATCGTTGTCAGGGGTGACCTGAACATTTCCACCCTATACATCGGTGACAATGAAAACCGGAGCATACAGTTTATGGAGCACGAGATACCGTTTACACAGATGATCGATATTCCGGGCATTGATGAGACCTGCAGCAGCAGCCTCGATATCACGCCGGGAGAAGCCTTCTTTGAAGCGGAGGAAGATGCGGACGGGGAATTGAGACGTCTGCACTGTGACGTGGTCCTGGACATATATGCACAATGCAGCGGCAGGAAAGAAATCAAGCTTGTCGAAGATGCGTACAGTCCTTATTCAAGAGTGGACATCGAGAAAGAAGATCTGGTACTCGATGAACTTGTTTCCGAGAATGAAAGCCAGCTGACTGTCAGAGAAAATATTGAGATCGATGAAGATGCGCCGGACATTTTCGAACTTTTCAACGTGCTGGGCAAACTCACGCTTTCCTCCGCTGAGATCACCGATGACCGCATCGTCGTAGAAGGTGTGGCTGTCTGCAATGTACTGTATCTGGCCTCCAGCGAAGGGCAGCCTGTGTACTGCACATATCGGGAAATACCTTTCAGACAGTCCATAGAGGTAAAGGGTGCCAGGGCGGATATGGGCCTTGAAGTGGAGATGGAAATAGAACACTACAGCTACAGCATCGTTACTGCCAGAGAGGTGGAGGTGCGCCTTGTAATAGGCCTGAAAACCAGGGTCGGCAGACAGATTTCCGTTCCTGTGATAGTAAAGGCTTCGGAACAGCCTCCTGATGAAAAGAGGACTGCGGCCAGACCCAGCATAACTCTCTATTTTACACAACCCGGAGACACTCTGTGGAAAATAGCCAAGAGGTATTATACGACGGTCGATGAGATCATAAAAAGCAATGATTTGTACGAAAAGGATCAGATCGAGCCCGGGAGCCAGATAATCATCACCAGAAAGCTGTGACCAGACTGAAAAAACCCTGAGCGCAACTGCGGATAATGTATTTATTTTGCAGGAAATGATTTTTCAAAGTGCCTGAAAACAAGATTTAAGGCACTTTTTATTGTATTGACAATGTTTTTTGTATATAATATACCTTAAACTGTATATGTCGAGGTAACGATGTCTTATATTGAAATACCTGCTTATGCAAAAATCAATCTTTCTCTTGATGTGGTCCGCAAAAGAGAAGATGGCTACCATGAACTCAAAATGATAATGCAGACAGTTTCTCTCCATGACACCATATGCCTTGAGAAGACAAGGGAAGCAGGTATACATCTGGAATGCAGCGACAGATCGTTGCCCGCAGACAGTACGAACACAGCATGGAGAGCTGCAGAGCTGATGTTTGAACGATATGGGCTGGCAGGCGGGCTTCGGGTAAGGATCATCAAAAGGATCCCTGTGGCTGCCGGGCTGGCCGGAGGCAGTACAGACGCGGCTGCAGTATTGAAAGGTATCAATGAACTGTATGATCTGGGTCTGGACATAGGCGAGCTGAAACGACTGGGGCTTCGGATAGGAGCTGATGTGCCCTTTTGTATTGAAGGCGGGACCAGGCTTGCAGAGGGGATAGGCGAGATACTCACTCCCCTGCCGGATTTCAGCGGAGTCGATGTTGTGATAGTCAGGCCCGATATAGCGATATCAACACCCCAGGTATTCAGCCGGTTCGATATGTCGCAGGTGACAGAGCAGGACAGGCCCGACACCGGGCAGCTGATCGGTGCATTGGCGAAAAGAGATATCAAAGAGGCATCGCGGCACATGAAAAATGTCCTGGAGCTTGTGACCATGCGCTGGCATGACACAGTAAGTCTTGCTAAAGGTCGCATGGAGAAGGCGGGTGCGGAGGCGAGTCTCATGAGCGGGAGCGGACCGTCAGTGTTTGGATTGTTCGCTGATCAGGAGAAAGCACTTGAGGCATATACAATGCTTTCAGCATATCCGCAATGGGAATGCTGGATCGCAAAGACGGTCTGATGGCGGGAGATAATTGTTGAAAATCGTACAAAGCGGGTAAAGGAGATGTTCAGTAATGGCAGGTAAGCTGTCAAAGGTCAATCTTAATGATTACAAGCCCTTGAGGGATGTGATTTTTGATACTCTCAGAGAAGCAATCATCGTCGGTGAGCTGAAACCCGGGCAAAGGCTCATGGAAGTGCAATTGGCGGAGAAGATGGGTGTGAGCAGGACACCGGTGAGAGAGGCGATCAGAAAACTGGAGCTCGAAAGGCTTGTAGAGATGCTGCCGAGAAAGGGAGCGCATGTAGCGGAGCTTTCAGTCAAAGATATAATGGATGTACTTGAGGTCCGGGCAACATTGGACGGCCTTGCGACATCCCTGTCCGCAACGCGTATCACTGATGATGAAAAGAAGGAACTAAGACATCTTCTCGACCAGTTTATCAACTATGTGGAAAAGGAAAACCTGCAGGGGTCGATAAAAAAGGACGTGGAATTCCACGATGTCATTTACAGATCATCCAGGAACGATAAGCTGATACAGATATCCAACAACCTGAGAGAACAGATCCAGCGGTTCAGGATCGTATATATCAAGGATTACAGCAGCAGCAGGGAACTGATAAGGGAACATACGGAAATATATGAGGCGATAATCGCCGGGAATCCGGAAACTGCAATGGAAGCAGCCCGGCGTCATATAAAGAATCAGGAGGAGACGATCATCAGGTCGCTGAAGAGGAATGAGACGAAGTAATGAAGTGGATCACTCCATTACTTCGTAGCCCAGATCCGCAATTTTCTTCCTGATTTCCTGAGGACTTCTCAGGTCAGGATCGAATGAAACCTTTACAGTTTGGGTTTTCAGGTCGATATCGACGCCGGCGACACCTTCGAGGCGGCCCAGTTCGCTGCTGATGCGGCTGGAGCAGGTGCTGCAGGTTATTGACGGGACTGTGAATTCTTTTTCCATAGGCATCCTCCTTGAATGATCGATACAGACTGTATTGTCTGCAAATAACGCTTAAAAAATAAATGTTTAATAAACAATTGATAATATTTATCGTATAATTGTTTGCATCGTGAAATTTTTGACTGGCATTTCCGGCGAAGAGGGGCATCTGAACTGCAGGATTTGACCTGGTTTCACGGACGAAATGGAGGGATTGCAGTGCCGTCAGGCGAATTCTGGTATGACAGCTTTTTAAGCAAATACAGAGCAGGTATTTCCCATGAATTCCTTTTTTATTTCAATGTCCGGGATCTTGTAGACAATTACAGATACATGGACAGGTATATCTATGAGGAATTCATAAAGAAGAGGAACTTTGGGATAATAGCGTTCTATGATATCTCAAGAGGGTTGACTTTCTTTGATGCAGGCATGGAAAAGGAGTTCAACATAATTACAGCGAACGAGGCCTCCAACCTGATGAATGCCATGCCTTCCAGGATTTTCCCCTATATCGACAAGGCGCTGAAAAATACGAAGATGGCACTTTTCATTGACCATGTGGAGAAAATAATACCCTCCGGCGACATCGCCAGTATGACGCTCGAGGAACGGATGGCGCTGATATGGATATGTGAATGGTCTGTCAGCCCGAAGATATCATCTGTGGGAAGCTGTATCATGATGCTGGCCGACAACCTGGCTGATGTGAGCAGGGAGGTGCTCAAGTCCTCCTACAGGATCGAGCCTATATTCGTAGGCCTGCCCGATGAGGCCCAGCGCAGGGAGTATATAGAGTATTTGCTCAGGGACGGCGAAGTAAAGACAGATATATCAGCGGATGAATTCGCCCAGTTATCCTCCGGACTCAGCAAGAAGTCGATAAAGGATATCAAGCTGAAATCAGAAGCAGAGGGCATACCCATAAGCTTTGATTTCATCAAGGAAAAGAAACATTCCGTGCTCCAAAAAGAGTATGGTGATGTACTGGAATTCATTTACCCGGAGATTGGCTTCGAGGATATCGGCGGGATGGACAAGGCTAAGGATTACCTGCTTAAAAACGTAGTCAACCCCATACTGAAGGGCGATCTGAGGCGAGTACCGATGGGCATTCTGCTCTGCGGGCCTTCTGGTACAGGCAAGACATTGCTCGTCTATGCCCTGGCCAAGGCCAGCGGCTTTAACTGTGTAAAGATAGATATGTCGAGGATATTGGGGCAATATGTCGGGGAAAGCGAGAAAAATTTCAAAAAATGCCTCCTTGGAGCCCAATCACAGCATCCGGTCATCGTGTTCGTAGACGAGATCGACACGGCTTTCAGGAGAGGGGACAGCGGGGACAGCGGTGTCAGCAGGAATATATTCAGCGAATTTTTACAGTTTACCGGTAATACAAATAATAGAGGCAAGGTGATTTTCATCGCTGCCACCAACAGGCCGGACCTGATGGACCCGGCTCTGAAAAGGGCCGGAAGATTCGACAAGAAGATACCGATCCTGCTGCCTGATGCTGAAGAAAGGGCTGAAATATTCAGGATCATAATCAACAAATACAAATTTGAAACAGATGTTGAGGACTTTATGCCTTTTGCCGAAGAAACGGAGAATTATACGGGGGCGGAGATCGAGACCGTAGTCAGGAAGGCATATGAACTTGCCAACGAAGACGACAGGGAAGGCACCGTTCTCACAGCCGACATCATTTCCGAGGCAATAATCAGGTGTCGGCCCAGCACTCAGCAGGTACAGTTCATGACCATGCTGGCCATCGAAGAATGCGATGACAAGGATTTGCTCCCCGAGAAATACAAGGGTCTGCTGGACAAAAAGAATCTTGAGGACAGATAATCCCGGCAGATGGGCGGATTTACTTTACATCGGGCCTTATTTGTTATAAATTATGTATATGAATAACATTGGTACTGCATAAAAACAAATTAATTTACAGGGAGGCATATGTTATGGGTTTTTTCAGAAGACTCGGTGCTTTGATCAGAGGATTTTTCAGAAGACTGCTTGGAAGCATAGAAGAGAGCAATCCTGATCTCTTGTTTGAGGACATAAAAAGTCAGATCGAAAAGGCAAGAAAAGAAGCTGAGCAGCAGATCCTCGAAATACAGACCAACGCAGAGCTCATAAAAATCGAAATGAAGAATGCTGAGAAGAATCTCAATGCAGTCAAGGCCAGGGTTGAGGCTGCGCAGAAGCAGGGCGACAAGGATCTTCTCGTGGAACTGCTTATCCAGGAGGAAGAGTACCAGACCACCTTTGAAACGCACAAAGCAACTTATGAGGCAGCGATGACAGAGGTAACGAGGATCAGAGAAGACTACAAGGTATTCGAATCCGAGATGAACGCCAAGCTGAATGAGCTCAAGACATTGAAATCTCAGGCGAAGATGGCTCAGCTCAGGGAGAATATCAATGCTGTCAATGCCAGGTATGCTTCCAGGAGCAGCAGCTTCAGCAGTGTGAATGAAAGCATGGAAAGGGCCAGAGAAGTGGTCAACAAGAAGACCGCCCGTGCAAATGCCATGGAGACACTGAGCGAAAGCAATATGGATCTCAAGCTGAAGAGGCTCGATATGAATTCAGCAAGAGAGAGGGCATTGGCCAGGGCGGAGGCTATGCTTTCAAGCGAACAGGGCTTCGAAGTCAAGGAAAAGGCAGAGACCAGGGCGGAAAACAAGGCATCCCAGTAGTTGCTGGCAGCCTGCCGGCATTGGCTCAGCGGATATACATATGTGATTTTTAGCGTATAAGCGGGAGTGGTGGCGGACCTATGAGGGCCAGGATGTTTACAAGTGCATTATTGAAACTGAGAAACATAGGCATACTTATTGCTGTGTGGATACTGCTGACGGTACTGAATGGTCCATCGGCGCTCCCGGCACTGTTGGGCATCGGGAGGCTGCCTGATGCGCTGACCTTTGCAGGGGGACTGGCAGTTTATATGGGCTTTGTTATACAGACCCTGTTGAGTAAGGATTTTCAGAAGGAGTTCAACCAAAAGGAAAAGTTCAGAAAGATACGTGAGCTGAACCGGATGGCCAACCGGCTTTCCGCTGAGGCAAAAAGAAACACGAACAACACTTATCTCCTCAAGCTCAGAAGGGTGATGAATGATAAGAACGAGATATTCAATTCTTATTCCACCGGCGAACACAGTTATCTAAAGGAGAAAATCGTAGAACAGACGCTGAGCCTGGTCATAGCTTATCTGAAGCTGCTGAACAACTTCTGCATAAGAAGCCGTGAATTGAGCAGCGTGGATGTCAGCGCCATATCGGCAAGGATAAATGCGAATAACAGGAAGCTCAGCTTTGCCAAAGATATAAGGATGGCTGACGATATCAGGAAGATAATAGAAATGGATACAAGGCTGATCGAAAGGATGAAGCAGGAGAAAAAGGATCTGGAAAGGATCAGTGCAAGACTGGACTATATGGAGAGCACAGTCAATATGTTCAAGCACCAGATAATGTCCAGCATAGAGAACGAAGAGATGCTCGAGCAGCTTGAAACAGCAGTGAATGAGGCAGAGGCTCTGGATGCCGTGTTGGATGAGAGGCGCAGAAACAGGCTTCGCATATGAAGCATATATAAAAAGCATGGATCGCTGCAGGGGACGGGGAAACGTATATGACGATTCCCGCCCCTGTTTTGCTTTTATTATCAGCGGAATTATGGTATGTTGTCGTTAGGATGTCCGGATGTTGCAGACCAATACCGGAAATTGATGAAAAGGAGCTGTGACAGAGAAGACATGGCAATACGATGCGGTGTGGATATCATAGAGATCGACAGGATCAGAAAATCTGTAGAAGAACTGGAAAGCTTCAGGAACAGGGTTTTTACAGATCAGGAGATCAGCTACTGTGAAAACAGGAACCGGGCCAGATACGAGAGCTACGCTGCCAGGTTCGCTGCCAAGGAGGCCGTGCTCAAGGCACTGGGCACCGGGCTGGCTGATGGGACGGAGTGGAAGGATATCGAGATCAGGAACGATGAGAAGGGGAAGCCTGAAGTGATACTGCGGCAAAGAGCACTTGAGATCTACGAGGATATCGGGGCGAGGTCCATCGACATAAGCCTGTCACACTGTAATGGCTATGCCATAGCATTTGCCGTGATCGAGGCATGAGGGGTGATCATGGATGAAAGTCAAGCTGCTGCAGTTTGGAGATCTCCACATGGACGCGCCATTCACGTCGCTCTCTGATATGGAGGGCAAACCATCACAGAGAAGGCTTGACCTTAAAAAAACTCTGTCACGCCTGATGGATCTGGCAGTCGATGAAAAAGCAGATCTGGTACTCGTATGCGGTGATCTCTATGAACATGGTTATACCGGGAAAAGTTCGATCCACTATATCTGCGATCAGTTTGCCAGGGTACCCGATACTCCTGTACTGATAATACCAGGCAACCACGACCCGAAATTGCCCGGGTCATACTACTCGGAGCATCAATGGCCCTCCAATGTCCATATACTGGAGAGCGGCGATGTTTTCGAATACTCTCCGGCGAATGTGAGGGTTTACGGCGGTCTGGTGAAAGGTCCGACGGACCCGTCATTTATCAATATACTGATGCATCATGGCACGCTGGACATGCCCTTCGCTTCAGATGCCTTTCAGCCCATATCGGGCAGACAAGTGGAGGAAAAGGGTTTCGATTACTGTGCTCTGGGCCATTTCCATTCAAAGATAACGGCCGGCGGAGAGCGGGGGATCTTTTATAATGCAGGAAGCCCGGAGCCGCTGGGGTTTGACGAGCCGGGCGAGCATGGGGCATTCATCACGGTGATAGAGAAAGCGCCGGGCGGCAAGGCATCGATTTGTGCAGAATTCCGTACAGTATGCTCCAGACGCTATATAGACCTGACTGTCGATGTCAGTGGCTGTCTGAACAGTGAGCAGGCGGCAGACTTGATAGCTGCTGAAATGAAAGCGGCAGGAAGGGAAACCGATCTCTTCAGGATAACACTTTCGGGACGCCTGACAGCCGGCATACAGATGGACGCGGAGGAGATATCCGTCAAACTGGAGGATGCTGCATTTTACCTGAAGATCTCCGACAAGACCCAGTCGGATTATGATCTGGAATCGATTTCGCGGGAGAAGGGATTGAGAGGTGTTTTTACCAGGAAGATGCTGGAGAGAGCATCTCAGACTGAGGACGAAGAATCCGCATCGATGGTGATGAAAGCGCTTTATTACGGACTTGAGGCCATAGACGAGGGGAAAGTATGCATTTAGACAGGATCAGCATAAAGGGTTTCGGAAAACTGAAAAACCGTGAAATTTCATTCCGGAAAGGAATGAATGTGATCTACGGTGCCAATGAAGCTGGTAAATCTACAGTGCAGTCGTTCATCATGGCAATGTTCTATGGACTGAAGGCTGGGAGGACATCTGCGTCAGGTCTTCCCTCGCCCCGCAAAAGATTCATGCCATGGGACGGAGAGCCGTATGGCGGTGCTGTCGTATATACTCTTGATAATGGCAGTACCTGCAGGATAGAGCGCGATTTTTCTTCAAATACCGTTGTTGTGTATGATGCCGCATACAATGACATCACCGATTCCTTCAGCTATGGGAAGGACAAACAGCCGATGATTGGGGAAACACATCTGGGGATGGACGAAATGACATTTGAGAATACCGTATTCATCAGGCAGATGGGAGTGAGACTCGACAGCAGCGGTTCAACCATACTGGCCGCAAGGCTTGTAAATTTGGACAGCCCTGATATCGACGGCTTGATTTACCAAAGGGCAGAAGCTGCGCTGACAGATGCTCTGAAAAACCGCGTGGGAACAGAAAGATCAAGGATACAGCCACTGGATAAGCTGCAGTCAGAACTGAAGAGGCTTGAATCAGAGCACAAAGTACTGGAAGGCCGGCAAAAGGAAAAAGAGAAGCTGATGCAGGAATTGTCGGAGATCAGGGCAAAACTCAGAGAGCTTGAAAAGCAGGAGCACAAGCTTGCAAAAATCGGAGAACTCATAGAAATCAGAAAGAAAATCGACGAAGGCATGAGGAAAGAAGTGCGGCTGAGTGAAACAGTGAAGCAGCTGGCAGAGATCGATCAGGCCCTTGAGAAGCTGTATGCCCGAGAGGATACCCGAAAGCAGACGACGCTGCAGCCTGGTACGGCCGATGTCCCCCGGCGGAAACGGGCTGATTCGGAGAGGAAAAGGCGTACAGGCGAAAGTCGCCGGACTGGTGTAATGACAGTCTTTATGCTGCTGTGCATCATAGCGGCGCTGGCATCAGGGGTGCTTCTGTTTGTACCGCTAGGGGGCAGGTCTGATATAATACCGGCATCGCCGTATTTTTATGCTGCTGCGACAGCCATATGCGTTTTGGCCGGTACTATACTGCTCAGAGGGATATTGCAAAGGAAAGGAGAGCCGGATGCATATGAAGGGGCAAACGAGCTTCAGGAGGACAGTCAGACTGATCACGCAGATGACATGGCGGAGGATGCCTGTGAAAAGCTGGCTGCTCTTGAGTCAGTGAGACGAAATCTGCTCTCAGCGGCATCTGCGATATGCGGCATAAAGGCCGGGAATGCCTCAGATGTAAGGGCAGCTCTTGATGAAGTGCGGTCAGGGCTGGAAAGTCTGAGCCGGCATCTCCAGATGGAGCTTGACCAGGCAGACCGAATGGATATACCTCTGCCCGGTTTCTTTTCGCAGGAAGAGCTTGATGTGCTTATATATGATTCCGACTTAAGCTGGCTTGAAGCCGGATGGAAAACCGAAATGGATGCCCTGCGCCGACGGCTGCTGGATACAGCGCTGCAGGAGAAATTCTGTGAAGGTCAGTTTGACGATGACAAAGGCGAAGCGGACAGGATACAGCTTGTTGAAGAGGAGATAGCTGCTGTGAGGGAGAGGATCGCCAGGCTTGAAAACACGGGCAGGGCTCTGCGACTGGCCCGTGAAGTGCTTACTGAAGCTGCAGAGGAAATACGGCTCAGCAATGCACCTGAACTGAACAGCCGTATGAGTGCCATAATATCGGGACTGACCGGCGGAAGGTATGCCGATCTCAGAGGAGACGACAGACTTTCCCTGAAGGCATCGGATCCGTACGAAAGAGATGTGAGGAGCGTATCGGTCCTCAGCAGCGGCACCGCTGATCAGATGTACCTTGCTCTGAGGCTGGCAATAGCAGGTATGCTGACATCAGGCGGAGAAAGTCTGCCATTTGTCATGGATGAGGTTTTTTCGCAGTTTGATGACAAAAGGACTGAACTTGCGTTAAAATACTTGTATAGAGAGCACAGGGACAGGCAGATACTGCTGTTTACCTGTAAAAGCCGTGAAGTCGAACTGATAAGGGAGATTTACGGTAACGAAATGTATTTTGTGGAGTTGTGATATGAAGTCGTGTTACAGAAGAAAATGGTTCGGGAGACTGAGCAGGGTGCTGCTCCTGATACTGCTGCTTTCCGTGTCGCTGGCAGGATGCGGGGAAAGGGCACAGCAAACTGTCCTTGAGGAAAGCAGTGATGAGACTGATGGCGGCGGACAGCTGACAGAATATATCTCTGGCATACCGATGGATGAAAATGCAGCGGTGGTGACCGTAAGTGTGGCAGATGTGTATGAGGAGCCGGACGTAAAGTCACTGCGTGTTACGCAGGTGCTCTGCAACCAGCCTGTCAGAGTTATCAGCAATGATAACGGATGGGCAAGGGTGAGAACCATCAGCGGAACCACCGGCTGGATAAAGTCAAAATTCATCACGGATGACATATCGAGTATTTCAGGCAGGGTATATATTTACAGGATCGTAGTGACAAGCAGGGAAAAGACCGTATATTCCCGGCCAGGAAGCGGTGCTACCATGGTCAATGCATATATGGGTGCAGAGTTTTACGCGTTCAACAACAGTGATGATGCTTATGAAGTCTTTCTTCCGGGGAACAGGACCGGGTGGCTCAAGGGAAGCGGCATCATACGCATAGATCCGCCCAACGATCCGATACCTGTTACCAATGCCAGCGACTTCGCGTCAACGGCACTCAAGTTCAAGGGAACAAGCTTTATGCTGAACGGTCTGACATTGCTGGGGATCGATGCACCGGGTCTTGTTTACATCAGTGCCAGGATAAACGGGATAAATGTGCCCATAACCCTCGAGGGACAACTGAAAACAGGTGTGGAGATACCGCTTGAGAAGGTCCGGACAGGGGATCTCGTATTTCTTTCAGCGCCGGGCGACAACGGTGAAGATGAAATATCATGCGTGGGCATAAGCATCGATGGAAGCAACTATATATATGCCGGCAGAAAAACCGGCTATGTGGCGATAGGCGAACTCTACCGGGAAAACCCGGATGGCATGGCAGTGACTGCGCGAAGGATATTTGACTGATCCCTTCAGAACGAACTGCAGTTGGCGTCCAATGTCAGCATCTCAGTCTGTGATACCCATTTCCCTCCGTATGTCGTTATCATCGCGGCTTCGGACATCATCATGATTTTATTCTGGAGCCGGGTGTAATGGCTTCTGTCGGAATAATTTCCTGAGTTGTGCAAAAAATAAACCAGACGAATCTATGACAGTCTGCTCAGGGAGGGATATGACGTTGGGTATACGTGACAAACTGCTTGATTTCAAAAGAAGATTATCGGACAGGAAAATGTACAGTGTCGTCATCGTGCTGATCGCCGCCGTTGCAGCATGGGGCATCTATCAATACAAAAGGGCGGCTGATCTGAGGCAGGAGCTGGACAATCAATATAACAGGGCGTTTTTTGAGATGGTGAGCTATGTGAACAATGTCGAGTCGCTCCTTGCCAAATCCATGGTGAGTACGACCACGGACAGGACAGCTATCACATTGCAGGAAGCCTGGAGACAGGCTGGCCTGGCGCAGACGAACCTGGGACAGCTGCCTGTTTCACAGCCTGTGCTGGCCAGCACATCCAAGTTTCTGACACAGGTCAGTGACCTCAGCCTCTCGCTGGACAATCAGAATATCCGGGGGAAATCGCTGAGCAAAGAGCAGCAGGACTTACTGAAAAAACTTTACAAATACTCTGTTTCCCTCAATAAAAGCCTCCAGGAATTACAGGATGATCTCAATGCTGGCAGGCTCAGGTGGGGTGAGCTGGCGAACAAGGGAACCAGGCTGTTCAGCAAGACCAAACCCGGCGAAATGATGAAGAAGATCGAGGCTGTCGGGGAAAACTTCAATGATTATCCAACATTGATATATGACGGCCCATTTTCTGACCACATGACGACTGCCAAAGCACGCGGACTCACGGGCGAAGAAATAGATGCGGAAGCGGCCAGGAAAAAGGCAGAGGAATTCTTCGGGAAGGACAAGACAGTGGAAGTGACCGAATTGGGCCAGAATGACAATGGGCCGATCAAAACCTTCGACTTTGAGGTAAAGCTTAAAGATGCCGCCGAGGATGAGACGGTGTATATAAGCGTGACCCGAAAAGGCGGACATATCAACTGGATGCTTAATAACAGGGCTGTGAATGAAGAGAAGCTGGACATGGACAAGGCAAAGGCGGCCGGTATCAAGTTTCTGAAGGAAAAAGGATTTGACAGCATGGAGGATACCTATTACCTGAAGGAGGATAATACTGCGACGATAAATTATGCCTACAGGCAGGATGACGTTACCATGTATCCGGATCTCATCAAGCTGAAGATCGCACTCGACAATGGCGAGGTCATCGGTATGGAGGCAAAGTCTTATCTTACGAACCACACGGAGCGCGATATCCCTGAGCCGTCGATCACCATGGAAGAAGCCAGGGAAAAGATCAACAGCAACATGAAGGTATACAGCTCAGGACTGGCCTATATCCCTACGGAGTACAAGAAGGAGATTTTCTGCTATGAATTCAAGGGGAAGCTCGATGACAGGGATTTCATCGTATATATCAACGCTCTCACCGGAGAAGAAGAGGATATCCTGATGATAGTCAACACACCCAATGGAGTGCTGACCATGTGACCGCCATCCTGACAAATGCACTGCTGAAATCAAATGGATATATTTGCAATTCATTTGGCATAAAGGTAATATATAATGAGTGATTTCAACACAAGAGCCGTTTTTATCTGAACGGCTCTGTTTATGGAGGTGCGCTGTGGAAAAAGGCGGAGAAAAAGCAGGTGGTCTGACCAGGACAGATAGCGGGGTTCTGAGGCCGAATGTAGCCGATGCAAGTATTTTGTTCTCCGGGATCATCATTCTCTTTGTACTTACCGGTTACAGGGTGCAGTCCAGGGAGTTCTACTCCGGGATCCTCATCACAGAGTTTGTGATCATGCTGCTGCCCGCATTGCTGTTTGTGGCAATATCGAAGGCCAGGTTCACAGAAGTGCTGAGACTCGATTCGTTCAGGCCTGTCAATATCCCCATCGTTGTCGGCATCATGCTTTTTGCCATCCCGCTGACGGCAGTATTCAATCTTTTGAATCTGTTCCTTGTGAACTCGATTTTTGGCAGGGTAGCAGTGGTGTCGCTTCCTGTTGCTGAAACCGGGAGCCAATTGCTTGTGAACTTGCTTGTGATTGCAGGAAGTGCCGGGATTTGCGAAGAAGTTTTATTCAGGGGAGTTATACAGAGAGCTTTCGAGCCTCTCGGGACGGCCCGGTCCATACTCTTTGCCGCTCTTTTGTTCAGCCTGACTCATCTGGACCTGCAAAAGATATTCGGAACATTTTTTCTCGGTGCACTTATCGGTTATATAGTATACAGAACCAAATCGCTATACTGCGGTATACTGGCGCATTTTACAAATAATGCTGTTGCAGTCGTTGCTGCCTACCTTTCAGAGAAGATGCTCAGGATACTCCAGCCTTCGGAGGGTCCGGCAACCGCATCGCAGGACATAAGTGCCTTGTTTGATGTGTTTGCCGGATTGCCAACGGAGCAGATGATATTCGTATTTATGATCTATGGTTTTTTGCTCCTTTTTACAGTGACCGTTCTCATACTTCTGGTATTTTTAATGACGAGAGTCAATCCTGTCCGTCAGAAGGCCATGCCATACGACTTCGGCATTACAGGAGGGTCGCTGCGCAAAAATGCAAAAGGGCTTTTGTGGCTGCTGCCCGGACTTTTGCTGATACTGCTCTGGTTTTACTCTCAGGCGCACGGATTGCTCGGTACGCAAAATGCTGTCACTGAAATATTCAGATGGCTGGTGGGCGCCGGAGCATGATGAAGGGCGGCAATTGATTGCCGGATTCTATGAGGCTTTGCTCCGGAGGTATTCGTGCATGGAAGCGGTAGTCATCTCAGGATGCTTCTGATATCGTCGCCTGCGAAGCGATAGATGTCGAAGCCGCCGGTTATCCTCGATACTATCCTTTCATCGTAGTATTCGAAAAGGCTGCGCAGGTCGATATTTGTAGAGATGATCGTCTTGCGTGGCCTGTGGGTGTCGTTGGATATCCGTGAGTCCAATATGCTCAGAAGCTCGGAATAACGAGTCGCAGTAGGTGCTTCTGTCCCCAGGTCATCTATGATGAGCAGTTCGGTCTCAAGGATATTTCTGTATGCAGACGGATCCCACTCATCGTTGTTGCCTGACTTGTACCTGTATTCGTATATGGTGTTGAATAATGCCGGAGCTGTGAAATACAGTACTGTATGCCCCGCTTTCATCAGTTCCATGGCTATGCATCCGGCCATGAAAGTCTTGCCTGTCCCTGTCGGGCCGCAGAACAGCAGGTTCTTGACTTCGGGATCGCTGAAATTCTCTGTGAATTGCCTGCAGTCCTCCAGTATACCGATGATCTGTCTGCGTGGAGATTTTTTAATGCCATAGCGTTTTTCATCCGGCTCATCAGGATACAGATCGGTATTGAAGCTGGCAAATCCCTCATTCCCGCTGATACACAGGTTTGAGTTGTTGTACAGATGATCCAGGAGCAGCTGCCTGTAGCATATGCACAGTGTATCGCCTTCGCCGGAGGATGAACTGATGATGCCTGTATCACTGCATTTGGAGCATTCGAATTCAGGTTTCAGGTAATCGGCAGGATAGCCGTTGGATGAAAGGATATGTTCGCGTTCTTTTCTCAGTTCCTCTATCGTATCAGAAAGCTCGTCGACTGCACTGCCTGCAGGTACTGTGCCCATCAGGATGGCCTTATTGTACCTGAAGCCGGCGCTGTGTATCTCGTCCTCTATTTCTCCGAGACGGGGGAAACGCTGATACAGGTCGGCTTTTTTGGCTTCTGCCTCATCCATTGCCTTCCTGCGCTTTATATCCAACTCATTCTTTATCATCTGGTGTATGCTGTAACTGATACTGATGGTTATCATCCTTTCTGATACTCACATATGCGCTCAGACTTCCTTATAAAGCTTGTCGAAGTAGTCGTCATCGTATTTGCGCTGTTCGAAGTTCCCCTTTTGGGGGATAGCGGCATCTTTTCCGGCGTTGGACCTGGCTCTCTTCGGCGCCTTGGCGGTGCTTTCTGCAGCCAGGACATCTTCTTTGGTTTTATAGCCTTTCTCATACCAGTCGGTCAGTATTTTGTTTATATAATTAAAGCTTGGCGTATGTGCGGATGTTGTACGCCTCAATGCCTGTTCTATCATGGCAGCATCAAATTTGTATTCCGATACCCACTTTTCCACATAGGCATCTTCATATTCTGTAAGAGAGCCCGGCTTCCTGAGTTTTTTCATTATCATGCCGCGTATGTCCTTTATTTTCTGTGCTTCTATCGAATACTTGTCAAGGTCGAAGCTGTTCCGGATATTTTTGCTGTACCAGTTGTCGGCCACCTTCGTGATATACTGGCGGGAAAGCCCCTTATGATCATAGCAGTGCTTGAAGAGTGCGTACATGACATCTTCCTCGAAACCGTACTTGTCGAACCATGCATCGATATCAGTATACCATGAAGGAGACATCACACCCTGGAAGAATGCATTGTTTATGCTGGAGATGAACTTGCTGCGCTTTTTGCTCCTTGCGACACTGAGCTCTGCCTCCTCGGGAGTGGATGTGTTTTTGGCTCTGTAGACCTTCTTTATCTCCTTTTCCTTGATGTCGTTGATTATTATCGTATCTCCGTCAGCGGTCCTGCTTATGAGGCCCAGGTCCTCCAGCCGCATCAGTGCATCTTTCACCCGGTCGGTCCGGAGCTCCAGCTTTTTCGCGATCATCTCTGTGGACGGCTTCTTCTTGTATTTGCTGAGGAAGAGACAGTATATGTATACTTTAATAAAATCGCTTTCCAGCGATGGCATATATTCAAATATAAAGACATCCGGTACCAAAGTGTCGGAGTAGAGTATGGAGAAGTTTGCCTCAAATACCATGTTTATATGACCTCACAGCTCTATGCGCCGTTTATTGTTCCACGGCATTATCTCTAACTTATTATAGCATACAAGATGTCCCCATTGAACAAAATTTGAAGATATACAGAATATGAAGATCAGGGGAATTTAATTGAGGAAACCACATAAATACAGTTGATTTTAGTGTGAGAAAGTATTATTATATTATATGCGGTGTCGGCAAGCTGTGTTTGAGCATGCCGCATCCAAAACACATATGCGCCCATAGCTCAACTGGATAGAGCGTCTGGCTACGGACCAGAAGGTTGTGGATTCAAGTTCTGCTGGGCGCACCAATAAATCAGAGCCTGTCGACCCGAAGCCGGCAGGCTCTGATTTATTTCATCCATTTTTTTATACGCATGTCCGGATGAAGTCAACGGCTGATGATCAATTCCGCTGATTTTGATGCATGTCTGCTTCCTGTCAGGGTGTATAAGAGAGAAATGGAACCAAAAGAGTTGCTATACTATCTATAATAATAGTAAAATATAAATAAATAATGTAAAGACATAAATACATATTAACGAATAATTCAAGAAACAGGAGTGATTTTATGAAATACAGATCTTTCGGAAAACTGGACTTCAAAGTATCGGCACTCGGATTCGGGGCTATGAGGCTTCCCACCATGGAGATCCAGGGGGCGGGCAACAGGCTCGACAGCAACATAAATGAAGCGGAAGCGATCAAAATGATCCGCCATGCCATAGATATGGGGGTCAACTATGTCGATACGGCCTACGGCTATCACGGCGGGCAAAGCGAGATCCTTGTGGGGAAAGCGCTCAGGGACGGATACAGGGACAGGACGAAAGTGGCGACGAAATCACCGGTCTGGCTTGTAAAAGAACCTGCCGATTTCGACAGGCTGCTGGATGAGCAGCTGAACAAGCTGCAGACTGAATACATAGACTTTTATCTTCTGCACTCACTCAACGGCAACTCATGGAAAAACACCGTACTCAAACACGATCTCCTCAGCCGCATGGAGGCAGCCAGAGATGCAGGTAAGATAAAGTATATGGGCTTTTCCTTCCACGGAGATTATGATTCATTCGTTGAAATAGTTGATGGCTTTGACAAATGGGATTTCTGCCAGATCCAGTACAACTACATGGACATTGAGAACCAGGCGGGTATGAAGGGATTGAAATACGCAGGTTCAAAAGGACTGGCAGTTGTTATAATGGAACCTCTGCTGGGCGGAAGGCTGGCCAATCCCCCCAAAGACGTCAGGGCGATAATGGAAGAGGCAGATCCGGGCAAGTCTGCGGTGGGCTGGGCGCTGGACTGGCTGTGGAACCAGCCTGAGGTGTCAGTAGTTCTCAGCGGGATGAGCACAATGAGACAGGTAGAGGAAAATATAGCATTGGCAGATAAGTCTGCGACAGGTAAATTCAGCAAGAGTGATCTGGAGGTTATCGACAGGATCCGCAGGAAGTACAACGAAAGAGTTGCGATCCCCTGCACAGGCTGCAGCTATTGTGTGCCCTGTCCCAGCAATGTCGACATTCCGAGGAATTTCTCGATATATAATGACGGAGTGATGCATGATGACATGGAGGGAGCAAGGATAGGTTACAACAATTTCTTCAATAAGGAGAACCATGCCAGCAACTGCGTAAGATGCGGGGCATGCGAAGAAAAATGTCCCCAGAGTATAGAGATAATGGACTGGCTTGAAAAAGTCGATGAAGCATTGAGCAAATAACCCCCCGTTGCTGACAAAAGCCAGAAGGCGTGCTGCCTGATGGCTTTTGTCATGTGTGCACAAAAATACCGTTATTGTATTTTTCATATAATTTTGGCAGCAGATATGGTAGAATAATAGTATATTGGAAATAAACCTGCCGAAATGATCTGATAAGCAGGAAGCATATCAAACCAAAGAAAGGGCTGGACAGACAAACAGATGCAGCCGGATCGATGGGGTGGAAAATTGTTTAAGGTATTGCTCGTTGATGATATGGAAATCAGCCGACGTCAAGTTAAACGTCTCAATCTGTGGGATGGCGAGACCAATTTTTATATAGCCGCCGAGGCCCAGAACGGACAGGAGGCCCTGAACATCCTGAGGCAGGAAGAGTTCGACCTTCTTATCACAGACATCAAGATGCCGAAGATCGACGGGATAGAACTGATGAAGGAGACGGCTGAAAACAGCCTGTGTCCTTGCGTAGTACTGCTGAGCGATTATGAGGATTTCTCATATGCCAGGCTCGGGATACAATACGGGGCCTTCGACTATCTTGGCAAGCCTCCGGAATACAACAGCATGCTGGATCTTCTGAAAAGAGTCGAACAGCATCTTCTTAAAAAGAAGCGCGAAGAGGAGCTTGTCAGGAGCCTTTCTGAAAAGCTTGAGGAGAAAATAGAGGACACTTTCCCGACGGCGGAGCTCGAGCAGCTAATAGAGGCGATCAAGACGAAGCAGCAGGATATAGTGCCTGACATCAACAGACTGTGCAGAGCCATAGGGGCTCTTTTTGGCGATGATCCGATAAGGACGGCCACGGCGCTGAAAAGATCGATGTCAGAATTGGTTTCACAATTGAAGCTGCATTACAGCTGGATGGTGAACTTCATTGACAGTACCAGATATAAGAACATTGATTTTTTAGATGATGAAGGGTCCGGGACAGCACAGGAGACCTTCGCGGATGCGATCAGCGAGTTATATGGATCCATCAGAAGATTTGAATACGGGAATACGGAGGATCAGCTTGAAAACAGGATCTGCCGGTATGTACTGGAAAATGTCGATGCTGAGCTTTCCATAGAGGGCATATCCAGGGTGCTTTTCATGAACCGCAAATATATAAGCGAGGTATTCAGGCAAAAGACCGGAGAGCTTCTGATAGATTACATCACGAGGGTGAAAATGGCCCGAGCCGCCCGGCTGTTGAGCCAGAGCACCAGAAAAACATATGAGATAGCACTCCAGTTGGGGTACAGGGATACTGAGTACTTCAGCAGACTGTTCAAAAAGCATATGGGGGTTACTCCCAGTGAATATAGAAATTCTGCAATAGAGTCATAATCTGACAAATTTCTAGGTAAATACAAGAAATAATTCATTCATTAACGGTTTTTTTCAGGGTATCATACAAGTAGGGGGAATATGGTATCCTGTTTTTTTATTGCGATCAGTCAGCTTAATCATAAAAGAATGGTGGATGCTTATGGAAAATGCAACTGTGCTGTCAGTGATCGTGGTAGAGGATTCCCAATATTTTGCGGACCTTACCGTGAGAATACTGAAAAGAAGCGGACTGAAACTGAAAAGCAGAATAGTGTCGACCAAATCAGCGCTGCTTGAAGCACTGAAGGAGGATCGGTATGACATAATACTGAGCGACAATGTGATGCCTGGCTTCAGTGCATTGAGTGCTTTGGAGATAAAAAACGATATGTGCAGTGACATACCGTTTATAATCGTTTCTGAAGATGTCAGTCAGAAGGACCTTGAGGAGGCATTCCGGAATGGCTGTGACTCCTATGTCCCCAAGGAAAGGATAACAGATCTGCCGAAGGTCGTACGACAGGTCCTCAGCGCTTCAGACCATGGCATGTAAACGGTTCTGGAAGCTGTTGATTTGATCGCATCGAAAGGAGGTGACGTAATGAAGTCTACGGGTATTGTGAGAAAGGTTGATGAGCTGGGCAGAGTGGTTTTGCCTATAGAGCTGAGGAGAACTTTAGATATAGCTGAGAAGGATGCACTTGAGATATTTATAGATGGGGCGAACATAATACTTAAGAAGTACGAGCCTGCTTGTATTTTCTGCGGTGATGCCAGAGAAGTCATAAATTACAAGGGCAAGAATATATGCTCCAACTGTATGAAGGATCTCAAAGGCTGAGTTGATCGTGGATGACAACGAAGCTTCTTACGCATAGAAGCAATTTGTTCACGATTGCCGGGCAAATTGCTTCTATGTTGTGAATCCGGTGGAAAATTTCTCTATTACACAGTATGAAAATTTATGTTTATGTTTACATACAATTGTTAAGCATATAACAAGCGTTTCCCAGGGGTGATATTCTGAAACTCGGCAAGAAATACCAATTGATCTCAAAAACATTACAGATGGCGGCAATAGCACTTGTCGCAGGCTTTATACTATACTACGCAGTCACGAGGATATTGATAAGTGACGTGGAGAATTCACTGATCAGGTTTTCCGAACAGGGCGCAGCCACAGTCAGTGAATATGTTCATGGGCGTCTTTCCGATGTCAGATCCATGGCTGAAAACAGCATCATCAGAAACAGCAGTCTGCCTGTCGAACAGCGGCTGGACGAGCTGAGAGCACAGCTCAAGCTTGACAGCTACCGAAGGCTCAGCATAGCTGATCTGGATGGCAATGCTGTTTCAACGGATGGAAACACGCTGAATGTTTATGACAGGGATTATTTTCAGAATGCCCTCAATGGGAAACCCAGTGTATCGGACCCGATAATAAGCCGCGCAGACGGCACCATGGTCATCGTATTTGCTGCTCCCATCTACGATTCCGGCGAAGTCTCCGGCGTGCTTTATGTTACATATGATGCGGATGTGCTCAGCAATATAGCCGATGGCATAAGGTTCAGCGGCAGCGGCTACACATTTATATTGAATAAGGATGGCGATGTCATCGCTCACAAGGACAGAGAGCTTGTATACGCTAAAGTCAATGATATCGCAGCAGGCAACCCCGAACTCAGCAAACTTGTCGAGCTCGAAAAAAGAATGATCGCGGGCGAAAAGGGAGCGGGAGAATACTATTACCAGGGCGAAAGACGGTATATGGGCTTCTGCACCATCGAAAACACCGGATGGTCCATCGCCGTGACAGCGCCCAAGAGCGATGTCTTCAGGCAGCTCAATATAGTGTCTGCCATCCTGCTGGTACTCATACTGGTAGCTTCTTTCATAATCGCTTTTATAATGTCGCGTTCGAAACTGCTGAAGATAGATCTGCAGAGGCAACAGGTCAACTCTCATCGTATAGCCGATTTCACCAATCTGATCGCGATGACGATAAGGACCGACGGCACTATCCTGACAACGAACAGGTATGCCGAAGACCTGCTGCTCTATTTTGACAAATTTGGTGAGGAAAAAGTAAACAACATTTTCGAACTGATTTCAGATACGGACCGGCATATGCTTGAAAACACAGTGGGCGAGACGCGGGAGCATGACAGCAGCACCAGCTTCGACCTTGCCCTCAGCAGAGGGGACAGCAAGGTGATCCATATTTATTGCAGTGCCATCACTGAAAAGGATAATGCCGACATCATAGAAATAATCGGAATCGACATAACAGACAGGGTCATGCAGGAAAATATACTCCAGGACAGCTTTGAAGAGCTTACGGTAGTATATGATGAACTGGCAGCCAATGAAGAAAAAATCAGACAACTGGCATTCAAGGATCAGCTTACAGGTCTGCCAAACAGGACAGAGCTTTTCAATGAAATAGAGAAGGTGCTCAATGAGTTAAAGGAAGGCGAGAAATGTGCGCTGATGTATCTCGATATCGACAACTTCAAGTTCATCAACGATTCCTTCAGTCATTCCGTTGGAGACATGCTTCTTGTTGAGATAGGGAAGCGTCTCAGGAACGCCTTTACAGAAAATGAGATAGTTGCAAGATTCGAAGGAGACGAGTTCGTCATCTTTATCAGGAAGCTCAGTTCTCTGGATGAGCTGAATGGAAAAATATCGACGGCAATGGGCATTTTCGATGAGCCGTTCAATGTGATGAGGAATACCTTCCACATATCGGCCAGCTGCGGCATATGTATTTATCCCGATCAGGTCAGCTCCCTGGAAGAAATGATGAAGAGCTCCGACGTGGCCATGCACTATGCCAAAAAGGAAGGCAAGAATACTCATATCATGTTCAGAAAGGAAATGAACGATGAGCTACTGGAAAGGATAGAGATGGAGAATGGACTCCGCCAGGCTCTGGCCAACAATGAATTCATACTTTTCTATCAGCCCCAGGTTGACCTGGCCACAGGCGAAGTTGTCAGCTTTGAGGCATTGCTCAGGTGGATGCATCCTCAGCGGGGGATGATCCAGCCGCTCAAGTTCATCAGTGTGGCAGAGGAAAGCGGTCTGATCGTCCAGATAGGCAAATGGGTCCTGAAAACTGCCTGTGATTTCATCATCAGACTGAACGGGAGGACATCGAGACAATATGGGATTTCAGTGAACATATCGGTGGTACAGTTGATGCAGGCTGACTTTGTGGATATGGTACGGGAAATACTTGAATCCACAGGACTGGAACCCTCCTTGCTGGAATTGGAGATCACAGAGTCTAAACTCGTAGAAACTGTTGAGATGAATCTGAGGAAAATACATGAGTTGAGAAAAATCGGGGTCAGATTCTCCATCGACGATTTTGGCAAAGGATTCTCTTCGCTGAGCTATCTCAAGCAATTGCCTGTCAACACGCTGAAGATAGACAAGTGCTTTGTTGATGATATTCCTGACAATGATCACAGTATGATCGAATCCATCATACACATAGGGCATAAGAGAAACCTTGTTGTAGTGGCAGAAGGTGTCGAAAAGAAGGAACAGATGGAGTACCTGTTAAAGCACAAATGCGATATGATGCAGGGCTATTACTACTCAAAACCTGTTCCCGAAGAAGACATCCATAAGCTTATCTGATATAGTACGCAAGATTATGCTGTGGATATTTCATGTGGATTATTTCACTGAAAATGATGTTGTCCACAGCCTTGCAACCTTTTATACATGGTTATGCACAGACTTATCAACATTATCCACAGGAACATTTCCACAAAACGGGTGTTCTGGATGCTTTATTCCGGCAAATTATCAGGGAGTGTTGTCGGACCGGTGAGTGTGGTCCGGGCACACGTCTGACGCAAAAAATTCTTTCACGCTGGTCAGCATTGCTGTGCAAATTGGCAGTAAATAATTTTTTTACCAAGAAGGATTTTGTAATATTTTGACGAATTAGTCTCTAGGGGATATTATTAAAGTAGAGGATATATTCAGAGCCGACATTTCCAGGGGGTGAAACTTAATAATGAAAAAGAAAATTCAGGAAACAGGAAGGTTTTTAAAGAGTGCCATAAAAAAAGCCGTTGATGCGATAAAAAATGCGACAAAAAATGCAAGAGATGCCCTGAACAGTTCCGGGAACGTCCTCAGAATCATCAAGATCCAATACAGGCTGATTGCTGCTTTTCTGATACTTTCTCTGCTGCCTCTGGGTCTTATGGGCCTGATTTCGTATTCCAGGTCCAACAAGGCTATATCAGAAAGGATAGAGAAGTACTCTGCCGGCCTGGTAAAGCAAACAGCCGTGAACCTGGAAACTGAGCTCGTAAAATATGAACAGCTGGCAAGAGAGATTGCCTATGTAGATACTATCCAGCAGTCATTCACTGACATGAGAGGGAAGAGTGCAGACGAGAAACTGGGATATACGTTCCAGATAGGAACTACCATAAGAGAAAAGACAGCGACCTATAATGAAATTTCCCAGTTCGGATTTATTGTCGAAGACGATCCGAGCAAGAATTTACTGAAAGATGCCAGGGGGATCACAGATGAGGAATTAGTGAGGATCTCTGAAAAAGCAAAAGAAGCACGTGGTGCCCCGACATGGTTGCTGACACAGACCGCAGATGGAGGGACCCTCCTTATCACCGCCAGGGAAATAAATAACACAGTCGGCGGCGGGAAGATCGGTGTCTTTCTGATGGCTATCGATACAGAGCATTTCAGAGATAAGCTGGAAAACGTGGATATGGGGGAAGGCTCCCAGTTGTTCATGATGGACTCAGAAGGCCTGGTGCTTGCAAGCAGGAACGAAGAGGTGGCAGTCAATCAGAGCTACAGCGACCTGAGCATACTGGAGCCGCTCGTAGTGAACAGGGAGCAGGACATAGTTACATTTGATTTTGGAAGGAATCTCGTTGCATACTCATACCTTAAGAATTACGATTGGTATGTAGTTTCCCTGATACCTTACAGTTATATCAATGCAGCCGGGAAGACCATCCTTACCAGCGTCATAATACTGCTCATCGTATTTGTGGTGGTATCCACGCTTCTTTCGTTCGCCGTGTCGTCGAGCATATCGGTCCATTTGAGGAAGCTCGTGAATGTGATGCAGGAAGCGCGCAGCGGCAACCTTGCACTTCGCCTTGAGGACAGGAGCAAGGACGAGATAGGTATTGTGGTGCGAAACTTCAACGATATGCTGGGCAACATACGCAGTCTTATAGCGAAAGTAAGCGAGTCATCTTCTGATCTGATAGACAGCATCAGCAAAATAAAGACATCCTCCGAAAATACCCGCAGTGCATCAGAGCAGATCGCGCTGACGATGCAGGAAATAGCAAAAGGCACCAGTTTGCAGGTCGAAGAGATCGCATACGGTGTGACCAGCACGAACCAGCTCTCAGATGGCATCAACAAGGTTGGCGAGAATATGGTGGCGGTCTCCGGTGTCATAAATAATACGAAGGAACTGTCGGAGAAAGGTCTGTCAGTCGTCAGGCTGCTCAAGGAAAAAGCTCAGCAGACTAATGATGTCACCAGAAAGATGGCTGAAGATGTCCAAAGCCTCAACAGTGATATGAAACAGATCAAGAAGATCGTCAACGCTATTGGTACGATAGCCGAGCAGACGAACATGCTGGCACTGAACGCCACCATTGAAGCTGCAAGGGCGGGCGAAGCCGGAAAAGGATTCTCAGTCGTTGCTTCAGAAGTCAAAAAGCTGGCAGACAAGTCCAAGGAATCCTCAGCAATGATCAATTCGATAATCAACGCTATCCAGGCGAAAACCGACAGCACTGTCGTGACGGCGGCAACTGGCAGCAAGATAGTGGATGAACAGATGGAAGCTGTGAACAGTACAGACGAAGCTTTCAAGAGCATCTACTCATCCATGGACAACATAATCGAAAACATGAAGATCATGCATGAATCCGTTGAAAACATGAATGCTTCCAGAGAGGATACCGTAAGAGTAATAAACAATATCTCCGCTGTATCGCAGGAGACTGCCGCAACTACTGAGCAGGTATCGGCAAGCACCCAGGAGCAGATGAGCGGGGCGGAAGAGCTGGCAATGCTGGCTGAGAGGCTTGATGAAATGGCTCAGGGGCTCAAGAAGGCGATCTCGATATTCAAAGTCGAGTAGCGTAAAAAGACAAAAAAGGTGGTTAGTCAGGCGACTAACCATGTAAAGGGGGTCAAAATGTATTTTGTGAGGTCACATATATTATTGCCCCCTTTTAATTTTATTTATACATTTTTTTCGTTAAATCCGAAAATTTTTCTCCGATTTCAGAAACGATGGTTTCAATGTGCTTTCTCGAGCAGTCTATTTCAACATCAGCATACTTTCTGTACAGCGGCAGCCTTTCATTATACAGTGACCTGAGGGTCTGGCCGGGCAGCATGGCGATACCCCGGGTCCTGGCATTCTTCAGCCGTCGCTCCAGTTGATACATCCTGGCATTGAGAAAAAAAATGATACCATGTGATTTCAGATGATCCATGGCAGGTCCGCTGTACACCACACTCCCACCGGTCGCGATCACGTGACTTCTGAGATCGAGGCTTTTCACCGTGTTTTCCTCTATTCTGATAAAGCCTTCTATCCCGTGCTTTTCTATCAGTTCCTGTAAGTAACTGTTTTCCTGCCTCTGAATCAGTATGTCAGTGTCTGTGAATGGCATCTTCAGCGCTTTTGCCAGTAAAACGCCGACTGTGCTTTTGCCCGCGCCCGGCATACCGATCAGGACCAGGTTCTTATCCACCGCCATAAATCCAGCTCCAGACAAAATAAAAAAATCATCTCATGATAATAATATAGCATAGATATGCTTCAAAAAAACACACATTTATTCTGTATGACAGAGGGGTGCTTCGCATGGACTATCAAAAACACGGGAACAGTTTCGGGAAAGATAAGGGTGATTACGGCAAAGCCAGGAGCAGCCGCGGGAAAACCGGGAAAAAACGCGGATCGGCCAATGACGGTTTCGACAACAGCATCCAACAGGATCCCATGTATGACAACACTCTGGAAGGGAAGGTCATGAATGCGGAAAGCCTGCAGATAGATGCGACCCTCAGTGAGATATCGAAGGAGCTGAGGCCAGGTGAGACCCTTATTCTCGATATTGGCAACAATTACTTCGAACAAACCGATGAAATATATGACACTCTCGTCATGCGGGGATATGATGTGAGAAAATCCTTCAGGAACGGCAGAAACCAGATCGTAGTGAGCAGAAGGGAACAGAATGGAAGACGCCGGCACTGAGGTGCCATAATCAGCAAAGCCTATAAAATCAAGCCGGCTCGATGCCGATATATAATATGGAGTGTACCCGGCGGTATGTAACCGGGACACCATCCGAAACAGGACAGCAATCAAACGGCATGACGGACCTGGGGTCGGGTCGTGTGTATTGGCGGAGGTCGGCGATATATGAGACAAATAAGAAAACCGGTTGCAATACTTGCTGTTGCAGCTATTCTCTACAGTATATTTTCTGTTTTCGGTACCGTTGCATATGCTGCTTTTATGCCGGTGACTATTACAGTGGATGATTTCAGCGACGGAACACTTGCCTTCAGCTGGAGTGGGCTGACCGGAGCGCGGTCAGCCGAGATAATATATCACAGACCAGGTGCCGGCGGGACTGCCATTTATCACAGAGAAGTCGTCACATCGGGTAATTCGTTTTCCATATCCGGACTGCAGGCTGACTACATATATGATATCAGTGTCACATTGTATAATGACATTGATCCGGCCGCTGGCGATGTCATTGGAAGAGGTTTGATCTATTATCTTCCGGCCATCACCTTCATTGCTTCAGCACCGTCACAGCCCTATGAAGACATAGAAGGAGGCGGCAGGGAAATAGGCGGTACGCCAAAGCTGAGGCTTAACTGGAAGCAGCCGAGGATCTACTTTCATCCGGACTTTCATCCGTGGGACAGACCATATCCCCAGGACGATCCCGATACTGACAATGGCAGATTCATTGAGGCCAACAGTGTTGAAGCGCTTCAGTATATGCAGGATTCCTACAACAACATATACGTCGATCAGCCAAGGTATATATCCTCTCTGAATTATACGATAAACATCTCGACGGATGCGAACAAGCTGGATTCGGGCTCATCGGAGTCTTCGGTACAGATAAGGCAGCTTGGTGGTTCTTCATATGAGGCATATGTGTCCGGAACGCCGGGTGTCACTGCCCTCATCCCCTGCACCAATGCTTCCGGTTTTTACAGCTTTGAACTGCTGGGCAGAAAAGATGAAACTTCTGAAATAAATGATGTAAACGGAACAGATGACATACTCCCGCATTCTGATATATTGCCCGGTACCGTCTACTACATGAAGATCAGGCCGATCTACACCGATCCGGATGGTGCGAATGTATCCGCGGTCAGGGTCGGCAGACCGGATGACTATAACGGCAGTGTGCTGGCCGGAGACAAAGCCTATATCAATACGCCCATCCGCTTTCAGCTGACCAAGGACAGCACCAACAACATTTATGTGAAAATCTACAGGATCAACCAGGGAAGCCTGGATCTGCCCAGACTTTTCTATCATGTGCAGGCTTCAGAAGACCCCACTATACCCGGGGACTGGCGGGTAATAGACACTCTGGATGACTCCTATTTCAGCGGTGACTACGCCGTTACCGTGATAACAGGGGTACATCCCAACAATACTGTCTATTACAAAATAGTCGTCAAGTCTGAAGGCGCTGAGGACAGGCTCGAATCGCTTCCATTGGAATACACGCTGGTGGCAGATACGGACAGGCCGCCTCTGCCGACAGGTATCGCTGTGATAAGGAGAGAGCTCAATGAAAGAGATGATGTCATTGACCCCTCCGGGAACATAAGGACCGTCAGGTCAACGGATATCACGTTATCATGGGAAAAGCCGATAAACTGGGATGAAGTCAAAGATGATCTCTGTTATCATATATTGCTCAGTACGAGTCAGACAGACCCCAATACCGGTGAAAAAGTACCGGTATATGTGGATGGAGAGCTGTGGGGCAGACAGGAAGGGTATGAGAGTAAATACAGGCTTGTCAAGTACATATTCGCAAATTCTGATAAAGTCACAGATGCAGGGAACAGACTGGAATATACGCTGGACGGATTCGAGCTGTTCGATCTCGACGGAGACCCTGACACACCGCCGATACTTGATGAGGACGATGCCGGCTATCCGACTTTCCTGATCCCCAATACGGTCTATTACCTGCAGATGTATTCCACGAAGTCGGAACATGCAGGAACGAATGAGTATGACAAAATGTCCGACCTGTCAGTGGTTGTAAGCTTCACCACACTGGCGGGGATCGAAACGGATGTACCACTGCCGGCAAATTTCAGGCTGAGTGACAACGGCAAGCTGACCTCCGCAGGGAAGACCCTGAACTACATAGATCTGAGCTTTGGAAAGGTACTGGATCTGGATTGGCGGAACTACACTGCAAAATATGATGAATCGCTGTACCAATATGATATTTACTACGATATTTTCATGAACTCCGGCACTAATATGTACAGCTTCATTCCTGTGGGGACCACCCAGGACCTCCAGGGGGACATCGTGTTCAGCGGCGCTGACGATCCGCGCAGTGCAGTCGTTACCGCAAGGGTATGGCAGTTTACAGAGGAAGGCTTTGACAGGCTGAAGAATGTCCTGCCGGATGAAGCCTCTTGGGGAGCGGTGGATAAATTCGGACCCAATCTGCTTCCCAATACTACATACTATTTCCTCGTCAGGACCAGGCTTGTTATTAAAAACAGGCAGGATCCTGAGGATATTGTGGAAAAGACATCGATGTTCACAGCATTGCTTCCTGTCACCACTGTGGTGATCCAGGTCACTCCGCCGGATGACAGTCAGCGCAGGCCAGTGGCTCCGACTGATTTTTCCATCGCAGTTGGAGCTGATGGAGACCAGATGCTGTCAGACAGCAGTGTGACATTTTCATGGACACATCAGGAAGAGGATGTAATATACCAGATAATCAGGACCACCGGGAGAGTCCATCCTATGGCGGAACCGACGGAATATGAAAATGATCCGGAATATACAAGTTTCCTTGCAGAATATGATCCGCCGGAGGAAGGAGAGGCTCCTGAGGACCGGGGCGTTTTCCTCGACCCGGAAGGCGATCCGGAGGACAATTTTCCCGGGAAATTCACATATGACAGAACCACCGGACTCTGCACATTTACCGTGGATCGCGGCATGTTCCCTAACAGGCTTTACTATTTCAGCCTGAAGGCCATCAGAACAGATGCTGACAGGAAGCCACTGAAAAAACCTTCCCACAGTGTCTGGGTATCTATTCCGGTGACCACCTCGTTTATAGAGGCGCCGAGCATGCTGGAAGCCATACCTGGAGCTGAGATCGGCTTTTTCTGGACGGATCCTGACCCGGCATATACTGCCGAGGACTACACCATATATATCAAAGGTCCAGGAGAAACTGCTTACAAGCCGTTGTCTAAAGCTCAGTCGTCAGTCATCAGGGATGCGGACAGAAAGACCTATTACGGCAGAGTAACAGGTCTGAAGCACGGAACATCCTACGATATAAAAGTAACAAAGGGAACAGGCACCACTGTTTATGAAAAGATGGGCTTCACAACCAGGGACAGCTACCATGAACTGGAGATAAAATGGCTGGGAAAGCTTATCGATGACTATGCCGGGTATGAGATAGCCATAATGGAGGAGGGCGGATCAGAATATACTGTCCTCACTGCTGCTGACCTCGAATGGTATATCGACAAAAACGGTGCGGTACGGCCCTACTATGCTGAAGAGACCGCCAGGACAGCAGGCAATGACAGACTCTATTACCATGCCAGGATCAAGAGCATGGATGTCACGCTGCCGGGCGGCATCGTTACAAAACAGCCGCTTAAGTCTAATACACGATACTATATCAAAGTCAGATCGCTGAAGAGGGATCCGGTCCACACTGATTTGATCTCATATTCCAAATATATAGGACCTGTAAGCATAAGGACCGAATTCAGCCAGGAGGACTATGACAATAAGGACCGTGAAGAGCAGCAGCGTGCCGAATTCATAGAAAAGATGGAGGCGCTTGAAAGAGGGTATTTCTGGAGGATAGCCATCGGGAGCAACAATGTGACGAGTATAATGCTGAAAGGCGACAGGATAGCAAATGCGATGAAGAATTCACCCGGTGACTCATTCCTGGTGGATCTCACAGAGATATCTGTAAACATCGAAAGAGATGAGATATATATACCTGTTTCGCTCCTTGATGTAATGAAATCGATCAAAAAGAGCCTCATCATCAGGTCGGGAGGCACCGAGCTGGTATTGAGACCATATACGCTGGATGCTGTTTTCAATGAGACTGTCAGGGGTATCAGGGAAAGACAGGAGGTCAGGGAACTGTACGTTAAGCTGGATCTCCGGCGTGAAACCCGTACAGATAAGACACTTCCCTCCGGCATGATGCCCGTTTCAGCGGTAAACGGAATCGATATCCAGGCGATGGGCTTTTCCATCACATATGAGGAAATGGCAATGATGTTCCATGACAGGCTTTATAATGAGGACACCGGGCTTGTCAGCGAAAAACTCGACCTGCTTCTCAATACATATGTCGGAAGTGGTACAGGCTCTGCAGCATTGATAGACCAATACACCAGGAACCTCGTGGCTCTGATAGAGAAGGAGTTGTCCGTATACATCGACAACACCATAAGAACGACAAAGCTCACGAATACAGTAAGGGAGATCCACACCTTTGATACGCCTGTATCTGCGAGAGTCAGGGCTGACGAAACCAAAGAACTGATGTCGGCTTATGTGAAATACAAGGACGCGTCCGGCTGGCGGAAAGTTACCATGAGAGAAGCGGGATCCGTCGTAATGCTCGAGCTGCTGAAGCCGGGCACATTCGTCATACTCGTGCCGGACCGGAGTATCGGAGGGATACCGAAGGGTCACTGGGCAGAGGACTACATCGCGAGGATGGCTTCCAGATATGATCTGGAGACAGTTTTTCCCGGGGTACGGACCAACTTCATGCCCGACAGCAGGGTAAGCTGCAGCGAAATAGTGCTGCTGTATGAGCTCACGTCGGGAAGGACTCCGGCGAATACTGGACTCAATATAAGGAGCAGGCTGTATGAGCTTGGTCTCGACGACGTGATACATCCAAATTCACTGGTGAGGGATGCCAGCAGGCAGCAGACTGCAGGAGTACTGACAAGGCTGCTCGCTGTCAGGAAAGGTCTGGATCCCCGTAGCCTGAGACCGGGAGCAGCGATATCCATATCTGATGAGAGAGATATAGATGATCAGTACTATTTATCTGTACTTATGGTCGTTGACATAAATGTGATGCAGTTGGATACTGCGGGACGATTCCGCCCCAAAGGCACAGTGACCCGGGCTGAGGCTGTGGTTGCTTTCGTAAGGCTGCTGGAGCTGACAGGCGAACTGTAGACCATGGTGACCAGCAGCCATGTCACAGGGCATGGATCATTAAAAGGCATCAGTCTGAAAATGATGCCTTGTCGGCGGATAACAGCCGGCAGCAGTGACAGCTTGCGCAGGAGGTCGATTTATTCATGACGTTGAACAGGAAAGTAATCAGTATAATATTGTTTTTGTTGCTGACCGCACAGTACATTATGACCGTGCCGGCGATGGCAGCGGATAATATGCCCCAGCCTGCCCCGGAAAAGCTCAGGATCGAAGCCATTTACGATGAACCGCCGAATGTACAGCCTCCCATAGGGTACAACGAATTCGACAAATACTATGCGGATCTGAAAAGCGACAGGATACAGCGGCCTCAGGATGTGCCCTCCCCAAGGATATACCTGAACTACTATCTGCAGGAGGTCAACAAGCCATATATGCCGACAAGACCGACGATCCTCAAGGAAGCAGATGTGCCTGCACAGACTGCCTCCGATAACCAGATGCGCCTGAAAGATCTGAAATCAGGTACTGTCTACTATGCATATTCAAGAGCTTATTACACATACAATACGGAGACAGGCATGTACACCAGTCCGGAATCAGCGCCCTCCAATACTGTCAAATTCCTTACGGATATTGATATCCAGGCCTATTCCTACGGGCCGAACCAGATAAAAATAGAATGGGACGACGTGTGGAATGCGGGCAAAAGGATGGATTACAAGCTCTACGTTTCTGAGAACAGCTCATTTGCCAATACACCGCCGTTATACATCGGACAGGAGCAGATAAGCCAGAACGGACCGGTGACGGTCAACGAATCCACCGGCAAGCTTGAATACATACACACTGTGCGAGATCCGGGAAGAGTGTATTATATAAAGATCGAGCCGGACACAGCCGAGGCAGAGCTCAAAAGGTCGCCTTCAAGCCGTGTAGTTGCTGTCAGCAGTTATATACTTGCCAAAACCACCAAAATGTCAGTGGATCCGGTCACGGGAAATACCATATGGAAACTGGAGTGGAGCCCGGTGGTCACAGGCCTCAGCGGCAGTGACATAAAGATCACATATCAGATATACAGAGGTATTGGGACTGCGGGCAGTATCGAGCAGTATATGGCGTCGAAGGATGACACCACATTCTTTTTGACACTGGCACCGGGCGAGGAAAACTACTATTATGTCATAAAGGCCATAGTGACCAGAAACGGCCAGGATCTCTACCCGGGGATATCCATAACATCGCCGAAGATATATGTACGCGAGTCGGAGGTCCCCTCGCAACCGGCCATGCCGGAGTTGGTGGAGGAGATCTCCGACGGTACCATGGTGGTCAGACAGGAGATAAATCCCACTGATGCCACCATTCTGTGGAGAGCACCGCTCAAAGGCGACGGCAGCGTTGACAGTGAGGTCCTGTATGATATATGGCTTGTGACAGATCCGAATCTTATAAACAATCCGCCATCCAACAGCAAAATTGCTTCGGATCTGAAAATGGGCCCGAACAATTTCATCATGAGCGGCAATATACTGCTTGGCTACAAGTACACGGTCAGTAATCTTATGCCCAATGCTACCTATTACCTGAAGATCACGGCCAAGAAGAGCTATGTCGAGTTTGTGGACAACATGCTGCAGAATATAACACTTGAGTCGGATCCGGCACTGAAGATATTTACAACTCCTCCTCCCGGACCGACTGATCAGCCGGTGGTACCGGGAACACCTCCTTTCAGTCTGAAAAAGGACAGTCTGGGTAAGGAAATGGTCACCAGTACCTCCGTTGTCATAACATTAAAAAACAAATGGTATGAGCAATACTCGGACAGGAAGACACCGGAGTCGGAGCCCGGAGAGTGGTCCTGGCATTTCAGGACGCCTGTAGAACTGGATGAGATCGGTCTCCAGCTTATCCCCCCCATCGATGATCTGGCTGATAAGCTGGAAACAGGAGATGAAGCCGTCGATCCGCTGAAGTTCAGGAAAGTTGAATATGACAGCGGAGTGACCATCGATGTCGGCGTTGTGGAATATGTTCCGGGGATGGATTACAATGACCTCGAAAACATCCCGGCCGACAAGGTGATAGGTCACCCTGTGACGCCCAATGATCCCTATGAGGATGTTAATGCCGAAGATAATGTACGGGACGGCCGGAGACACAATGTCGACATCACACTGTACGACCTTGAACCCAACAAGACATATGTCATCTGGGTGAGAGCGGTCCGCCGCAGCCTTGATCTGATGTCGGGCCCGTCAGACCCCATCATCGTGACTACCCTGCCTGATTTGCCCATTGAAGCTGAAAAGCCCACTGTGCCTGTTTTTAATTACCATCATGCAGGAGATACATATATAGATCTGGGCTGGAACTTCAACAGGGAATATGTATACTACCTGGAATACGGGACTGTTGATGACAGGTCAAAGGCGACGAACAACATCATGATAACTCCTGAGGAACTGGAGTATGCCACATACTACAGAGTAGATGGCCTTACGCCGGATACTGTCTATTATTTCTGGATACAGGCCGAGGCGTCCAGTGCCGCGGGGGAGAAGAAGCGCTCTGACTTCAGTGATTCCTATATCGTGAAGACTGAAAAGGAGATCCCGCCAGACACACCACTGGGCTTCGGGGTCAAGGGCACACCCGGTTCCATCACCAAAGACAGCATTACCTATGAATGGATAGCTGTTGAAGGCATGGAATACATACTTGAAATAAGTGAAAGCATCGATTATACGAACAGCACCAGGTATCATATACGTAATGCATCCGAGTTCACTGCCGGCAACCTGAGATCCAACTTCAGGTATTATGCCAGGCTGTATGCATATGATCCTGTAAAAGGGCTGGCATCGGCACCCACCCAGAGCATAATTGTCAGGACCCTCCGGTCTGTCGACGATTATGATTCGGACGAGGATACCGAATATGTTATTGAAGGCGATTTCATTATAAAGGACAGCTATGCAGTAAACGGCACCTGGTCGGTCAGGATCACAGGAGTCAATGCAGACCGCTTTATACAGCATGTGCGTACCGACAATATCCTCGATTACATCATCGACCTGAAAACCATGCCCCACGGGACAAAAAAGATATCACTGGTGATATCGCAAAGAGTGTTCAAAGCGCTGGGTACTCTTGGCGAGAATCTGATAATCAGGACTGTCAATAATACTGTCATTATCCGTCCGGGAGTGATGGCTGACAAAAATGGAATATACGGCACACCGGCCCGTGAATCTGAATTCATTATCGATATTACCCTGCAGGCGGACCCATCAGGCGATACAGGAAACATGACATTCAAAACACCTGTATCGGAGATAGGGGTAAGCCTGACTGACGGACTGTCAAGAACTGTCGACAGTTTCGGTAAACCGCTGAAGGTGGAATATGAATATACTTCAGCGGGATGGTACGATTCGGATGCTACATTCGGCTATTATCTGCCATCGGGTGATAAAACATGGAAAAAGGTGCCGGTACAGAGAAGCTACGACTTTGATGCGGGCACAGGTACTCTGGCGTTTGAAGTGCCCGTTCCCGGCAAGCTTGCGATAGCTGACCAGGGGATCGATTTTTACACCGATATATCGCGCAGCTATGCCAGACGCGCCATTGCCAGCGTTGCATCGGTCCATGAACTCAAATCTGTGACAGGTAAAAAATTCGAGCCTGAAAAGGATCTTACGGTGGGTGCAGGCGTCAAATTTATGCTGGACATAATGGACGTCGATTACGGCATCAATTACATGACACTGGCTGCCAGAGCCGGTATCATAAATGCAGCGGATACAGGCCGGTCAAGTGAGAAGTGTACCAGAGAGCAGCTGATATCGATGGCGGCAAGAGTATGCGAGATAAAAACGGGGGAAAGAGCTACATCTGACCAGACTGATCTGTCGGTCTACAAAGATATAGGACAGGCGAGCCCCGCTTTACTGCCGCGTATAAGGTACGCATACCGTACCGGTGTTATAACCAGCAGGTTTTCCGATATGCTGGGACCCAAAGATACAGTGACGCGGGCGGAGGCAATGGTGCTGCTGGAGAAGCTGCTTCGCTACGCAGGTGAACTGTAAAAGCCAGACTGCCTGAGGCACAACGGGTGGCTTGCCGCCTGACTGCGCTGCCCGGCCTTGACATAGTGATATCCGGATACGAATTTAAACATAAACAGACCGACATTTATCGTGGTTTTGGAAATCGTGAGAAGGCATCAAATATACCTGCCTTCTCACGATTTCTTTGGTATTTTACGCTCTCCGCCGCCACTTCATTTCTGTTTTGAAAAAACAAGATTATTACCCGTTTAATGCGCGTGACATAGAAATTTTTCATGTATACGCCCCCTTTTATGAGGCAATAATTCTAGTGGAACCTGCCTGCAAGAGATTATGTCAAGCTATTTCTGCAGAAGGCACTATTGCCTGGACACTGCAGGCGAATGTCCAATAAAGGGGGCATACCATGAAAAGGTTTTTAATTTGCATTTTCACTTTTGTATTAATTATTTCCGTTTTTTATATCATGATGCACAAGTTCAGTCTAAATGGCAACGCGACGGGAGAAGCCGCGATCAGGGCTTTTGATGCGACCAACACCATAGATGCTGATTTTGACAGTGGACATGAAATAAATTACATAATGAATAAAAATAAGAAGATGCATATGGATAGCATCGCCGATGACAACGGCGGAATACTGACTGGCCGTGCAGGATAGGATCGCAAAACAAAAGATGAAGAAGGGGAGAGCAATGTGTCCAGACTGATTATACAGGGAGCCAGACCTCTGAAGGGAAGAGTACGTGTCAGCGGAGCGAAGAACTCGGTGCTTCCGATCATCGCAGCATCTCTGCTGGCGGACGGAAGAAGTGTTATAGAAGAAGTACCATATCTGAACGATGTGAAGATCATGTGCGAGCTTGTCAATTCACTGGGAGCATCTACAGAATTCCCGGATGACAGGACCCGGCTCGAAATCAGCAACAGTTCGATGTTGAACACGACTGCACCTTATGAACTCGTCAACAGGATGAGGGCATCCTTTCTTGTGGCAGGACCGCTGCTGGCACGATGCGGTCATGTGAAGATATCGCTTCCTGGCGGATGTGCCATCGGCTCAAGACCTGTGGATCTGCACCTTAAGGGCTTTGCAGCCCTTGGCGGCTCCATTACGCAGGGACATGGATATATTGAGATAAGAAGCGGTGGCAGGCTGAAGGGAGACAAGGTCTACCTGGATTTCCCCAGTGTTGGTGCCACTGAAAATATCATGATGGCGGCGGCGCTGGCAGAGGGCCACACAGTCATTGAAAATGCCGCAACAGAGCCTGAAATAACAGATCTCGCAACATACCTGACATCCATGGGAGCGGACATAAAGGGTGCGGGAACCGATACCATAAAAATAAATGGTGTAAGGGAGCTGTATCCTGCAAATCACACAGTGATCCCCGACCGCATAGAAGCGGGGACCTACATGGTCGCTGCCGCGATAACCCGCGGTGACATAATAATAGAAAATATCGTACCTGACCATCTGAAGCCTGTAACTGCCAAGCTGAGAGAGTCAGGGGCGGAGATTTCAGAGGAACTGACTTCTGTAAGGGTAAAGGGCAACAGGATCGACCCTGTCGACATAAAAACACATCCATATCCCGGCTTCCCCACGGACATGCAGTCACAGATAACGTCGCTCCTCAGTGTGGCATGCGGCACCAGCATGGTGGTCGAGACCATATTTGAGAACCGGTTCATGCATGTCTGCGAATTGAAAAGGATGGGGGCAAACATAAAGGTGGAGGGCAGAAGCGCAATAATAGAGGGCTGCAGCAGACTGAGCGGGACAAAAGTCAAAGCTACAGACCTGAGAGCGGGAGCGGCACTGATACTGGCGGGTCTCTGTGCTGAAGGCACCACTGAAATACTGGATATAGAGCATGTCGACAGGGGGTATCTCAGGATCGACGAGAAGCTGAAACGACTCGGAGCCGTTATCAGCAGATCTGACGACGAGTGAGGAACGCTTTTCACGGACATCCGCTGCATACTTTCGTCAAAGGCGAATATATATTACAAGACATAAAACAAACATGCTGCGGGGGTCCTGATGAAAAAGATTCTGTATTATACAGCCCTTATGGTCCTGATCGTTATACTGCTCCCTGCGATCATAGTCAGAGGCTGCGGTCCTGCCCCTCCGCAGAAACCGCCGGCTCCCGAGATCCCGGAAAAAGTGTACGAAATCACGGTTTACAACAAGGATACGAAGCTGACAGAAGTGATGGACCTGGAAGAATACATAAAGGGAGTGGTGGCGGCAGAAATGCCGGCCGATTTTGACCTGGAGGCTCTGAAGGCACAGGCGGTGGCTGCCAGGACATTTGCATACGGGCGTATGTCCGGAGCTTACCGGTCAAAGCAGGGAGTCCATGACGGCATAGATATCTGTACTGATTCGACTCACTGCCAGGCATGGATGAGCGCGGAAAGTGCAAAAAAAAGATGGGGCATATTATTCGCATCCAGGAACTGGAGCAAGATCGAAAGAGCTGTTAATGAAACAAAGGGCTTGATAATCGTATATCAGGGCGATGTCATAAATGCACTTTTCCATGCCAGCAGCGCGGGCAGGACGGAAAATGCCGAGGACGTGTGGGAGGGAAAAAGCGTGCCTTATCTCCGCAGTGTGGCCAGCAGTGATGAGTCTTCAAAGGGTTACATCACGACAGTGACGATAAGTGAAGATGAACTTACTGAAAAGCTGCAGGAAGCATATCCGGAGGAGGAGCTGCCGGAAAGTCTCGCCGATGATATAGAAGTCATAGATATCACCGAGGGCGGAAGAGTAAAAACTCTGAGAGTTGGCAATATTATCATGAAAGGCACCGAGTTCAGGTCTTTGCTGGGTCTGAGGTCCGCGTGTTTCAGCATCAGCTCAGGCGATGAAGGCCAGATCAGCATAACCACTACGGGCCACGGTCATGGGGTGGGGATGAGCCAGTGGGGAGCCAATGCCCTTGCAAAGACCGGCGGGACCTTCAGTGAGATACTCAGACACTATTACACAGGTGTTGATATTGTATCCATATCCGATCATGAGGCTTCTGCTCAGAGAACAGACAACTGAAAACATGCCGGGATCCCATGAAAATAACCCCTGATAAATTAACTCCGTATGTATATAGCTGCCATATTCGGCAACAATAATATACGGAGGTGGAATTTGTGAATATGAAGAAATCGTTTCCAGATGAGAAGGGCAATAAATTCAGGGAGTTCCTGGACAAGAAAGGTTTCTATATCGTTTTGCTGCTGTGTATAGCTGTCGTGGCCGGAACAGCGGTGTTTGTCACTTCACGCAGGTCCTTGGACAGAAAACCTGAATATGGAAGTGAAAATCCGCTTGAAGATGACACCGGGGATCTTGCAGCTGAGGATGCAGCCGCCAATACCGCTGAAAAGCTGACGGATCTGGATCCTGATGACCTGCTGGTTTCAAGGCCGGGCGAGGAAGAAACGGATATAGGCAGTCCGGCTTCTGTAACAAAGGAAGGAGACCTTGCTGCTGATCCTGAGGGTGAAAAGCAAAAAGATACGTCTCAGAAGAAAGACGCGGCACCTGGCAAGGACGGTACCGACAAGCCGGAATCAACGCAAAAGAAGCAGAGCTTCATAATGCCTGTGAATGGAGATATCTCGCTGGAATATGCAATGGACAGGCTGGTCTATTCCAAAACGCTTGAGCAGTGGCGAGTACATCCGGGCATAGATATTGCGGCCGACAGAGGTACTCCCGTGAAGGCAGTGGCTGACGGAGTCGTGTCTGATGTCCGCAATGACAAGTTCTACGGGATATATGTAGTTATCGATCATGGAGACGGACTGAAAACACTTTACAGGAACCTTGCTTCTGATGAGACGGTAGCCGTGAACCAAAAAGTAAAGCAGGGCGAAATAATAGGCAGCGTTGGCAATACTGCCATGGATGAATCTTCAGAACAGCCGCACCTGCACTTTGAGGTACTTAAAAACGATGTCAATGAAGATCCGACCGCTTATTTGCCGAAAAAATGATGCAGCAAATGCTGTGTACCGACAACAGGATCCGATGGAATGACAGAACGGCAGAACTGCGGACAGGGATGCAGTCATATCCGGCTGACGGAAAAGCTGCATCTCTGTTTGTGTTTTTGTCTGATTTTTGATCCCTCCGGTGATTTTATTTCTGTTTTTCCCCCTTTTAACTCATACAGGCACCATACAGGGCATATATATACACTAGACGCGCAAAGATCGTACGCAGCATCTGCAGGACCATCCGGCCTGCGCACCCATATCGGGCTGATCCGGTCAAGTCGTCTGCAGATGGAAGGACAGTGGTCTCCCGATTTTGGTCCTGAAAGACAAGAGGCAGACAATGCCTGCATATACGAGTGATCGATGACATTTCTCCATAGTATGACTTGAAGAGGGGGTATATTCAGTTGAAGGGATATATCGAAGAGAGGGCAGTTGAACTTGCAAATTACATTATCGATAAAAGAACCACTGTAAGAGCTGCAGCGAAAAAATTCGGCATCAGCAAAAGCACTGTTCACAAAGACGTAACTGAAAGACTGATGAAAATCTGTCCTGAGCTTGCTGACAAGGTGAGGGTCATTCTTGAGGAAAACAAGGCTGAAAGGCATATCAGAGGCGGGGAGGCGACTAAAGCCAAGTATCAGGGAGCAAATAACAAGGCAGGATGAAAACAGGGGGGACACTTCCCAAAGGCAATCCGAGCACGCGTGACACTTCTCAAACACAAAGGGATACCAGCTACTGAGGAGTGTCACCGTATCGTTTTCAGTGTCCCTTTTACTGTTTTTACCACAGGTTTTCATGAAATGCACCCTGATTTTCAGGAATTTTTCAAATGCGCCTTCACTTCTTCTCCTTTCCTTTTTCCCTTTGCATAATTTTTATTATATGGTAAGATTATTTTATCAACTGGTTCTTCATTCTCGATCTTTATTCAACTATCATTGGCCGGTCGCATACAGCGGACCAGACGAAGGGGTGTTTTTGTTGAGCTTGGGACTGGATATTGGAATAGATCTCGGTACCGCATCAGTGTTGGTTTATATCAAGGGTAAGGGTATAGTACTGAAAGAACCCTCTGTGGTCGCCATTGATAAAAACACCAACAAGCTTCTGGAGGCGGGTGAGGAAGCCCGCAGGATGCTTGGCAGGACTCCGGGCAATATCGTGGCAATAAGACCGCTGAGAGACGGTGTTATATCGGATTACGACATCACTGAGAGGATGTTGAAATATTTTATCAACAAGATATGCGGAGGCAGGCTGCTAAGGCTGTTTAAGCCCAGGATAATGGTCTGTGTCCCCAGCGGAGTCACCGAGGTGGAAAGGCGCGCTGTGATCGATGCTGCGATACAGGCCGGTGCCAGGAAGACATATCTGATCGAGGAACCCATAGCTGCGGCGATAGGAGCCGGCATCGACATATCCAAGGCCTGCGGCAGCATGATAGTGGACATAGGCGGAGGTACCACGGATATAGCTGTCATATCACTGGGCGGCATAGTGGTGTCCACATCCATAAAGATAGCCGGAGACAAATTCGATGAAGCTATAGTGAGGTACATGAGGAAGAAACACAATATCATGGTGGGTGAACGTACGGCCGAGGAAATGAAGATCAATATAGGGACCGTATACCCCAGGGTCCAGGAAGTGGCAATGGATGTCAGGGGGCGCAACCTGATTTCAGGACTTCCCAAGACTTTGTCAGTGACATCATCTGAAATGATGGAAGCTTTCGAGGAGCCTATGTCAAGTATCATCGAGGCCGTCCATTCCGTTCTTGAAAAGACACCGCCGGAGCTGGCTGCCGATATCAGCGACAGAGGGATAGTGCTCACAGGCGGAGGCAGCCTTGTATATGGTCTGGACAAGCTGCTGCAGGAAAAGACCGGCATCAATGTGATCATTGCCGAAGAAGCCATATCCTGCGTGGCACTTGGCACAGGCGAAGCGCTGAACAATATCGAATCCATTGAAAAAAGTGCAGCTGTCGAAGTCAAGCACAGAAAATAACAGGAGACCGCTCTGGGGCGATTGCAACGGGGCCTTGTAAGGTACTGAATATAGACGTGCTGAAAAAAGAGCCGGCGGCAAGCCGGTTTTTTCATGCTTTTCGCTGGATGTTCCTGTCTTATTCCGGTCAGAGCTGCCTGTCCATTGGACCGGCACCTTTCAATGCTGCTGTTGTTTTTCGTATTAAGGCTGATGCCACTTATTCCGATAATAGTAATGAACCAACCAATTATCAAATTGTACTGAAGAGCCCGCAGCATGTTTACGGACGGGCCGGTCAGGAGCAGATATGGTACGCGGATTGTACACTTCAGGCTGGAGCATGCTTGCTCTGCAGAAAAGAATGGATGTTATATCGAACAATATGGCAAATGCCGGGACCAACGGTTTCAAAAAGGATACGACAGTCCTGGAAAGCTTTCCCGATCTCATGACCAAAATAGTCAGGGATCAGGATTCATTTACCGGCAGACCACGTGACATCGGCACGATGGAGCTTGGAAGTGATGTGGGAGAAGTCTATACATACTTTACCCAGGGCCAGATCGCCAAAACTGACAACGAACTCGATATGGCCATCAGAGACAGTGACAGTGCATTTTTCACTGTTGCAGTACCCAATGCCGATGGTGATATAGCAGTTTTTTTCACCAGGGACGGTTCTTTCACCAGGGGGGCAGATAATAGTCTGGTTACGAATGACGGGTATACCGTGCTGGGCGAAAACGGTCCTGTTTTGCTGGAAAGCGGCCCGTTCACCGTGGATGAGAACGGCTATATAATTCAGGACGGAGAAATAATCGACAGACTGCTTATTACAGAATTCACTGACACATCAGTGCTGAGGAAATACGGACACAATCTGATACAGGCGGATGAGGATGCCCAGACACGGGAATTTTCAGGAACTGTACAGCAGGGCTTTCTCGAGATGTCAAATGTCAATACCGTTCGGGAAATGGTAGATATGATCACCGTGTTGAGGGCATATGAAGCAAACCAGAAGGTGGTCCAGGCCATAGACAGCACGCTGGAAAAAGCAGTAAATCAGATAGGACCTGTAAGGTAAGGAGGTTCATCATTATGATGAGAGCACTATGGACAGCAGCATCAGGGATGCATGCACAACAGATGACAGTTGATGTGATATCCAATAATCTTGCCAATGTCAACACTGTGGCATACAAGAAGCAGCGCATTGAATTCAAGGACCTGCTTTATGAGACCATGGACAGGGCCCGGGTACTGCCTGACGGAGGCAAACCGGTGAATCTGCAGGTGGGGCACGGCACAATGCCTGTGGCAACGGTAAGGGATTTTGAAAAGGGCAGCCCGGAGGAGACCGGCAATCCGCTGGATTTCTATATCGACGGGGATGCATTTTTTATGATAGAAGGACCTTCCGGCGAGATCAACTACACCAGGGACGGCAGCTTCAAGATAAGCATGACGGACATGGGCAAAATGCTCACCACCTCTGAAGGCTATCCGGTGCTCGATGAAGCGGGGATGCCAATAATAATCGACTTTGACCTGTCTGCGCTGAATGTTTCACAAAACGGCGAGATCACTTATATAGACGAAGACGGTGTATCTGTCCCCACAGGACAGTTCATCGGGCTGGTGTATTTTGAGAACAGGAATGGCCTCGAAGCCGTCGGCAGAAACCTTTACAGGGCGACATTGGCAGCCGGTGAGGCTATTCCGGCTTTCGACTCGGCTCAGACCAGCATCATAATGCAGAATTTTCTTGAGGCTTCAAATGTGAAGACTGTCGAAGAGATGGTCAAGCTCATCGTGGCACAGAGGGCGTATGAGCTTAGTTCCAAGGCGATACAGTCTTCAGATGAGATGCTGGGGATAGCCAACAATCTCAAGAGATGATTCTCCTTTGACCCGCTGATATGACGGCGGTGATGAACAGGATGGCTTTCATGGACAGAGCCGGCAGATAGTATTGACAGACCGGCCCCGTAAATATACTATTTATGTCAGAGGGATTTGAATGGATATAAATATGATCGATGGCATAAAAACAGGAGATATTGTCAGGAATGCAGCGGGTTCAGCATCCCGTGCGTCCGATGACGATTTTGCCAGAAGGCTGGAGAAGGCTGCCAGAGAAAATGACGAAAGGGAGCTTAAAAAAGCCTGCCAGGAATTTGAGGCTATTATGCTGGACATGCTCTATAAGCAGATGAAGGCCACCGTGATCAAATCAGATCTTTTGGAGGAAGACCCCGGCAGGGAGATATTTGAATCGATGCTTGAAGAAAAGCTTATGGAACAGGCTTCAAAAAGGGGAAGCCTCGGCCTGGCAGAATCGCTGTACAAGCAGTTGTCCAGACAATATGGCAGAAATGTCCCTGCAAATGCTGCAGAAAACACACAAACAAGAGAGTCCTCCGGTGAAGAATAAAAATATTATAAATAAAAGTATATGGGCGGCAGTTATCGTATTATCCCTCATATTAGCCATCGAGGGATTTTTTATTTTGCTGGGTCCCAATAAAGACAACGGAACAGAAATCGATGAGCCTGCCGAAGAACTGCCCGTGGAACATGGCGGGGAGCCGCGGACCGGCCCGCTTGAGGACTATGTGAAGCATATACACCGTTCTGAGGTAATAAACGGCCTGAAACAGGAAATAAACATCCTGGAAATAGACCAGCGAGTCCCCGGTGTCAATATAAAGCCGGCATTGTCCTATGATCTGATTTATGGATATGAGCTTTTCAGCAAGATAGCAGCAAGGCATGATGCTTATGCTGCTGTGAACGGCGGGTTTTTCAGGGACTACGGACTCCCTTCCGGAATGGTGGTCATCGATGGACAGCTCATATCTGCGGCGACGGGGAAATATCCTGTTTTTGTGTTGCGCGGCGGGCAGGCTGAACTGAAGGAGATCGACAGCAAACTGTCACTTGTGATCCGCAGAGGGGACGGCGATACCGCCGGAAGCGCCGGCGCCGGGGATGGAGTCGGATCAGACCTGTCTGACAGGGGCCCCCTTAATATCACCATCGACAACATCAATTTCCCCGGGACCGGTAAGCAAATAATAGTCTACACTCCCGTATATGGGCGGACCAACAGGGCCGACAAAAGAAACATAACCGCAACGGTCACAGATGGTATTGTGACAAAAATTGCGGAATATGATAAAGAAGCACAGATACCAGCCGACGGGATGCTGATCACTTTTTATGATATTTCCGCCTACAAGGGCAAAGAGATGCCTGTCCAGGTGGGCGACAGGGTGGAGCTGATACATGAGCCTGATATGACAGGCGATGTACAGGCATATGAATGCGGGTGCTGGCTGGTCAGAGACGGAGTATCCGTAGTCGGGGACAGTGATCCCTGGGTGGGAGTGCTGACGAACCGGGATCCCAGGACGGCCATAGGTATCAGGGAAGATGGCACTGTCATACTGCTGACTGTCGACGGGAGACAGCCGGGCTACAGTGCGGGATTTACCGGCCGTGAGCTTGCAGAGTATCTTATAGTATGCGGTGCTGTGGATGCTGCTATGCTGGATGGAGGCGCATCTACAGCGATGCTGTTCGAAGGGGAGCTTGTCAACAGACCTTCACATAAAGGCCAGGAAAGGGAGATAGCCGGAGCTATCCTTGTGTTGCTGGAATAGTTCCATACCGCCGGAAAGGTGTCGGTGGACATATCAGCAGAATATCACTCTTGTCTGCTAAAAATAGAAAAAAAGCTGCTCCGATGTGTTTTTCAAATCGAATTCAAAATCAGAGACAAGCAATTTATCATATGAATCTGCTTTCAGGAACGGATTGTGCGGGATGTCAGACTTGCTGATCCAACCCAGCTTGCTGTAAGCATGCCAGGTCCCCTGCCTGATTATCATTTCCTGGATATATGCCAGACGCGGTCCCATATTGCAAAGGTAGAGGCCGCAGCTATATGGGCGCATCGTATACCGGGTGCACAGGCCGTCTTTCAGGAAGCAGCACTCACCGGAAGCCTGCCTGGCAAGGATCAGCGGCTCTGCGTTATTGTATTCGAACAGCAGCGTGGCCTCCAGTTCAGATATATTTGTCCATTCGCACATTTCCCTGATGGCCTTCCTGCGGAAATCCATGTCCGGCTTGTCCGGCAGTATCAGTATAGAACCGACAGCCTGTCCGGGATCCGTGTCCGGTATGCCAGGCAATACCGCGAGATCGAGACCAAGTACCGGTATGTCATCACTGCAGCATTCGCCACAGCCCTTGCATTCACCGGTCCTGAGATCCGGGGCTGCTGCCCTGAACGACTCCAGTTCCGCTGCCAGGTCGGCCAGTGTAGTACCGGCATCGTACTCCATGAGTTCTATTTCATTATTTTCTGTGATATGGAATCCCACCATAAGCGCCACCCTTCCTTAGTATATCAGATTGCAGCATAGCCGCTCAACAAGTGGAAGCGGAGTTTTGCGTCGAAGTTATCAAAGGGGCGGAACATTTATCCAGTATGTTCAGTCTAATACATGATACCGCTTCCAGCGGTACTGTGACGGAACAACAGACCGTCGGGGCACTTCCGGTGAAAGGAAATTTTTCTGTAAAGGAAGGATTTTCACCGGGCCGGGGTGTCATAATGCAAAGAAAGGGTGGGAATAAATGAAGAGAAAAGTTGCGCTCCTATTATCGTTGATTTTCATGCTCACGATGCTGCTGCCTCTGCAAAGCTATGCTGCAGAGATGGACAGAGAGCTTGAAAACGCCATCAGAACAGCAAAGACGAAGTTCACTATACCTGAGGACTACAAGTTTACCTCAAGTATTTACACCTCACAGTCGAAAAAGATATACGAACTGCAATGGCGCAGTCGGGATACCATCGATGGGGTGAACATAAATGTATCTGTGGACGGGAACGGAACTATTTTGTACTACTACAGGTATTCATCGGAAGACTACAGGCGGGAGAGGAGACTGCCCGAGCTGAGCAGGGAGGAGGCCAAAGTCAGGGCTGACGAATACATAGAGCATATTGCACCGGGGCTACTGCAGGATTTGAAGTATCAGGAGGAATACCAGGACAATGTAATGGATATAAACTATTACCTGAGATATTACAGGGTCGAAAATGGTGTACCATACTACAATGACGGTGTATCTATAGGTATAAACAGAGATACGGGTGAATTGCAGAGCTATTCACTGAACTGGACAGAGGACCTGGAATTCCCTTCGCCGGAGGGTGCCATATCGCTTGAGGAAGCAGAGAAAGCTTACATGGATGAACTGGGACTCAGGCTGATATATAGCTTTACCAGGGATGATGACGTGCTCAGGGCATTCCCTCTGTATACCACTATTTATGATAATATGGATTTTGTCATCGATGCTTTATCAGGCAGGAAATTGCGGCTGGAATACAGCATATATGGCTATGCAGCAGGTGATGCCGATTTTATTGCAGAAGAGAAGCAAGCGCCTACGATGGCAGCAGGAGAAAGTATCAGGCTGAGTCCTGAGGAACTGAAAGCCATACAGGAAGCAGCTAAGCTCATCAGTCTTGAGGAAGCGGAAAGACTGGTACGCAGCTCAGAATTCCCGGGGATACCTGATGAGTATGAAATGCAGAACTATTATCTGTACACCAGTTGGCCTGACAACAGGGAATATATATGGTCATTGCGGTTCAACAAACCTTCGGAGGATGACAGAATCAGGTCTGACTATGTCAATGTCTCAATAAACGCAAAATCAAAGGAAATAACGAGCTTTTACAGCTACAAGAATCAGCAGGACGCCGGACAGAAACAGCCCATAAAGGATCTGGCCGGTGCAAAGGAAGACGTTAATGCTTTTCTCAGGAAATACTATCCGAAGTATTTTGAGCAGCTGGAATACAACTGGATGATCGAAGAATACATGGATGACGCTGCGGCAAAGGAAGACAGCTACTATATCACATATACAAGGCTCGTTGACGGCGTTCCCTTCCCCGAGAACGGTGTGTCCATCAGCTATGACAATCTGAATGGGGAGATAAACAGCTTCAGTCTTGACTGGTTTGACATGGAATTCCCGTCTGTCAAAAATGTAATCAGTCGGGACGATGCTCACAAAATACTGTTCGACAAGATCGGTCTTTTAATGGAGTACAGATACGGCGCAGGGCCTGTGATCCCGCTGATGGCAGCAGAGGACCAGAAACAGGCCAGGGCCGCTTTGGTCTATTCGCTTTCGCCTGACAAGCCGCTATATATAGATGCAAACAACGGGAACATCGTATACAGAGACGGGAGCGAATATGTTGAGCCCAAAAAGGTCAGCTACAAGGATATCGAAGGACACTTTGCCCAGAAACAGATAAGCGTACTGGCCGATTTCGGCATCTATCTCGATGGTGATGAGTTCAGGCCCAATGATGCAATTACCCAGAAGGACTTCCTGACATTGCTTTCGAGGACACTGAGCTACTATGGGCCGATCATAACTGGAAGCAGCTCACAGAAGGAGATTGATGAGTTTTATGCTTATCTTGTCAGGGAAGGCATCATCAGGGAATCAGAAATAGCACCTGACAGCACTGTTGCCAGGGAAGAAGCAGTCAAGTACATAATCAGGGCCCTGAAATATGATAAGGTGGCAGAAATCAGAGGTATATTCAATATAAACTTCATGGACGGTGACAGCATCAGTCCGGAACTGTACGGTTATGTGGCAATAGCTTCAGGCCTTGGGATAGTTAACGGGAACGGAGCCAACTTCATGCCGAAGAAAAACACCACCAGGGGAGAAGCTGCTGTCATGATCTACAACTACCTGCGGCTGTAGACACTGCACACAGGCATGAAGACTGCACTTTTGGCACTCTGCTGCACATATGCAGCTGAGTCCGTAAATACGATATGCAAATGACAGGGACGCTGAGCCGGATCATCCGGACAGCGTCCTTTTCAGTACCTGCTGCGTGTTCTTTTATTGCTCTTCCGGCTCTGCCGGAGTCCTTTTGTATTAAAACCTTTCAGACCCGATTTCTTCGAAGAATTTCCACAGGTATTATCTCCGGCTCTGCACCACATAGTGGCCCCTGGTCCTGATCCCACCGATGCCCTTCAAGCCTGACTGGGTCAATCTGGCTATCTTTTCCGGGGTGACGAATACCCGGGAATCGGTCAGCGCCACCCTGTCACCGACCTTTGCCGGATCCAGTGCATGTATCAGTATCCTTCCGGGAGAGCTGGCAAAATTCGCACCAGCATCCATGATACCTTCAAAGAAGGATTGGCATGCTCCGGAGAAGACACAAAGCTTGTCAGGATTTGGCTCGAATTTTCTGGCCTCCTGTACCGAGCGTATGAAATATTGTGAATGTCTGTAGCTGTCCGGTGATTTGATGTTGAGAGAGTTCTTTTTCAGACCGTCATGACCGGTGACTACCAGCACATCTGCCCCGGTGCTTTTTAGTAAAGACCGTATGCTGCCAGGCTGTTCGCTTTCAGGGATCACTTTGCCGTAAGCTTTTATTCTGGCATCCCGGTAATAATTCATGCACATCTCGAGGAAGTCGGGGCTCGAATCTATATGAAGGATCGTACCAGGTTTTCCCCTCGGGCGGACAGACGTCCTGATCTGTTTGCTGCGGGAGCAAGAAAAATGGTGGATGCCATCCTGCGAGACCCTGCTTTGGAGCTCTTTCAGTACATCATCCTGTTTCCTGCGCTGCAGGTCATATTCATCGGAATCCGCCATTATCCTGTAGATCAGACCTCTCAATACATATATTTTTCTGCCGTTTCTGCCGATCGATATATCTGATATCCTGAAGTTGATATCGCCGCCATATGATTTTCTGGCAACGTAATCCCCGATCCTGAACGTATCCATATAACCACCCTTCAATTTACATAAGTCAATACTACATAATATGAAGGCTGTGATATGTTGGGAACTTAAACAGATGAAATTTATACAGGGGATAAAAGGGCATAAAAAAGAGAGATCCGGAGGATCTCTCTGAGCGTCATATATGACTGCCAGAGATAAGCCTTATTCCTGTCTGACAGCAGCCATTATTTTTTCTGCCACCTGTTCCGGAGTGATCGATGTGGTATCAATAATCAAATCATAATTGCTCATGTCTGAACAGTCGACACCGTATTTTGTGATGTATCTCAGATTTTCGCATTTTTTTCTTGCGATGAGGCTTTCTTTGGCATCTTCGATACTCGAGTATGTTTCGATTTTGCCTCTCTGGTCATTCATGATCCTGCGCGCGGCTTCATCGATCTCTACAGTCAGATACACCTTGAAAGAATCAGGCACGAAATGCCAGGCCATTCTCGAGTCCAGCACCATGTCCTGATCGAGTCTGCCGATTTTTGTCAACTCGGTGTCGATTTCTTCATCGATTTCAGGATGGGTTTCCATGTATTTATTGAAGGCCAAAACGTCCATATTATACTTTTGTGCGAGAGAGCGCTGTATCCGACCGATGGAATAGACATTCAGCCCGTATTTTTCCTTCAGATAACGGCATACTGTCGACTTACCGCTTCCCAGGTCTCCTGAGATCGAAATTTTTATCCTTTTTCCGCTTCCACTCATATCCCGCATCTTCCTTTATGATGTTTTCTGCCTCAGCAGTGTTTCACAACATATTTGATGTTATGCATCAAAGAGATTATACCAGTTGAGCGTCTTTTTTTCTACAAAACAGGCCAAAATTCAGGTTGGCTGATAAATCCGGCGGAAATTTGGCTTTTGCCGGCAGACTTTGATATCTTTGCATAAAAAACAGAATGGCCGTCCCGTTTTATCCCGGGACGGCCTCGCGGAGGCATTCCGTGATCACCTGATCAATCTGAACATCTTGTAGAACACCGGCTGAATCGGTATCTCAAATACGCTTTCGTCGCCTTTCTGCTGTATGGGCTCTGTTTCCATACCCGTCCTCATGTCCTTCAGCTTTACAGCGCCTGCTGCATGCAGCCTGACTATGCTATTCCTGTACATGAATGATTCGATGATAACAGTGTCATTGTCGTAGAGGAACAGGCCGTATTTCCCTTCAGCTTCGAGGTAGACCCCGAGACTGCTCATCAGGTACTGGCGGATGGTAGTTATCACTTCACAGGGGTACTTGTAGATATCCGCATAATCATCGGGAGTAGTAAGTATGTAGAGAGTCCCGCTGGCATATCTGTTCCTGAGGAGCACAGGGAAGTTGTTGTCGTATTTGCGCAGTGCAATCAGGCAGTCGGCGGAGTTGTTCATATACTTTACGATGGGAAGCAGCACTTCATCCCTGCCGTAGAATTCGCCGTTAAACACTGAGCCGAAGCCGCCTATGGAGTAATCCCGCGCATATACCCTGCCGTTGGTCAGACGGGCAGATGTGAACTCTTCGATGCCTTTCCCCTGCATCGCTCCGAGGAAACCTGAAGTGATGCAGATGTCGCCGCCTCTGAACATATGCTCTTTCATTTTGTTCAGCACATTTGCATCCCTGGCGCTGTTTGCTGTAAGCAATATCAGCTTATCAGTTTGGGGGAAGGCGGGTGTCGGCTCGAATGCGAGACCTGCTGTGCCCAGATAGTCGTACAGATGCTCTTCTCCATATGCATGATGCGGTTCATATACGGGCAGACCGACAGGCTCACCCGCTTCACCGAGTATATTGTCGAGCTTTTCCAGCTCAAAACCAAGCGGCGGGATAAATACGCTGTCGACGGTCCATGTGTAGCAGAACAGCATCAACTCGCGGCCTTTTGCGAACAGGGTCAGATGTGCCTGTTCGAGATAATAGGCCAGATTATGTATGCCCTGACCCGGATCTATCCAGCCTCCTCCGTTTTCGCCCGGCTTGATGTTTTCCATCCATCTCATGAGCGAATAGCTCCCGTAGCGGGGAAGATGCTGCATCGAATGATCCGTATCCCTGGTCTCTGTGCCGGTATATATCCCATCGAACATCAATGGCTGTGTTTCTGTGTTGTAGCCTGTTTCCTGGAATGCTTCATACCAGTTGGGATACTTGATTATGACCTTGCAGTCAGGGTTGATCTTTTTTGCCGGCTTGATGACAAGGTTCTCTGCAACTTCTGTCATAAGATCAAGCCTGAACTGCTCCCAACTCCTGTCGCCCTTTGCACTGATGCAGGATTCGCAGGTGCAGTCTGTGAAAAAGAAGTCGTCCAGGATGAATTCATCGAAAATCGAAGCAGTAAATTCAGACACTTCCTTCATCTTCTGCCTGACGGCCTCATCAGTGAAGCACATTGTGGACCATGTGGTCAGGATGCCTTTTTCAGGTTTGGGCTGCAAAGCGGCTTTTTTCCCTATCACTGTCCCGCCGCAACCGCGTATGCCTGTTTCATCGATAAGGGGCTTGTTCCTGTAGCTTCTGAAAAGTGTCGGGGTGATGCCCCCTGCCACTTTTATGCCCTTATTCTCGAAAAACTGTTTGACAGACCTGAGCAGATCCTCAGACATGTCCATGTCATCTCTGTGGGTCTCCAGGTAAACCTTGGATATCTTCAGATGCTTCTCAAGGAAACTGAATTCTTTTTCAAACTCCTCAATAGTTGTTATGCTTTCAAGGCATCTGGTTGAGAAATAAATCGCGATTTCAAAGTTTTTGTAACCGACCATATGCATGACCTCCAGTAAATATTTGTTATGTAAACGTTGCCTGACCGGCTTACTCGCCCTGTTTTAGGTTTTTGCCTGTCTATGTCAGACAGCGGCTATGTAAAATTATCCTGGTACCGCTAATAATATTATAGCTGAGTATATCTCTGTTGTATCGTCAGCTATTGCCTTTATGTTCTCAAAAATTGCAGTATCCTGAGAGATCCGGTTGATGCCGGAGGTTATTTGGAAAGATTTAGCGACAATGTATTAACTGAAGCGAAAGCAAATGGAATGACCCGGACAATGCGGTAAAAAACAACCTGCCATCAACTGGCAGGTCAGATATGTCCATGGATGGGATGAGGTATCTTTAAGGCCGGATACAAGCGGCGCGTAAACGGAGGCATTGCTGCTGAACAGGAAATGACCGGTTCGGGATCTTATCTGCTACCCTGTTACAGCTGCCCCACTGTCCCGGCGACCGCTTCGGAGACTTCTTCAAGCTTCACCATCTTTTTTATTTTCTTATCCCGTGTGGAGATCTCTACTTCACCCTTCTCCACATTGCGTGCGCTGACCACCACCCTCACAGGTACACCCAGGAGGTCTGCATCAGCGAACATGATGCCTGCTGCAGCATTGCGGTCATCGAGCAGGACTTCATATTTGTGCCTGAGCTCCTCGTACACCTTGTGACCGGCCCTGCGCACATCTTCATCAGTGCTGTTCAAAACGCATATGTGAATCTGCCAGGGGGCAACCGACATCGGCCATATCGGGCCATAGTCATCGTGGCTGGACTCAATGATGCTGGCCAGCAGCCTTCCCACTCCTATGCCATAGCAGCCCATAACGGGATATTTCTGCTTTCCGTCAGAATCTGTGAATGTCATGCCCATGCTTTCCGTATACCTGGTACCCAACTGGAATATGTTGCCCACCTCGATGCCGCGTTTCAGCGCCAGTCTCCCGCCGCATTTCACACAGGCATCTCCGTCCCTGACCCTGGAGACATCTGCGAATCTGCCGGGCCTGACATCCCTCGGTATACTTATACCCTTTATATGGTAGTCAGTTTTGTTGGCGCCCCCGATCAGACAAGTTTCATTTTCCAGCGAAACGTCATATATAATGTCAGCCTTTGTGCTGTCGAGGCCGACAGCACCGATATACCCGAAACACAGGCCGGCATCTTCATGATCTGTGAGGGGGAATACTTCTGCTCCTATGGTATTTCTCAGCTTGGCTTCATTCACCTGCAGATCGCCGCGTATAAACACGACCAGCGGTTTTCTGCGGTCTTTTACAGCGAAGACCGCAGCCTTCATCAATCTGTCAGGGGTGGTGCTGAAGAAGTCGGCCAGGGCATCGATATCTTCTATGCCGGGAGTGTGGACCTCCTCAAGGGGCTGTTCCTCTGCCGGGATATGGCTGATGCGAGATACGGCCACTTCTGCATTGGCTTTATAGTCACATTGCTCACAAACGGCGATGGTATCTTCTCCTGCCTCGGTCAGCAGCATGAATTCATGGGAGATGTTCCCGCCCATCATGCCGCTGTCAGAGCTTACCGACACCACCTGGGGAAGTCCGACGCGCTCGAATATCCTGTGATAAGCCTCATGGACTATCTGATAATACCGCTCCAGATCTTCCTGTGTGGTATGGAAAGAATACGCGTCCTTCATAGTGAACTCACGTACTCTTATCAGGCCGCCTCTGGATCTCGGCTCGTCTCTGAATTTTGTTTGTATCTGGTATATCATGAAGGGATATTTGGCCCAGGATCTTGCCTCGCTCCTTGCCAGGTGGACTGCAGCTTCTTCATGGGTCATGCCCAGCAGCATATCATGGCCGGTCCTGTCCTTGAATCTGACAAGCTCGCTTCCGACACTGTCGTAGCGGCCGGACTCCCTCCATAGCTCAGAGGGGAGGACCACCGGGAACAGGACCTCCTGCCCACCTATGTCATCCATTTCTTCGCGGATGACAGCTTCGATTTTGGCAGCTATCCTCCTGGCAGGCAGAAGCATCGAATAGATACCGTTGGCCACCTGTCGGACGTACCCGCCCCTCAGCAGGAATATGTGACTCGCCAGTGAAGCGTCAGCCGGTTTTTCCTTGAATCTTTCGCCAAGAAGCTTACTTAACAGCATTGCCTATCAAATCCTTTATTTGTAATCTCTGAATTTGCTTTAGTTTAGCAAACCGCTGATATCATTGTCAAGGAATGGACGCATATACCGCGGAGCATATTTGCGATTTGCAGAACCAGTCGCCACTGTCCCGGGATTTGGGGTGCAAATAGCTTTTTCAGTTACTGTACAACAGGGACGGTATTAACTCATACTAATTCTAAGTTGTAGGCAAGGGAATTATGATATATAATTATGTTAATAAAAGCTGGAGGTGGGCGTATTGAAGTGCATTAATCATCCTGAGAGGGAAGCCGAAGGGGCTTGTGTATACTGCGGCAAATTATTCTGCAGCGACTGCCTGGTGGATGCAGATGGTAAGTTCTATTGCAAGGCTGATGTGGGCAGAGTGTTGAAAGAGGTGAAAGAGGAAGCGGCTGCTACAAAAACTGCGAATCCGAACATCGTTATCAACAATGCCAACACCAATGTGAATACCAATACAGCAGGTGGCACGGGTTATCCGTACAAGAGCAAGCTGGCAGCAGCATTGCTGTGCTTTTTACTTGGCGTGTTCGGAGCGCACAGGTTCTATGTAGGAAAGATCGGCACAGGGATACTCTGGCTGCTGACAGGCGGTCTGTTTGGAGTTGGTGCCCTTGTCGACTTTATAGTCATTCTTATCGGAGGTTTCAGGGATAAGGCCAACATGCCGCTTAAGTGATGGAATCATTTCAGAGATCAACTTTGAGAATCAAACCGACTGCATGGACCTGAATGGTTCATACGGTCGGTTTTTTCAGGTTGCTCCGGACGCAAACCGGGACTGCGGATCAGAACCTATTCATTCATTGATTTCCATAATTAGCTTGGTATAATATAGTTGGGTGATCATATGGCAGAGATGCAGCAGAGGTTCACAGAGAGGCGGAAAGGGCCGGACGCGGTAGTCAGGGCCGTATGGTGGACAGCCGGCATCAGCTGGTTACTTTTTATAGCTGCGCTGATTTTTGTTGAAACAGCCAGGCCTGAGACCGAGACATTTTTCGACCGTCAGTTTGACATATCTATAAGAGATTATTGGAATGAAAATGCCCTTCTTTATATGTTCATCATACTGGTGCTGAATTTTGCCGTCTGTGTCATCGGCTTTATATTCAATATGGCAAGACACAGAAGGAAAACGGACAGGTTCAACAAGTCCATATTGATACTGGGCACTCTTTCACTGGCTGGTATACTGTGGTACCTCTTCCGTTAGATGGTCGATGCATTCAACTAAACTGTGAATTGTACATCTCCGCATAGACTCCGCCGAGCCTTATTAGTTCACGGTGACTGCCCTGTTCCGCGATCCTGCCGTCCTTTATCACCAATATGGTATCGGCGTTGCGGATCGTGGACAGGCGATGGGCTATTACGAAGCAGGTCCTGCCCCGCATCAGTTCGCGCATCGCCTTCTGGATCTGCTGTTCCGTCCTGGTATCCACGTTGGACGTAGCCTCGTCCAGGATCAGCATTTTTGAATCCAGCAGCATCGCTCTTGCGATAGTGAGAAGCTGCTTCTGTCCGTGGGATATATTTATGCCGTCATCACTGAGCACCGTATCGTAGCCGTCAGGCAACTGCATTATATAATTGTGTATCCTTGCGGCTTTAGCGGCTGCTATGACATCCTCCTTCGACACGCCTTTCTTCCCGTAGGCGATATTGTCATAAATCGTACCGTGGAACAGCCATGTGTCCTGCAGGACCATAGAATATGAGAGCCGCAGGCTTTCCCTCGTCACATCCATGATGTTTTTCCCGTCAATGGAGATCGTACCGCTGTCCGGGTCATAAAACCTCATCAAGAGGTTTATGATCGTGGTTTTCCCTGCTCCTGTAGGGCCGACGATGGCTACGAGCTTACCTTCCTGCGCTTTTATATTGAGATCCTGTATCACAGGTTTCTCCGGCGTGTAGCCAAAGTGAACATCCTCCATCCTGACTTCTCCGCGTACATTTTCCAGGGCCTCGGCATCTTCTTTATCCCTGGGCTCAGGCTCCTCGTCTATCAGTCTGAAAACCCTCTCTGCCGCAGCAAAGGAGGATTGCAGCTCACTCAATATGTTTGCTGCTTCATTTATCGGTCCTGAGAATTTTCGTGAATACAATACAAAAGATGACAGGTTGCCCAGTGTAAGGCGCCCGAACAGATACAGCAGTGCGCCGAACATGCTGACCAGGGCCAGTGACAGGTTGTTTATGAGATTGATGGATGGGCCGATCATACTGCCGTAATAGTCTGCTTTGTAGTATGAATCCACTGCTTCCCTGTTTTTTTCATCAAACTTGCGGATCACTGTCTTTTCCTGATTGTATACCTTGATCGTTTTCTGGCCTGATATGATCTCTTCGGTAAAACCGCTAAGCTCGCCCAGCTTTGCTGAGCGCTTCCGGAACAGCGGTCGTACCTTGCCGGTCATATATTTTGTAAGCAATATGGAGACCGGGACGGTCACGGCGAAAACCAGCACCAGGGCAGGAGAAATATAAAGCATCATTACGAGGGAGCCGACTACGGTGAACAGGCTCGTGAATATCTGGAGCAGATCATTGGAAAGAGATGCGTTGACTGTGTCGATATCGTATGAGATCCTGCTTATGATCTCACCCGGCTGATGACTGTCAAAAAACCGCACGGGAAGGTCGAGCAGCTTGTTCAGAACATCGCTCCTCATCTGGAATATCACCTTCTGACTGATGCGGATCATGAGGATAGACAGTATATACGACAATACTGACGACAGTATGTAAAAAATGACCATCAGAATGCAATAATAAAACACTTTTCCGAAATCCACTGCGCCGGGCCTGGTGCCGATAGCATCAATTGCTCTGCCTGAAAGCAGCGGTCCGACAAGAGACAGCAGATTGCTGGTGATCGAAAGCACTATGGCAAGCAATCCGTACCATTTGAATCGGTACAGATATTTCCAGAGCCTCGACATTATTTTCAGTGTTTCCTTCATGGTGAGCTTCCGCTTTTCACCCACCGGGACCGGTGACTGCATCGGGCCTGTACCTCCGCCTGGTCCCTGGTGCATTCCGAAACCGCCGTGCCTACGCAATGCTATCACCTCCCATTTGCAGCTCATAGATCTCCCTGTAGACTTCGCAGGTTTCCAGGAGCTGTGTATGGGTACCGTATCCCAGCATTTTGCCGTCCTCAAGGATCAGTATCCGGTCTGCATGCATAATCGAGCTTATGCGCTGGGCAATGATGATGGTTGTTGTATTTCCGAAATCCTCGGCCAGTGCTTTTCTTAGCAGGGAATCAGTTTTATAGTCCAGTGCGCTTGATGAATCATCCAGTATCAATATTTCGGGATCAGCAGCCAGGGCCCTTGCGATCAGCAGTCTTTGCTTCTGTCCGCCGCTCAGGTTCGAGCTTTTCGTCGCCAGCATATGTTCGTATCTGAGTGGGAGCTGATCTATGAATTCCCTGGCCTGGGCGCATGCCGCTGCTTTTTCGATCTGCTCCTGGCTGATTTCGCGCCCGAAGGAGATGTTTGAAGCTATGGTATCTGCAAAGAGGATATCGTTTTGAAATACAACTCCAAACTTCGTGTGCAATTCATCCTGCGGTATGCTGCGGAGATCGTCGCCTGAAATACGGATGACCCCTTCATCCGGATCATACAGCCTCAGGAGCAGACGCGCGATCGTACTTTTGCCACTTCCTGTGGCGCCGATGATCCCAAGTGTTTCACCCTTGCGCAGGGCAAAGCTGATATCCTCAAGGGTGTTTTTCTTTTCATCTCTGCCATTGTCAAAGCAAACAGCGGATGATTTGCTTTTGTGGTATGAAAAAGTCACATTCTCGAATGTTATATGATATTCGTCATTCGTATGGCTTACGGACTCGGCCACAAGATCATCAGGGGCCTCGAGCACCTCCCGTATCCTGTCGGCTGATGCAGAGCCTTTTGAATACATCACAAACATCCTGGTTATCGAAAGCATGGCATTCAGTATTATGGTAAAGTAGGTCAGGAATGCTATGATTTCACCGGATTTGGTCAAACCAGCATTAATCCGGTAAGCTCCTGTTATTATCACCAGGGTCAGGCCCAGATTGAGCAGCAGATTCATTGCAGGGTTGGTCAATGCCATTGTGATCCCGGCTCTTGATTCGTTTTTCACGACCTCGCTGTTTACCTTCCCGAAGCGCTCCTTTTCATATGCGGTTTTGGACAGAGCTTTTATAACGCGTATGCCTGCGATATTCTCGCGGACAGTGCGGACAAGTTTATCGACGGACCGCTGTGATTCCGTAAACAGCGGAATACCTTTCTTTGAAATCAGATAGACCAGCAGGGTTATGAATGGCAGCATCAGTATCAATGTAAGAGACAATACTGGTTCCAGGGCAAGCGTGACAATGATGCCGCCCAGCAGCAGGATCGGCGCACGGACACCGAGGCGCTGCATCATGCCGATCATCCGGTGGATATGGTAAGTATCATTTGTCAGCCGCGATTCAAGAGACGGGATGGTGAATTCATCCACCTGTCTGCAGGACATGTATGATATCTTCTCAAACAGGTCATGTCGGATAACTTCTGTGGCATCCCGTGCGACCTTTGAAGCCATCCTGTTCGCTGTGACATTTGTAACAAAGGCTGTGACTGCGCACAGGAACATGACACCACCCCATACAAATATGAGTTTGACATCGCCAAGCGGTACGATGTCATCGATGGTGTATGAAAGGACCCATGGTATCAGAAGATCCATTATCGTACCAGTGAATTTTATCGAGAGCCCCAGGATCATTCTCGGGACATACGGCCTCAGATAAGAGAAAATCATTTTCATAGGCCATCTTCCCTTCCAACTTACTACGCAACTCTTTTCATCATACGTTCAGGGGCTAAATTTGTCAATCGAACTCAGCCGGCAGCATGCCTGCACGACAGTTCGCTGACTGTGGAGCATGCAGGGAACTGATGCGGCAGTCATCCGGATGTATCTGGCCTTCTGCTGTCACCGGACCCCGGCTCTTTCTGAATGGGATGGTCAACCTGGTCTTTTTTTGAGATAATAATGGGTAATGAATAACGGAAAGGTGATCGAATGAGAGCTGTTGTACAAAGGGTAAAAAAGGCCAGGGTAGTGATCGATGGCAGCCCTGTGTCGGAAATATCGCAGGGTCTTCTGATATTGGTCGGGGTCGGCAGCAACGATACGCAGTCAGATGCGGATTATCTGGCTGAGAAAATAGCCGAGCTCAGGATATTCAGGGATCCGGAGGGGAAAATGAACCTGTCTGTCAAGGATATCAAAGGACAGCTGCTGGCTGTTTCACAGTTTACTCTATATGGTGACTGCAGGAGAGGCAGAAGACCTTCCTTTACAGATTCTGCGCATCCGGATAAAGCACAGCCGCTGTATGAATATTTCGTAAAAAAACTGGAGCAGGCAGCAGGAACGGAAGTAAAAACAGGGGTGTTTGCTGCGGACATGGATGTGGAATTAATAAATGACGGCCCTGTTACAATAATGATGGACAGTGGGAAACTATTTTAGGGATGGTCACTGATCGGGAAAAAGCTGGCTGAGAAAGATGCCGTAATTTAAAATACAGAAAAGGAGTGAGTACATATGGCAGGGGTCATTGGTACAAATGTTGTTACACAGATAGGGTTCATAGTAAGGGATATCGAAAAAGCCAAAAGAAAATTCGCTGAGTTTTTAGGTGTTGAGCCGCCGCCGCATTTCGACGGGGGCAGATATGAAGTGACCGGCACTACGGTGGAAGGCAAGCCTGCACCGAAAGCCAACTGTCTCATGGCATTTTTCGATGTGGGGCCCAACGTACAGATCGAGTTGATCCAGCCCAATGGTGAAAAAAGCACCTGGCAGGATTTTCTGGACGATCATGGTGAGGGGATCCATCATATAGCATTCAACGTGAAGGATATGGACAGCAAGGTAAAAGCCTGCGAGGACTTTGGCATGAAATGCCTGCAAAGGGGCAAGTATGGCGACGGGAACGGTGAATATGCGTATATGGACGCTACCGCCGACCTGAAGTGCATCATAGAACTGCTCGAGAACTACTGACGCAAGTTCCGGAGGCTGTCTTCGTGCCCGAACGGGCTGCAGCAGGGCCAGCCTGCTGCAAAGACAGGCTGAAGAGTCGATGTCATGCTCTGGGCGGCAGTTTGCATGGTCATCGTTGCGGCGGCATGATGCCGGAAATCAGGATTGTTGAAAGACATCTGTTTTATGGTGTATAATATATACTACAGTGAGATACTGTATTGAAACACTTGAACTATATGTTTTACAGCTGTGATGGAAGAAATGTTCCAGGGTATTCCCTGCAGAGAGCCGGTGGATGGTGTGAACCGGCAGGAGACTGGAGCTTTCCGCTTCCGGAGCTGCCGGTGATGAGCCGGAGGCTGGTATTCTTTAACATACCTTTGAGGGGCTGGTCCATTGGACCGGCAATTTGGGTGGCAACGCGGATTCCTTCCGTCCCATGATGTTTCGTGGGCCAGGAAGGTTTTTTATTATAAGCCGGTATGCCGGAGCAAAAGAGAAATGCTGTGAAGTCGGAAAAACGGAGAGAACAATGGCAGCGGCGGCGTTGTGGCAGGGAAACAGCTAACAGATCCGATACACATTATTCAACTGCAAGACAGGAGGTAAGCATATGATCGATATCAAACTGATAAGGACAGAACCTGAACTGGTAAAGGAAAACATGCGGAAGAAATTCCAGCATGAGAAGCTGGGACTTGTCGACGAGATCCTGGAGCTGGACAGAAGGTACAGGGAGACGAAGACACGCTGTGATGAGCTCAGGAGCCAGCGCAACTCCATCAGCAAGGGAATCGGCGCCCTTATGGCAAAAGGGCTGAGGGATGAAGCAGAAAAGAACAAGGCAAAGGTAGTAGAGATCAACAATGAGCTCGAAGAACTGGCAAATCTTGAGGCAAAGCTGGAGAATGAGATCAGGGAAAAGATGCTGGTGATCCCCAACATAATCGACGACTCCGTGCCCATTGGCAGAGATGACAGCGAAAATGTTGAAACAGAGCGCCATGGCGAGGCTGTAGTGCCTGATTTTGAGATACCTTACCATATCGATATCATGGAAAGCCTTAGCGGCATCGATCTGGACAGTGCAAGAAAGACCAGCGGAAATGGCTTTTACTACCTCTGCGGCGATATAGCAAGGCTGCATTCTGCGGTTTTGACCTATGCACGTGATTTTATGATAGACAGGGGATTCACTTATTATATCCCTCCCTTTATGATCCGTGGCGAAGTCGTCACCGGGGTCATGAGTTTTGCCGAGATGGAGAACATGATGTATAAGATCGAAGGTGAGGACCTTTATCTGATTGGTACCAGTGAACACTCCATGATCGGGAAATTCATCGATTCGATCCTCGATGAGGATCAGCTGCCGCAGGCGCTGACAAGCTATTCTCCGTGCTTCCGCAAGGAAGTTGGAGCCCATGGCATTGAGGAACGCGGCGTTTACCGCATACACCAGTTTGAGAAGCAGGAAATGATCGTCGTCTGCAAGCCGGAAGACAGCCCGGAATGGTTCAGAAAGCTTTACAAGACCACGGTGGAATTTTTCCGTTCGCTGGACATCCCTGTTCGCGTCATTGAGTGCTGCTCGGGAGACTTAGCCGATCTGAAGGTCAAAAGTGTCGATGTAGAGGCATGGTCACCGCGCCAGCAGAAATACTTTGAAGTGGGAAGCTGCTCAAACCTCGGGGACGCACAGGCCCGCCGCCTGCGCATCCGTGTGCGGGACAAGGAAAAAGGCAACTACCACCCGCACACACTGAACAATACTGTTGTGGCGCCGCCGCGCATGCTTATAGCGTTTCTTGAAAACAACCTGAATGAGGACGGCACGGTCCGCATCCCTGAACCGCTTCAGATATACATGGGCGGCAAGAAACTGATCGGGTAAGAAGAAATTGATATAGCTGAAAGTAAAAAGATGATTGTAATGACATCGCATTTGCATTGCAGCCGGACAGTTATTCCTTCTGATTAACGGGAGTAACTGTCCGGCTTATTTATATCGTGCTATTGCATTCGTTTACCAGTCTGTGCTATAATATGCCTGTTATCACTGCTGAAAAGCAGAAACGAAAGGTGTAAGGTTTTATGATAGCATTCAGCAATGCATCAAAATCATAAAACTGAATAGAGGCATAGCAGGATACCAGCTGTATTATGAAAAATCAACAGCAGACGTTGCTGTTTGTCGTCTGTTGTGATAATGCAGGGGATCAGTACCCGTTTAGTCGTGGGTTCGATTTATTTTGCTGTGCCGAATCATGTAGCCTTTCGTGAATACTGCAGGATATTTGGAGCACATCGAAAAGGTGTGCTTTTTTGTACTCATACAGGTTTGTAAGTTTGCAGATCTTTTTAATCGACCGTGGTTTGCAGCACAGAATGGAGGCTGCTTTCCGCGGTATTTTATTTTATGAATTAACTATCCGGACTTGATACTGAAAGGAGATGCTTTTATGAGTGTAAGCTTTTGGGTTGAAATCAAGGCACCCACGAAACAAATGAAACGGGCAGTGCAAACTGCTCAGACTGTACGGCCGGTACAAACGGCACAGACAGAACAGACAGTAAGAACAACACAAACAATAAAATCAACACTATTTAAGCAGTCAAAACGATCAGGACTGACGATGATTAAGCAGATAATGGAGGTAATAGAACTTGAAACTGATAGATTATGGATTTATCCCGGCTATGATGCCGGAAGGCGAAAACGGGACCCCGGCCCGGGTAATATCTGTACACAGGGAACGCTATGAGCTTGTGTGTGAACATGGAACGATATACGGAGTGCTCAAACCGGCCGTATATTTCCACAACAGGTCGGAGAGCATCCCTGCGGTCGGCGATTTCGTGCTGATAAACTACAATGTGAATGGAGACAGCCAGATCACGACAACACTCGAGAGGAAATCGTTCTTCTCCAGGCGCGATCCGACGCCCGGCCGCGGAGAGCAGGCGGTTGCCGCAAACTTTGACTATGTTTTTGTCATACAATCCCTGAATGACGACTTCAACATCAGGAGGCTTGAGAGATACGTTACTCTTGCATGGCAATCCGGCGGGATACCTGTGGTCATCCTGAACAAGGCCGATCTGGCCGATGATGCTGCCGACCGGGTCAGGGCCGCGGAAAAAGCTGCAAGGAATGTGTGCGTGCATGCATTAAGCGTGAAAACAGGTTATGGGATCGATACTCTCGGCGAATACCTGAAACCCCGGAAGACAATAGTATTGCTGGGATCGTCCGGTGTCGGCAAATCAAGCCTCGTCAATGCATTGGCCGGCAAAGAAATCATGGCTGTCAATGAAATACGCGAGGCAGACTCAAAAGGCCGACATACTACTACCCACCGCCAGCTTATCATGCTCGGAAGCGGCGCAATGATCATAGACACCCCGGGAATGCGTGAGCTTGGCATGTGGGATGCCAGCAAAGGCCTCGGTGAAGCGTTCGATGATGTGGAGCACTTTTTGGGACTTTGCAGGTTCAGCGACTGCCGTCATCAGACCGAGCCGGGCTGTGCGGTAAGGGAGGCGATCGCTAACGGCGAGCTTTCGCGCGAACGCTGGGAAAGTTACATGAAGCTGAAGCGGGAAGCGGGATTTGCCCTTGATAGAGCCGGATATCTGCAGGAGAAAAAGAGATGGGAGAAGGACATTGCCAGGTATTCCAGGCAAAGGCGGAGCAACATGGCTGATGACAGGCTGGCGGGCTCCGTGGTTAACAGGCATTCAGGCTGTACAAATTACCGAAATACCAGCCGCATTGACCGCCGAAATACCGTCCGCCAGGATTACAGGCATACGGGCTGCTTTGAGAGCTTTACCTGTAAGGTCTGCGGCACACTTGTGGTTCCTGAAGGAGCAGGCAGCCAGCACCGCAACCATTGCCCCAAATGTCTGTCCAGCGTTCACGTGGACAACGAGCCGGGTGATCGCGCATCGCTATGTAAGGGAATAATGGATCCGATCGGCGTATGGGTGCGTAAAAATGGCGAATGGGCGATAATCCATCGCTGCCGTGAATGCGGCGTGCTCAGCTCAAACAGGATAGCTGCGGACGACAACCCCGCTCTTCTGATGTCCATTGCAGTCAAGCCTTTGGCCGAACCGCCGTTTCCTCTGGCACAGCTGGAGCGGGGTTTCGACGATCGCTGAAAACCTGGCGATATCAGGACACCTGGTATTTGCACTATGATTAACATTTTAAAAAGCCTGAATTTTCAGGCTTTTTATGTTCAGACTGATCCTTGTTCCAGTAACTTTTTAAAATATGGTTGTTATTAAAGGGAATTTTAATAATCAGTTTAGTTTTGGTGTTTTATTAAAAAAAAGCGCTAAAATTTTAATAACTGATGTTTTAGGTGTGAATTTTAAATGCATAATAAGGAGGATAGATAAATGATTTCTAATAGGGCAGGTGTTTTTGTGAAACAACCATCAGGGTATGCAGCTTTTATACCAAACCCATTGCCACCTGATCCGCCGATTAAGATAGATGCTGAGATGCTGAAACTTCTATCTGATGCTGATAGAAAACTCGGACGTCTGGATGGCATAACACAAATATTGCCCAAACCTGAATTATTTGTTGCCATGTATGTCAGGAAGGAGGCTGTTCTCAGCTCACAAATCGAAGGTACTCAAGCCTCGCTTATCGATATACTTGGAGGAGATGAACAAAAGGGCAAAAGTTTGGATGTCAGGGAAATTGTTAATTATGTCAATGCTATGAATTACGGCCTTGAACGTTTATCTGTATTACCCTTGAGTTTACGCCTTATAAAAGAAATTCATTCTGTACTGTTGAAAGACGGAAGAGGAAGCAGCAGAAACCCTGGTGAATTCAGGCATACACAAAACTGGATCGGTCCTGCGGGCTGCAATCTGATGAGTGCAACTTTTGTCCCTCCACCTGTTCCGGAGATGACTCAGGCAATGGGCCAATTGGAAATCTTTATGCACGAAGAAGACGATATCCCTACTTTAGTTAAGATAGGCATGATTCACGCTCAATTCGAAACGATCCATCCTTTCCTTGACGGTAATGGCAGGATGGGAAGACTTCTTATAACTTTCTGGTTATGTCAACAGAAAATATTATCTCAGCCATTACTTTATTTAAGCTATTACTTTAAGCAAAATCGTCTTGAGTATTATGACAGATTAACAGCAATAAGAGAAAAAGGGGATTGGGAAAACTGGCTTAAATTTTTCCTGAAAGGTGTAGCACAAGTTTCTGATCAGGCCATATCTTCAGCAAAAGATATAATTTACTTAAGGGATAATTATTCAAGAATGCTATATGATAAGAACAGCAACAATGCTAATTATCAAAAGTTACTTGATGCGTTATTTGAAAACCCTGTCGTCACTATAAGTAAAGTGAAGGATCTGCTGAATGTATCACACCCCACAGCCAGCACTCTGGTCAGTGATTTTTGTGATATAGGGATTTTAGCGCCGAGAGGGAGTAAAAAAAGGAACAAATCTTTTATATTTTCACGTTATATGGATATTCTCAATCAAGGAACAGAATTGTAGCTTTTTGAGTTTGATCGAAAAAGGTCTGCGAACAACTTGAATTTTAGGATAAAACGATGAAGAACCTGATAAATCAGGCTCTTCATGTATATATTGGCGGAGAGGGCGGGATTCGAACCCGCGTGTCGTTTCCGACAAACTGATTTCGAGTCAGCCCCGTTATGACCACTTCGATACCTCTCCGTATATTATATGTCTGCTAAATTGTTTCTCTGCTGCGCCGGCAGTCTGCTCAATAAGCGACTATGTGTCGTGCCTGCCACCGTTCTTCCGCAGTTCCCTGAAAAAGTCCTTCAGTATCGCGGAGCATTCCTGCTCCAGCACGCCCCAGACCACGTCGACCCTGTGGTTGAAGGCATCCACCCTGAACACGTCGATCACTGAGCCTGCGGCTCCTGCCTTCAGATCAGATGTCCCGATGTACAGGGTCCTGATGCGCGACTGGATGATAGCCCCTGCGCACATCGTGCAGGGCTCCAGCGTAACATACAGGTCACAGTCTGTCAATCTCCAGCTGCCAAGCTCTTTGCAGGCCCGGCGTATGGCTGTCATTTCGGCATGGAGCGTGGAGTCATTATTCAACTCTTTTTCATTGTGGCCCCGGGCTATTATCATGCCATCCCTGACCACCACTGCTCCAATTGGTGCTTCAGCTTTTTTCCGGGCCTTCTCCGCCTCTTTCAGAGCCTCGGCCATATAGCCTTCATGCGTGAGAAGCCGGCGGATCATCCTGTCCTGCGCCATGTCAAAACCTCCGCATGAACGGAATAAATGCGCACACATGATTATACTATAAAGATAAAAAACAATCAATTATCTTTACATTACATTATTTGGGTGACGCAGGTACTTCCTGATCCTCCATACATGCGCGATGTGGTCAGTGACTGCAGCACGGCTGTCTCATCTTGATGCTGAGCGATTGCTCAGGTTGTACAGGATCCTGAATGGAAGCAATACCAGGAACATTACGCTTACGATCAGAAACTCCATGACCATGTCTATGAATTTGTTGAACCTTTCCATAATATCACCTGTCCTGATGCAAAAGAGAAGTTGCTTTAATTGCGAACCACCGGATTTGATACCGGGATCGATAGTATTATTGACTTTTTTAGCATGTTTTATGTAATTGATCACAAAACAGGTACTGCGACCGGGTATTTCCCGCGATTCAGACGGAATCGGCGGCATATGGAGGAAAAAGACGGCTGGAAATCGAATAATATAGTGGGGTGATATTTTGAACGGACTGGTTTTCATCATATTTTTAGTTATTATAATAATCAATGTGTTCAGGAAAATGAGCGCAAACGACTCCGGGAGCAAGAGACGTGACAGCTTCGATCGATATATCGAGCATGACAGGCGGGACGGTAGATACCACGGGAATTATATGCCATATGAACGCAGCAGATGGTACGGCGGCAGCTTTGAAAGCGGTGCTGACAATCGGGGTGACCATAAAGGCAGCATGCAGGGCGTAACCGGCGGGCAGACAGGTAAAGGCGCATCAGGAGTTGCAGGCGAGGAGATACGCCCAGGTGTCCGGAGAGGAGTTGGCGGACAGAAAGGTCACGACTTGCATGAACATGAAAATAGACGGGGTAACGGCAGCGCAGCAGATGGCATCGATGAGCAAATCAGCCTCAGTGTGTCGGAAGTGGCCGCCGGGTCGGGCATCGGTGCCATTGCTGATAAAGCAGAAAAACAGTCAGGACCTGCCGGAAAGGACGGCGCAACTGTACAGACCAGCTCAGACCAGTTATCTGGCTGGATCGACACGCAATACGAAGTATTTGCACCCGATGATTTTGAGTACATCAACAGCGATATGCTGAGTTATCATGGAGAAATTTCCGTTGCAGCAGGATCGGATTTTATGAAAGGTATCGGGGAAGCGGGCAGCGAAAGTGATAATGATCCGGATGGAGGGGAAAGCTTTATAAAAGATTATTTCATTTCTGATTTGGATGCTTTTGCGTTTTCCGATGTAACGATAGATGCCCGGGTCAATGTGGATGCTGTGATGGCGCCTGCTGATCCTGTTGACAATATTATGAAACAGACAGGATAGAATTGACGAGCTTTTTGATAAATGGATCTGATTTTGTATCGACTCTGGGATAACAGCAGCAAAAAGGGGCTTGTACAATCACAATGCACATGCCCCTTTGTTATATGAATCCCGCGGGTTATTTGCCGGGCCGGTAATCCCGGATCATCCCAGGATTGCCTTAAGATCTTCTTCAGGAGTGCTGATCGGCTTGAGACCGAACTTGTCCACCAGTACGCTCAGCACATTGGATGAGAAGAAAGCCGGTATTGATGGTCCGATATATATGTTCTTTATACCGAGAGCCAGCAGTGTCAGCAGTATGCAAACTGCCTTCTGCTCATACCATGACAGGACCAGTGTCAGCGGCAGGTCGTTCACGCCGCAGTCAAATGCATTCGCGAGGGCGATCGCTACCTGTATCGCAGAGTATGCATCATTGCACTGGCCCATATCCATGATCCTCGGCAATCCGCCGATCTCACCCAGGTCAAGGTCATTGAAGCGGTACTTGCCACATGCGAGAGTCAGGATCACAGTATCCTTCGGCGTATTCTTCACAAAGTCTGTGTAATAGTTCCTGCCGGGCTTTGCCCCGTCACAGCCGCCTACAAGGAAGAAATGTCTGATGGCTCCGTCTTTCACAGCCTGTATTACTGTATCGGCAACACTCAGAACCGTATTGTGTGCAAATCCCGTCAACAGCTCGCTGCCTCCATTTATACCTGTGAAGTGCTTGTCCTCCGGCCATCCGCCCAGTTCGAGAGCCTTATTTATCACAGGGGTGAAATCCTTTTTACCGTCGACTTCAGGTATATGCACAAGTCCCGGATACGCTACCACAGCAGTCGTAAATACCCTGTCAGCATAGGACGGTCTGGGAGGCATGAGGCAGTTGGTGGTGAACAGGAATGCACCCGGTACATCTGCAAATTCTTTCTGCTGGTTCTGCCATGCTGTGCCGAAGTTGCCCTTTAAATGGGAGTATTTTTTCAGCTCCGGGTATCCGTGAGCGGGCAGCATTTCGCCATGGGTATAAATATTGACCCCTTTGCCTTCGGTCTGTTCGAGCAGTTGTTTAAGGTCATGGAAGTCATGACCGCTGACCACTATGAAGGGTCCTTTCTCTACATCCATCGTGACCTTCGTCGGTACAGGATCGCCGAATTCGCCGGTGTTTGCGCCGTCCAGCAAGGCCATGCATTTGAGGTTGATATGTCCGAATTCCATAAGCAGGTCCAGCCATTCCTCAACTGAACGCTCCTCACCAATAGCTCGCATTCCCTTATAGAACCAGTCCATGACCTCTTTGTCTTCCCTGCCGAGCACAAAAGCATGGTATGCGTATGCTGCCATACCCCTGAGTCCCAACAGAAGAGTGGAACGCATCGATACGATATCCTCGTTGCCGGTCCAGAGCATGTTCGCTGGAAGGTCCTCGGCTCCGCCGAGTCTTTCCTTTTCTTCTCTTACCTGCCTGATCAGCTCGTCCACCCGGTCTTTATCAAAGTTCACGTTAGTGATGGTGGTAAAAAGCCCCTGCATCATCAGTTCATCTGCTTTCGTCTCCGGGGCATTATTCTCTGCTGCTCTTGCAAGGCCAACCAATGCGCAGGTCAGTTCATCCTGACTGTTGGCAACAACTGCGCTCTTGCCGCAAACTCCCGCTTTCGTACATGCCTTGCCGCCCGCGGTCTGTTCACACTGAAAACAAAACATACTGCTCATTCAATACTCCCCTTTCATTTCAAAAGTTATGTCCAAGTAATATCTCGGATGGCCGGGTGGATTCCTGAACTGCCTGTTGCGTCAGATCCCGACCAGTCCGTCAAATCAGCTTTGTCCTGCATACAGTCGTATTACAATGGATCGACTCTGTTGCTAAGACAAGTTCATTGTAGTATAATCCATGTATTAAATCTGTAACCTTGGTTACGAAAATAAAATAAAAGGTGAAAATAATGGAGTCCGGATATATGGAATTAATACAAATGGCAGCGAAAGACTGTATGCTGTTCAAAGACATAAACCGGGAGGAAATGTCTGCGCTGCTGGCGTGCCTGAATTTAAGGGTGCGCAGCTTCAGCAGGAACGACATCATCAATATGGCAGGAGATCCCTTTGAAGGCATTGGCGTCGTGATCGACGGGCAAGTGTCTGTAGTCAAGGAGAATGTAGCCGGGGAGAGGATCGTCTTTGCGATACTTGGGCGGGGTGAACTCTTTGGTGAAATGGCTGCCTTCACAGGTGCCGGCAAATGGCCTGCGACAATCCTGGCCAACACCGACTGCACTGTGATGTATGTGCCCTCTGAGAAGCTTGTGGGGCAATGTTCCAGTTCCTGTATCGCGCACAGGAGACTGATAATGAACATGCTCGGGATATTGTCCCGTAAAGCTCTGACGCTCAACCGTCAGTTGGAATACCTGTCAATAAAAAGTATCCGGGGCAGGATAGCCTGTTTTCTGCTGGAGCAGTACAGAAAAATCGGGAAAACGACATTCATGCTGGCGATGAACAGGAATGAGATGGCGGATTTCCTGAATGTGGCCAGGCCGTCTCTGTCACGTGAAATGAGCAGGATGCGGGATGAGGGGATGATCGATTTTCACAGGTCCTCAGTGAGGATAAAAGATCTGGAAGCGCTGAAGACTGCCGCACAGGGCTGGAATTGATCCTGTGTATCACCCTGGGTCAAAAAAGAAGGATTTCGTATGCGTTTAAGAACAGGATATTTTGGTATGAATATATATTGGTACAAATAATAAATTAATGATGCTTTGGTGACAGGACATAAGGGAAATGACACCTGATAAGCTCAGGTGCGGCTAAAAAGAAGTATCAGGAGAATGCGTATGACAATGAAAACACCCAGTGAATCCATGGTGGAAATGACAGAACTGGTTCTGCCCAACGATACCAATCTTCTCGGCAACCTGCTGGGAGGAAGGCTCATGCACCTCATTGACGTGGCAGGTGCAATGGCAGCTCAGAGGCACAGCAACAGGGTCGTTGTAACTGCCTCCATTGACAGTGTCGATTTCAGAAATCCAGTGAAGCAGGGCAGAGCAGTGATACTCAGGGCAAAGGTGACATGGGTCGGAAGGACTTCGATGGAAGTGGCTGTTGAAGTCTTTTCAGAAGATTTTCTGACAGGTGAACAGGAATTCACCAGCAAGGCATACCTGACATTCGTTGCTGTGGATTCGGAAGGCAAGCCTGTGGAAGTTTGCGGCCTGCGTCCTGAGACGGAAGAAGAGAAGCAGGAATTCGAATCTGCCATAAAGAGGCGGAGCGAAAGACTGAAGAGAAGGAGCGCATTGTGACAGCTTCTCCGGCGGGGAATACCTGGCCTGGCCTGCCACAGACAAGGTAGTTGCTGAACGGGAGATGCGGAATTGGCGGCTTCTGCACGTCAGATGCACTGAGGGAATGGCATCTGCTCAGATTTCGGTTGTACAGAAATCGGTTGCTGAAAATAGCGGCCGCCCTGGCGGCAGCCGCTATTGATCATCTTCATCATCATAGAACGAAAGCTCCATCAATTCATTATACAGCCTTTCGATTTCATCATACTCCTTATACTGCTGATTATCCACATCATCCAGGAATTCCTCCAGTTGTTCCTCATTGGTGAACTCAAAGCCTTCATCTATATTTTGTGCAAGTTCATTGATTTTTTCGAAAATATCCTGTCTGTCTGTCATGTGGGACCTCCATTCCAAAATGATTCCGGTAAAATATTATGAGTCATGATATGCTATTTATTCGTACACATCCCGGGATGGACATCAGTGCTGTGTAAGTTGAAAATAATGCCTGAAACTTTGGTGTTGACTTTATGTTGCATTCCTGCTACAATAGTAAAGCGCGTACCGGGCGGCACAAGGTCGCCGACGCTGTAAGCAAGGCAGATCAGCGGTTGTCGGTCGCAGGTATGCTGTCAGGGCAGGTTTACATCTGCAGTAGACCAGCCGTAAACATGGCGGCGTAGCTCAGTTGGCTAGAGCATGCGGTTCATACCCGCAGTGTCGTTGGTTCAATTCCGACCGCCGCTACCATTCATCATGTGCGTGGTTAATCATGTGCATGGACACGGCCCATTGGTCAAGCGGTTAAGACACCGCCCTTTCACGGCGGTAACAGGGGTTCGAGTCCCCTATGGGTCACCACTGAAGCAGGAGGACGCAAGATTGATCTTCGGCCTCCTGTTTCAATAAATTTAAAAACACAGAGAAGAAAGCTTCCACACAGTGGGGCTTTTTTTGTTTTGACGCCAGCCACAATACCTGTAATTGCACCTGCGATTGTGATATACTGGATATGGAATTTTACTCAGGGGCGGTAATTCTGTGAAAAAAAGGTTTGAGCCCGGGAAAACGGCACTGGTTCTGATATTGATCAACCTTGTGCAGGTTGCGTTGATTGGCGCTGTATTATTATACTTCATCGACACGGACAAGGGCACAGAACTGCTTTCAAACCCCTTGAGCATGGTCGTCCTTACTGTTATTACCGTCACGGTGGCAGCGGATAGCATCATCGTTATCCGAAGCAGGGCAAGCCTGATCCGTTCCGGACATGAGTTCAGACTCCTCGAAGATACGCTGGCGAAGCTTGAAAAGCTGAATACAACTCTGCGGGCACAAAGACATGATTTCATGAACCATCTGCAGGTGGTGCATTCCCTTATTGAAATGGATGAGTATAAAGCCGCAGGGGAGTACATAGAGAAGGTATACGACGATATCCAGCGCGTGAGCAGGATAATGAAGACTTCTGTCGCGGCTGTCAATGCCCTGCTTCAGGCGAAACTGATGACCTGCGAGAAGCACGGCATCACCCTGGAGCTTGATGTCAGGACACAGCTCAAGGATCTGGCAGTACCGTCATGGGAATTCTGCAGAGTTCTTGGAAACCTTATAGATAATGCCATATATGCTGTCCTGGAGTCAGGCGGCGAAAAACATATCAAGGTCGAGCTCTATGAGGATCTGTGGCACCACTATTTCAAAGTAATGAACAGTGGTGAGCCGATACCGGAGGAGTTGACCGGCAGGATATTTGAGGCAGGATTCACGACAAAAGGGGGAAACGGCGAAGGAATGGGTCTTTCCATAACCAGGAGGATCATCGAAAAGCACAAAGGCAGCATCGGGGTCGCGAGGGAAGGTGACAGGACCGTCTTTGCGGGACAGATCCCGAGGCAGCAGATCAGCATTGAAATTGAACCGGATATGTGACAATTCAGCGGCTCATATGTATTTTTCAGAGCTTATGTATGCAATCCATTCAGTAATTGTATTACAGTATAATTGCATAAGAAGATAGTGAAGAATCAGACAGGAGGTGCCAACATGGAATTTGCTGCTATCTTTGCAGATTATAACTGGATACCGCTTCTGTGTATAGTTGCCGGGATCATTTTTATCATAATAGAGATGATCAACCCCGGTTTTGGTGCGCCGGGCATCATAGGACTGATACTGCTGGCAGCAGGCATCATACTTTATGCCGAAACCGTGCTCCAGGCACTCATAATGATCGCCATCATACTGGCCGTGCTGGGAGCCGCTCTTGTACTGGTGCTCCAGTCAGCATCAAAAGGCCGGCTTGGAAAGCATATCGTTCTGGACAGTACAGTAGATGATGATATCAAATTTTCGGCATTCGATGACCTCGGCTATCTGATAGGGAGCGAAGGTAAGACTCTGACAGTGCTGAGACCATCAGGAACGGCGGATTTCAGCGGGGTAAGGCTGGACGTGGTTTCGGACGGGGAGTTCATCCCCAGGGGCACTGCGGTATATATTGAGAAAATCGAAGGAAATAAAATAGTTGTGAAGCAAAAGCAGCCATCTGATGATTGACTTTATTGCAATGACTGGAAGACAAAAGCTGGCATTGCGACGTATTAATGGTGGACAGAAATCGGATCCATGTGCATCGGCTGACAGGCGGCAATGCAGACAATAATTGGAGATATAAACTGAAAGGAGTTGATCTTTTTGGAATTGTTAGTACCGATAGGAATCATCTTGGCAGTCATCATATTTCTGTTGCTCTTTTTCAACTTCATCCCGGTAGGCCTGTGGATATCGGCATTTGCAGCCGGTGTGCGGGTAGGCATATTCACGCTGGTGGGGATGAGATTAAGAAGAGTCATCCCGGGCAGGATCATACTGCCATTGATCAAGGCGAGGAAAGCCGGCCTCGATATCAGTGTGAATCAGCTCGAGGCACACTACCTGGCAGGCGGGAATGTGGATAAGGTCGTTAATGCTCTGATTGCTGCTTACAGAGCCAACATGGACCTTCAGTTCGTCAGGGCCGCTGCCATAGACCTCGCAGGCAGGGATGTGCTTGAAGCGGTGAAAATGAGCGTCAATCCCAGGGTGATAGAAACGCCCAACATATCAGCCATGGCAAAGGACGGTATAGAATTGCTGGTCAAAGCCCGGGTCACGGTAAGGGCTAACCTCGACAGACTTATCGGAGGTGCCGGTGAAGCTACCATAATAGCCAGAGTCGGTGAGGGCATCGTCACCACTGTCGGCAGCTCTGAATCGCATAAGGACGTACTGGAGAACCCTGACATAATATCTCAGACAGTACTTGACAAAGGCCTTGATTCAGGCACAGCATTCGAGATCCTGTCCATCGACATAGCGGATGTGGATGTGGGAAGGAATATAGGTGCCCAGTTGCAGATATCCCAGGCAGAGGCAGATAAAAGCATTGCCCAGGCCAAGGCAGAGGAAAGACGTGCTATGGCAGTCGCCAAGGAACAGGAAATGAAGGCGTTGGTGCAGGAGATGAGGGCAAGAGTCGTGGAAGCCGAGGCAGAAGTGCCCAGAGCCATGGCAAATGCGCTCAACAGCGGAAAGCTTGGGGCCATGGATTACTACAATCTGCAAAACCTGGTGTCAGATACGAAAATGAGAGAATCGATTTCCAGGATCAACAAAGCTGAAGCAGACGACGAGAAATAGGAATAATAGTCAGAAGGGTATTAATATGAGAAAAGGATTCAACAACCCATTTGCATTCGATCCTGCCGCCAAATTTGGTCTTTCGCCGGACGCGAGCGTTTTACGGGCTTTGGACCAGTCCGGGACAAACAGGCCAGGTGTACGGCGGGTGCCTCAGAGAGCATATAATGTCCAGAGTCGGCAGAGTCAGGCAAGTGCCAGATCCGGACAGACTGGCATTCAGCCTGCAGAAGATATGAAGCACCAGTCAGAGGTATCCGCTAAAGGCGGACAGACAAAGGCCGATACTTTACAGGAAATATCAGATAGAAACCAAATATCAGATAAAGTCATCAGAGATAACGACGCCCGCGGGAAAAGCAATGCCGCTTCTCCATATTCAGCAGGTCCGGCGCTGCTGTCTTCAGAAGAAGAGCTGCTAAGGGGGATCATTCTGTCAGAGGTGCTTGGAAAGCCAAAATGTTTGAGAAAAGGAGACAGGTTTTGAGCATCAGAGTTTTGATAGCCGATGATGACAGCGGTATGCGGCTTGTATTGAAAAAAGCTGTGGAAAAATACGGCGGTTTCGTTATTGCAGGTGAAGCGGAGGACGGCGGTGCTGCCCTCCGCATTTTTGAATCGCAGCGCCCGGAAGTGGTCTTCCTGGACGTCGAAATGCCGGTCATGACGGGCACCGAATGTGCAAAAAGGATTGCTGACATAGACCCCAGGGCCATCATCATCTTTGCGACAGCCCACGAGGGATATATGCCGGAGGCTTTTGAGGTATATGCATTCGACTATCTTGTGAAGCCCTTCAAATTGCAGCGGCTCGGGCAGACGCTGGAAAGGATAAAAGGCATAAGCAGTCTCCGGCAGGACGTTTCAGAGAACAAGGTGATCAGGTCGGCTAATGTCCCCAGAAAGCTCATAATCAGGAATAAGGAAAGCATAAGTTTTGTCGATATGGAGGAAATAATCCTGGTACAGAGAGAAGACAGGGCGACAGCGATATATACGGTCCAGGACAGATTCGTCACATCAGACAATCTGGGTGATGTGGAACAGAAGCTGGATGAAAGCATGTTTATCAGATGTCATAAGTCATACATAATAAATATCAACTACATCGACAAAATCTATCCTTATGGGCGCTGGACATATATCGTGAAGCTGAAGGGAACAGACAGGGATGCTCTGATGACCCGCGAAAGCTTCGACAGGCTTGAGAATATATTGGAGTGAAAGTGTATAGAAAATGGCGGGGGATGACTGATCCGCATTGAAGCTGCTTCGCGAACAGCTGCAGTCCGGCTCATTCACTCCCCGGCTTCATTTCAGATCCCTCATTGTATCTCCGGCTTGAATATCACGACCGCCAGCGGCGGCACGCATATATCGATGGAATAAGGCTGCTTGTCATGTCCCGCTTCATTTGAGCGGACCCCGCCGAAGTTGCCCGCATTGCTGCCTCCGTATATCTCGGAATCACTGTTCAGGATTTCCCGGTAGAACCCTTTGAATGGAACACCGACCCTGTAGCTGCTGCGTGCAACAGGAGTGAAATTGCATACAAACACCAGAGTATCCTCAGGCTTTGACCCCTTGCGCAGGAAGGACACTATGCTGTTGTCCCGGTCATCGCAGTTGATCCATTCAAATCCGTCGTAGCTGAAATCCACCTCATACATGGCCTTTTCAGTCCTGTACAGCTTATTCAGATCCCGCACGAAATCCCTGAGCTTGCGGTGCATCTCATAATCGAGCAGGTGCCAGTCAAGGCTCTGTTTGAAATTCCATTCGATGAACTGGCCAAACTCGTTACCCATGAACATCAGCTTTTTCCCCGGATGGCCAAACATATATCCGTAAGTTACCCTGAGCCCGGCAAATTTCTGCCAGTAATCACCTGGCATCTTGCCGATCATCGAGCGTTTGCCGTGCACCACCTCATCATGGGACAGCACCAGGATGAAATTTTCGTTCATTGCATACATGATGGAGAAGGTTATCAGTTCATGATGGTATTTCCTGTAGACCGGGTCCATGCTCACATACCTGAGATAGTCATTCATCCAGCCCATGTTCCACTTGTATGAGAACCCCAGACCACCTGTGTGAGGCGGTTTTGTCACCATCGGCCAGGTAGTGGACTCCTCAGCGATCATCATGATCCCGGGGAAATATTCGTATACCGCCGAATTGAGCTGCTTCAGAAACTCAGCCGCTCCGATATTCTGGTTCCCGCCGTATTCGTTGGGGATCCATTCGCCCTCTTTCCTCCCGTAATCCAGATAAAGCATGGACGCGACAGCATCCACCCTGATGCCATCCACATGGTATTTCTCAAACCAGAATACCGCATTGGAAATAAGGAAACTCCTGACCTCATTACGATTATAGTTGAATATCAGGGTACCCCAGTCGGGGTGCTCACCCTTGCGGGGATCCAGATGCTCATACAGCGCTGTTCCGTCAAATCTTGCAAGTCCGTGAGCATCCTTCGGGAAATGGGCAGGTACCCAGTCAATGATTACGCCGATGCCGTGGCGGTGGCACTGATCGACCAGGTACATGAAATCCTCCGGGCGTCCGTAGCGGCTGGTGACTGAATAGTATCCGGTGACCTGATACCCCCATGAATCATCGAGGGGATGCTCAGACACCGGCAGCAGTTCTATGTGGGTGAAACCCATATCCCTGACATATGACACCAGTCTGTCGGCGAGATCCCTGTATGTGAGGAAGCTGTTGTCAGCGGCACGAGCCCATGACCCCAGGTGCACTTCATATATGGATACCGGTTTGTCGAAGGTGCTGCCGGCATCCCTGTTTTTTATCCACTCGTCATCATGCCATTCATATGTATCCAGTTGGCAGACTATCGATGCCGTACCCGGGCGGAGTTCACTGTAAAAAGCGAAGGGATCTGCTTTCAGCAGGATCTCGTCTGATTGCGTCCTTATTTCGTACTTGTATACTTCGCCGGGATGTATATCGGGGATAAAGACAGTCCATACACCTGAGCTCCCCACCGGAGTCATCGGGTGGGCGCGGCCGTCCCAATGATTATAGTTGCAGACCAGGCTGACACCTTTGGCATTGGGTGCCCAGACTGCAAAGTGTGTGCCGGCCCGACCGTCCACTGTCACAGGGTGGGCTCCCAGCTTTTCATATATCCTGTGATGGCTGCCTTCATTGAACAAATAGAGATCATAATCTGTAATGAACCCATTTGATACCTCTGCGCCGTCATGACCGATTATATGATGCTTCATCCCGCTGATTCTCCCCGCTTTATATTTGTGCACCCTCCGGAACAGGATTACCTGGCCTTTGATAGCCGCCCTGACCGGATCCGGGTGTCCTGATTATATGCATCTCTAATATTTCCGCTTGAACACTGCGATCACATAACGGGACTGACCCTGCGACATGTTGGTGTCGAAACAGGAAACCAGCTCCCAGCCATCTGCCCCCAGTGAATTCAACTCGGTCTGAAACGCATCCAGATCGAGGATACCTCCCATAAAACCTTTCAAATCGAACCGGACTGTCTGATACTGCCATCTATCCACCGAATCAGCTCCTTTTGATGCCGGACATATGACCGGATATATTTCTGATTTGCTCAACCGGATTTTATACTGAACAGTTCCGGAACAGTACGGATCAGATCCCGGGACTGCCTGTTACCTGTACGTTTCGATCATCTCCCTCAACTCATCTGCATTCCTGTATCCCAGTTCCTCTGAGCGCATCAGGTATTCATCAGCCTTGTCCCAGTTCCCTGTCATAGCATAAGCCAATGCGGCATTGCCGTAAGTCACAGCCAGGTCAGGATCCAGCTCCAGTGCTTTTTCGAATTCCCGGATAGCATTTTCGGGCTCATTTTTTACTATATAAAGTGTTCCGAGACTGGAACGCAGTTCAGCGTACTCAGGATCGATTTCCAGCGCTCTGGCGTAGCATTCCTCAGCCTTATCCAGATCGCCGTGCTGCCTGTACGCGATCCCGAGGCTGACCCAGGCCGATACGGAACCACCGTCTGTTTCCGTGGCTTTAGTGAATGTGTCTATTGCTTCGTCATACCTGTCCATATCCAGATAGCAGCTGCCCAACACCTCGTAAAGGTCTGTCAGACTGTATTTTTTTACTCCCGATTCGACGGCCTTCTCGAATTCACTGACCGCCTGTTCATATTCCCCATCCAGATACAGCTTCAGTCCTTTTTTGACATGTCTGTCACCGCGGCTCAGACTGCACGCTGTCAGAACTGAAAACACAAGCAGGATCGCCAGCAGCTTTGCTGATGTCCTCATCTTCCAACCCCCTGTTTGACCCGTCGCAAAAGGACAACGGACCTTTGGTACGGTGTGCGTTCCTGCATCGGTCTGTTCATTGCAGGAAAATCGCTGTTTTTGTGTTATTATCATTATACTACTATTCCTGTGGATTTTCTTCAACCGGATACAATAATTGCTGTAGAAGGCGTAAAAAAGAGTGTGTCAGTGTTTCCTCGATTATGATAAAAAATTAACATATACATTCTGACAATAATGTAGTAAAATAAAACTTGGCATGTCTGCCAGGCTTTTCTCACGATGTGCTGAGAAAGCCGGCAGTCCCGGAAAACCGGCAATAGATGGCCGGCTGACAGATACCGGTCTAAAACCATATATGAAAGGGGTCATAGAATGATTTATTCACATGAGGTTGAAAAAATGACGTGTGTGGCAAAAGGGCCGAACCATGGTCCGGCACCGATCCCTCAGGAGGGGAAATGGGTAAAAGCCAAAGAGATCAAGGACATTTCCGGCCTTACACATGGAGTGGGATGGTGTGCACCTCAACAGGGAGCCTGCAAGCTCACGCTGAATGTCAAGGACGGGATAATACAGGAAGCATTGGTCGAGACGCTGGGATGCTCAGGTATGACACATTCGGCTGCAATGGCATCTGAAATACTCCCGGGCAAGACCTTGCTTGAAGCTTTGAATACAGACCTGGTCTGTGATGCTATCAATACAGCGATGCGGGAACTGTTCCTCCAGATAGTCTACGGCAGGAGCCAGACTGCTTTTTCAGAAGGCGGACTTCCTGTCGGAGCGGCTCTCGAGGATCTGGGGAAAGGTCTGAGGAGCCAGGTGGGGACTGTATACGGAACACTGGCCAAGGGTCCCAGGTATCTGGAAACGGCTGAAGGCTATATTACCCGCATCGCACTCGATGAGAACAGTGAAATCATAGGCTATGAATTTGTACACCTCGGCAGGATGATGGATATGATCAAAAAGGGCATGGATGCCAATGAAGCTGTCAAGAAGGCAACCAACAAGTACGGCAGGTTTGATGATGCAGTAAAGATCATCGATCCGAGAGAAGAATAATCAGGGGAGGGTCAAAGACATGGCATTGTTTGAAAGTTATGAAAGAAGGATAAATCAGGTTAATGCTGTATTGGCCGATTACGGCATTGCCTCGCTTGAAGAAGCCAAAAAGATTTGTGATGACAAGGGTATCGACGTTGCCGGCATCGTAAAGGGAATACAGCCGATATGCTTTGAGAACGCATGCTGGGCTTATATCGCCGGTGCTGCCATAGCTATAAAGAAAGGCTGCACGAAGGCTGCCGATGCTGCAGAGGCCATAGGTGAAGGGCTGCAGTCATTCTGTATCCCGGGATCGGTCGCAGATGAAAGAAAGGTCGGTCTGGGCCACGGAAGGCTTGGAGGCATGCTGCTGCGTGAAGAAACCAAATGCTTTGCATTCCTGGCAGGACATGAATCCTTTGCTGCGGCAGAGGGAGCCATAGGCATCGCAAGATCCGCCAACAAGGTGAGAAAGGAACCCCTGAGGGTAATACTCAACGGCCTTGGAAAGGATGCTGCCCAGATTATCTCGAGGATCAACGGCTTCACATATGTAGAGACCAAATTCGACTATCACACAGGTAAGCTTGAGATATTGAAGGAAACTCCCTATTCAAAGGGTGAGAGGTCCAGAGTAAAATGCTATGGAGCAGATGACGTGCGGGAAGGCGTTGCAATAATGCACCACGAAAAAGTGGACGTTTCCATCACCGGCAACTCCACCAACCCGACAAGATTTCAGCATCCAGTGGCAGGTACTTACAAGAAGGAATGTGTTGAAATGGGCAAGAAGTACTTCTCAGTTGCTTCCGGCGGCGGCACAGGCAGAACGCTGCATCCGGACAATATGGCTGCAGGTCCCGCTTCTTACGGCATGACCGATACCATGGGCAGGATGCATTCCGATGCCCAGTTTGCCGGGTCTTCGTCAGTACCTGCTCATGTTGAGATGATGGGACTCATAGGCATGGGCAACAACCCGATGGTAGGCGCTACTGTTTCAGTGGCAGTTGCCATCGAAGAGGCAATGAACAGGTAATTGCCGACAGTCGGAAGACTGAACAGCATAGTAAAAGAGCCGTCCTGTAAAAGTACAGGGCGGCTTTTTATTATTCCCCGTGGAAATAAAGCGGGGCCGATCCTTTGCCAGGCCGGGCTTTGACGAATCCGGTCCTGCCTTTCACAAGGCAGACTCTTTCGACCCGTACTGCAGGGCTTCCCTGAGGCCTGCTATTTCAGAGAAAACCAGATCTTCCTCAAATCCCGCTTCTTTCAGCGGGTGTATAACATCCTTCTCAAGATCCGGCTTGAAAGTCTTCAACGCTGTCAGGTTGCCTTCAAGAGTGTATTTGCCCATGGCGGCGGGGATCAGCACGGATTCGCCTGCCCTGACGGGCAGCCGGCCGCCTTCCCATACAATGGTGCCTGTTCCCGATACAAACACATAAGTGTGGAATCTGCTGCCGTTGGCAATTTCATCGGCCGAACCGCCGATATCGTATATCTCTGTGCAGAAGTAGCGGTTGGACACTACTATCTTGCGCTTCCCGCCGGAGGAAAGCGGAAGTGTTATGCCGGAGCACTTTTTGCCGCTGCCTGCCGAACCAAAATCTATGACATCGAGGGCCTTCTCTATATGCAGTTCCCTTCCGACTCTGCCGTAGTCGTATACCCTGTAAGTCGTATCCGAGTTTTGCTGGATTTCCGCAATGATGATCCCTTTGCCTATGGCATGGACCATGCCCGCAGGTATGTAGATGACATCGCCGGCAGACACCTCCATGGTATTGAGACAGCGCTCCACATCATTTGCTGCCACAGCTTCTGCGAAGCTTTCGCGGGAGGTGCCCGGCATGACATCATACACAAGCTTTGCACCGGGTTTTGCGCTGATTATGTACCACATTTCAGTCTTGCCATATTCACCGTTCTCGTTTGCAAATGCATATTCGTCATCAGGATGGACCTGGACTGACAGGTTTTCCTGCGCATCTATGAGTTTTATCAGCAGTGGGAACTTATCGATATCCTGCTGTGGCAATGCCTCACCTATCAGCCTCCTGCCCAGTGTTTTTACCAGTTCAGGCAGAGGAGTCCCTGCATATTTCCCGTTTGCCACGATGCTGGAGCCATTTTTATGGCATGCTATTTCCCAGCTCTCAGCCACATTGCCCTCTGCAGGCAGAGGCTTGCCCAGCGATGCCAGGTTTCTGCCGCCCCACACATAATCTTTATATAATGGCTTGAATTTAAGCGGGTACATAAATTTTGCCTCCAAAACCAGTTCTCTGGTAATATATAACCATAGACAGGTATATATTATCATACATTTCGTTTCAATGCAGATATTCAGAACAGGTCTGATATGGTAAAATAGTGCTTGTACATGCAGTTGTAAAGATGCGTAACCAAATCGTCGACCGCATGATGCTCCGCATACCGGCAGAAAGCCGGCAGGGGTCAGGCGGACAGGGAAGCTGAGGAAGATGTGGATATGGGAAATATTGCTGTTGAGGTAAGAGAACTTACAAAAAAATACGGCAGGACAACGGCACTGCAGGACCTGTCCTTCAATATCGAAAGGGGCGAGATTTTTGGCCTGTTCGGCCCCAATGGGGCAGGCAAATCCACATTCCTGTCTATACTGGCCACAATTCTGAGACCGACAGCCGGGGACATCATAGTGAACGGATACAGCGTCCGTGAGCAGCCTGAGAAAGTGAAGGGCGAGATAGGTTATGTGCCGCAGGATATAGCTTTGTATCCGATGCTTTCCGGCAGGGATAATCTGGATTTCTGGGCCGGTATATATGGGCTCCGGGGAAAGCTCAAAAAGGAGAGGATCAGGGAGGCCGTCGGGATCGTCAGACTTGAAGACAGGATAAAGGACAGGGTATCCCGGTACTCGGGAGGCATGAAGAGAAGGCTGAATATTGCAGTATCATTGATGCACCATCCAAGGATCCTGCTGATGGATGAGCCGACGGTCGGTGTCGATATCCAGTCCCGCGGCTTTATACTGGATGCACTGTCGGCACTGAAAAAAGAGGGCAGGACCATAATATTCACCAGCCACTATGTCGATGAACTGGAAACGATCTGCGACAGGATAGCGATCATGGACAAAGGCAGGATCCTCGCGACGGGGCCGGCGGATGAACTGAAACGGGCCAATGGGGCAGATGATTTGGAGACGGTGCTGTTGAAGCTGTCAGGTGAGAATGCAGGATAAGTATAGGAGTGATGTCTGTGAGTAGCCGTACGAAAAAGCTGATCCTTATCATAACAGTAGCAATAATCATTGCTGCAGTTGTATACACTGCATGGTCGGTGCTGACGCGAAAAAGCACGGAGGAACTGTATTTGGATGCAGAAAAGAAGCTGTTCGGGGAAATGGCTGACAATATTGGGAAGCAATATGCTTCTCTTAAAGAGAAATACAAACCGTATATGGAAGAGGCATACAGTACCAGGACCGAGCTGTCGCTGAAAATCGCAGGAGGTCTGGAATCCTTCGGGTTTGATGATTCAGGTGCTGTAACCGGGATATTGGACAAATCCAAACTCATAGTCAAGACCAAAACCCACCCGGTAAAAGGGATTTCGATCACGGAAGCGGATCTGCTTCTCGAAAGAGCACCTTTCCTCAACGCCCGATTATTCTCAGACCCGCAGACCATATGGCTGTCGGTCCCGGATTTTTTGCCGGACAGATATTTCAGTGTAAAGCGTGATGACCTTGAAGGGCTTTACGACAAGTTTTCAATACCTGTCAAACCACTGAAGCTGATCAGCGGCAGAGAGCTGGCAGCAAATCTTTCTTTTGAGCTCAGCACTTTCAGGAACTCTGCCGAAAAGCTGGCCGATATATACTCAGGATATCTCCAGGGCGGGGCAGTCGCCGATAATGGCCAGAAAACCATCAACTTCGGCGGAGGAATGGCAGGGGGCAGAGAAGTACTGGTCAGGCTCGATGAGGAAAATGCGACATCGCTGCTCAGGGAACTGTTGACAGCCATAGCCAATGATGATGGATTGCTGCTTTATACTTACGGCAATTTTGCCAGTATTTCAGGATTGCTGGATGATGCGGGATTGTTCCGGCTGTTCGGCTTCATGGACGAAACCGGAGCTATGGTGCTGAGCGATTATGAGCGGGAGATACTGAAAAAGCTCAATACCGGCGGGGATATGGAGGAGTTCAGGGGAAATCTGCTGAAGGCTGCGGCATCATATCGCCTGCGTGACGGGATAAAAATGAGTGTGCTGCTGGACAAGAGCGGAAATATCGTTTACAGAGAAGTCAGCCTGGATTTCCTCAACACTGAAGGCGGCGCATCGTTCAGGACTGACATAGCTATGGGCAACGGCACCGCAGGATATAAGCATGTCGGGATCGCCTTCAGGGAGTATGACCCGGGCAGTGCAGAAGAGATCAGAAGGACCACCGAGTTGTCCATAAGATCGGCTGTCGAAGAATCAGAAAGTTCTCAAAAGGAAGGCCGTATAGATATCGACTATGCGATCACAGAGGGCAGTGAAAGATCGGAGATTGATATTGGCATCGATATTTCCGACAGGACAGATGAGAAGACGCTGAAGCGTCTCAGCAACATCAAGCTGGAGGCAGACATATCCGGAGATGTTGGTGAAGGGAATATAATCGCAGTCATCGACAATGCATCCTGGAGCAACAGGAAACTGAACAAGTCCAACAGAACCACTGAGATAACATTGGATGCGGATCTCCCTTTCCTGGGGATCAGCGGTTTTTCCGCCACAATGAGCATAGCGGTTGAGGACAGCTTCGGCATAGAGGACTTCTCGCTGCCGGATCCTGATGAATCTGCGGTGATGGATCTGTACACAGCTTCGGGTGAGGATCTTGACAAGCTTGAGAAGGATATCATGGCATCCTTCGGGTCATTTTATCTGAACAACAAATATATATTCGATGCGCTGTTGGGTTGGTAAAATACTGTCATGGCGGGGGTCGGATAAACAGTATGGTTTCTTTTGCGGCGCTGCTCAAAAATGACATAAGACTGATTCTCAGGGACTGGAAGGCATGTGTTTTGCTGCTGGCCGCTCCTCTGCTTTTTATATCCTTTTTCACATATGCGCTGTCGCCGTATCTGGAAAAGAGCAGCTTCATAGAGCCGTTCCCCATAGCCCTTGTGGACAAAGAGAACACGACGCAGACCAGGATGCTGATCCATCAGATTGAGGATATCGGTATATTCAGCCATGTGATAGTGATGGACGAGGAGGATGCGCTACGATATCTGGCCGACAAGGAAGTCGGCGGAGTGATCATCATCCCGGAGGATTTCACCAACAGTGTGGCCATTGGCGAGAACAGACCGGTCACTGTGGTGGGGAATGGTGCAATGCCTCTCCAGGCATATATAGTGAAAAATACGGCGCAGAGCGCCGCCAACCTCGTGACGGCGGCACAGGGCGCCATAAATACCATTTGGCATTATGACAATAAGGCCGGTTTGTCGGACAGTGAGCTGGATGCCAGATTCAATGAAGCCGTTATGGACTATATGCTTACAGCACTGGCGAGAACAGCCGTATTCGAATCCGTGGAAGCGGAAAACGGGTCAAGTGTCACACCGGCTGAATACTTCACGGCTGCTCTCATAGTGGTCTTCATGATGTTTGCCGGAATGCCCGGCATGAAGATGCTCGTATCGGAAAGGGCCGGCGGTATCACAGCACGGCTTGCTGCGACACCGGTGAGGATGTGGAAGGTGGTCCTGTCAAAGCTGCTGGTTTCCATCATGCTGCTGGTGATCCAGTTTGGCATCATAATACTGATGACATCAAGACTTTTCAACAACTACTGGGGGGCGCCGGTCAGGGATGTGCTTATACTGTTTGGGGCTATCATCCTTGCAGTCAGTGCCTGGTCCGTGTTTACTGCCTCGATCTCGCCGACCCCGGCTTCGGCCGACATCATCGGGAACCTCGGGATACTGCTGATGGCCGTACTGGGCGGGAGCATATATCCGCTGACATCTATGCCTGAGAGCATCCGCCGGATCAGTGTGCTTACGATAAACAGATGGGCGATGGAGGGCTTCATGGTACTGTTTTCTGGCAGCAGTGTTACAGATACCGGCACACATGCCATGGTGCTTGCACTGATGGCCCTGATCCTGTTCGCTGTATCTGCTTTTATGATACGGTTTGCCAGAAGGAGGTAAGCAAAATAAGACTATTGTCAGTTGCGTTTTACAAGTTAAAAATGATGCTGGCAGACAAGCTGTTCTTTGCAGCGATGATAATTATACCTCTGCTGATAACCGTCTCTGCAGGATATGCGCTCAGATATGAGAAGCTGAACACTATACCTGTCGCCATGGTGGATGAAGACCGGAGCATCAGTTCATCATTGCTGATGGACAGGCTGACAGGCAAGGAAGGTATCGATCTTGTTATCACAGACAGGGAAAAAGCAGAGAAGATGCTGGAGAACAGCCAGGTAGAACAGATCTTTATCATAAAGCCCGGCTTCGCGGGATCCATAGAGCGGGGAGAGAGCGATGGTCTGATAGAAATGTACAGTTCTCCGTCATCATATTCGGCGGATTTCACCAGAGAAGTAGTGGCAGGCGAAGCAATCAGGATAATAATGAACAGCATGGCCGCCAACGATGTGATAAGCAAGTACAGCGAGCTGGGGATGGATATGGGAAGCGACTTCAGAGATGAAGTAGAGGCATATGCGGACTCATTCTGGGAACCGGAGCCGCTGATGACCATAGACTACAGAGAGCTCAGGGGGACTGCCGCCGAACCTGTGGACAGGGTTTCGATGCCGGCAGCGACTGCTTCATCTGCCGGGCTGATAACAGCATTCATAATGTTCTTCATGCTGTTTGGAAGCGGCTGGCTTGTGGAAGAAAGGACCAATGGCACGATAAAAAGGCTGGGAGCCGGACACGGCGCAGTTGCAGTGTCCTTTGGAGGCAGCATCCTGGCACTGCTGGCTGCCGGTATCCTGCAGATCATGATGTTCAGCATCATCCTGAAAGTGTTTTTCGACATTGTGCTATTCAATGGCATATTGTCTTATCTGGCACTGCTGACGTATCTGCTGGCTGTTATAGCCATCAGCATGTTCCTTTCATCAGTACTGAAGACACAGGCCCAGCTCCAGGCAGGCGCACCTGTGATAGCACTGCTCACAGGATTTATGGGAGGCTGCTTCTGGAATTTTATCGAGATGCCGGAAAGGATAAGGTTTTTATCGCTGCTGACACCGCAGGGGTGGGCTTTGAATGCGTTAAACAGTCTGCTGCTGGCCCCGGATGATGTGTCTGTGATGCTGCTGCCGGCATTGGTCCTCCTTGGAATACCGTTGATTTTGCTGCCTGCAAGCTATATTATAATCAGGATGCAGTTAAGAAAAGGATAGTGTACATAGGTGTAACCATTGCAAAGGAGAAGAAATGGACAAATTGAAGAAAAAACTGATGAACATATTGGCTTACCCGATCAGCCTGTATGAAAAGCTGACAGACAGGAAGGCAACGCTTATAGCGGGAATCGTGCTCATAGGGGTCATCGACTTTCTGCTTCCGGATGTGAAGTTTATTATAAAGGAACTGTTTACGGACAAGTCGGTGCCCGACATAGTATACAATGCAGGGATGGCCGTCCTGGTGCTGCTGCTTCTGGGTTTTGTCGATGTTATATGCATCAGCGTGCCCCTTTTTGATATCTTCAGATATCTTAAAAGAAAAGAGATCCAGTTCGTCAGTACCACCGGCATCGGCAAGGAGGATGAACAGCCCCCGCTTCGGCCCTCGGTGATAAAAGTGATGAAGATATATATAATGTCGCATTTTATAATTATCCCGGTATCGCTGGCCTATAATCTCTGGTATACCCGCTTCATCACAGAGGACAGCTCTGCGCTGCTGGTGAACCTGGCATTGATATTTTTCATGATAATCAATATATGGGCCGCGGCTATAATGACAAGAGGGTTGAATGCAATATTCCGGTTCAATATGCTGTTCCGGAGGCTGACGTTTATAATAGTATTCACATGGAATTTCCTTTTCGGCATGGTTTTCGATGTGATGATCAAAAACTGGCTCATGCAGTTGTTCAGGTGAAACGCCTGCGTCCGGGTGAGGGGGTAATTTTGATGGGTATGGATATATGGAGAAGACAGCTTTTGAAAAGAAGTACGGCTGTGATAGTCATGCTGGTGATTTTATGCCTGCTTGTGTCATGCGGGGATGCTGGCAGGACGAATACCGGGGAAGATGCGAGTACCGGGGCAGGAACGGATACCGGAACAGGGGCGGGCAACGGGACAGGAACGGATATCCCGCCTGTTAATGATACTGGTATGCCGGATGGCACCGATGATCCGGGAACTTCCGACGGGCCGGGGGAGCCGCAGGAAACGGGAAAGGATGCCGATGTGCCTGGGGATGCTGAAGATACGCAGATCCCCGTCAATCCCGGCGGGCAGCAGGAAGCAGGCCTGGATCCGGATAATGCTGATCAGGAAGCATCCGGCATGAATGCCGTAGACAGGATCAGGGATGCGCTCAAGGACAACGTCTCCCCTGCCGTAACCGGGGAGCTTATCAGGCTGTTCCTGGATTACCAGGGCGAAAGCCACGGATATAAGGGGCCTAACCACAGGTATGAGCTGCGACTGCTGCCGGAGTTCGGCCCGGGAAAAACCCTCGACTGGGACGGGCTGACCGCTTTTATATATTATATGGCAAACTATTTTGAGCACGATGAAGAAGGATACTACTTTTTTGATGCAGAGTTGTTCGACGAAACGGCCGGACGGCTGCTTCCGGGGCTGGAATACAAGCATCGGCGCAGCATGTATTTTGATTATAAAAATGGGATATATAAAGCCACCGGTTGGGATATGCACGGAGGCACCTATTATCGGCTCAAAAGCATTTCAGGGGATGACAGGGGAACTTTCACCGCCTCCTTTGACGGGTTCCACTTTTACGAATTCGACGATTTTGGTGAGCCATACGGCAGTGTCGGAGAAAACATGAAAGCCATGTATGATTTCGTGGGTGACAGAAATGCCGACGCAGACTTCCATGAAGTTTTGCTGGAGATATTACTGCGGGAGGATTATGATGAGATACTTAATGTAAATGAGCATCTTGAGATAACGTTCAGGATCTCGTCCGATCCGGAGTTTGCATTCGAGTATCTGTCGTGCACACGGGAATACCTGGAGTCATGAACAGTGCAGCATCAGGAGACGATTTCACTGATAAGAGAACTGCAGATTTGAAATTTTCCTGATTGCCAAACATGAGTACAACTTGCTGAAAAATCTCTGCAGGTTTGAAATTGACTGTTGACAACCGCAACAGTTCGCTGTTATAATTTTCCCTAAATACGTGACACATTTAAATACGAAACTATTTGACCAAACCGAGGAGCAAGACGAGTAGCAGTGATTTCCTGTATCCAGAAAGCCGCTGGTGATGGGAATGCGGTTACGGGACCATTGTGAATGGACTTGCGAGGGAAGCCTGAAATCATCGGAGAGTAGGCGCTTACGGGGGTCCGACCCGTTATCAGCAGGATGCATATGATGGTATGCATAAATGAGTGGGCGTATTGTACGTCAATTTGGGTGGTACCGCAGAAGCAGGAGCTTTTGTCCCTTAGTGGGATGAAAGCTTTTTTATTTGCTTCACAGCAACTGTCCAAAGAGACGAGCATATACCATTACATGAAAGAGGTGATTGCATGACAAGACCTGACTACACAGAAATCGTAAGGCTGGCAAATGAATATGACATCATTCCGGTCTGCAGGGAGATCTATGCGGATATTACGACACCGATCGCGATCTTGAGGAGAATCTCCCATTCGAGCAACAGGTATTTTCTTCTTGAAAGCATCGAGGGGGGAGAAAAATGGGGCAGGTATTCATTCCTGGGCTACGATCCAGTTGCCCGTATTATTTGCAGGGATGGGAAGATTACGATAGAAGAATCCTGTGGCTCCGGCAGGAAAACGATACATTCCCGCAAGCCCCTTGAAGTGTTGAGGAATTACATCTCCCGGTTCAAAGCGCCAAAACTGGCGGATCTGCCTCCTTTTGCAGGCGGCTTTGTCGGCTACTTTTCATATAGAATGATAAGCTATGCGGAACCTGTCCTGAAGCTGCGGCAGAGTGGATTCAATGATTTTGACATCATGCTGTTCGACAGGGTGATAGCATATGACCACCTGAAGCAGAAGATAAGCATCGTTGTGAATATGCGAACTGACAATGTCGGGGAGAATTACCAGAAAGCACTCTCGGATATAGCCGATATCGCAAGGATGATAAAGGAGAAAACGCAGTCATCGGAAACCGGGGCAGACATCACGGCAGAGGACGGAGCAGACATCAGGCCTGTTTTTACCTGCAATACCACGAAGGAAGAATTCTGCAGCATGGTCGACAGAACGAAGGAATATATCAGAAACGGCGACATATTCCAGGCTGTCATCTCCAGGTGTTTTGAGACGGAGTACAGGGGCAGTCTTCTCAATGCCTACCGGGTTTTGAGGACCACCAATCCGTCGCCGTATATGGTGATGATGCAAAACGATGATGTCCAGTTGATCAGCGCATCTCCGGAAACACTGGTCAGGCTTAAGGACGGAGTCCTCTCGACATTCCCCATAGCAGGCTCCAGACCGCGCGGCAGGGACAGCCGGGAAGATGAGGCACTGGAAAAGGAACTGCTGGAAGATGCAAAAGAGCTTGCGGAACATGACATGCTGGTCGACCTGGCGAGAAATGATCTGGGCAGGCTGTCGAAATACAACAGCGTGCATCTGACCAGCTACAAAAAGGTATTGAAGTATTCACGGGTCATGCATATAACTTCGGAGGTGGAAAGCCTCATCAGGGATGACAGAGATGCATTTGATGCCATAGAAGCACTGCTGCCTGCAGGAACTTTGTCGGGAGCTCCCAGAACCCGTGCATGCGAGATCATCGATGAACTGGAAAAGGAGCCCAGGGGCATATACGGAGGAGCCATCGGATATATAGACTTCACCGGCAACATGGATTCGTGCATTGCGATCCGGATGGCTGTCAAAAAGGGAGACAGAGTTTATGTGCAGGCCGGCAGCGGGATCGTGGCTGACAGTATTCCCGAAAGAGAATATGAGGAATCGGGGAACAAAGCCGGCGCGGTGATAGAAGCCATTATTTCAGCAAGTGAGGTGGATGAGTGATGATTCTGGTGGTCGACAATTACAGCAGCTTTGCTTATAACCTGGTCCAGCTTGCCGGGACAGCCGATCCTGATGTCAGGGTGATCCGGAATGACGAGGTCACTGTCGATGATATTTTGAAAATGCAGCCGTCCCATCTGGTCATATCTTCCGGTCCCGGGCATCCGGGGAACACCGGGATATGTCAGGAGCTGATCCTCCGAATGAAGGGAAAGCTGCCGATTCTTGGCATATGCCTCGGTCATCTGGCAATATGTGAGGTTTTCGGGGCGGCTATCGTACCTGCAAAATTGCTGGCGCACGGAAAACAGGATGACATACACATTGCGAACGGGAGCCGTATATTCAAAGGTCTGCCGCCGGTGATACAAGCGGGCAGATACCACTCCCTCGCAGCGCAAAGGGAGAGCCTGCCGGATGATCTGCTTGTGATAGCGGAGGACAGCCGCGAGGAAATAATGGGTGTAAAGCACAGGGATCATGAAATTTATGGACTGCAGTTCCATCCGGGATCCATACTCACACCTGAGGGCGCTGTCATAATGGACAATTTTCTACGCATAGGAGGTGGCAGGCCGTGATCAGGGAAGCGCTTCATAAGCTGTTGAACAAAGAGGATCTTTCCTTTGAAATGACTGAAGCGGTCATGGATGAGATAATGAGCGGGGCTGCGACGAATGCTCAGATAGCGTCTTTCATTACAGCACTGAGGATGAAGGGCGAGACGATCGAAGAGATAACAGCCTGCGCAGCAGTAATGAGGAAACACGGCGTCAGGCTGAAATACGACGGGGACTTGCTGGATATCGTCGGCACAGGCGGAGATCAGGCGTATACGTTCAATATATCGACCGTATCATCATTTGTGATCTCTGCAGCAGGCGTTCCGGTGGCAAAGCACGGCAACAGGAGTGTCTCAAGCAAATGCGGGAGCGCGGATGTGCTGGAGGCATTGGGAGTCCGTATCGACATCCCGGTCTCGAGGAGTGAACAGATCCTCAGAGAAATAGGCTTATGCTTCATGTTTGCCACCCGATACCACTCCTCCATGAAACATGCGGCACCGGTGAGGAAAGAGCTCGGAGCGCGCACAATATTCAACATACTGGGCCCTCTTTCGAATCCGGCCAATGCAAACCACCAACTGCTGGGTGTTTATGACGAGAATCTGGTGGAACCTCTTGCCAGTGTACTTTCGAAGCTCGGCCTGAAAAAGGCCATGGTGGTGCACGGGCTTGATGGCCTGGATGAGATATCCCTGACCACATCTTCCATTGTGTGCGAAGTCAATGAAGGAAAGCTAAACAGCTTCTTTTTCGATCCGCGCCAGTTCGGATTTGAGTATTGCAAGCCTGAGGATCTCACAGGAGGCGGACCGGAAGAGAATGCCGACATCGCCAGACGCATACTGAGCGGCGAAAAAGGTCCCAGAAGGGATACGGTTCTGCTGAATTCCGCTGTTTGCCTCTATATGTTTTTCAACGATGTGACCCTGAGAGAGTGCGTGAGGATCGCCGCTGAGGTGATAGACAGCGGCAGAGCCATGGAGCAGCTCAGCAGGTTCATTGAGCTTTCCAATGCCGGGGACTGATAAGTAAGGGGTTGGTTTTACCTGGCAGGAGTTTGGAAAGCGGGACTGGGGAGCGGGTTTGTGCAGTATGATCGGAGTTGCGCGACAGTATCAGAGCCGGACAGGTGAAGCTGCGGCCCGGTTGGCCGGCGTAAGCCTGATTTTACGTTAGAATTTGACAGGATGGGTGATGAACATGATTCTTGAGACTTTGGCCGGGTCTGCCCGGAAGCGTGTGGAATCTCAAAAAAAGCAAATGCCGCTGGAGGAATTAAAACGGCAGATCCTCCGGATGGACAATACAGCAATGGGAAATAAACCGGACAGTACGTCTGATAATAAAGCGACTGTTCATAGTACGTCACAGCATGGTACATCAAATAATAAAACGTCAAAGTGCAATAAGCGTGAAGCATTTGTTTTTGAAAAAGCGCTGAAGGGTAAAGGGATATCGTTTATTTGTGAAGTAAAGAGAGCGTCACCTTCGAAAGGGATTATTGCGCATGACTTTCCATATGCGGAGCTTGCCCGTGAGTATGAAGAAGCCGGAGCCCGGGCGATTTCTGTTCTGACAGAGCCTGAGTATTTCAGGGGAGCCGATGCTTATCTGGAGGAGATCAGCAGATCTGTCAGCATACCTGTGCTCCGGAAGGATTTCATCATAGATGAATACCAGATATGGCAGTCGAAGCTCATTGGCGCAGATGCCGTGCTGTTGATCTGTGCGCTGCTGGACACTGAGACACTTCGGAGATATATCAGTATATGTGATGAACTGAGTTTATCTGCACTTGTGGAAGCTCATACGGGAGAAGAGGTCAGATCAGCACTGGAAGCGGGAGCAAGGGTCATCGGCGTCAATAACCGGGATCTCAGGACATTCGATGTTGATATCAACAACTGCATCAAACTGAGGGAACTGGTGCCGGAAGGAATAGCTTACGTTGCGGAAAGCGGCATCCATACCAGAGAAGATATCCTCATGCTTGAAAAGGCCCGTGTGGATGCGGCGCTGATAGGAGAAGCGCTCATGAGGAGCAAAGACAAAAAGGGCATGCTGTCTTATCTCAGGGGAGATTGATGAAGAGTAAAGGATGAGGTGTAAACGCTGTGTTCAGGAAAGCGGATGTGAAATATTGAAGGCGATTGAAAGTAAAGTCTGGAGGCGAGCAGGAATACAGAAGCCAGGCGAAGCCAATAGGGACGGATAAATGGCTTGGGCAGATGATTGCCGGAATGTTGCCGTTTGCCGGACATTGCGGCGGCAGCAAAGTGTGGAGGCTCTGCGGGTAATTGCGCGGAAGGATTGCCGGTCCGCAGGATATAGCAGTTGTGGCATGTTTACAGAGCAGGTGGGGGTGACGGGGATGACAGGGATCAAGATATGTGGATTGACAAGAAAAGAGGATATCGATGCTGTAAATGCAGCTTGTCCTGATTACACGGGTTTCGTTTTCGCCGAAAGCAAAAGGCGGATAGACGTGGACAGGGCGATGGAGCTGAAATCATTGCTCGATCCTTCCATTAAAGCTGCAGGGGTTTTTGTGAATGAAGATATCAGAAAAATCATAAGGCTCTGTGATATGGAGGTGATCGATCTTATCCAGCTCCACGGCGATGAGGATGCCGATTATATAAAGAAGTTGAGGGAATACACTTCCAATAGGATAATAAAGGCCTTCAGAGTCAGGACTCAGCAAGACATCGAAAGCGCAAAGACTTCTACCGCTGACTATATCTTGCTGGATGCATTTCAGCAGGGGAAATACGGGGGCGTGGGCAAAACTTTTGACTGGTCCATGGTTTCCGGCATCGACAGACCATATTTTCTGGCAGGAGGTATAGACGAAAGCAATGTGGCACAGGCGATCAGGGAGTATCGGCCTTTCTGCGTTGATGTGAGCAGCGGTGTGGAGACTGGTGGATGCAAGGATCCGCGAAAGAAATAATGTTGATGCATTTTTACTCAGACAGTCGGCTTGCATTTCCTCGCTCTGACTATACATCTCTAAGCCGCATTACGCTGATGTTTACTACACTGCACAGTATCGTGGTTGTTCCGGCAGCGCTGCTAAGTATTGCATGATACTGTGCAATTCCGTAAACGGACGCTCCATTTGACTTTAGTTGAGATTTTGCACACTTGACGGTTGTTTCTCAGATGATGATGAAGCTAAAAGACATTTTGCCTGTGATTGGCTGAAACACTGATGTTGCAATGCTGTTGTCAAAATGCCGAAAATGGGCTATAATACTATAGCGGATTAATGTCCCGGTGGTCTAATGGATAAGGTAATGGATTCCGGTTCCATTGATAGGGGTTCGATTCCTCTCCGGGACACCAGGTGAGAGCGGGTCTTGGTGGGTATTCCAAGGTCCGCTTTTGTATATGATAAGGGATGACAGCGAATGAAAATAGGTTCGTTGACACTGGAAAACAATATTTTTCTGGCCCCTATGGCAGGCGTTACCGATATGCCCTTCAGAGTCCTGTGCAGGGAGCAGGGTTGCGGCTTTGTGTATACTGAGATGATCAGCGCCAAGGGCATGTACTACAAAGACGAAAAAAGCTGGAGGCTGGCTGAACTGAGTGAGGCGGAGCTGCCTGCGGCGATACAGATTTTTGGCTCGGAGCCGGACATACTTGCACATGCAGCCGAAAAGCTTAATGATTCTCCGGCTGCTGCCATAGATATAAATATGGGCTGTCCGACCCCCAAGATCACAAAAAACGGAGAAGGCAGTGCGCTTATGCTTAAGCCTGAGCTTGCCGGAGAGATTATACGGTCAGTGGTTTCAGCCTCCGCGAAGCCTGTTACGGTGAAGATTCGAAAGGGCTGGGATGATGAACATATCAATGCCGTTGATTTTGCCATCCTGGCTGAAAAATGCGGCGCATCTGCTGTGGCCATACATGGCAGGACGAGGGTACAGTTTTACAGCGGAAATGCCGACTGGGATATCATAAGGGATGTGAAAAGAGCAGTTTCCATACCCGTCATCGGGAACGGTGATATCCGCACTCCTGAAGACGCTGCCCGTATGCTTGAATATACGGGCTGTGACGCTGTAATGGTGGGAAGGGGTGCCCAGGGGAATCCCTGGCTGTTCAAAAGGATAAATCATTTCTTAAAAACGGGACAGATCCTTTCGGAGCCTGATGCAGAGGAGAAAAAAGCGATGATGCTGCGCCACCTCGATATGCTGGTCAAGTATAAGGGTGAGTATACCGGTGTTCGGGAGATGCGCAAGCATGTTGCCTGGTATATCAAGGGCTGCAGGGATTCCAGCCGTCTCAGGGAGAAGGCCTTCAGGGTCACATCGTATGAGAGCATGGCGGAGTTGATAAGTAGCTGGGGTCAGGCTTGAAATTTTAATTTTGTGTCATATTGCACCTGGCATATAGCGAATTAATGTATATCGATCAGGGACGTGAGAAATCCCGTCCGAAGCCGGACTGTGCCAGGTCGCGATCACACCGCATCCGGTCTGCGTCGAGCCCCAGCTACATCCGAAACCGGCAGAGGCACGTCAGGCTGAAGAATATAAAACCCGGGTCCTGTCAAAGTCCCTGTCAAGCTGCCATCAGTCCGCATCCAGCCTGCGTCAGGTCCCATCCACTACACGCCAGTCAGCGTCAGGTCCCATCCACACCGATGTCAGACTGCAATAGAATAGTTCCTTTACATTGCTTATGTTTTGAATTAAAATATTAGCAGAATATATGTTCGGAGGATGCTATGAACCTTGAGCAAATGCTGGAGCATATCAGAGCGTCTGAAAAGATGATGAAGAACATCACGGCCTGGGTGGAGCTGCCGGCCAAAGAAGCTGTATATGCAGACTTTCCGGGTTTTCTGGATGAGCGCATCACCAAAGCGCTCGAGAGAAGGGGAGTCAGACAGCTGTATTCGCATCAGGCCAGCGCTGTCCGGGCGGTACATGACGGAAAGAGCATTGTTGTGGTGACGCCTACTGCTTCAGGCAAGACAATGTGCTACAATGTGCCCGTTATGGATGCCATCCTGAAGGACGAATCCTCCAGAGCACTATTCCTTTTCCCCACAAAAGCGCTGTCCCAGGATCAGACTGCAGAGCTTCATGAACTCATTACAGAGGCGGGGGTAGATGTCAAAACATACACTTATGACGGCGACACACCCCAGTCAGCCAGGAAAGCCATCAGGCAGGCAGGGCATATAGTCGTGACCAATCCGGACATGCTGCACAGCGGCATACTCCCGCACCATACAAAATGGACAAAGCTGTTTGAAAATCTGAAATTCGTCGTCATAGACGAAGTACATCATTACAGAGGTGTATTCGGAAGCCATCTGGCCAATGTCATAAGAAGACTCAGGAGAATATGTGACTTCTATGGCTCCAAGCCGCAGTTCATATGCTGTTCTGCCACCATTGCAAACCCGGTGGAGCTGGCATCCAGGATCATCGGTGAGGATGTGGAGCTCATCGACAACAACGGCGCCCCGACTGCCAGCAAGCACTTTATTTTCTACAATCCTCCGGTGATCAACAGGGAACTGGGCATAAGAAGAAGCAGTATGCTCGAAGCTAAACGCATAGCAGAGTCGTTCATACGAAATGAGATCCAGACCATATTGTTCACAAGGAGCAGACTGAATGTAGAAGTGCTTGTTACTTATCTGAGGAACATTTACGGCGGAAAGAGCGAAGGCGAGAAAAGAGTAAGGGGCTACAGAGGCGGCTATCTGCCCACTCTCCGCCGTGAGATAGAAAAGGGTCTCAGGGAAGGCAGCATAACCGGAGTCGTATCGACGAATGCACTGGAACTGGGCATCGATATCGGCGCATTGGATGCATGTGTCATCTGCGGCTACCCGGGGACGATAGCCAGCACATGGCAGCAGGCAGGACGCGCCGGACGCAGGAGCGGCGTATCCGTTGCGATACTCGTGGCAAGCAGCAGTCCGCTTGACCAATATATTATCAACAATCCTGACTATTTTTTCGGAAAGACCCCTGAAAACGGTCTGATAAATCCTGACAACCTCGTCATATTGTACAGCCACATGAAATGTGCCGCATTTGAACTGCCATTTGAGGACGGCGAGAAATTCGGGGTGGAAACCACCGCTGAGATCCTCGGATTTATGGAGGATGCCAGGCTCGTAAGACATGTGGGGAATCGATGGCACTGGATGGCGGATGTGTTCCCTGCTGATGAGATAAGCCTGAGAAGCGCGTCGAACGAAAACTTCATAATTATCGATATAACTGAGCCAAAGCCCGTGGTCATAGGAGAGACGGACAGGTTCAGTGCGCCGATGCTGCTTCATGAAGAAGCGATCTATATTCACGAAGGCGTCCAGTACCAGGTGGAGGAGCTGGATTTTGACGACAAGAAGGCCTATGTCCGCAGGGTCAACGTGGATTATTACACGGATGCCAATCTGGCTGTGGATCTTAAGGTGCTGGATGTATTCCGCGAAGACAAAACCAGGCAGGTGCACAGAAGCTGCGGCGAAGTTTCGGTCAGTGCACTGGTGACCATGTTTAAAAAGATAAAACTCCATACCCATGAAAATATAGGATCAGGTCCGGTAACGCTGCCGGAACTGGAGATGCATACTACTTCCTACTGGGTCAGCCTGCCCGGGGATATGCCCGACATGTCGCAGACGGAACAGGAGAACGGTTTGCTGGGGCTTTCCAATGTGCTCGCCAATGCTGCGCCGATCTACCTTATGTGCAGCCCCGGAGACATTCGCGTCGTCCACCAGGTGCGGGCTCCGTTCACGCAGAGACCCACGGTGTATATATACGACAGCTATCCGGGCGGAGTGGGATTCAGTGATAAGCTGTACGAACTGCACAGGGAGTTGTTTGAGACTGCCGCTTCAATGGTTGAGAAATGCGGCTGTGAATCAGGCTGTCCATCATGTGTCGGCCCTCTCAATGAGTTCACAGGTGCCGATGATCCCAAGGAACTGACGCTCAGACTGATAGAACTTATCAGACAGAATGCATAGGGCAAGGCGCACAGACAGGATGCACAGGAGCGGATTCGGATGGATATCAGAAGCAAGCTGAATTTCTACCGGGGAACACCGGAAAAACCAGTACATGTGCGAAAAGCGGCCGGCGGACAGGACGTGGATGTTCTGATCCCCGGGACTGTGCGCGAAAATGAGCATGGCCGCTGTTATGTCATAGAACAGAGATATCACCCTGAATATGTCCACGGAGGATGCAGAATCGGTGACGCTTCAAGTATAAGCGGTGAAATGCTTTCGTTTATCGGCGGACCGGGTTGCGACGGACTGCAGGCTGAGAAGCTGATTTATCTTGATACCGAGACCACAGGGCTCACTGGTGGGACCGGAACTGTTGCATTCCTGGTCGGGACGGGTTTTTTCGAAAATGGCAGTTTTGTCATAAGGCAATATTTCATGCGGGACTATGATGAGGAAACCGCGATGCTGGCCGAACTCAAAGAACTCATCTCAGACAGGCAGGGATTTGTGACATTCAACGGTAAATCTTTTGATATCAATCTGCTGCAGACCCGGCTCATCGCCAACAGGCTGAGGCTGGGCATCTCCGATATCCCCAACATCGATTTGCTGTACCCGGCAAGGAGAGTATGGAAACTCAAGCTGGAGAGTTGCCGCCTGGTATCGCTTGAGGAGAATATCCTGGGCCATGTAAGGCATGATGACATACCAGGTTCGATGATACCCGCTGTTTACTTCGATTACCTAGAAGACAGGGACGCATCGGCAATAAAGAGAGTCCTGGAGCACAACGAGCTGGACATATTGTCCATGGTATCGCTGCTGTGCAGGCTTTCAGCCATGCTGCAGGATCCGATGTCCGAATCTGACGGAGGGCTTGAGCTGCTTGGTATCAGCAGGATCTTCGAGGCCCACGGCAGGACAGGAGATATGGTCAAATGCCTTGAGGCATGTACCGATTCAGGGCGGTACGACGTCAAGCTGCAGGCGGTGAAGCGGCTGACCACCGTCTATAAAAGAGAGAACCGTTATGACCTCGCCCTGGAACACTGGCATGCCATCGAGTCTGAAAGCTCCGGCTTCGATCTGTTCCACCTTATAGAGATGGCGAAATACTATGAGCATAAGGAAAAGAATCCGGGAAAAGCTCTGCAGGCAGTCGAAAAAGCATTCGCACTATGTCGTCGTGCCGGCATTACAACCGGGAGACATATAGATGGATTGTCAAAACGCAGGGACAGGCTGACGAGAAAAATCATGCAGAAGCAGCATAACAATAATCCCGGATCATAAGGGCATTTTGTTTGTGATGCCGCTGATGCTGGACTGTTCTGTGCGTAGTATCGGAACCACCCCGGCGTTCATTCTGCCCCGGCTGCTCGCCCTGCTTTTACTGCCATCTCAGTTGCAGTCCTCTTCCACTATCCTGATAAATGTTTCGACCAGGTCAGGATCGAACTGCTTACCTGAGCACTTCCTGATCTCTTTGATTGCTTCTTCGACGCTTACCCCTTTGTGATAAGGCCTGTCATTGGTCATGGCGTCGAATGCGTCGACTATACCCAGTATCCTGCACTCCAGCGGGATTTCATCGCCCTTGAGTCCGTCAGGATAGCCTGAACCGTTCCAGTGTTCATGATGATGCAGTATGAAAGGCGCTACAGAGACCAGTTCCTTGGCACGGCTCGCAATGTTGAAGCCGATATTCACATGGGTCTTCATTTTTTCGTATTCTTTTCTGGTCAGGCGTCCGGGCTTGTTGAGTATCTCGTCCGGCACGCCGATTTTACCAAGATCGTGTATTTTTGATAAAAGCAACAGGTTTCTTTTCTGGCCTTCAGTAAGTCCCAGGGCTTCTGCCATCTTCCGGCAGAGCTCAGAGATCCTTTCCACATGTCCCTGGGCAACATAGTCCCTCTCGGACAGTGCGGCCAGGAGCATATCCACGACCCGGCTCTTTTCACTGTTGGACTGGCTGATTTTATATCTGTACATGTCGTCGTCTGCTCTGCGGTAAACGCTGTAGAGATCATCGTCATCGTCGTCCTCCGTCGATGCAAGGCCTATGGACATACTTATAGGAATGACGGCATTGAATCTGTTCAGCCTGTTCAGGAACCTTACAAAATACCCGGCTCTTTCCTGAGCGGTCCGAAGGTCAGTATTGGGCAGCAGGACGCAGAACTCGTCCCCACCTGTACGGGAAATCGTTCCCTTATCTTTGAATACCTTCCTGATTATCGCCGCTGCCATCTTGAGCAATTCGTCACCTGCATTGTGGCCGAAGGTGTCATTTGTTATCTTCAGACCATCGATATCGATCACTATGATGCTCAATGGCTTGTATGTGTCCAGTTGCTTATTCATCCGTGACATCTCAGCTTCAAAGAACATCCTGTTGTGAAAGCCGGTCATGCCGTCGGTGTATGCCTGCCGCCTTATGGTCTCTTCAGCATTCTTCATCGTTGTCACATCGGAGAAAATGATGCTCATGTAATCTTTCTGAGGGTAGAAGATCGAAAGTTTGTACCAGCTGTTCCTCAGTCTGACGGCCTCGTCGGAAGCGGGGAAATCACTTGTGGCTGCGGTTTCACCGCCGGCTTCAGAGATATTCCGGCACATCGCGCTGATTTCCGGCAAAAGCTGCAATAAGTCGGACCCTATAAGTTCATCCTTACTGAGCCCGATTTTTTCCGAAAAAGCATCGTTCACTTCACATATGGTACAGCTCTGCAGGTGGCCTCTTTCATCGTATTCAAGCCTGTTCAGGGTGAAGCCGTCGGTCATGTTGGTAAACAGCGATTTATAATTGGTTTCCGTTTCCCTGGATTGCTGCTCTATCCGACGGTACAGTTGTCTGATCTCCAAAGCCGCATTTATCATAAGCACTGTAAGGAAGATGAGTATGCCGACCTCGGTCAGGGTATTCGTTCTTTTTTGCTGTGAAGTGTCGTAAAAAAAGGAGAATGTGTCGGACAAAGCGGTGACACCAAGGGCAAATATGCCGATAATAACTACCCGTGCACTGCTTTTTCCGTATATTATCGATCTGGTGGTCGCATATATGGCAATCAGTACTGATATCAAGAGAATAAGATGGAATACCCTGACGGAATAAAGGATCGAAACGATGCCTGTAAAATCAAGGGCAAACGCCGCCACCGCGAATACCGCGTGTACTATTGCCTGTATTTTCATAAGTCTGGAATAGTGGGTGTCCTTTGTAACATATGTACGTCCTATATATATCAGGAGCCACATTGGTACAAGATAGATGAAAAAGTTGGCCGAGTAGGTCATTGCAATTGGAGCGACAATAAAAAGCTGCAGCAGGTTACATTCCGAGAGCAGCCATCCTCCAATGAAAACCGAGCCAAGCCCCAGATAAACATCATTGTTTCTCCTGTACAGGGACAGTATCTGGATCATGATTATGGCAAGTCCCAGGAATATGCACAAGCTGCCGATCAGCAGTGTCGACATGTTCATATTGAATATTTCCATGTAATGGTCTCCCCTGGTACCGACTGTCCCATGTGTCAGATAGCCGGTCAGATAGGGAAAAGGAGAACTCATCCTTATGTATATGGTCTTGCCGCCAAAGCCTTCAGGCAAATCCACAAAATGCCATGTGCTGCCCGGTGTCCTCACTCTCTCCGATATGTCGTGAGGATTGTAGCTGTAGATCAGTTGGTCCTCCAGATATACCTCTGCCGTATTCTGCGGAGCTCTCAACCTGACACATGCATCTTCAAGAGCGATGTCGGGGAGTTCGGCTTTTACCCAGATGGAGCGGTAACTGCCACTGTTGGGCGGCCTTCCCGGGAAATGAAAGTCTGTCCAGCCACTGTTTTCATAATTTTTGTCAAGCCACAGGAATCTGCCGTCAGCATCGACGGGCGAGTCACCCCAGCAATATTGCCATCCGCTCGGTTCGAATGTCCTGGCATAGATGGATGACGAAACTACAGATGCATATTCCCTGTTAAGCTTCAATACAAATATCACACTCAAAGTGATTACTGCTGCCGTAACAGCAAGAACAACTGTATAAATGATACTTTTTCTGATGCGAGACATTTTTCCCCCAAAAACATACATCCGTACAAACACTATTCTTTATCATACCATAATTCACAGAGAAAAAAAGCATATACACATGATCATAATAATAAAAATTAGACGGGGATTCATGTGGGGTGAGGTTGTGAGAAAATCATTCGCGAGCGGTGCTGTCATACTGACTGCGGCAGGGCTGGCAGCCAGGATGCTCGGATTTGTATACAGAGTCTATTTATCCAATCTTATAGGTGCAGAGGGAATGGGCCTTTATGAGCTTGTCATACCTGTCTATACCGCAGTAGTGCTGACCATTACGTCTGGCATCACCATCGCAGTGTCAAAAATGGTTGCTGAGCAGAATGCGCGGTCGGATCCGGCCAATCCTGCAAGGGTGACAGTATACGCTGCCATACTTGCGGCAGGAGCGGGGATGCTGGTTTCTTTTGTGATTGCCCTTAACGCAGATGGATTCAGCGTAAAAATACTTGGCGATGAGAGAACCCTCGGTGCACTGCTGATACTGGTGCCGTGCCTGCCCGGAGTCGTGGCCGCATCAGCGCTGAAGGGATATTTCTACGGGATGCAGCAGGTCGTACCCACTGCGGTCTCACAGATAGCCGAGCAAGCGGTGAAATTTCTGGTACTGGTGCTGTCTGCAGGTGTAATAATCGAGAGGGGCGCCGGGTATGCCTGCACCATCGCGGTTTTTGCGACAGCAGCAGGTGAAATACTCAACATGCTGGTACTGCTGGCAGTGTTCAGATCAGGGGGACGGTTCTTCAAAAGGAGGGACGGTTCTCCGAAAGAGGGGACGGTTCTCCGGAAGGAGGGACGGTTCTCCGGAAGAGGGGACGGTTCTCCGGAAAGAGGGACGGTTCTTCAGAAAGAGGGACAGTTCTCCAGAAGGCGGGACGGTTTTCCGGAAAGGGGGACGGTTCTCCGGAAAGAGGGACGGTTCTCCGAAAAGAGGAGAAGGCTCTCATATGCCGAAATTGACGAGCGATCCCGTGCAGAAAAAAACAGCGGGCGCTCGTTGCTCCTGAAAAGTGGAGAACCGTCCCCCTGTCCCGGTCGGGCTCCAAAGTTGATGCGCAGATCCCGGATCATAAAGGCGCTGCTCAGGGCGGCGGTGCCCGTATCGGCCAACAGGCTGGTCATATCTTCACTGGCAGCAGCTGAATATATCCTGATCCCGGTAATGCTCGCAGCGGGCGGTCTGGACGAAAAAAGCAGCATGCAGGTATTCGGACGACTCACAGGCATGGCTCTCCCGCTGGTCATGTTTCCTTCCATTGTGACAAATTCCATAGCAACCACTCTTGTGCCTGCATTATCTGAATCTGCCGCACTCAAGAGATACAGGGCACTGAACCGGCAGATTTCGAAGTCTATACAAATCACATTCATCCTGGGCATTATTTTTTCATCATTGTTCATATGCTTTTCAGAAGAGATAGGCTCTTTGATATATAGAAATGAAAATATTGGTGAACTGCTCTTCATGCTGTCATTCAGCTGCATTTTCATATATCTGCAGCAGACACTGACGGGAGTGCTCAACGGGCTTGGCAGACAGGCCATTCTGCTGAGGAATACTGTAACAGGCTCCGTCCTGAGGATAGCTGTCATATGCATCCTAATGCCCATGTTCGGTATCAAGATGTATATCATAGGACTGACTGCAAGCCTTATGCTTACGGAATGTCTGAACCTCATAGAAATAAACAAAATTACCGGACTGGTCATCGACCTGCGGGAATGGCTTGTGAAACCAGGCCTGGCGGGTATCCTTGCAATTTTCGCGGGAAGATATATCCACTACTTTTTCAGCATGTTCTCATTTGACGAAAGAATCGCTACAATGCTTGCCATGGCTGTGAATACGATGTTCGCCGGGGTACTGATGATGATCACCGGCGTACTTGAGATAAGAGAATTGATGAGTATGGCTGGTCTTGATCTGAAAACGAAAATCAGTAAAAAATGAAGAACGAGTGAGATATCTGCAGATAATTAAAAACATGCAGGGTTTTCCAAACGATTTGGTCAAAGATAGTCAAAATCAAACTTGCATTTCAAGCGGAAATGAATTAAAATAAAGTCGAAGGTCAAAGATAGTCAAAGACAATAAAGTAAAAACAAACAACCTGGCAGCATTTATGTAAACGGTGCATAAATTGGACTATCGGAATAATTTTATTGGACTGAAAGAAAAAATATTATTCGGAGGTGGTTATATGTTTGGACTGGTACCATTCAACAGGAGAAACAGCTTATCGCCGAGGAAAGGTCCTTTTGATCTGGACAGTTTCTTTGATAACTTCCTCAATGACTCATTTGCCGGATTCTTCACTGCTGCACACCCGATCAGGGCTGACATCAAAGAGAACGACAAAGAATATGTCATCGAGGCAGACATCCCGGGTGCGAAGAAGGAAGATATCAGGCTTGAACTGGCAGACGGGATTCTTACCCTCGGTGTGGAGCACAATGAGCAAATCGATGAGGAAAGAGAGAACTATATCCGCAAGGAGAGAAGGTACGGCTCGTATTGCAGGAGCTTCAGGGTCGATGGGGTCAGCGAAGATAAGGTGACCGCAAAATATGAAAACGGCGTACTCACTGTAAGACTCCCCAAGACCGAGGAAGCGAAACCGAAGTCACACAGGATCGACATCAACTGATTGGAGACCTGATCCATTTCATCTCATGAAAATAAGTATGAATGTGCATAGTCATCAGAAGCCGGTATATGTCATCCCCCCGTATACCGGCTGTTTTTATGCCTGCACATGCCATCCCGCGGCTGCAGCCCTTTTTTCGCAGCAGGCAAACTTTCAAATCTAAGCAGCATTGCCGTCTGCGCCGCCTTTGTTCTCATTTTTGCCTGTTATTCTGACGGCTGCCAGTATTATGGCGATGTTTATCCAGAAAAGGAACATAATCCGCGTAAAGAACCAGACATGATCAGCGAAGCCCATGGCCAGAAGGCCCGCTATGCCTGCCAGCGAAGCGAAGAGCATATTGTTTGCGGCAGGATCCCTTTTTTTCACCATAGCTTCGAATGCATTACGCACCATCCTGAATATCAGAAGCAGGAAAGTCAGGATCGCGGCAATTCCCGCCTCAAGCCAGAGCTGCAGGTACAGGATGTGAGTATGCGCGGCCTTGGTGAGCCCGAAGATCTTGTATCTTTCAAATATGGCAGAAACCACGCCGGGGCCAAGCCCTACGCCAGTCAGCCAATAATCCTTCAGCATCGGTATTGCTGAGGTGAGTATCTTTCCTCTGTAGTCCGTAGACTTGTCACCACTGAATATGGTAAGGATCCTGTTATATATTGGGGCCGGAAGAAACTGAAGGGCTATAAAACCCAGAATTATCATCACCGGTATGAATTTTATATCCCAGAAGAAAACGAACACTACGACGGCGCCTGCCAGAGCTACCCACGCGCCCCTGGAGCCTGTCTTGAACAGTATGAGGATCACAGGTGCCAGCATTGCCAGCCATGCCGCTTTTTTCAGCCACGACTTTTCATTCAGTATTATCGCCCCGAAAAACGGAATAGTGAGAACAAGCATTTCCCCGTACACATTGGGATTGCCCATAGTGGAGCTGACTCTGCCGCCAAGATCGGGATTCAGAGTCAGGTCGGTAGTTGACGGATCGACGGCTACACCGACGACTTTCCACTGATATATACCATAAAGTGCAGTAATGAATGTCCCTATAGCAATGAACTTTATGAGCAGTGCCAGCTTGTCGGCTGAATCGATGGTGCTGACGATCACCATGATGAATACGAATGCAATGATATAATGTACCAGGTATTTCAGGCTCTCCCGCGGGAAGAGCGATGTCGAGGCAGCCACTGCCAGGCTCACAAAAAACAGCAGTATCGAATAGTCGATGGCCGGCGTCTCCACAGCACTTTCCCTGTTTGTCATCAGCCTGATGAAGAAAAGCGCTGTCAGTCCTGCCGCAAGCATGGCACCGTATTCATTGCGCCAGATATGGTACGGAACTGCCATGATAACGATCAGGATCAGCCCGATGATCAAATGCATATTGTCAGTCAGATATTTCAGCAGTCTGAAAGCGAGACTGTGTTCAAATACGTTTTCCCACTTGTTGTAGGCGGATTTCAGCAGCTTTCCCGGGAAATTGACGATGAGATGTATGATTCGAAGGACAGAGCTTTCAGCCCAGCTTTGCTGAGATTTGTCGGGACCTCTGAAATATGAGAGGATGAGGCTGCTTTCGATTGTGTTCTTAACAAAACCCTTCATTGTAATCATCCTTAATCAGCGGCTTTTTCTATGCTGGATATCCTTCCGTCCTTGAGATAGCTGTTGCCTGCATAGAGCGAGATGGTCTGTCCCACATAGTACACTGATTTGTCTATGGAAACTCCGTTTTCGTTGATGGTACCGAGAGCTTCCATGGTCAGGGTCAGCGAGGAGTAGCCTTCTCTCGGAGAGGCCACGAATTCACCGGAATCCTTGTTTGCCCAGAAAACGGATTCGCCCCGTTCGATCGCTATAACCTTCCCGAAATTGGAGTTTTGTATCTGCTCCCTTACCTGGTCACCTGTATCGATTGCATCTATGGTGCAGTCAGGTGTGTTTTCCATGTAAAAGGTGATTATGATTTTATCTTTGGCAGCTGCAGGTGCGCCCACCTTAGCCTTTGCGAATTTGCCGGACACCCCGATGATGCCGACCGCCACTATCGCAATGACCGCTATCACTATCCAAAAGGATCTTTTCCTGAACATCGTATCCATCCCACCTTATCAGTTTATTTGCTCCGCACTGTCTATCCTTGCGTAGAAAGCAGATGTGCCGACCCTGATCACAAGAAACTGGCCGACATAGTATTTTGCGCCTCCGATCGTAATCCCTGAGGGACCTGCTTTCCCCGGTGTTTCCATTACCAGTTTGACGGAAACGAATCCGTCTTTCTTTGTCCTGACCTGTTTGCCCTCCTGATCGGCTCCCCAGTTGATGGAGTCGCTGATCTCGATATCTACCAGTTCACCAAAGCTGATGTTCTGGAAGGATTCCGTAACAGGATCACCTGGCTTGACATTTGAAGCTGTAAATGTATTAACTTCTTCCTGAAACATGGTCAGCAGTATTTTTTCTTCCGGAGCTGCGGTTTTTTCAGGCGAGAACACTCCCGCCCTGAACAGGATGAACAGAGCCGCGGCCAGTATTATCACAAGGAAGAAAAGGTCTATGATATTTATTCTGCCGAACAGTTTCCCGTTTTTATCTATCATCCTTTGCTCCTTTCCTGCTCAGTTCATAAAGATTATATGTTTCGGCAACGGTTTTATCAAGGCTGAATCTCTCTTTGACGATCCTCATTCCATTATCCGAATATTTTCTTCTGAGCTGGCTGTCATTAATCAGCATAGCAAGGCCTGCCGCATAACCCTGCACATCCCCGTAATCCACGAGGATACCTGTCTGTTCGCGTTCATTTACGATCTCGGATGTGCCGCCGCTGTCAGTGGTTATGACCGGCAACCCCGATGCCATCGCTTCGAGTATGGCTATACCGAGGGCTTCATTCTCCGAATGTGCTATAAATATATCGGAATCCCTGAGCATCTCTTTGACGTTGTCCACATACCCCGGGAGGAATACATCATCCTGAAGTCCGTTGGCTTTTATCTTTTCTTTGATAGCTTCCTCCAGCGGTCCTACGCCTGCAAGTGCGAACTTGTACTTTTTGCCTGTGAGGCCAAGGGCACTGCTGTTTTTCTTCATGTAGCCGATAACGTCGATGATGAAATCATGGCCTTTTTCCGGTGAAAACCTTGATACGGAAGTTATCAGCATATCTTCATCAGCGATACCCATATCCTTTCTGAAATTGGCTGGAGATGAACAATTCCATTCATCGGGATCTACCCCGTTGTATATCATAGATATCTTTTTTTCGCTGATGCCTTCTCTGATGAGCCTGTCCCTTACATGTCCGCTGACGGCAATGATTCGGCTGTTGAATAGAGTGAAGACCCGGTTGAGCAGCACGACTTTTCTGCTATTCTCAAACAGCATATGCCTCGTGTTTATTATGGTGACCCTGTTTCCCGCTATTTTTGACAATATGCTTATGTAGTTCTCTCTGAGGAAATGAGTATGGATGACATTTATCGAAAGCTGTCTGCAAAGTTTCTTTAGCTGCCGGGCTGCCTTCATGTCGACAGGGCTGTTCATCCGCAGCGGTATCATTTTTATCCCGAGTTCTTCAAACATGCTTCGCCCCGGGCCGTCATCGGAATATGCTATATAGAACTCACATAATTTGCCGTGGAGCTTTTTAGCCAGTGAATAGATGTATTTTTCCGATCCTCCGCTGCCGAGGTAATTCAGTAAATGCAAGATCTTAAGCATATTTACACCGTCCAGCCCGAGGACGTCTTATCCTCTGTATTAACTGCATAATATTCTACCATATACAGACTCATGAGTCGAGAGATTCGTTCAGGCCGCGGCCAGTAATCATGGACCGGGATCCCGGGAAATAATCAGTGTGTGTGCAAAAGTTTTTACAAATGAAAAACTTTCTCCGAACAAGGTGTTATAATATACATATTGAAGGGGATGCAGAGGTATGAAACAGATAATTTATGATATCAGGCAATGTACGGGGTGTGGGGCCTGCAGCCAGATTTGCCCCAAAGGTGCCGTAACGATGGAAGCAGATGAGGAAGGCTTCCTGTTTCCGAAAATCGATCAGCAGCGATGTAATGACTGCGGTATATGCAGAAGGACATGCCCTGTCAATATCGCTTTTGAGAATATACGCAGCATCGCTGTGGACGAAGATGGTTCAGCGAAATTTGTCACCGGTGAAGCCTCTGTTGTGCCTCCGCTGGACGGAAAAAGGGCTTTTGCCTGTTATTCCGAAGATGACGACACAAGAGAAAAAAGCTCCTCCGGAGGGATATTCACAGAGCTTGCCAGGAGGACCCTCGAAGATGGCGGTGTCGTGTTCGGTGCGGCCTTTGACGGCGAATTCAATGTAAAACACAGATATATAGAAAGCATCGGTGATCTGGATGATCTGAGGCGGTCAAAATATGTACAGAGCGAGACAGGTGAAGCTTTCAGAGAGGCTGAAAAACACCTTAAAAACGGAAGAAAGGTCCTGTTTTGTGGTACGCCATGTCAGATCGCAGGTCTTAAGGCTTTCCTCGGAAAAGAATATGCAGATCTGACCGCATGTGACCTCGCATGCTTCGGAGTGCCGTCTCCGAAGGTCTGGAGGATGTATCTCGATTATATGAAGGACAGGCATGACAGCGCCATATCGTCGATATCCTTCCGCGACAAATCCGGCGGCTGGAGAGTGCCCCGCATGAACATCGTATTCTCAAACGGCAGCAGATACCTGGTAAAGCTCAACAATGAGATCTATGCAATGGGCTATTTCAAAAACCTGTTCACCAGGAAGTCCTGCTTTGACTGCAGATTCAAGCTCCACAATTCGCATGCCGACCTGACACTGGCCGATTTCTGGGGCGTTGAAAAGCTCGGGAGACAGGCGGTTGGAGACGATGACAGGGGGATATCACTCGTAATAATCCACAGCGAAGCTGGTGAAAATGCGCTGGCAGCTTTGTCCGACCGTGCGGAAACTGTTGAATACGCTTTGGAGGATGCCATCAGATACAACCCCAGACTCACTTCATCACTGCCTGAGCCGGCAGCGAGGGCCAGGTTTTTTGCGGACATGAAAAAGGGGTTTGATTTTGACAGGCTGAGAAGAAAATACATGGACAATACAAGCATAAAATACAGGCTCAAATGCATTATTAAAAAAATGCTGGGCAGGGCTTGAGTCCGGGACTACAGTCGCTGATACCTGTACTCACGACGGCCTGTTTTGCCGATATTAATACTGAAGACTATTAACAGTGGCTGATTAACGCGGTGACTGCCACGACATGAAACTGCTGACGACAACTGATGCCAGGTTGCTGACAAGAGAGAGAACTATGTGGTGACTGCCGCGGTATAGAGACTTCTGCTCACCTGTGGTTGCGGGGAGTATCTCATGGAGAGGGATACGGCAGCCTGGATGTTTAAAAGGTCCAGATGGATGGCCGGGCCGGGGCAACAGACAATCGGCGTCGCACGATTTGGCAAATCAGTACTATCAGCCGGCAGGAGGTATATTCGGTATGAAAGCAGGTATATTGACATTCCACTATGCCCATCACTATGGGGCCCAATTGCAGGCATACGCACTTATGCAGGCGATACGGCTCCTTGGGGTGGACTGCGAGATAATAAACTATGTCAGGAAAGACAATATAGAGGGCAGCAGCATTTTCAGGAAAGGCCTGTCGCCCAGGTCTGTCCTTTCGAATATCGACACATTACTGAACTACAGCAGTTTCAAAAAAAGGCATGACCGGTTCAATGACTTTGTATCCAGCGAAATGAAGCTCTCCGAAAAATTCTATGGTTCATATGAAGAACTTCGTGAAGATCCGCCCGTGTATGATGTCTACGTCTGTGGCAGCGATCAGATATGGAACCCGCTGATTTTCAGTGAGAAGACATACGACCCGGCGTTTTTTGCGGATTTCGCCAAAAACGGCAGACGTGTGGCCTACGCTCCGAGCTTTGGGATCAGCTCGATACCTGAGGACAAGAGGGACGAGCTTGCAGGATACCTTGAGAAATTTGACTGCCTTTCCTCAAGGGAAAAACAGGGCGAGATAATCATCAGGGAAATAGCGGGGCGGGAAGCGGTCACGGTACTCGATCCCACTTTGCTCCTTACTGCTCAGCAGTGGAGCAGACTCGCAGCAGCCGCAGACAAAATCAGCGGCTTTCCGGTCGTGGGCAGTGTCTGTGAGAAACCGGGGAGACCCCAGCCAGACCCGGGCGCTGACCAGCCAAAACAGTATGATGATCAGCGAAAAGCAGATGATGGCTATATTCTCTGCTATTTCATCACAGATGCGAGGAAATACGCAGGATATGTGGGAGCAGTTACTGAAAAATATGGTCTTCCTGTGGTATCGCTCTGCGGTTCGAGAAGAGTCGTACCGCAGACAAAGCACAAGATACTTGACTGCGGACCGCGTGAGTTTCTGGCCCTGTTTTCAGGTGCATCGGTGGTCTGTACCGATTCATTCCACGGAACTGTCTTTTCTTTGATTTTTGAAAAGGAATTCTGGTCCTTTGCAGCCTCCGGAGATCCTTCAAAAGCCGGAGGTTCGAGACAGTACAATATCCTTGATGCAGCAGGACTCCTTTCCCGTCTGTATTCCGTTTCTGCAGGTGTTGACGGCTTCAGGAACCTGTTGAGCGGCCAAACAGGCCACATCGGTTGTCAGGGATCCGGTGATCATGAGGGACCTGTCGATTACAGGAGAGTCAGGGAAAAATTGCAGGAAAAGCGGGATGAATCGCTGTCATACCTGAAAAAAGCGCTGATCCCGGGAGGTGATGACGATTGCCGCTGCCATGGAAATTAGGGAGAAAAAGAAAATTCGATGTGGGCACACTGAGAAGAAATGATATATCGCTCCTTATCCTCGATGAACGATGGAACAAGCTTTTTGCCAACACCAAGAAGACACCGGCGATAGAGCGCAGTGAACAGAAGCTCAGGGAGCTCCTGAAGGAGGAAGCCCGCCTTACAGCCGAGCAGAAGGAGATCGCATCAGCTAAGAGACACCATATGAACAGGATCATGGAGCTTACGACCGAGGCCTTTGAAAAAGGGAATGAAGCAGCCAGGGAAGAGATGAAGCATTCGGAGCGTGAAATAAAAAGGATAAATAAAAGAGCAAAGAGTATAGAAGAACAGCTCGGGGAAATGCCGTACAGGCTGAGGCAGGCAAATCTTGAGCTTCTGGAGTTGACGGTGAAGATCGTATATTATAAGATACGTTCAAACAGAAAAAGAGTAGAGGAACTGGATAAGCTGATCGAGGAAACCAGAGAGAAACTGAGGGAATATATCGATGAGAAGGGAATGCTTTCACAGGATGATGAGGATATATATTCATATTTTCACGACCTGTTGGGCGGGGAGGAGCTTGAAAAGCTGGACATGGAATTCTTCAAAAAACGATGATGTCGCGACGGGAAAAGTTATATGCCGTGTGTTTTCGACGGGAATCTGAGATTGGAGGCCGGGAAATGGAAGTAGTATCACCTGAACAGATGAGAGAAATTGATGAACGTACGATAAATGAGTATGGCATACCCGGGATACTGTTGATGGAAAATGCTGCGGCAGCAGTAGTTGCGCAGGCTCAGGCCATGATGGACGGTTGTGCCGGCAAGCGTGTCACGATAGTCGCCGGCAGGGGCAACAACGGCGGTGACGCATTCGCGGCAGCCAGGCTGCTCCACAGCAAAAGGGCGAATGTCAGTGTATATCTGCTGGGAGAGAAAACAGGCCTGTCCGGCGACGCCCTGCTGAATATGGAGATCCTTGAGAAGATCGGTCTCGATGTCATGGAAATCACGGAAGACAAGACCAACCATGGTCGTTTTCTGCTTGATCTGGACATATCTGACCTCGTGATCGACGGGTTGTTTGGAACAGGTCTCAGCAGGGATATCACAGGGATTGCTGCGGAAACCATAGAACGGATGAATGATTGCCGCAGTCCTGTACTGTCAATAGACATACCCTCCGGAGTCGACGGGAACGACGGAAGTATCAGGGGTGTATGTGTCAGGGCTGATGCCACAGTGACCTTCTGCCTGCCCAAGCTGGGATTGCTGCTGCACCCGGGCTGCCAGTATGTCGGCAGGCTGATCACGGCTGATATTGGCATACCGGTCTCTGCAATCAGGAAACAGCACATAAGGATCAGCACCATCGACCTGGATACCGTATCGGTATTGATACCGCAGAGGAAGGCTGACAGCAACAAGGGTGACTATGGGAGGGTCCTCATCGTCACAGGGTCGACAGGCATGACTGGTTCGGGCTGCCTTGCTTCCATGTCTGCACTGCGGGTCGGCGCAGGTCTCGTATATGCAGGTGTGCCGAAAAGCCTCACATCTGTGTATTCTTCCAAAATGACCGAGCCTATAGTGCTACCGCTTGAAGACAATGGCACCGGATGCCTGTCAGCCTCATGCTCTGAGCACATTGCCGAACTGATGACTGATATGGATGTGGTTGCGATAGGCCCTGGTCTGACGGCTTCTGGGGATATAAGGAAAGTTGTTGAATCAGTTATCGAGAACTGCAGGGCACCGCTTGTGATGGATGCGGATGCACTGAATGCCATCTCCTCGGATCCATCAGTGTTGAACAAGCTAAAGACAGTTGCAGTCATAACGCCGCATCCCGGAGAGATGGCAAGGCTCATGGGGACGAGTGTGAAAGAGGTGCAGTCCGACAGGATCGGTGCTGCCTCGGAATTTGCTCAGAAGTATGGAGTAGTCGTTGTGCTGAAGGGCAGCAGAACCATCGTGGCATATCCCAGCGGTCAGGTGCTCATCAATGTCACAGGCAATGCCGGCATGGCCACCGCTGGTACTGGTGATGTGCTCACGGGTATCATAGCAGGCATCGCCGCACAGGGAGTACCGATCAGCGAAGCAGCGGCTGCAGGAGTCTGTCTGCACGGAGTAGCCGGCGATGCAGTGGCTGATTACAAGGGCATGCACGGCATGACTGCCGGCGATATCGTCGACATACTGCCGGTGACGATCAGGGAGATTTTGTAAAGAAGGGTGTCCTGAACGACGCCTTGACACATATCGATCAGCAGAGTGTCGTTTGTCATGTGTCCAGGTGCCATGCCAGGTGCCTGAAATATTTGCATCCAGTGAATACGACGGAGGACATGATGGATTACAAATTGAACAGGGCATGGGCAGAGATCGATCTGGACGCCATTGCCCACAATACAAGAGAGATAAAAAAGCTGACAGGCAGCAAAGTGGAGATGATGGGCGTCGTAAAAGCCGACGCGTACGGGCACGGAGTTCTTGAGGTAGTCCGTACGCTGCTGGACAACGGAGTCACCCAGCTTGCTGTCTCGATGCTGGACGAAGCTATCCAGATCAGGAAAATGGGCATAGATGTGCCGATCCTGGTATTAAATTATACTGATCCGGCGAGGGCTGACGAAATAATACATAACCGGGTCACCCAGACCGTTTTCAGCACGGATCTGGCGCAGGCACTGTCCGCAGCAGCCGTAAGGCTCGGCAAAGATGTCAGGATACATGTGAAAGTGGACACCGGCATGACCAGAGTTGGTTTCATACCCGGATACAATGCGGTCAGGAATATAATGGAGATCAGCAGGCTGCCGGGTATCATTCTGGAAGGAATATTCACACATTTTGCCTCGGCGGATGAAAGTGACAAAAGCTACACGTTGATGCAGTTCGAGCGCTTCATGAATCTTTGCACCGAACTGACCAGGGCAGGGATCCATATCCCGGTCAAACACGTCTGCAACAGCGCCGGGATCCTTCAGTATCCTGAAATGCACCTGGACATAGTCAGACCAGGTATCATACTCTATGGCCTGTATCCTTCCAGAGAGGTTGCCGGGAAAATAGATCTCAGGCCTGCAATGACGCTGAAGGCAAATGTGATCTTTGTCAAGGACGTGGACAAGGATACATATGTGAGCTACGGCAGGACATTCCGGACTGACCGCAAAAGCAGGATCGCCACGATACCCATAGGATATGCCGACGGATATACCAGGCTCATGTCCAACAAGGGAAGGATGCTCGTCAACGGTGAATATGCGCCGGTCATAGGCAGGATCTGCATGGACCAGTGCATGCTCGATGTGACAGATCTGAAGCATGATGTACATGTGGGTGACGAGGTTGTCATATTCGGAAGGCAGAACGGGTCCTGCATAAGCGTTGATGAGATAGCGGATCAGGTGGGAACTATCAACTACGAACTGGTCTGTATAATAGGCAAAAGGATCCCCCGCGTCTATCTTAAAGAAGGGAAAATATGCGGTGTCCTGAATTATCTGATATAGCTCTGAATAATAATGTAATAGAGGTTCTGCTGCTGAGTGCAGCAGAAGGCGGCAACTGAGTCCTGCGGAAGACTGACGACTGAATGCAGCAGAAGTCTGTGGCAGGATCTGTGGCGGTGAAGTCTGCCGGTTTTGGTAACAGTATTGTAATTTGACCGGGTATATACTTTTGGATATAATAAAGTATATACAATCACATAATTTTAGCGAAGGCGGCAAAAAATTATATAGTACTGTTGTTTGTACGCTGCCTGGTTAACGATATCTTCTCTGGAACGAATTGCAATTCGATCAAAAAATGGGGGATTTATTTTGGCAGAATTGAAAAAAATACTTATAAGCCTTCCTGATAATCTACTGAAAGAAATAGATCATATCGTTTCTGTTGAAAAGACCAACAGGAGCGAATTTGTCAGAGAAGCAATGAAATTATACCTGAGGGAAAAGAGAAAGATAGAGATGAGAGACAGGCTGAAGAAGGGCTATCTCGAGATGGCTGAGATAAATGTCAGACTGGCTGAGATGTATTTAGAGGCAGACAGCGAGCAACAGCTAAAATATGAGGAACGTCTTGGGGAGTTGGAGTAAACGTGATCATAAAACGTGGAGATATTTTTTATGCTGATCTGAGTCCGGTGATCGGCTCGGAGCAGGGGGGAGTCAGGCCTGTATTGATAGTGCAGAACGATATCGGCAACAAATACAGCCCGACGGTGATAGCGGCGGCCATTACGTCACAGATCAACAAAGCCAAGCTGCCGACACACATCGAGGTAAGCGCACAGGATTACGGGCTGCAAAAGGACTCGGTGATACTGCTGGAGCAGATCAGGACAATAGACAGGAAAAGGCTGAGAGAAAGGATAGGCCATCTGGACGATGAGCAGATGGAAAAAGTGAATGAAGCGCTAAGCATCAGCTTCGGTCTGGCCGATATATAAATCGGGCGGCGTAAGGCTTAGACGCAGGACATGCGAAGACATTCGTTTTTACATAAAGACAAGCCTTAAATCTGGAACATACAGCCGCTGCGGCACGGCGGGACATGCCGGAACATGCCGGGACCGCATAAGGGGTCTTGTTATATGGATAAGGAGAAAATATTCAGGCTTGTTTTAGTTGCAGCACTGGTCTTTCTTATTTATCAGTTCGGATTCAGGCCGATATTCATGAGGGACGGCGGCGAAATAAAAGCTGACAGGGAATACTGGTCCGCCCTGCTTCCCGAAGATGAAGGGCCTGTCTTTGATGTCATCGTATACGGATCCGAGCCACAGGGCATATCTGCAGCTGTATCGTCTGCAAGACTTGGAGCACGTACATTGCTGATAAGCGAAGACTATGACATGGGAGGCATAATAACGAAATGCCTTATCCCGGAGCTTGAGCTGCCCCTGGACAGCGCCGGGAAAATGCTCAACGGCGGCATCCTCGAAGAGCTGCGCAAAAAGACGGGCGATTGCTTTAGCCCGGAAAAATACTCAGAAGCTGTGAATGAGCTGATACAGGCGGAGGACGACCTCGCCGCCATTGCCGGTTCTGTGATCACAGGCGTAGAGATGGACGGAAGACGAATCGATTCGATAGAGGTCCAGACAAAGGACGGGAAAATGGACCTTAAGGCGAGGATTTTCATAGATGCATCCGACAGCGGTGCACTGCTGGAGCTGTGCGGGATACCGTACTTTACCGGCTCTGCTGACCTGGGTATGAGTAACAGATATATGCCCGTCAGCCTCAACTTCGTGATGGAACTGAAAGAAGGCGGTACCACCGACAACAGCAGGCTTGTCGGGAAAACAGCCGTGTTCAATGAAGGGCCTGTCAAATACAAGCCTACCAACGATGACTTCAGACTGGAAGATCCAAAGCTATGCTTCCTTCCTGAAAATAAGGTCATCATAAGCGGTCTGCAATTGGCTGGGACTGATGTGCTGGACAAAGACAGCATGCAGCGTGCCTATGGGCTTGCTGTCGCAGAAGCCAGGAAACTGAGCCGCTGGCTGTCCGAAAACTATGTGGAACTGAAGGACCATGTCTTTTCAAAGCCGGCTGACAGTCTGAGGGTGAGAGAATCCGTCCACTACAAGGGGAAATATGTGCTGGATATCAATGACATCCTGGATGGTACGTATTTTTACGATACTGTGGCCATGGGCTCCCATCCGGTCATGATAAGCAAATTTGCCATAAGCGGTTCCTTTATTGCAGCAAATCCGGATTGTTATTCCATACCTCTCAGGAGTCTCGTACCTGACGGTGTGATGAACCTGCTCATGGCAGGACCCAGGATATCATGCTCATCGCTGGCTGCAAGCAGCGCCAGTGCAATAGGCACATGTATCGCACAGGGAGAAGCAGCCGGAGCTGCAGCCGTACTCTGCATTGCCAGGAATGAGAACCCCGCTTTCCTTGACGAAAATCACGAATATTTCGAGGAACTGGGAGCGACTCTGAAGGCGAAAAACATGTACCTGCCGAATAAAACAACAACATGGGAATTCGATAAGAACTGGTCATCCGAAGCCGCAAGACAGTTAATTTCACTTGGGCTTCTGGCGGGCGGCAGCGAAAACAACATGAGATATAATGATCCGGCGCAGCAGAAGGATTTGGCCTTCATGCTGATCAACGGTATTTACAGGATCGACAGGGAAAGCTATACTCCCGAACTGATCGACAGGCTCAGACCATTCATAAATAGCAGAAATCTCACATTCGACAGCCTGGTTGGAATGATCGGTGCGCTTTATGGAATGGATGGAGAGCCGGACACTGTTTACAAAAGACTGTGTGACAAGAACTATATAAACCGCGTATTCCGCAACAGGATAGAAAAGCTGGAGACCAATGCGGAAACGATAGCCATGGATATGGTCTACTATATAGGTGCGTACAGCATTCGTTGTTATACGGGAAAAGACATATCCGGCAGCATACCCGACAGCCTGTTTATTACCGACGAGCCTGATAATGAGGATGAGGCTGTTGTTCCCGGTGAACCTGTCGATTCAGCTGAGTCTCCTGCCGCCAGTTAACCTGGCCTGGATGACGCGAAGCATAAACCTCGGCAGATCCAGCATCCTTTTAGCTCTGCGGGGTTCCCTGCACAGTCTGTAAAACCATTCCAGACCAGATTTCCTGAAAAACTCAGGGGCGAGCCTGACCTTGCCAGACAGCACATCCAGGGTGCCCCCAACACCGATGCACACCTTTACATCCAGCTTGTCCAGGTGCTTTGATATCCACTTTTCCTGCTTCGGTGCTCCCAGGGCAACGAGCAATATATCCGGAGCTGATTTGTTGATCTCTGCTATGATCTCATCGCATTCTTCATCGCTGAAATACCCGTTTCGACACCCGGCGACCACAATACCCGGATTATCCTTTATGATATTTACCGCCGCTTCCTCTGCAACTCCGGGTCTGGCACCGAAAAGGAAGCATCTCAGGCCCTTACTGGCAAATGTCCTGAATATCTCCTGTACCAAATCTACACCTGATACCTTTTCGGGAAGTCTGTTGCCGAGCATCCCGGACGCCAATACCACGCCGGCTCCGTCAGCCGTGAGCATGTCCGCGTTTTTCAGTATATCTTTCAGTTCAGGATCTCTCTGGGCCTGCATTATTATCTCTGCATTAGGTGTGAATATGACATGCTTGCCGCCTTCCTCGATGAACCTGCCGACCTTTTCCACGGCTTCGGCCATTGTAACGGCATCCACGGGTATACCCAGTACATCAACTGTCTTTCTCATTGCCAGGTATCTCCTTGCAGTTTACGATAATGAACATTATGATGATATTATAACCCATTCTTTTTGTCAAAAGAAGCTGAATCATTTCCCACGGACAGGCTTGTGGATGTTTCACTCTGCAGTCGGGTGTTTCATATCTGTAAAACGGGGAAAAATTAGACTGTTACAATGCAATATGGAAGACATTATTTGCGGAATATGCTTTCGCTGTCAGGAACGACATATGGAAAGTTAAGGTGATGCAGGATATGGTAAAAGGTGAGGTTCTGAGAAAAAAGGCTGAAGAATATTTGTGGATCGTACTGGGATCGGCGATCACGGCAGCGGCGATAAACATTTTTCTGGTGCCCTACAAGCTGGCTCCGGGCGGAGTCACCGGAGTTGCCACAGTGCTCTTCTATCTGCTTGGTGAAGTTGTACCGGTAGGTACCATCATGTTGATTTTGAATGTTCCGCTCTTCGCATTTGGATACAAGCTTATCGGGCGCAAATTTATAGTGAGGACCCTTGTGAGCACAGTGCTTCTGTCAGTGATGATCGATCTGTCCGAGCCTTTGACCAGCAAATTTATTGAATTACTGACCCTTGAAAAGCTGACAGATGCGCCGGACTACCTGCTTTATGCCATCTTCGGCGGCTTTTTCATGGGACTTGGACTCGGCTTTGTGTTCAAATCAGGGGCTACCACCGGCGGCACCGACCTGGCAGCCAGGATAATGCACCATTTTTTCCCGGGGTTCACCATCGGCAGGGCACTCCTGCTCATAGACACCGCAGTCATCATATTTGCAGCCATAGCCTTCAGAAGCTTCCTTCTGGCGCTGTATTCGATACTTGCGCTCTATATCTCCACCAAAATAATCGATGTGATACTGGAGGGCATGAATTTTGCCAAATCTGTATTCATAATCTCAGAACATGCCCACACCATAGCACAGGACATAATGAAGGAGCTGGACAGAGGGGTGACTGCTTTCAAGGGAGTAGGCATGTATTCCAATACAGACAAGACGGTGCTGTACTGTGTCCTTCACAGGGGCCAGCTGCAGCAGCTCAAATCGCTGGTCAGGAGGACTGACCCCTCTGCATTCGTGATACTGAGCGAAGTGACAGAAGTGCTTGGTGAGGGCTTTATTACATATGAATGATGGATCCGGGTAATAGCTTGCATCTCATGGCCTTTGTGTTGAGGCCATCAGTTCGGCACAGGCATGTGAGCATCAGTCCGGCGCAGGCATGCCTGGGTTAAAATCCGCGACATTTTCTGTTTGTCTTGACCTGGACAAGGATGTGGTGTTAATATAATATTTGAATCGAATAGAATATAATCTTCAGGGCAGGGTGTAATTCCCGACCGGCGGTGATACGGCAGATGCCGTTAGCCCGCGAGCGAAAGCTGATCCGGTGTGATTCCGGAGCCGACAGTACAGTCTGGATGGGAGAAGATAGATTATCAGATTACATGTCCCTGGGATTATATTCCAGGGATTTTTGTTTTGCATTATAGTGCGCGCTATAAAACCATTTATTTTGAGGAGGTCATGTCCAATGAATATCAATGTAAAAAAAATGGCGACAATCGCAGTGCTCTCAGCGTTATCCATCGTATTCATGCTACTTATAAGATTCCCCATACTGCCGGCAGCACCCTATCTGATCTATGAACCGGCAGATGTCCCGGTATTAATAGGCGGATTTCTGTTCGGTCCCCTGGCCGGCATTATCATAACCCTCATCGTTTCCGTTATCCAGGCCTTTGCTTTCAGTACAGACGGCTGGGTGGGACTGCTTATGCATGTTGTTGCCACCGGTGCACTGGTTGTCACTTCAAGTCTGATATATAAAAAATGCCACAAACTGTCCGGAGCTGTCATTGCCCTTCTAGCAGGCACCCTGGCTATGACACTGGTGATGATACCCGTCAACCTGATCATACAGCCGAATTTTTACGGGGTCCCGGTCGAGGTGGTCAAGAGCCTGCTGGTCCCGGCGATAATACCGTTCAACCTCATCAAGGCTGGCATTAATTCACTGCTGACGCTGCTTGTTTACAAGCGGATCAGCACTATCGTCAAAAAGTTGGTTTAAGATGGCGGACACCGAAAGCGCTCTCTGAAGCAAAGCGACAACAGATCATTACGGCATATGGAAATATATTGACAATATTCCAGGCCTGTAATAGAATATAAGAAAAATGTTGCTATCATCTACAGTTTCTGCCAGACTCCCGGATCAATTATTGGAGGATATATGAGATGGAAGTAAACAGGCATAAGATCCGTGATCTTATGAAGACCAGATGTGAAGGGAATTACAACCGCTTTGCAAGAGAGCTCGGTGTCGATCCCTCACACCTCTACAGATTTCTCAACACAGGTGTGGGCGGTGGCAAAAAGATCCTGATGTCTGTCATGAAGTACTGCAAGCTGAACGGATTGGATTTCGAAGATTATATCAGTATCTGACATTTTTCTGGTCTATATCTGACTCGGTGCGCAGGAAATGCGCATCCGGGCAGTTTTTCTGTTACCGGGCAAAAGCGTGGGATTTCTATACGATGTGCTTTTGCGGTCTTTATCGTGTTGCCTGTTTTCTGCGGAATATGAGCCTTATGGACGCACGAGAGCTTTTTGTCTCAAGGATGGGTTTTATCCGTTGGAAGTGTTCTCTTTATTCCGGAATGGAGAGAATCCATACCTGTTTTTGACGAAATGTATTGACTGATACCTCGGAATATGCAAAATGCTCGATTTGCATTGCATATCTTGCTGAAGTGCCTTTTTTATTGACATATTTTGTAGTAAATTATAGAATAATATTGTATTAATTCTAAGGAGGCGGCTATTTATGAATAAAGCGGAATTGATCAGCTCCATTGCTGCAAAATCAGGCTTGAACAAAAAGAACAGCGAGGCAGCGCTAAACGCTATCATTGCTTCTGTGGAAGAGAGTCTTGCAAAGGGTGACAAAGTCGTACTAGTTGGATTTGGTACATTCGAAGTAAGAGAAAGAGCTGCACGTAAAGGAAGAAATCCTCAGACGAAGAAAGAAATCATGATACCTGCATCAAAAGCTCCTGCCTTTAAGGCCGGCAAGGGTCTCAAGGATGCTGTGAACAAGAAATAGCAGTTTTTGCTGAAAAGGATGGGTATGGGCGGACATAGATCCCATATCCATCCTTTATCATTTTGAAGAGATTTAATACGCATCGATAATTATTAGCGGACATGCATTATGTGAAATCTGAAATAACACTGTCTGATGCCGTTGCGGGTAGTTAGCCATTGGGCTTACATCACGGTTTCTTGAAAATCAACAGGAACTCATGTACTTTATTCAGCCGGAAAACTGAAGGGTACCCCAGAGCCCTGAGGTTATTATAGTCCAGCCGCCTGTCCCAGATTATTATGTCGTCGAAAATGAAGCCGATATCCTCCATCTTTCTTGCAAGGTCAGAATGGAAAGGATAAAACCTGCTTCCCTTCCTGAGATCCATAACGTTGACGATGCAGTATTTGCCTTGCTTCAATACCTTATACACGCCCTGGAATATGAGGCCTAAAGCATCGATGAATTCATGATAATTATCTATAAGGCTCAAATCGCCATCTATATTGCCATAATTGCGGATTTCTTTATTGTCAGCAGTCCGCTTCTGATTCAGGATATTCCAGTATGGAGGGGAAGTAACACAGAAGTCTGCGGATTCAGGCGCAAGTATGTTTGGTATCTCCTGCGCACTTGCATTATGGATCTCGTAATCGTCTTCACCGAACAGGGATTGCTGCGACAGCCTGGTTTCAGCCAGCTCGACATATTCTCTGTTCGTCTCAAATCCGATGCCATGCCTTCCCATGTTTTTCGCAGCCAATAAAGTAGTGCCGCTTCCCATGAATGGGTCCAGAATAACCTTGTCATCGCTTGTGGTAAAGCATTGTATCAGTCTTGTGATCAGGGATTCCGGGAACATAGCCGGATGCTTCAAACTGCGCTCTTCGGCTGATTTACGTATATCACTCCATACACTGATGGAATACTTCGTCCATTGGGATCCGTTCAATTCATTGGCGCGCTTTCTCTTCCTGGCTACGTCACTCATGCGTTTTCTCCTTTTCCAATGCTCTTTATAATGCGCATATGCTTATTCTAACATAGGATCGGATCTTAGAAAAACTAAAAGAAAGGAAAGATCTATACAAAGAAAAAGCCGTGAGGCTTTTATGCATCTATACAGCTAAAGCTTACGGCTCTTATGGATGCTCACACAAATATGAGTGTACTCATATATTCTCATCTATGACCCACGAAACAAACCGTTCGATCAGCTTAAGCTGTTTATGATTGCACAGCTTGAGCCTTCTGTTGATTCTGTTCCGCAGATCTTCCTCGGCGTCCGAATATGAGATGTTTCCCAGAAGCAGATAATCCGGAGTCGTATCGATAGCTTCACAGATCTTGAGCAATGAATCGATACTCGGTATCGAATAACTGTTTTCTATATTGGATATAAAATTATTGCTGAGGCCCGTAGCTTCTGCCACATCTTCCTGTGTCAGGTTGAGCACTTTTCTGCGTTTTGCGATCCTTTTTCCGAGGGATCTGTAGTCTATACTCATCTATAACCACCCTGGTTTTACTGTATCATTTATAATTTTCTAACTTAACCAAGTATAAATGTAAAAATACACTTGTAGTTAGAATTTATGTAAGGTAAAATAAATAAGGTACACTTACGGATACAATTAATCCAATAAAAGGCTGGTGGAATGATGAATATTGGTATTTGTGACGATTTTCCCATCAATTGCGATATCATCGAAACACTTATCCGGCAATATGGTGAGGAAAACAATCACATATTCAACATTTTGACATTCAGCAGTGGAGAAGAGCTAATTGATGTGATCAGCAGAGAGAGTGTCAGCTTTAATCTTCTTTTCCTTGACTATTATATGAAAAAGCTCACAGGTCTTGAAACTGCAAAAAAGATCCGGCAACTAGAGCTTACAGGATCAAAACCTGCATGCGGCATTGTTTTTGTAACTGCGACAGATAATGCATATGAGTTAATGTCTGTACATCCGATACGAATCATACGCAAGCCGATAAGCCCGGAGATAATAAACTCAATACTCACCTGCGTCCTGTCTGAAAAAATGTAATTATAAAACAAACTCATTCCCTCCCCGACAATAAGTTTATTTTACTTTGGAACAAGTTTATTTGCAGGGGAAAGAGTTTATTTGATGGTTACATGAAACGCTAAGTTCAGGCCCGTCCCTGGTATTCCTTCACCATCAGCGCCCTGATGTAGCCTCTGTCATTGGTGGTGGATTCGATATAGAAGCCCCTGCCGTAGTAAAACC